>Ga0209717_1001229_pt1 | contig 28340 bp, 26 predicted proteins | sample AD_UKC048_MetaG_FD_184418 | JGI IMG/M metagenome (GOLD analysis project Ga0209717, IMG submission 184418) | Active sludge microbial communities of municipal wastewater-treating anaerobic digesters from USA - AD_UKC048_MetaG (SPAdes) (version 2) | ecosystem: Engineered > Bioreactor > Anaerobic >... | reverse complement strand
TAATTTGGCCCATTATTCTAAATTAAGGCCATTAAATGTTTTTTTAAATAATATTTAGAGATTTATTTAAGTTGTTAATCTTGTCCAAGATTTAGTGATTTTTAGCTTAAAAATTAGAGATAAATATGTTAAAGAATTAAAAATTAGAAAATATAGCGGAGGATGGATTTGAACCATCGACCTTCGGGTTATGAGCCCGACGGGCACTCCAGGCTGCCCCACCCCGCTATTAAGCAAAATATAAATAAAGAGTTTTTTTTGAAGGTTATAATATATATATTATACAAAAGGAATATAAATAAATTCTATTTTGTGAATTAATTAAAAAGAAGCGCTTTTTATTTAATCGCAGATATAGCCAGTTGTTTTATCGTCTATTTTATCTACTATGCCTCTTAATTTTTCTATATTTTTAGATATTGCATTTTTCTTCTTTTTTAATGCACTATTTAAATTTTTAGAATCCATCATCTCTAGAGGCTTATTACAATTAGGGCACTTGAAATTATAAGCTGCTGCAACTTCAAATGGTGCCTCTATACATTTCTTAGGGCAGTAAAAATAATCTCTGCCTTCCTGCTGATTAAGCGTTTCTTCTATTTTTTTAAGATTATCTATCTCACTTTCCATAACTAATTCGATTATTTTTTTAAATTTTATTTCCCAATAGAAATCAAAAAGATTTTGCTGATTTCTTACTTTTTTATAACACGCAATGCCTCTATAATGCAAGCTGTTTAAAGTAGACCTAATTGTTGTAATCTTTTTCTTTAATTTTTCAGAAATTTCTTCAGGAGAAAAGGTTTTATCTGCATTGTACATTTTTAAAATTTCAGGAGCTAATGGGCCAGCAATTTGCTCTAGAAATTGAGTAGTGGTTTTATCCATTAGAATTTCTTTTTTGAGCTTGTTTACTGTCATATGCTTTTCACCTTAAAAACAGAATAAAATAGAATTAAGTAAATATATTAATACCAAACTAATTATAAAGTAATATTACTTTCTTATAATTTTTTTAAAATTATTGTCTGGCATTATCTTTAATTTACTATTATTAAATTCTTTAGATAAACAAGAAGCATCCAACAAATAAAGCACTAAGGCAAGAGCCGAAACCTCGCTATGGGGTTGGTTGCCAATTGCAATATTGTAATTTGCTAATTGAAAATATTCAGTAGGCACTTTTGCTCCTCCTACAATCAAAAGCAAATCTTTAGTTCTCTTTAGTTTTTTAATTTCGTCTATTTTATCTTGAACCCTAAGCCCATACATCGTAAGATGAATAATTACGCCCCCATTTTCTTTAAAATTTTTAGCATAAGACAAGGCGTCTTCTACAAATTCTATACGGTAATTGCCCCCCCAGTTCTCGTTAGTCTTGGTAATTACTGTAATTATACCAGAATCTTCTGTTCCAGAAAAGTAAAATTCATCAGCCCCAAAAGCCCTACCCACTAATGCGCAATGTGTTGTAATCCTTTTGTCTCTGTAAGGCCTGTGGTCTAAACGAAGTATATTAAGTTTATAAACATTTTGAGTCATAAATATATTATACACTAATTGATTATATATATTTCGACCAATAAGAATTTTAGTGAAAATATGGATCTGTAGCTCAGCTTGGTAGAGCACGGGACTTTTAATCCCGGTGTCGAGGGTTCGAATCCCTCCAGGTTCAATTTACCACTTGGGCCCGTAGCTCAGCTTGGTAGAGCACAAGACTCTTAATCTTGGTGTCGTGGGTTCAAATCCCATCGGGCTCACATTGGTAAACTTTCGAGACTGTAGCTCAGCCTGGGAGAGCAATAGGCTGAAGACCTATGTGTCGTGGGTCCAAATCCCACCAGTCTCATATTTACCAATTTTCAAAGAAAAGAAATCATGGATAGAAATTTAACTCCGATGATGAAACAATATCTGGAAACTAAAAAAGTTTTCCCAGACGGAATATTGCTATTTAGGGCTGGAGATTTCTATGAAATGTTCTATGATGATGCTAAAATTGCGTCTTCTATTCTTAATATTACGCTAACAAAAAGAGGTAAAGGTGAAACCGAAGCGCCATTAGCAGGTATTCCATATCACGCTCTTGATCCGTATGTTTCTAAACTAATAAAAGCAGGTAAGAAGGTCGTAATATGCGAACAGATAGAAAATCCAAAACTAGCAAAAGGATTAGTTAAAAGGGCTGTAACAAGAATTATTACACCAAGCACTATTTTTTCAGAAACTTATGATAATAATTATCTCTGTTCCATTGCGCGATTAAAAGATAATTACGGCTTTTCTTTAATAGATATAACAACAGGAGAATTTAAAGCAAACAACTTTGAAAGCTTTAATGAAATTTTAAATGAATTGTCTTTAATTAAACCAAAGGAGTTAATTATTACAAAAAATATATTAAATGAGAAAGAGCAAATTAATCTTTTAAAGAAAACAATTCCAAATGTAATTATAAATTATACAGATAATCTAGATTATGATTTATCAAAACAAAAGCTACAAGAACACTTTGGATTATTATTTTCATCTTTTGGTATAAACAAAGAAGAGGTTTTAATTTCTTGTTTTAATGCAATAAAATATCTTAAAGATACACAGTTTATGGAATTGTCTTATATTAATAATATAAAAGAATACAATTTAACAAAATACATTAAGATAGATAGAAAAACCGCAAACAATCTAGAAATTGTTTCAAATATTAAAGATGGGACTACAAAGAATACTCTTTTTGATATTATTAATAACACAAAAACTGCACTTGGTTATAGAAAATTATATTTTGATCTTTTACATCCTTTAACAGATAAATCAGAAATTTCAAAAATCAACGAAGCGGTTCTTGTAATTAAAGAAAATCAGTTTTTACAAGAAGAGCTATCACAAAACCTTTCTTTTATAGGAGACTTAGAAAAAATAATTAGTAAAATTGGTTTTGGTAATTGCAATCCTAGAGATTTAACAGGCTTAAAACAAAGTTTACAAGTAATACCAAGCATTAGAACTACACTTTCAGAAACTGCTTCTCAAAAACTTCATGAGCTTAGAGAAAAATTACAAAGCCTTGACAAGGTTGTAGATTTAATAGATTCTGCAATAGCCGATTTTCCTCCTATAAGCATTAGAGAAGGAGGTTTTATCAAGCCAAGTTATTCTAAAGAACTTTACGACATAGTAAACATAAATAAATCAACCCACACCTGGCTTTCAGAATACGAAGCAGACCTTAAACAAAAAACAAGCCTTAAATCTTTAAAAATAAAATTCAATAAAATATTTGGATACTATATAGAAATACCTAAATCTCAAACAAACGGCATTCCTGAATACTTTGAAAGAAAGCAAACGCTTGTTAATTGCGAGAGATATACTACTATAGAATTATCTGAAAAAGAATCTTTAGTAATGCATGCAAAAGTAAGAAGAGAAGAATTAGAGTATGATCTTTTCTTTGAAGTTTGTAAGGCCATCTTAAAATATCAAGAGCCAATTAGGGAAATCGCAAAGCAAATCGCAGAAATTGACGAAATTTATTCATTTGCATACGTTAGTAATAAAAACAATTATAATAAACCAGAATTAAATAATTCAGATCAGCTTGAAATAAAAGATCTGAGGCATCCATTAATTGAGCAACAAACCGCATTTGTTCCAAATGATTGTATTCTTAATTCCAAAAATAAAACAATGATCATAACTGGCCCGAACATGGCTGGCAAAAGCAGTTATATGAGAAGTGTTTGTCTTGCACTAATTATTGGACACACAGGTTGTTTTGTTCCTGCCTCTATTATTAGATTAGGTAAAATAGATGCAATCTTTACGCGTGTTGGCGCATCTGATGATATCACCCATGGCCAAAGCACTTTTCTTGTAGAAATGGCAGAAGTTGCGTACATTCTAAATAACGTTACAAAAGACAGCCTTGTAATTCTTGATGAACTTGGTAGAGGCACAAGTACCTATGATGGCATAAGCATTGCGTGGTCTGTTGTAGAATATTTAAATGAAAAAATAGAATGTAAAACTCTTATAGCGACACATTACCATATTTTAAATAAGATGTCAGAGATATATTCCTGCATAAACAATTATCATGTTACAGCAAAAGAAGAGGGTGATAGTATTCATTTCTATCACAAACTTCAAAAAGGCGGAATAAACAAAAGCTACGGCATACAAGTTGCAAAACTGGCAGGCATTAACAAAGAAATAATAGATAATGCTTTAAAAATCCAAAGAGATCTAGAAAACGATTCTTTTCTTAAAAATTTAGAGGCCTAATAAATGATTAAAAAATTAAGTCAAGAAACAATTAACTTAATAAGTGCAGGAGAAGTGATAGAATCTCCAAGCGACATATTAAAAGAATTATTAGAAAATGCAATCGATGCTTCAGCAACCGAAATAATCATTAAAATAAAAAATTCCGGAATAGATTTACTTGAGATTAAAGATAATGGTTTAGGTATATCAAAAGAAGATTTAGAAATATGCACTCAAAGGCACACTACAAGCAAGCTTGATAATATTAATGATCTTTATAACCTCGATACTTTTGGTTTTAGAGGAGAGGCGTTAGCTAGCATAAATGCAATCTCTCTATTAGAAATAATTTCTGCAGACAATTTAAATGGTAAGGGCAGCGTTTTTAAAGGCGGCAAGACAGTTTCCGCGGCTTGTCCAAAGGGTACAACCATAAAGGTAGAAAATATTTTCTATAATGTGCCTGTAAGAAAAAAATTTCTAAAATCAAAAGCACAGGAATTTTCAAAAGTCTACAATACGTTTTTAGAATTTGTAATTCAATATCCAGAGATTAGGTTTCATTTTACTTCTGAAAAAAAAGAAGAGGTTTTTACCAGCACTACACAAAACAAGAGATATGAGCAAGTTTTTGGTAAAGATATTCTAACTAAAGTTAAAACAATAGATACAAAAAATGAGTTTTTAAAAATCAAAGGAATTATTACAAAGCCAAACAATTATTTTTTTTATCCCAATAATTATCTATACATTAATAAAAGGGCAGTTTATAGTACTCAGATTAGTAAATTAATTCAGAAGTGCTATAAGGATTATTTAATGGTTCAACAAAAACCATTTTTTGTTTTATTTATAGAATTAGATCCTAAAACCCTTGATGTTAATGTGCACCCTAAAAAAAGGCTAGTAAAGATTCAAAACGAATTTATATTTAATCTTAAACTTAAGGAAATTATTGAAAATGCACTATTTCCCAAAGGCGCCCCTGAGCAAAAGTCGGCAGACGCCCCTAGAAATTTACATTATTTCTTGGACACCAAAGAAGTACAAGAAAGCGCCGATACACTAAAATCAAAAATTCCTGAAATAATATATGATTTACACGAGAATAAGACGCAGGCTACAATATCTGTTCCAGAAAGCCAAACAAAAAAGGCGCATCTTTCAAATTACGAGATTAGAGAAATAATCGGGCAACTATTTGATACTTTTATTGTTTGTAAAACTCAAGAAGGCTTGCTTCTTATCGATCAGCACGCTGCAGAAGAGCGAATTAATCTTGAAAAAAATAGACATCTCTATGAATCAGAATTTAAAGTTCAGTCTTTAATGATTCCAAAGTCTCTAGATTTTATTTCTGAATCCCAAAAGGAGTTTATAAATAAAAAAAAATCTTTACTTGTAAGCCTGGGTTTTACAATAGAGCCTAAAGGCAACGGCTTTGTTCTTACAACCGTCCCTGAATTTCTAGAGCATTATTTTGATCATATTTTTTTTCTTGAGATGCTAAATGAAATCGAAGAAACAAACAATTTTGATATATCAAGAATTAAAGAAAAAATTCTAAAATTAAAATCTTGTAAGGAATCCATAAAAGCAAACGAGCAATTATCTATCTCTCAAATATATCAACTTATTGAAAGACTAGATAAATGCAAAGACAAAAGCATCTGCGCCCACGGCAGACCAACGTACCTATTACTAAATAGAAAAGAATTAGAAAAAATGTTTAAACGTATTACCTAAAATCTTACAATCCAGATATAAACGATTATGGTTATAAATAAGAATACGCCAATTATTTCTTTTATATTGTCTGTCTTTACACTTGCTGTGATATTTGTTTTTTCTGCAGAAATTCCGTTTTCTACATCTCCTATATTGTAATATACTGTGGCATTAAATACGTGTTTGCCTGTAGAATCTATGGTTGTTTTAAATGGTATTTCTTTAACTTCGTATTTCTTAAGAGCAGATATTTGTCTTTCAGACAAGATTACTTTATTATCAAAGCTAGTTTCTATTGTTAGGTTTTTTAACTCATCTTCAGATACATTTCTGATGATTATTTTACCATCTTGTTCTTCGTTAACATTAACATTTCTAGCAATATCAACATATACTTCAATTTTATCTAGTTTTTCTGTCATCTGTATGACTTTTTGATCTGCAAGAATAGTTTTTTCTTCTCCAAAATCATTAGTATATGTTAAAGTTGCTTGTGGTGTCCCAAAACTAATGTTTCTGTTGGTTTTTAAATAATATTTTAATATTTTTGTTTCTCCCGGATAAATTATACCAGAATAGGAAGTTTCTCCAGATACAGTTTCTAAATTAGATATTCTCAAGAAGTTTTCATCAGCATAATTAATTGTTACTTCTACCCCTTTTGGGCTGTTATTTTCTGCATAAATTTCAATAGGCAACAAAGTGTTGCTATGTGTCTGAGAAGCTAGAACTTTTATATAGAATTCTTCTGGTTTTATTTCTCCTATTATATAACTACCAACCGTGCTATTGCCTGACACAATTACAATCGGCAATCCATTATTTGTTATACAAATTTTCAAACTATTTTTTTCTTGTATCTTACCTGCTAATTTTATGCGATTTTCTTTTAGTATTTTTGCATTTTCTATTTTATTTTCAAATGTTCCATTGAAATACACAGAAATACTAATGTTTTCTTTAACCGGAATATAGTTTTCAATTATTAAGTTAAGATACAAATCGCTATTTTCTGTTTGCTCCATTTTATCGAAATTATAATAATTACATAGCTCTTGATCTCTTTGCACACTAAAATTATCATAATTTAAAGAAGCAAAACTTCTTTCTTCTAGCACATCTGCCCTAACAACGCCCGCAATTATAGCAATCATTAAAATAATTAGAATCAATATTTTTTTTAACATAGTAAATCACATTAAACTGATTATATATAATATATATACATTTTATTTAAATATCTTACCTTTAAAGAAATAGCAAAGAATCAGTAATGTCTTAATATCTTTTGTTTTTTCTCGTCTTTACTAAGCTTTTTTGGTTTTTTATTAAATAAAAAAACCAGTAATATCGCGCCACCAAGCCCAAAAGATAAGATTTGGCCTATTTTGGGATTATTGTTTTTTGGTTGTGTTGTTAAGAGAACCCTAGAGTCAAAAATTACTTTTAGATAGTTTCTATTTTCATAATCTTTTTTTATATTGTCAATTGCTTCTTTATTTTTTGAAAGCACTCGAGAATTTAAGACATCATTTAGCGCAGAATTTGAATCTTTCTTTATTTGAATAATTCCTGTATTTACCAATTCTATTTCTTTATTTAAGTCCATCAACCTTTCAATAGTTGTAATGTTTATAATATTTAAAGCATCTTCGTTTCTTTTAGATTCGTACTCGTATACTGCATTTGTTGCTTCTTCTTTGTATTTTACGGTTTCTAAAAATGCAAGTTTCTTCTTTATTCTTATTGCGTCATCAACAGTAACTGCCGGATAGTATTTAACAGAATAAAGGTCTTTTAGATCTATATCTGAATAATACCACTCTAATTCTTGTAATTTTTCTAAAAAATCAGATTTTTCAAAGCTTTTAAAATAAGTAAACCATTCTACATTTGTTTCTGTTTTTTTAGCGAGTGTTTCATTTATTTTATTTTCTAATTCTGTAATTGCTGCAGCGTTATTCGGCGTGCTTTCCAATTCTAAAAATTTATCTTGCAGTTCTAAGTCCATAATATCATAAGATTTTGCAAGATTCTTTAGGTTATTTAGTTTATTTTCATAATTGTCTTCTTCAAGTTCAACTAGCACGTTTTTTGAATTTGCCAGGTCTTCGTATAATTTTTTTGCAAGATAATATGCGGTTTTTGGGTCCGTAAAAAACATTTTTTCTATTTTCATAATTTCTACACTGTACACCCCCTCTATATTCGAATCACTAATATCTGCAAGTAGCCTTTTTGTATTTTCTAAATATTCAAATTTTTGATTTTGGCTCTTTTCAAGTTCTATAATTTTGGGTTCCTGTTTTAATATTGAAATAATGTCATCATAACTAAAAGACTCCTTTAAATTACATTTTTCATAAATTGCCTTAAAGGCAGAGACGCTTTCTTTAGATATGTCTTCAAATTCGCTATTCATAAGCGCATTTATTTTTAAAAGCAAATCTTTTATTTTTTCTAAAAGTTCTGCATATTCCATTATACAATACACGTCTACCCTTTTTGTTTCAAGCGTTTCAAAACACGTTGGGGCGCTAATTTGCCCTGCATTCGCATAGTAGTCAATCTCAATTTTGGTTCCGTTTATTACTAATTTTGCTAACCCGCTTTTACATTCAGTAAAGGAAAGATTTCCACAAACTTTTTCAGAATGCGTATTCTTTAAATCATATCTTTCTAACAACACAAGATTTCCATTTTCGACTTGCCCAATATTTGTATCAAGATCTGTTTTTTGAAAAATATGCAAATAATATAAAATCTTATTCTCTTTTTGAGTGCTATATTCTATGGCGCCTTCTTCATTTAATACATATGTCGCAGAATCGACAACTGCCGCCTGTCCAAGAAACAGTGTGTCCTTTAAGCCGCTGACTGTATTTTTTATAATTGTTTCAAATAGGGTTTTGTCTATGTCTAATTTAATTATACGCGTAGTTATGCTTTTCTTATTTTCATAGCCTATTTCAAAAAGATTAGTGCCGCTATATACTTTATCAAAGCAAGCCGTTTCCTGATTTAATTTTAAGTTTTTAGTTAGGGGAAAAGCACCTTCTAATTCGAGCAGGCTTGCGTCTAAACAAAACTCAGTAAGTACGATATTTGATGAATTTACAAGTTTTAAGAAATAAACGCCCCCCTCATAATATATTTCTTTGCTCTTAATAATTTGCTCACTAGTTGCTTCTAAGAATAAGGCCTTTATTTCTGCATTTAGTGTGTTTATTTCTTTTAGATATTCTTTAATTTCTAAAAATATATTGTAATTTTCTTTATTCTTATATTTTTCTAATTTATTCTTTAATTTTGCAATTTCAATTTGCATCTCAAAATTCAAATTAAATCTTTTAAGTTCTTCTAATATATTAGAACTATCTGAATAAATGGCCCAAAAAAGTTCAATCTCTTCAGCACGTCCTGCACTGTAATTAAATTGATTAATTAAATCAGTGCATTCTTCTTGCGTCGTAATATTAATATCTATAATAGCGCCAGCAAGCGCAAGTTTTTCTAAACTTAAAAAACAATCTTTTTGGACAAGCGTATTTTTTAGTTTTTCGCAAATCTCTATTTTTAAAACATTATTTGTTTCATTTTCAAATTTTAAAATTAATTCTTTAAAATATAGATTATTATAGTCTTTAATAGAATCAATGACTATTTCGCAATCCTTTATCTCCTCTGTTTCGGTTTTTGTCTTTTCTTCAGCCAATTCTATTTGTTTTTCTATTTCTAAATTAAGGTCTTTTAGATATGAAAGATAATACCCAAACCCCATATCTCCAGAAGCATAGTTTTGTTTATATTTTTTGTATTCTTCAAGTTTAGATTTGTCTAAAATAAAAAGGTTGTTTTCTAGGCGTTCTTCTAGACCATTAATCCTATTTAATGCCAAATTTAAATCTTCATTAATTTTATTATTTAAAATTATAAATCTCTTAAACAAAGAGTCTTCTGTTCCAATGTGCTTGTCAAATAATATATAAAGGTTATAGTTATCTGTTCTTTTAAGATTTGTGTTTATTCTTTGAAAGTTTTCAAAAGTAGATAATTTAGAGAAAACATAATTACTAGATTTAGAAATTACTGGCATTTTTAGTTCTTGTTCAGGATTATCTATATATTCAGAATAATACGCATAAATATCCACATAATTAACGCTCGTCATATAACTTTTTAAAAACCCAAAATTGCTTGCTAGTTCTCTTGCAGCAAATGCTTCTTTTTTTAATACGCCGACATAGATTTTATCATTTATGCTTTCGTCTCTTAGCTCATTAATATTCTGATTAATCAAAGCAAAAGAAACGTATATTTCTTCTTCAGTTATTTCTTCAACGCCCTGCGATTTAAGATATATAGCATAGTCCTTTAATATTTCTATACTTTTCTGCCAAGCTAAATCTTGATAGTTAAATATTTTAGAAATATAAAACATTAAATCATTAATACTTCTAATAATCTTTAAATCATTTTCTCCAGAGCAATACGCATATATTTTCTGTATTTCTTTTTCTGCTTTATTAAAATAGTAAACGCTGCTTGCTATATTGTTTTTATAGGTTAAAATCTTATTTTTAGTTTCAAACGAAACCTCATTTAAAACAAAAAATCCAGAGTTATTTATTTTTTTATAACATGCGGAAAATCCATTACAATCAGGAATACTGGTTTTAGAGACGTCTGTAGAAGACAAGCAAAGCTGTTTTTGTCTTGTAGTAATTACATCCAAGCAACCGCTAAGTAACACAAGCAGCAATATTGAAAAGAGAACAATCCATCGCATAGATGAATTAAGAAATTAAGTGCAATATAAATTCAGTAGTCTGATATTTTTGTAAAATCTATAAAAACAATATGAAAAAAAGAAAAAACACAAAAGGAATTAGTATTTTACTATCCCTTGAGCATTAATTGTTATTATTTGAAACTTAATTTTTTTCTGTAAGAGTAGTGCTAGAACAACGCTGTGCTCTTTTCCGCTTCCAGAATGTATATTTAAATCAAGCTCTTTAGTGTCTGTTGGTATTTGTTTTTCTAAGTCCGCCATGATTTCACTAAACCCTTTTCTTGGATCAATTATTATCCAATTTATTGGTTTAGTACAATTAAATTTGTCTTGTGCCCATTCGTTAGATATTAAATAAACTTTATCATAATCTACATTATCAATTATGTGTGCGACTTGTCCCCAAGTGCCTTTTCCTGTGCTTAATATTCCTAAAAAAGCCTTCATTTAATCACCTTTTTTTGTCATATATCAAATTCTTTTTTCGTTTCTTTGTACAAACTCATGAATTTTTTGCCTTTTTCTGTAATGTAATAAACTTTGTTTTCATTTACCCCAATTTTCTTGATTAAATCTTTTTGAATAAGGGATTCTAATATATTATATAATATAATATCTTTTTTAATATATATGTATTTGAAGACATCCTTTTTTAGATTAAGAAAATCCGCACAATTTTGTTCTAAAATCGTCAAAATTGCCATGTGTTCTTTAGAATTAACAATATCTAATAATTTTGGGTCCTCTGAAAACATTTTAATTAAGTTATCTTTATTGTCGCTCATACATAATTATAATCTTAAATGTTTTTAATCATATAAGGTTCAGATAGAGAATATCCTTGTTTTTTATAGTATTCTCTTACGCCAACTCCGCTAATAATGGCGATTTTGTTATATCCTTCTTTTTTTGCCAAATTTTCTGATTCTTTTAATAGTTTTTTGCCAATTCCCCTGTGTTGTATATTTTTGTCTTCAAATGCTGTTGTTTGTCCATAAACATGAAGTTCTCTTATGATTGCTGTTTTTTTAGTTATTTGTTTAATATATGGCTTATTAGGGTATCTTAATCTAATAAAACCAAGCAGATATTTGTCTTTTTCAGCATATAAAAATATTTCTTTTCCATCAGAAGCAATATATTCTTCTTTTTTTATTTTATATCCTTTTGTATCTTCAAGTTGCCCCTTAGGTTCTTTACATCTAATGCAATTACAAGCTTTCTGACGTTTTTTTAATTCTTCTTCTACAAGCTGTCTAAGGTTGCTTTTCTTTATGCCAGCAATTATTTTTGTTGCTGGTATATCCCTTTGTATTCTCATAATTCTAACCCATCTCGGCACCAATTCTTTGATATCTGCAATTAGTTTGATCGTTTTTTCAAGTTCTAGTGCTTTGTATTCTCCAGAGTAATACATCTGTTCTAGTTTTGTTCCCGCAATTACAAGACAAGGGTAGATTTTGATCATGTCTGGTTTAAAATCGGGGTTTGTAAATATTTCCTTAACGGATTTAAGGTCTTTTTTATAATCACTTCCAGGAAGCCCAAGCATTACGTGATATAGTACTTTAAAACCAGCATCTTTTAGTTCTTTAGTCGCTTTAATTATTTCTTTTACTCCGTGGCCTCTATTTACAAACTTTAAAACATTATCATCTATTATCTGTGCGCCAAGTTCTACTCTAGTTCCTCCATAATCCAGTAATCTTTTGATTGTTTTTTTATCACAAAAGTCCGGCCTTGTCTCAAAGGTAATTCCAATTATTCTGTTTTTAGAGCCCATTGCTTTTTTTTTAAGTTTATTTAAATCTTTTTCTGTATCTTTAGAATTTGTAATTTCTTGAAAAATAGATTTTACAAAACCGTCTTGATATTTTTTAGAAGTTGCAGGAAAAGTCCCACCCATTACAATTAACTCTATTTTGTTAATTGGGTGCCCCGTAGATTTTAATTGCTTTAATCTATCTTTTATCTGCGCTCTTGGATCAAAATTATTTCTTTTTGCTCTTAGGCTTGCAGGTTCAAAACCAGTATAGCTTTTTGGCGCATTCTTCCAAGTTGGGCAATATGTGCATTTACCTGGGCATTCTCCTGGCTTAGTCATGATTGCAACAATTGTTACCCCTGACTGCGTTCTTCCAGGCTTTGTTATTAAAAATTCTGGCGGACTATCTATCCCCAGTGCCAAAAACACATCAGAAGTTAGTGGAATCTTTTTAAGTCCGTATTTTTTTGCAAATGAAACTTTTTTTGCTTCAAATTGTTGTTTAGTAAATTTAGATGAAGCGCATTTTTTAAAATAACTAGATATTCTTTTTTTATATAATTCGTCCATATTTTTAAATCCCCTTTTTAAAAGAAAAGAGATAGTTATTCTGATGCAATTCTAATAATATTATTAAAGAAGTATGCGGGTATTGCATTTAATGCAAAGGTTGGGAAATTATATAGGTTTGCAGCATATAGCGCAGCCAAGTCTTTTTTAATAAATAAATTTATGGTTTCTTCATTTCTTTCAAACAACGCCTTTGTAAAAAAGGTAGTTGTTTGTATTATGCTATTTTGGGGAACTGCGTCAGTATATACGAATAATTGTATTTCTTTGTCTCCAATAGATTTTGGAATAAACGAATAATTAACATCAATAGAATCGCTTGGCTGTAAAACAACCGTTACTTCTTTTTTTATTTTTTCTGCATCTTTAGAATCAAACCAAGTTATTGGAAGATTAGAAGATATTGTGATTTTTTTTGTAGTTATTGATTTGTTTATTACTTTAATTGTTATGTCTTTTCTTACTCCAAATTTTGTTTCTTTATCATACGGTAAAACAAAAGAAGATATTACGTTTGTCGCAACAGTCATTTTTATATATGCACTTTCAGTTTTTCCTGTTTCTGTATTTTTTAATATAATTTTAACTTGTTGTTCTCCTGAAACATTTTCTTTAATCTTAACAATAGTGTATATGCTTTCTTTTGTTTTTTGTGTGTTTTCAAAGAAGAGATAATTTGAGCCATAATTGTCTGTAGTAATCAAATCGTATTTCTCATCAACTCCTAAAAAGAAACTAACCAGAAAATATTCTCCTGGCGCAACAGTTCCAAGCTCTATTGCTTTATTTGGATTAATGTCTGTCATTATTGGTTCAAGCATTTGTATAGCATGAATGCTGGGTAAAATAAATAATAAAGAGATTATAAAAAATATTTTTTTGTTAAACATAATTTTTCACGATTTTTTTGTGCAACATATATATTATTATTGCTATATATAATATATACTAAATTATTTATAAATCTAATTAAAATCAACGTTGTGTGAAAAAACATGAATAAAACATTAGTGGATTCAAGATTTGCGATGCTAAAAAGGCATCACACTCAAACACTTAAAGATGCAATATCTAAAGACCAAGTTGATGCGCTAGTCATTCCTTTTCTTTTAAAGGTCACAGAAATACCAGACATTTACACCTCTAGTAGCTGTTCTGGAAGATTGTTGCTTCTTGGTGGAGACAAAGATGAGAACAAAAAGGTTTCAGGTTTTGTTAATCGCTATCACCGGCAAGTTACTTTTGAAGAGATAAAAAGAGACGTAGATAATTTTAATACCGGTTATTTGTGGCTTAAAGTTGAACCCTTTATTTTTCATTTTGCAACAAAGGACTATGATAAGGCTAAAGATATTTTAGATTTTTGTAGAGCGCAAGGACTTAAAAAAGCAGGAATAATTAGTGCTAAAGAAGGGCGCTTTACTTGTGAAGTAACACACACAGTGTTTATGTCTACACTTATTAAAATAGATAAAAAACAGCTTATTTCGGATGAATATCTAAAGCTTATAGTAGATATTGCAAACAAAAAATTGGCTGCAAATTTTAAAAAATTAGAAGATTTTGAAAACGCTTTTCTTAAGGCGTTCCCCTCAAAACTAAAAATAAAAAAGAAATAGTTATTTTCTTTTCTTCTTTTCTAAATAACTCTGTATTAATGGCAAATATTCAGCAAGTTCTTTTTTTTCTTTTGCGTTTATTCTAGGATTTCCAGAGTTAATTTTTTCTGAGATGTTTTGTAAGAGACTTGTAAGCTCCATTGGAAAGATTATCTTTGAGGATTGCCCTTCTCCAACCTTTTCAAGCGCCTTAATATAATAGTATAAAATAGTTTTATCTGAAAGGCTTTCTGTTGCTTCTCTTATAGCATTAATTTTTGCCTTCTCGGATTCTGCTTCTTCAAATATTGCAAGTTTCTTCTGAACTGCCGCCTTTTGCTTGTGCATTGATTCTACAATTTCTTCTGGTATTTGTAAGTCTCTAATTTCTACAGAGTTTACCCGTATTCCCCATTCCTTTGCAACGCCTTTTATTTCTTCTGTTATTTTTTTATTTATGTTTTCTGTATTTGATATAACATCAGTTAAAACAAACTCACCCAGTATGTCTCTTAGCATCGCAATTACAAAATAAGATGCTGCTTTTTTATAGTCTTCGACTTTTACAATAGAATTGATAATGCTTTCTTTATTGTTTTCTATAGAAAGGAAAAGAATGGCGTCAATTGTAACTTTAATATTATCTTTTGTAATTATCTGCTGAATAGGCACATCCACAACTTGCGTTCTTAAGGTAACATAAGAATATTTTTCAATAAATGGCAAAACTAAAGTCCAGCCTGGCCCTCCAACTCTATTAACTTTTCCAAATCTAAATATTACTGCTCTTTCATAGTCTTTTAATTGTAATATAATATTGGCACTAAATAATAAAAATATAAAAGCAATAAAGATTAGCACAATAAGAATAATTTGTTTTATGCTTTCGTCTATTATTAAAAAGATAGAGCCAAGCAATAAAAATCCAAAAATAACCGTTCCAAAAAATATGTTTTTTAGTTTTTGTTCTTCCATCTTTATTCCTACTTGTATTTTTGAATTTAGATATTCTTTTAAATGCTTTTATATATTAAATCCTATATATATATTATAGATAGAACATTTATTAATCTTTTACCTTGTTAAAATTAATAAGAGGCAATTTCCTTGGTCAAAGAAACAACAAAAAAAGCTAAACCCGAAGAAGTAGTAATAGTTGAGCAGAAAGTGCAGCCAGCACAAGAGCACATACTTATACTTACAGTCGATAGAGATAACGACATTGGCAGGAAAATTGGTGTTTCTGGGCCAATTGTTGGTTATGAAAGTAATTTAAAGATGGCAACTGACTTGTTACTTAAAGATCCAGAAGAATCAGATGCAAATGCAGTTTTTGCAATTTTAAAAAAATATTCTGAATTAAAAAAAGATTATGTTGTTGAAGTTGCAACAATTACTGGACACTCAAAAGAGAATTTGTTCTTTGCTGATAAAAATATCGCTTTACAACTAAAGCAAGTTCTAGAAGATTTCCCAGCAAGCGCTTTTGTTCTAATAACTGACGGTGCAGAAGACGATCAAGTAGTACCAATAGTTCAAAACTTTGGGCCAATAATTTCTAAAGAAGTTGTTATTGTTAGACAATCTCAAGCAATAGAAAGTATGTATTATACAATTAAGAAAGCAATAAAAGATCCCGCATTTTCAAGAATCATATTTGGAATTCCTGCAATTGTTTTGTTATTGTTTTTCTTTTTCAAGTCTTATGCTTTTCAAATTATCGCCCTGGTACTAGGCGTATTTTTCTTAATTAAGGGTTTCCATTTAGAATCAAAGATTTCTAATTTCTTTAATTCAATATTTTCTAAGTTTTCAATTACAAAAATTAGCTTTCCGTTTTATGTGGCCAGCGTTTTTTTCTTGATTTATGCAGGAATAACTGGCGTTAATCTTTTTTTAGCAAACGATTCCTTTATACTTTGGCAAAGAATAATTTATGTTTTAAGAGCGATACTTTTGTATTTGGTATTTTGTATTGGGTCTTATGTTGTCGGTAATATTGTAGATTTGTTTTATACGCGCGCGCTATATAAGCTAGGTCACGCAATTTTTGCAATTATTTCTACATTTGTGTTTTTGGGATTATTAGATTTGTCTTTGCAGTTTGTTCTTGGAGAAACAAGCATGCGTATGTTAATTACTGTTATTTTGATTTCATCGGTATTCTTATTTATATTATACAAAATTACTAGCGTGTTTGATATAACAAAAGACATCACTGAATTATTGGTTGGCCTTCCAGTGATATCCAAATACGGGGTGTGGCTTGGAGAAGTTATAGCAGTAGATAAGACAAAGCAAACAATAAGTTTTAAAAGCAGAAACGGCAAAGTAATAACTGTGCTCTCAAAGAAGCACTTTTTCATACAAAACGGGCAAGTGATAATCTAAACCGGTTTGTTTTCCAAACTTTTTTAAAGGTTTTTGCGCGCCAATATAAATAGAAACATATATATATTAATCGTCTAACAATATAAATTGAAATATATAATATTTTAAAAAAATAATAATAAAAGAGAGGTTATAAAACATGTACAAATACGCAATAGCAAGACAGCTTGCAACAAAGAAATTAATAACAAACAGAGGAGACAATATTGGAAGACTTGTAGATTTAATGGTTAACGAAGTATCTGGAGAGATAGAGGCTTTATTAGTTGAAATAGATCCTTCATCAAAAGTAGTTAAGCAATTAGATGTTCAAGGAAATCTTTTAGAAATTCCATACAGAAGTGTAATTGCCGTTTCTGATGTTTTCGTAATTGATGAAAAGACGCTATTAACAAAAGACGAAGGAACTTTTAATTAAAGTTCTTTATTTTTTCTATTTTTTTAATTGTTAAAAAAGAACCTTAACTTCTGTGGTTTTAATATGTTTGCGGATTTAAAGAACAAGAAAGCAATTTCTCCAATTATTACAACCATTCTTTTAGTTGTAGTTGGTGTTATTCTTATTACTGTTGTTCTTAATTTTGGAAAAAACTTTACAACTAAATCATTAGACCAGACAACTAACTTTGGCAGCCTTAAGGTTTCAGATGCAACAAATTTCGTTTATCCAAAATATGCAAAAGACGGGGTATTACAAATAAATTACGCTCCGCCAGTAAAATTAGAAAATGAAAGTATTACAATTACACAATATCAATTATTAGATGTTCTAGATTCTGAAGTCGTGACTTTACAAACACCAGTAACTTTAAACAACAACAGTCTTAGTACAATTCAACTTGATTGTCTTTACGAATATGCATTAAGTAAGCCAGATTTTACTATTCAGTTAATTACTGCTCAAAATACTTATATTGAAGTAAAATTAAGAGATCCAAATATGGTTTGTTCTCCTGGGGGAACAGGCACAATTGAAGACCCAATAATTGTTTGTAATGCTGAAGACCTTAATGCCATGCGTCTTGACTTGATGCAAATTACGCTTTAGGGAAAGATATTGACTTGCGCTGCTTTTCAAGGCAGAGAGCAGATGGGTGGCTTCCAATAGGCGACTATGAAGATTTATTTTCTGGCTCATTTAATGGCAATAACCACAAAATTAGTAATTTATATATTTCTGATTCTGATGGAGTTGATTTGGGTTTGTTTGGATATTTTGATGCCGGAGAAATAAGTAATCTCGGTTTAGAAGATTTAAATATTTCTGGCAAACTTTATTTAGGAGGTCTTGTTGGAGAAATGGATTCTGGAGAAATTACAAATTGTTATACTACAGGGAATATTTATGAATTATCTGGGGGAGGACGTATTGGTGGAATAGTTGGGGGTAATTGGGGAGGATACATCACTAATAGTTATTCTGAAACCAACATATATGCCGGATCAGGCGATTTTTATTATGGTGGTTTAATTGGGAATAATAACGGAGATGTAGAAAATTGTTATGCCACCGGCTTTGTCTCTGGCAGATCATATGTAGGAGGCCTTATTGGAGCTAATTTTGGGGGAAGCATAACTAATAGCTACGCTACAGGAGACGTAAATGTTTTAAACACATATGCGGATGCTGGAGGGGGTTTTATTGGAGATAATGAAGGCACGATAAGCAACAGCTATTCTTTTGGGGACGTCACTCGTGTTACTGGTTCAAATACCACATTTGGAGGTTTTACAGGGTATAATGGGGGAACAATTACAAAAAGCTATTCAACAGGCAGAGTCATATATGCAGGAACAACAAACCCAACAAATAGAGGCTTTTCATTCGACTCCGTTTCAAATAATAATTTCTGGGATACACAGACTTCTTTACAAGCCACAAGTGGTGGCGGCGCTCTTGGTAAAACAACCGCAGAGATGAAAACTCCAAGCACATATACTGATTGGGATTTTATAACTGTTTGGGCAATTCATCCAAGCAAGAATAACGGTTATCCGTATCTTCGCTGGCAAAACTAAATTGATTTTATTTTATTCTTTTATCTCTAAAACATAGCTTCTTTCCTTAGTGTCTATGCTTTTGATGGAAAGTTCTTTTTGATTCTTAGAGAAGTAGTCATTTAATTTCTTTATAATTTCTTCTGGCGCGATTTTCTTTTCTCGCGCAAGTCTAATCTGTTCGTTTACTTTCTCAATTATCTGAAAGTATTCATAGATCTTCTCGCCTTCAATTTGAAGATTAGAAGCAATCTTTTCATATTCTTTTCTTGTCTTTATCTGGCTGTCAAGAATTGATGTTTGTTTGTTTTTGCTTTTCTTTTCTATCTTTGTTTCTTCGGTTTTAAGTTTTTCTGCAAAGTATTCAGAGATGATTTTAAAAAAACCAAACGAATTTTGTTTTTCTTTTCCTTCTGCAACTAAAACCAGAGACTCGTCTTCGTTCTTTCCTTTTTCAAGAGCAAGAGATGGGCGCCTTAAATCATAAAGCTCTTTTGTTTTTTCAACAATCTCTTTTTGTGTTTTTTCTTGGTTTATATAACCTGAATAAATATTATATTCTTTTACAAAATAGCTAATGGTTGCTTTTAAGTTTTTATCTTTTATGTCTTCAAGTAGTTCTTTTTGTGTTTTTTCTGTAATTTCTTTTCCTTGAGGAAAAGAGTATTTCTCGTTTTTCTTAATAATTCTGTCTTTCCATTCTTCTTTTTGTTTTGAAGTTATAATCTTTAATTCTAAATCCGTAAGTATAATATTAGAATTACTAAAGAACTCAAAGATAAGATAATAGTCATCAAGCTTAAAATAAACAACTCTGTTATTTTTGTCTTGCTTAATTTCTTGTATCTTTTGATTATAGAGTTTCTTCTTTAGAAATTTGATAAGCCCTCCGCTTTCTGGATTAACCGGGTAAGCAAGTTCTGTTAAAAATAAAATGTTGGGAGATACAATCAGTTCTTTTGTTTTAGTTTTATGTATTTTTATCTTAATTAAATTATTGTCTTCATGATTAACAAGTTGAAGATTATTAATGTAGCCACCAACTACCTCTGCTTGCAATTCTTTTACTATATAAAAAAAAGCAGTGCTTGTTACTTCTAGTTTTTTCATATCTTTCTTATTCTGCATCTATGTAGTTATTTTGATTATAGCGATATATGATTTTTTTTATCCTTAATCCATTAAATTTATAATCCTCTAATAATTTCTTTTCATCAGTATTTGTAAACATCTCAAATGGCCCTTTCTGTGTTAAATCAAAAATATAAAATTGATTTTTATATCTCGTCTTAACAAACGCGTGCGTCTTGTCATCTTCTAAAAGTATGACGTAAACCATCGCTTCTTGATCATTTAGTCCTTGCATAATTGAACAAAGAAATGCAGAAATGTCTTGTTCATCAGCAAGCTTGTTTTTCAAAATGCAAGTTGCATCAAGCCAATAAAGTATCTTTATGTCGGTTTTAACAACTTCAATTTCTGTTTTTAAAAACGAATAGATTTTTCTAAGTGTTTCTATATAATCTTTATTATATTCATAGCCAATAGGCTTGTGTTTTAATATTACACTTTTTATTGTTAAATCATTAGGATTAACTGTTGCTTTTATTTGAGAAATGGTTTTTCGTTCTTGCTCATTTATCAATTCTTTATATTTATCTAAAATTTGTTCATAATATTTATTTTGAAGATTGTCCTTAATAGACGTTGAAAGATTTTTTGTCCCTGAAAGGTTTTTAATAAAGTCCTCTAGTTCTTTTATTCTGTTTTTTAGATTGTCTCTTTCTAGTTTAGTTTCGTTAAGCTCTCCTTTAAGTTTTATGTTTTGAAATCTTAGGTCGCTTCCAGTGTCTTGCGTTTTCTGTAATTCTGTCAATTTAGAAACTTCGCCATTTATTTCGTTATCAATTTTTGCGAGTTCTGTTGTTATATTTTTTAAATTATTAGAATACACATCGTCGCTAATGCTTTTTGCGCTATATTTATAAGACAACTCTTCTTTCCTTTTTAGTAACTCTTTTTTTTGAGTATTTAATGCTTCTATTCTTTGCCAAGAATTTTGTTCTTTAGTTACAGGAACCGTAATTTTTTTTCTAAAATTAATAAAAGTGAAAGCCACACCAAAAACTATAGCAATGCAGGTGATCATTATCATTTGAATTAATTCAACATCCATTTTTATGCTCTTCTTTTATTGCTAATATATATTATATTAGAGGCGATTTACTTTATATATATTATGATTTTTACGATATTCGAATAAAAATATAAAATAAAGTTTGGATTATCACAGATTATCCATTTATAAAGTTTTACCTTCTATATTATATATAATTAGATAAAAATCCATTGCATACAAAGACCTTTAAGGTGCAATAGATTTTGATTATAATTTTTTAAGAAATCTGTAAAAAAAGATAAGGAGGAATAATACATGGCATCACCAAAACCAAAAATTAATGTTGTTTTTATTGGTCACATTGATCACGGAAAATCAACAACAGTCGGTCGTTTGATGTACGACACAAAAAACTTAAGTGAACAGGATTATAGAAAGTTACAGGCAATGGCAGAAGAGAAAGGAAAAGGAACATTTGCTTTTGCATACATGATGGATATAACAAAAGAAGAAAGAGAAAGAGGTATTACAATTGATGTAAACTATAAGAAATTAGAATCAGATAAATATAGTTTTACAGTAATTGATGCTCCTGGCCACCAAGACTATGTTAAAAATATGATTACAGGAACTGCTCAATCAGATGCTGCTGTTTTAGTTGTTGCTTCAAAAGACGGAGTAATGTCTCAAACTAAAGAACACGCATTTCTTGCGCAAGTTATGGGTATTAAACAAGTAATTGTTGCAGTAAACAAGATGGACGATGTTAACTACGGCGAAGAGGGCTTTAATAAAGTTAAAGCAGATATACAGGCACTTTTCAAAGGCAAGTTTAAAGATGATCAATACGTAGTTATACCAATTTCTGCGTGGAACGGCGAAAACATTACAAAGGCTTCAGACAAGATGCCTTGGTTTAAAGGACCAAGCCTATTTGAAGCAATGAATAATTTCAAGGCTCCAGAAGTATTAACAGGAAAGCCATTAAGACTACCAATACAAGATGTTTATTCAATTAAAGGTGTTGGTATGGTTCCAGTTGGTAGAGTCGAGACAGGAATACTTAGACCAAATGACAAAGTCATAATAATGCCAGAAGGAATCGCAACACAAATAAAGAGTGTTGAAGCACACCACGAACAATTACCTGAAGCACTACCTGGAGACAATATTGGTTTCAATATAAAAAATGTTGATAAAGGCGCAATTAAGAGAGGTTCTGTTGTTGGACCAGAGAATAGCCCACCAACAGTAGCAGAAGAATTTACTGCTCAAATAATTGTGTTAAATCACCCTACCGCAATAACTGCAGGGTATACTCCTGTATTTCACATACACACCGCACAAATGTCTTGTGCAATTGTTGAGTTAATAAAGAAAGTAGCTCCAACAGTTGAAGACGCTCCAAAGTTCTTAAAGACGGGAGACGCGGCAGTTGTAAGAATCAAGCCATTACAACCACTTGCATGTGAAACATATAAAGACTTCCCACAACTTGGTAGATTTGCTATCAGAGACATGGGTAAGACCGTAGCAGCAGGTGTTATACAGGAGATAAAGAAGAGAGCATAATTTTGCTTTTTTTCTTTAATTTTTTTTTAAAAGTGATAAAAACATGCAAACAGCAAGAGTAATTGTTACAGGAACTGATTACAAGAAAGTTACAGAATTTTGCAAGGAAATTATAGATGTGGCTTCAAAGAGTGGAGTTAAGCACACAGGAATTATCCCTTTGAAGACAAAAAAATTGGTTGTGCCAGTAAGAAGAGGAGTTTCTGCTGGTGGAACTGAGACTTATGAGAAATATCAGTTACGAATCCATAAGAGAATAATTGATATTAAAGCAGACGACAAGATTCTTAGAAGAATAATGAGAGTCGATGTTCCTGCGGATCTACAAATTGGAATAGAACTTAAAAACTAAATCCATTTTGTTAGCATCATAATTTAGTAAACTTGCAAATCTATTTATCTTTAGTTTTTAAAAAAATTAAAAATTTGCAATAAAATGTTTAAACAAACAAAAAAAAATAGTTTTGTTGATGAGAGCAACAAGGTAAAAATTATTTATAGTAAATCTCTATTTTCTAAACTGGACAAATCTTGTATAGAACAACTTTATTCTATTTCCAAATTACCAGGAATCTGCGATTATGTTTATGGCTTTCCGGATCTTCATGTAGGCCACGGCGCACCAGTTGGTTCTTGTTTTGTAGTAAATGCTGATAATGATCCAATAATTAGTCCAAAAGCAATAGGCACAGATATAAATTGTGGTATTCGCCTTATTAGAACTAATCTTAAATCAAAAGACCTTTCTGAAAAGCAATACAAAGAAATAGTAAAGGCCTTTGAAAAACTTCCGCTTGGTCTTTCAAAAGACGGCGTAAAGATAACAAAGCAAGACTTAACTGACATTTGTTATCAAGGCTTAGAATGGGCAGTAAAAAATAGTTATGCTGATAAGTTCGATAAGTTATATGTTTATAGACAGGGTTGCTTTCGCGACGCAAGTCCAAAATATCTATCAAAAGCAGCAATAGAAAAAGGCCTAACTCAGCTTGGAACTCTTGGTCAAGGCAATCATTTTATTGATCTTTTGGTTGTAGATAAAGTTTTTGATAAAAAGTTTTGTAAAAGGCACAAGATTGAAAAAGACCAAATTCTAATTGTGCTTCACACTGGTTCTCGTGGCCTCGGGTATCAGGTTGCTGAAGAGTTTACAAAGATATGTAAACACAAAGACCCAATTGAGTATTTATATCTAAATTCTAAAGATGGCCAGCACTATTATAAGACAATGTGCGCCGCAGCTAATTATGCTTTTGTAAATAGGGCGGTTCTTTCTAAAAAAGTTGTAGACGCTTTAGAAAAAACACTAAATCTTGGACGCGGAGACATCAACGCTCGCCTTCTATACGACTGCTCACACAATTTTGCAAAACTTGAAACCCACAATAAGAAAAGATATTTGGTTACAAGAAAAGGGGCAGTTAGAGGAATAATTTCAGAAAGGCTTTCTGATAATTCAGAGTTTTTAGAAACTGGAACGCCAGTAATTTTGCCAGGGTCAATGCTTGACGATACCTTTGTTATTTTGCCAAAAGAAAAAATCAGAACAGAAACCTTTTCCACGCTCCCTCACGGTTGTGGCAGAGTTATGTCTAGAGAAAAAGCAAAAGAGAAGATCTCAGCAAGCGATTTAAAGCAAAAGCTATTAAAAAAAGGAATTTATCTTTCTGGTCATTCTGAAAATGTCCTAAGAGAAGAGCAACCAGAAGCTTACAAGTCCTCAAAAGAGGTTGTTGATTCAATGGTGGACGCTCGCCTTTGTAAAAAAGCATTTAGTCTTAGACCAAAGGTTGTAATTACTGGTTAAAAAAATCTGTGAAAATTTATGCACGACATAAAGCTACTTTCTTGTAGATCTGGTGAGCATTTTGCAAACAACGTTTTAAAATATCTTAATGAATTGCTTTTAGAAAACAACGAGCCAGAAATAACTTTGACTCCTATTCAAGAGATTAGATTTGCAAATACAGAAATAAAATCAAATATTCTAGAGTCTATAAGAGGAAGTAATGTCTTTATTATTCAGGATGTTTCAAATTCAATTTATGCAATGTCGGTTGATGATAATCTCAGAGCTTTAACAACTTTAATCGATGCAGCAAGAGTTGCAAGTGCAAAAGAAATAACAGTAATTGTTCCTGTCTTTCCTTATGCTCGCCAAGACAAAATTTGGGGCAGAGAATGCTTAACAGCAAGGCTTGTTTCTAGAGAGATGGAACTAGCCGGTGCAAGAACAATCCTTTCTTTAGATATTCACAATCCTGCAATTGCTGGTTTTTTCAAGTATGCAATTCTTGAAAACCTTTATGCTCGTAAGGCTATTAAAAAATACATACTTGATAATGTTTCTCTTAATAATCTTTTAATTTCTTCTCCAGATGTTGGCGGTATGAAAAGAGCAACAGTTCTAGCTTCAAAGCTTGGTGTGGGTGCAATAACAATCTACAAAGAACGCGACTATTCTAAAATCAACCAAGTAGAAACCATGGAAGTTATTGGTAAAGTTAAAGATAAAGACGTTTTTTTGATTGACGACATCCTAGATACTGGCGGGACAGTCTATAATGCAGTAAAATCTCTTAAAGAAAAAGGCGCAAATAAAGTTTATTTTGCTTGTTCTCTTTGTTTATTAAATGGAAGCGCTGTTGAAAGAATGGATGAACTTTATGATAACGGCCTTCTTGAAAAAATCATAGCAACAGACGCAGTATATATTGAAAAAGACTTTATAGAGAAACACCCTTGGCTAGAAGTTATTCCAATAAGTGATTACTTTGCAAAAGCAATTTTTAATATTCATTTTAAGAAATCCATAAATCAGTTGTTTGACAAGGACTAATTTTTAGGTTATAATCTGATTATAATCTAATTCTTATTTAAATATTTCTAGGTTTGGGCGAAGAAGAGGAAAAGATATGGAAAACGAAATAAAGTGTCATTTTTGTGGCGGAACAGCAATAATTAAATATAGAAATGTGGTCCTTGATGATGGGAAAATAACAATAAAATACGAGTCGTATTATGAATTTAAGAAATGTAAAGAACAGTTTTGTACAAGCGAGCAAATGTTTACTTTAGATAAAAGACTTCACGAGTAATTTGCTTTTAAAAGAAACGTTATTGTAGCCGGTAAAAGTCTTGCTATAACTCTTCCGGCAGACATAGTAACTCATTACAAAATCAAGAAAGGCAAAAAAGTAAGTATTCTTGCAGAACCAAAGGGTCTAAAGATACGTTTTGATTAAAAACAACAACTATTTATAAATTATTTGTTGTTTCTTTTATTAAAACAAAAAAGTTATAATTTATGGAATCTACAGCAATCTTAATTGTTTTAATTATTAATTCTGTTCTTTTGATATTATTATTTGTATTTATGATAAGGTTTGTTGTTAATAAATTTAAAGAACAGATAACAGACACAAATGAAAGATTAAAAGACATAGAGGCAAAATACAATAAACTAGACATTCAGTTCTCCAGAATTTCTGCTCTTCATGTTTCTCAACAGAAAAATGATATCTCAAAAGATATAGAAAAAGTAAAGCTTGTTGTTCAAGGCATAGATAAGAAAACAGAAAAGATCTATAAAAGAACAGAAAAGATGTACGGCAAGAAGCAATAACTTTCTATTTTTTAAATGCTTTGTTTTATTTATTATGTTATATGCTTAAATGTGATGTGTTATGGGTATTTTAAGAAGAACAACAACTATAAAAAAACCAGCAGTTAAAAGAACTGTCAAACCAAAAGCAACTAGAATAAAAGGGACAATAAAGATATCTGAGCCAACAAGAGTACTTTTACAAAAGAAAAATCACGTCTTTATATTAGAATCAAAATTTAAACCCCTAGCAAAAGAATATCCTGAATCTAAGAAGTATGTTGCTTTAATTTCAAATGTTTATCTAAATGCAGAAAAAGAAATTTTAGCTCTAAGAGAAAGAGCCAAAGGACACCACAATATTTCTCCATTAATAGATCTTTTAGAAGGCCGCTACAAGCAAGTATCTAAAAACCTAATTAATTTTATTAATGAGCCAAAGCCAAATATTTTTAGATTCATGGAAGTTGAGATGCAGGCTTCTAATTATTTAAAAGAGCATAAGCAAATAGAAGAAATATTAAGCCCTAAGCCAACTATTAGAGGAAGCGGGCATCCTGGAAAAGGCGATTATAATCCAAGAAGACGCAGTTAAAATAAAGTTTTTTGAACAAATGGTATTTCTTGTTCTTTTAATATTTCTATTTCTTTAGCTTTTTTTTCTTCTTCAGAAAAACAAATGAACGGCACGCCATAGTGTCCACCACCGCCTGGTCTAAAAACCACTAGCCCTTTTCTAAAAGCAATAACATATTTAGCAACGTCTTCATCTATTTCTTTTAGCTTTTCTTCAGGCAGTTCTAGCATGATTTCTATTTCTGTATATTTTGTAATTAGTTTTTTGTATTTCTCTAAAACTCTTTTATTATAAAGTTCTCCTTTCCCAATTTTCATTTGAATAATTTGAGCAAGTGGTATTAGATATTTATATTCTGGTCTTTTTGCAATTTGTTTTAATTCAGAATTTCCTTGAAGTCTTGCAATTTCAATAATTCTATCTGCAACTCCTTTCTTTAAAATGCCTCTACACTTTAGGCATCTCCAGTTATTTTTTATTGCATCTTCTAATTTATGTATTTTTTTACAGTCTCTACAAGCAGTCCTATTGTATTTCCCTTCCTGCGGGTTATATCCAACATTAAATAAAATCTTGTTATCTCCAAGATTATATAATAAATTTTTAATAGATTCAAAGTTTGGTTTTTCCATTTCCGCGCAAACATATTCTCTTCCAATCCTATAGCTGTTTGGGGAGTGTGCATCTGAAAAAGAGAAAAGTTTTAGGTCTTTAAGTTCTGGTATGACGTTTGCACTAAAACTGTCTGCAGAAAGTCCAAGCTCAATAAATCTTACTTCTTTATAGTTTTCTCCGTATGCTTCTTTTAAAGAATCGTTTCCAGAGAATATTCCAAAGTATGGTGTAAATGCGTGTGCTGGTCCTATTATTACGTCATGTTTAATACACAAATCTAAAAGAGTGCTTGGGCCAATAGAAAGTCTTGGTCTTCCGCCACCATAAACACTCATGTCGCTTGAGAATTTTTCTATATCTTTTTTAAATTCTAAAACTTGTGAGAAATCTCTAAAAAACAAAAGATGATGTACTCTTCCAGAGGTTTCAACTTCTGTAGTTAATATAAAATAGGTTTTGTTTTCTGAGTCTTTGTCATCTTTAAAGACATAGCAGTCTTTATCTGATACAAGGTTTTCTTTAACATGTTTAAACCAGTCAGGATGTAATATGTCTCCTGTTCCAAGAACATTTAGGCCTTTTAGCTTTGCTTCTTTTGCAAGTATTGGTAAACTCATGTTTTTGGATACTCCTGAAGCGTAAGGGGAGTGTATGTGTAAGTCAATATTATATTTCATAATAAAATATATGTTAAAAACCTATATAATAGGTGCGTTAGGTAAAAAGTCACTTTTATAAA
>Ga0209717_1001225_pt1 | contig 28407 bp, 23 predicted proteins | sample AD_UKC048_MetaG_FD_184418 | JGI IMG/M metagenome (GOLD analysis project Ga0209717, IMG submission 184418) | Active sludge microbial communities of municipal wastewater-treating anaerobic digesters from USA - AD_UKC048_MetaG (SPAdes) (version 2) | ecosystem: Engineered > Bioreactor > Anaerobic >... | reverse complement strand
GCGCCGGGTCGAGCGCCATTTTCACGGTTCCGTCAACCGGATTGCAGCCCAGGTTGGCTGCGCTGAAAAAGATGCTGTTTGAAAAACCGGGGCGGAATTCGGTCGCAAAAATGGGCCGGGTTTCGAGATCAAAAAGTGTTGGTGTATTGTCCGGCACTCCGTCTATCCACAACTGGCGGCGGCGAACACAACCCGCAGAATCGGTCATTTGTATGGTATAGTAGCCGCTTTGTGTAAACTGTGCTACCGAATCCATCTGCGCCGGTTGCGTCTGCCATTCGAACAAGTAGGGCGCGGTTCCGCCGAAACCAACTGCACGCGCCGTGCCATTGGCGTCGCAGCCTACCGGCGCCACGTCCAGAAATTTCAGGCCGAGCGTGGGGCATTTTTCATTCAGTTTTACCCAGAACAGCCGCTGCGGATATGGGGCAACTGCTGCATAAGGTTGCTCGCCCGGGCCGGGATCCAAATCGATAATGCCTTCAAAACTACCCGTCAAAAAGACATTGTCCAGCGCATCGACCGCCAGCGACAGACCAGCCGACCATTTGGTGGCTGGGAAGCGTAATTCCGACAATAGTTCACTTGTTTCTCCATCTATTTTTCTGTAAACGGCGTCGTACAAGTCGTGCGTTGCACTCGGTTCAGGCCGCCAGCAATGCAGGTTGCCCGCCTGGTCGACCCGGTATTGCAGGTGTTCCAGCGCCGAAGCGCCGAGGGTATTTTCACCGAGATCGTAGCCATTGTCCAAATTGCCGTTCGGACTGTATCGATACACTTGTACACCTCCCGTAACATGGATGGAGATATAACCGTTGCCTGCGGCGTCCGTTTCGATGCGAGGGGGCAGGTTACCACCGGTCTGGATGCGTTGCGCCCATTGAAAATCCAGCTCATCGTCGCATTTCATCAAATACCCGTTGTGAATCTGCCCGTTTTGGAGGAAGAGCCAAAACGATTCGTTGTCCGCCGGATCGACGTCACAGTCGCCGAAAAACATTCCCCCTACAAACAGATCGCCTGCCGGATCGCCCGCAATCCCGTAGCAGTAATCCTTTTGAGGACCGCCAATGCGCCGGCTGCGCGTCTCCATAACACTGTAATTAAACGGATTGTACTGGTAAACAAAACCGTCGGTCTGCCCGGCGCTCACTTGCAACCTGGATGCGCTGCCGGGGAAAATGCTGCCTTCAAAAAAACCGACCACCGTCACACGCCCGTCGGGATGCGCATAAAAATCGGTGCTTCGGCATGTACTGTTGCCAAAAATCAATTCCGCAAAAACGAAATCGCCCGTTGGTTCAAACGTCAGCAGCACATCGGATACAACAAAAGCATTGATGGTATCCGTTTGGCCGGGATAAATAAATAATTTTCCGCTGGTGGTGTTTTGTACGCTGAACAGCACGTGTACATGCCCGTCGGGGGCGATTTTGATGTTGTGGTTGCCAGGGTTGCCCGTAGCCGCAGGCCCGGTGAAAAGCATCCCTGCATCGGGCGCTCCGACGCTGCGCAGCCAAAGGGGCTGGCCTGTCGGGTCAAATTTGGCGACAAAGCCGACGGCCTTGTTCGCAGGCCCCGGAATGGCCCAAACGGCCGGCCCCGGATCGATGTCGTGGTTGCCAATGTCGACACCTGCCAGGTAAAGATTGCCTTCGGCGTCTACAGTTGTCGCCAGACTCGATGAAAACCAGGCAAACCCTTTTGCCCAGACGAGGTCCTGGGCGTAGATTGTTTGGGAGATAAAGAAGGCGAAAATGGCAAAAAGTAGTTGTTTCTTCATGAGTGGTTATCCGTTATCGGTTATCAGTTATCAGGGTGGTAGGGGAGATGCTCATTTTAGTTATCAGTTATCAGTTATCAGTTATCCGTTATCAGGGTGGTTGTGGAAACGCTCATCTTCGAAAGGGTTATGAGTTATTAGGATGGTTATTCGTCATTGGTAATCAACGTTTTGCGAAAATTTAATCCATTTTTTCTGCTTGCGCGAGGCTCCGCCATTTGCTTGCGCGAGGTTCCGCCTCGTGTACCTATCCATTGGGTTCTACCCAATTTATTCAATACCAGCATATTCGCCCCGCTCCAACCCAGCCAAGGCCGTCAAAAACTTCCAATACATACACGCCGGCCGGCAAGTCATTTCGTCGTATTACCACATGGTCTCCCTGAAATTTTTGCTGCGCGAGCGTTCGGCCGTAAACGTCTGACAAACGGATGCTCCCGTTTTTAAAAAAATGACCGGGCATTGAAACCCGCGTCCAGTCACCCGCCGGATTCGGGGATATCAACAGCGAAGACGACGGCTTGCTTTCCAGCACGGTATTCACCATGTTGTAGGCCAAAAAACCTGTGTCTACCGTGTGAAATACCGTATTTGTGATGACGGGGTCGTTGAAGTCGAAATAAATGCCCGCTCTGTTTTCCAGCACGGTGCCCAACGATGTGCTGTCGGCCGGAGTTATTTTAAAGGTGACAAAACCGTGTGAAGCGGCTTCGTTCACATTCGAATCGGGCAGCAGAATATTTTCAAAAACAAAGGTCAGGATACCCGGTCCGCTGACGTCCCAGTTGTAATCGTGAGAAGCTGCGCCGGGACGAAACGTCGCCACATCGAGCCATTCCGGCAGGGTATCGCGAATTGCCACGGTAAAAGCCGTGTCGGTGCCGGTGTTCTGAAAACGGATTTTGTAATCCAGTTCCGTGCCCGGCCAGATGTAGTGTTCGTCTTTGACACCTTCCGGAGCGGCCGATTTGTCATTTGGGTCGAAAGCGCCTTTGAGCACAGCGCAGGTTTGGGCATAAAAAGGCGACGGCTGGTCGAAGGGGTACTGTGTGATGAACGAACTGCCCTGACTGCCGTTGCATCCTTCCACAAAAGCGCTCACCAGGCCGGGGAAAGGATGCCCGGGCTCCTGCGGCACCTGGATGCGCTGGTATCCGCTGCTGACGGGGAAAGCAATTTTTACGGAGTCGCCCATTGGGATCTGCACCGGTACAACCAGCATGATCACTTCATCTTCAATAATGACGTAATCCTGCGCCTCGATCATGTCGCCGAAACCCTGGTTGCGGAGTACGAAGTAAGCCGTATCCGTGGTGCAGGTAGCCTCGGCGTGCAAGTCGGCTCCCGACCAGCCGGGGCTTCCCAGGCAAAGCGTATCCGGGGAAATTTGCGCCGATACGCACAGCGTTTCGCCCAGTTCGAGGGTGCAATCGGGCACCACCGTCATGGAAAAATCGCCGCAAAAACCATTGGCGACCTGGCCCAGCGCCACTCGTAAGTGGCCGGGCGATATCTCGGTGTAGGGCAGCCCCAGGTTTTGTAGTACAAGACCCGCCGGAAGGCTCAGGTCGATGCTGGCAACGGCGGCCGGCGCAGTTCCGAAATTGCAATACCTGATTTGATAAATATTCGGGAAGCAGCGCCGCAAAAAAGGCACGTCGATTTCCACCTGCATGAGTGGGCATTCCGCCAGCACTTCTCCTGAAAAATCGAGCGTGTCGGTTAACGTCTGTGTCAGATCGACGCTCTGGTTTTCATCACAATTTGCCCAGACGATGGCCGGCGGCAGCATATCGACGTCATACAGGCTGCTGTCCAGGGGTAATTCGTAATACCCGTTCGGGTCGGTGATGGTGTACCACTTTTGCCCGTCGGGGGCTGTCGCGCGGGCAATCCACTGCGGTAAAGGCGGTTCCGGGAGCTCGGGCAAACAATTTTCATTGGTATCGCGCAGCACATGCCCCCTGAGGTGCCTGGGAAACGGCTCGAAATAGTAAAAAGAATACGAATCGTGCAGCCACACCCGGCCGTTGGGCGCCGGTACAATCTCTTCAATGGCCTGACTGCCTATATTGCTGTTGTAGGGCGTGTAGTTTTTCCAGTTCTGGCCATCGAAGACCTGCAAGGCCCGCTGTGCGCCACCGCCATTGGAAAAACTCAGCCACAGGTCGCCGGCGGCATCGAACGCCATGCTCCGGAGGTTGTAAGAAGCATACAAACCGGAGTTTTCGGGCGTCAGCACCGTCCATGCCGTACCGTCGTAGCGTGCCAGGCCTGCGCCCGGCACAAACAACCATATCGTTCCCTGCTTGTCCGGATGAATTTCCAGCAGCGCACCGTTTAGTTCCGTGAAAGGATAACCAACAGTCGTAGCATCGAATATCGTTAAAGCGCCGTTTTTGTAGCGGTACACCTGATCAAAAACCGGCAGCCACACAGCAGTATCCGGAGCGATGGCCAGCCCCGAAGCCGTTCTGGGGAGCAGAAAGCCCTGCCAGTCACCGCCGGGCGCACGAACGGTGAGGTGGTTTTGAATCGTCTGGCCGTTGCTGGTGGCTATTAGTGACCAAACGTTGTTATCGGGCGCTACGGCGACACATAGTCCATGCGCCGTAGGGTCGTTTATTGGAAATGACACGCTCCATTCCTGCCCGTCGAATTCCCAAATGCCGGTTTCCGTAGCGGCATACACCGTACTGTCGTAGGGCGAAACTGCCATGTCGTGCACCACCGGTCCGCTGGCGCCGAGCGATTTGTGCCGGTATTGATCCGTGGCAGGGTCATAACTGCCCATAAAGCGGGAACCGCCGAAAAACACCTTCCCGTCCAGTCCGGCAGCACCGGCGTAGCCCATTTCTGAAAAACTGTTTTCATACACCTGCCAGCCCGTATCGTCGGCATATCGGTACAGCGGATCGGCATTGATGCGGCTGCAGATCCACATGGAACCGTCGGGGTCGGGCGTCATGCGTGCTTCCGAGTAGGCAAACAGGGGAAAAGGACTGTTGAAATAGCCGCCCAGTTCGGTCCAGGTATCACCGTCGCGGCGGATAAAGTTGAAGTCGAAACCGGCGATTCCGAGCCAGATACGGCCCTGGGCATCGATGGCGATGGATTCGGTGTAAAAAACCGGCGGATTATCGGACAACGCATATTCGGGCAGGGCAACGACCAGTTCAGGCTGGTCGAGGTTGCCATCCGGAAATTTCCAGATTTCCGGGATATTGGCACTTTGCTGGTAAAAAATGCCGAACAGGTCGCCGTTCGAGTCCCAGGTAAAGTCGAAACAAAGGCGTTTATCGGGCAGAGCCGCTTCGGAAGTGGTCCAGCCGATGCCGTTGTAGTGTGCGATGAACCCGCCGCTGTTGCTCCATAAATCGCCGGCGGGCCCTCGTTTCATACGATTGATGGTGAACGGCACCGGGATTTGTTCCCAGGCAGTGCCGTTTTGCCGGTACAGGAATGCGCCGCCACCGCCCAATACAATCCTGTTTTGGGAGTCGACCATCATGTCGATAAAGGAAAGCGGACCGATGACCGGTGTGAAGGGATCGCTAATCGTTTCCCAGTCGGAGCCGTTGAACCGCCGGATGCCCCAGAAATCGGAATAGCTCAGCAGGCGGCCCTGGTTGTCCTTGGTAATCACATTCGGGCTACCTAAAAGGGAGGGAAACTCCTCCCGGGTCCAGCGTTGCAGCAGGTCGCCGTTGCGCAGCATTTTGACGATACCATTGCCCGTGCCCATCCAGATGGTATCGGCATCCAGCAGATAACCTTCCGTATGAACCTGCTGCGCGGGTATGCGAAACTGCGCCACCGCCGGACGCAGCGATAGCATGATGCCAAAAAATAATATGAACCGCAATGTGGAATTGCCTCTAAACACCTTTACATGGATTGTCGGTACAAGATAAGGTGTACACGTGACCAAGAGTGAAAACAAATATTTAAGTTTGCAAAGAATTTGAATGAATAGTTTTTTTGTAAAAAATTGAATATCAAATTATTAGAAAATATAATGATTTGTTTTTGCAAATAAAAAAGTAGCACAAATGCAGGTTTTCGAGGTGATAAAAATGCTGGAAACGGCAGAGATCAGGGACATGCGGATTATCCTGCGTTCCGACTGGTTCAACTACCGCGCCGACGTACGGCAGTTGTTTGAAATCCTGGTGCGGGCGGCGGCTTCCGGAGAGGGCAGTATGCCGGACAAGGCCGTGATTTTTAAAAAAATTTACCCGGAAAAAGAATTGGATGACCGCCTGCTGCGGCTGCTCGGCAGTTGGCTGACGGATGTGATCGAGGATTACCTGCGCTGGAAATCCATGCACGCCAATCCGGTAGGCGGCTATATGGTACTGGCATCGGCTTACCGAAAAAAAAACCTGCCCGGTCTGTTTCAAAAAAATATCCGGCTGGCGCAGGAACGCCTGGAACAGCAACCCATTCGCAACGCCGATTACCTGCGACAAAAACACGATGCGCTGGCGGAAAAATTCCGCTTCGAGGCGGCTACCAAACGAACGGAAGCGCTCAACGTGCAGGGTATGTCCGATGCGCTGGACCACTGGTTTTTTGCCCAGAAATTGCGGCAGATCTGCACGGCGCTTTCCCACCAGAACGTTTTCAAAACGGAATACAAATTCTCTTTACTCGGGGTGATACTGGAGCAAATCGAGCACGAAAACCTGCTTCAGTACCCTGCCATCGACTTATACTATCATTGTTACGTCGTGTTGAGTGAGCCCGACAACGAAGCGGGTTTTGCGCGGTTTCTGGAAAAAATCGTGGAGCATGGCGCCTGTTTTCCGGAAGAAGAACTGCGCGACCTGTACGTACTCGGCCTGAATTTCTGCACCCGGCGCATCAACGAGGGCTCGCAGGCGCACGTGCGGGCAGGATTCGAATTGTACCGGGCAGGCTTTGAAAAAAAGATATTTCTGGTGGATGGCGTCCTGTCGAGGTTCACCTACCGCAATGCTGCGGCGCTGGGTTTGCTGCTGGGCGAACTGGAATGGGTGCGCACATTTCTCGAAGAATTCCGCGCATTTATCGAGCCCAGATACCGCGACAGCAACTACTATTTCAGCCTGGCCCGCTGGGAATATGAAATGAAAAACTACGACGCGGCCCTGCTTTTGCTGCAACATTCGGAGTCGGACGACCTGCTGGCCGCACTGGCATCGAAGACGCTGGCCGCCAAAATACTGTTCAATATCGGCGCTTTCGACGCCCTTCATTCCCACCTCGACGCGATGCAGATTTTTCTGAAACGGCACAAGGAAATCAGTTATCACCGCGCCAATTATGTGAACTTTATCCGTTTTACGCGAAAACTGGTTACGGCTTCCGCAGGTCAAAAGGTGGAACTTCGGACGGCGATATTACACGAGAAGTCGGTTTCGGAGAAAAAATGGCTCTTGGAAAAGGTTGATGAGTGATGAGTAGGGGCTCTCTATAACTCAATCTGAATCCTAATAAAAGGCAAGTCTTTCCCCGATAATGCCGTTTTGAAATTGAATGAAGCACATGGTAGGAAGTACTGCTCGTAAGGATTCTTTTCTACGTCGAAATATGTCTTGTGCGGCAATTTTAGTTCCTGTTCAAACAGTTGTTTCAGCCGCTCTACCTGCCTTTGCTGATCGACTGATGATTCAAAACAATACAATGCATCCAGCAGAAAAATGGCGCTGGAATCATCCCGTTTTTTGCTGTTAAAAAAGAAGAAAGATTTTTCTTCCACCAGCGGACACTGTGAAAATTGAGCATTTTTAAAATCGTACCTGTATGCACCATGACCGTATTGCGGCTCACCGTTTTTGATAAAATCCGGCAGTTGGTCGAGATATTTGATAGCCGAATCAGCGTCGGCAGTGAGCGGGCAGGAGAAGAATAATTCTTTTTCCAGAACCCGGAGTTTCGATTGGCAATCTGAAGCCGCATCGTTTTGAGCATTCAGATATGGGCGCATATTGCCACTAGAAAAAGAAGGGGTAAAATAGGATTCATATTAAGGATGTTTCATGGCATTTAGGCAGGATGGTTAAGCCGAGGACTCACACAGTCATCCGATGACTCGGAGTCATCGGATGACTGTGTGAGTCCTCGGCTTAACCATCCTGCCTAAATGCCATGAAAGGTAATTGCAATACCTCTGCCGCCATCGCCCGGTTACACAAAGTTTCGTTTCGCAACCCTGCATAATCTTTAGCGGAAGAAAATTCCCAATCCGTTGCCTGGATAACCAGTCTTGCGTCGCATGGATTATGATGAATGTAATTGAAGCAATGCATTCCATACTCATCATCAGGGAAAGCCCGAAAATCCCAGACGCCATGCCTGTATTTGTCTACGGTGATAAATTCTTCAATCCAACCGCTTTTTGCCTTGGTATGCTGGCGGAAAAGTGTTCCACTTCGGTTTTCCTGTTTGTTAACAGCACGCGTATAGGAGCGAAGCAGAATGGCGATGGATTGATTGAGGGTTCGGGAGGTATTGAAAATTCGGAGACCGGGATCGTTTAAGTCATCCGATGACTCTGAGTCATCGGATGACTTAAACGATCCCGGTCTCCGAATTTTCAATACCTCTTCTTTCACCCGAATGAGCCAGTGAAAATGGTTCGGCATCAAACAAAAGCAGAGCAGGTCTGCATATGGCAACAGATAGGTGCGCATTTTTTCCTGAAAGAAAAGGTAATTCCTTTCCTCAAAAAATACCACCTCATGATTATTACCTTGATTATAAACATGATAAATCATGTTTTTTTCAAAATGCATCGACATAAATGATAGTATGAATTAGATGAAGCGCATAAAGATACCAACATCTCCTTTTTACAGGAAAAGACAGAAGCATTTTTTCTTGTAAAGACGACGTGCGAAGTGAGGAATTTATAGTCTGGGGGTTCGCTTAAGTCATCGGATGACTTCAAGTCATCCGATGACTTAAGCGAACCCCCAGACTATAAATTCCTCACTTCGCACGCACCCGGTTATTCTTCGCATTGTGCTCCAGTTCCACCAGCCCCAGCACCTCCATCAGCGGCGGCAAATACATCCCGAAGCGGCCCCGGAACCCTTTTTTCAGGCCGTACCAGCCGCCGACAGGGTTTTCCGTGGAGCGGCCCCAGGCTTCTACAGTGCCGGGTTTGGGTTCCTTGCCTTCGTCGGCGGCGCCGAGATCCATCCAGTTGCCGTGGGCTTTGAGCATGGCATGCAGATCGTCGATGCAGCGCCAGGAATAATGCAGGGTAGTGGTGCCCACTTTGCAAACCAGAATGTCTTTTTCCGGGTCGCGGTACATGGTGTATTCCGAGGTGCCGGGCGCTGTTTTCAGTTCCCAGGGGTTTTCTTTCGTTCCTTTTTCCATTGTTTAAATGTGGTTTTAACTGATTGTCACCAATGTCTGCTGAGAGCGCTTAAAAATCAGGATATTGTGCAAAAATATCTGTCATTTTAGACAAACGTCGCTACATGAGATTAAAAGTTGGTTGCCGGCTGGATTATCATTCCACCTATGAAACGCCGCTTATTTTGCAGGTGCGGCTGCATGCAGGTTTGTCACAATCCATTATCCGGGAAGCGTTGATTGTGGAGCCTCCGGTGGCGGTGAAAGAATATGTAGATCACTACGGCAATTTTTGTCACCGGCTGATCGCGCCGGAAGGGAAACTGGCGGTCAGCACGGAGGCAACGGTCGATACGGAAGAATTTCTGCGGGTAGATGCCGATGCCAATTTTACCCTGATCCAGGATTTGCCCGACGATACGCTGATTTATCTGTTGCCCAGCCGTTTCTGCGAATCCGATAAGTTGAACGGCAAGGCATTTGAAATCGTGAACAACGAGATGAACGGCTACCAGATGGTGGAAACCATCCGGCAATGGGTGAACGCACACATCAAATACGAATACAACAGAAGCACTTCCAGCACGTCGGCGCTCGACACCCTGCGGGCGCAACACGGCGTGTGCCGCGATATGTCGCACCTGGCCATCGCCTTGTGCCGCAGCATCAATATTCCCGCGCGTTTTGTGACGGGGTATTTATACAACCTGGATCCGATGGACCTGCATGCCTGGTTCGAAGCCTATCTCGACGATTATTGGTACACCTTCGATGCCACACAAACCGTGATGACGGGCGGGCGGGTTACGCTGGCATACGGCAGGGATGCTGCGGACGTGGCGACCGCGACTTATTTCGGCGACGTGCAACTGGAAAACATGCACGTATTCGTAGAACAGGTGCTGTGAAGCACACAATACGAAACCCGTTTTGCAGCATAAGCCGCAAAACGGGTTTCGTTATAAAAGGGAAAAACGAATTAGCGTTTTTCCAGTTTCTGCGTGGTCAGAATTCGTTTGTTTTTGTCGATCAACTGTACCAGGTACATGCCTTTTGGCAGGTCGGAGATGTAGTACTGCTGGTCTCCCTTGGTGTATTCAAATTCTTTGACGCGCCGGCCGACAATGCTGAAAATGGCGATTTCGCCTACAGCATCGTGTTTATCCTGAACGGATATGTATTCGGCGGCGGGGTTAGGATAGACGGAGAGTTCGGCCCGCGCAGTGCTTTGGGCCTTGACCGCCATTCCGGCTAAAACGAAAACAAAAAGAAGTAATTTTTTTTTCATATACCTTGATTAAGATGTCACCTGAAGGGGTCTGGCAGTTGTGAAAAAATCGGTTTTAGTAAATTCTGTGTGCAAAATATGGATAAACAACCCATGATGCCAAGCATTGTTTGCACTATTTGCAAAAAATTTAACTATCGCCACGCAATAAAATCACAACGTTTGTTAATGCTTAACAGAATCCCGCCGCATCCTCAGGGAACCATCCTTTCCCGGGGTTTTTCACTTTTTTTGATACCTCGGCAGATTTACCAGACCGATTCGCTGAAAAAAGTGTCCGAACGAAACCCGCAGCACACCCAGTCCGTATTTCATGCTTCTGCTGAAATTGATGCTGGACGCTTCTTCAAAGTACTTGGTAGGGCAGGTAACTTCTCCGATATCGAACCCGGCATACACGATCTGCGAAAGCATTTCATTATCAAATACGAAATCGTCGGAATTCCGGTTGAACTGAATACCTTCCAGCACGGTGCGGCTGAATGCGCGGTAACCGGTGTGGTATTCCGACAATTTGTAGTGGATCAACAAGTTCTGTGCCAGCGTTAAAAAACGGTTGGCGATGTACTTGTACATAGGCATACCGCCCCGCAGAGCCCCCATTCCGAGTATTCTCGACCCCAACACCACCGGATACAGGTCCTCGCCGATGATATTGACCATGGAAGGAATCAGTTTGGGTGTGTACTGGTAATCGGGATGCAACATGATAACGATGTCGCCACCGATTTCGATGGCTTTGTTGTACAACGATTTTTGATTGCCGCCGTAGCCTTTGTTTTTCTCGTGCACGATCACGTGCTGAATACCCAGGTTGCGCGCCAGTTCCGCAGTGTTGTCGCGGCTGTGGTCGTCGCACAGGATGACTTCATCCACCAGGTCGAACGGGATTTCGCGGTAGGTTTTTTCGAGCGTTTTCGCGGCATTGTAAGCCGGAAGCACCACTACTACTTTTTTGTCTTTGTACATCGAATCAATCTTTTTCAGACGGTTCTGCCGCGGTTTCTGCGGCATCCGTGGTTTCCACTACATCCGTTTTTTCCACCTCCCCGGTGCTTTCGGCTTTCGCTTTTTCTTCTTCGCGTTTCACCTCCTCGAAAATCCCTTTTTCATACATGTATTTGAACCACTTGATACACTTCTTGATGTCGTTGATGTGTACGCGGTCCTGGTCGTGCTCGGGCAATACGGTGGTGAAATAGGCGCGGAAGGCCGCGCTGTTGGAATCGAGGCTCACCGGCGGCGTGGTTTCATACTGGTCGAGCATTTTCTGGAACACGTCGGCCAGTGGAATGGTGTTCTCTCCATCCGCCTCGCTGTAGGTGTAAATGCCGACGGTCGCCAGCGGCGTTACCTGCTGCTGACGCATGGGCACAAATCGGCTGCGACCTTCGTTGAGGTCTTCGATCACGAACCCGTTGTTGCGGGAAGCCGTTACTTTATGGACGCCGGGCATGCCTGCTACGACGAGGTATTTTTCTAGATTCATATTGTGAAAAATGTTAGAAGTGAGAAGTAAGAGGTGAGAAGTGAGAGGCGTAGCGTACACCTACTTTATTTCAGCTTGAGAAAAGCAGGCGTACGCTACGCCTCTCACTTCTCACCTCTCACTTCTCACTTCTGATTTAGACTGTCATGATTTCTTTTTCCTTGGTAGCGATCACCTTGTCGACCTGCTCGACGAATTTATTTACCAAATCTTGCAGTTCGGTTTCCTTGCGTTTACCCATGTCTTCCGCCAGGCCGTCTTTCACCGCCTTTTTGATGTGTTCCAGCGCTTTGTGGCGGGCATTGCGCACGCCCACCTTGCTTTCTTCGCCGGCGGCTTTGGCTTTTTTCACGAGTTCCTTGCGGCGTTCCTCGGTGAGCGGGGGCACGCTGAGGCGCACGATCTCGCCGTCGTTGGCGGGGGTGATGCCGATGTTGGAATTAATGATCACTCGTTCGATGGGGCCGAGCATATTGCGTTCCCAGGGCTGGATCACGATGGTGCGCGCGTCGCTTACCTGAAATGTGGCAATTTGGGTCAGCGGCGTCGGCGTGCCGTAATATTCCACCATAAGGTCGGCAATGAGGGTGGTAGATGCCTTGCCGGTGCGCAATTTGAGGAGCTCGTGGTCAAGGTGTTCGAGGGCCTTGCTCATGTGCGCCTTGGCTTCGTTCAGTATACTGCTTACGTCTTCCATAATGCATTAAATGGTTGGTCAGTTCGATTCGGATACGGCTGCCCGAAAGTTAAAAATGACGGGTAGCCGCCGCAAAGTTCACAAGTTTTACATTTTTAAAGAAAAAGGAACGCGAAAATATGGTAGTGCGTACCTTCGGGCTGCAAGAAAACGCCAGAATATGACAAACAGCAGGGTGTAAGAATGGGAAGGGATGTGGAAATACGCATTTTTACGCCCTTCTTCCGGTGTTTATTTCAACTTTTTTGCGAAAACTACACATGCCTGAATTGCAGGAAATAAAAAGAACCTTGTCGCGCATCGACAAACTGGAGCGCGAGGTTAGTCTTAAGCAGTTGCAAATCAATAGTTTGCTGGCGATCACGCAGGCTATTAATGAAAACGTGTCGGCGGAAGACCTGTTCAAGATGTACAATTCCTTCCTCCGGTGGGAAATCGGCATCCGGAAAATGGCACTTTTTTTCCGGGAATCAGAAAAATGGCTGTGCAAGTCGTCGCTCGGCGTGGCGGAAGAGATGTTGTCCGAAGATATCAGCCCCGAACTCTCCAAATACCGCAGCAAGCAGGGCCTCGAAAGCAGTAACCACGCCCTCATCCGCGAATTCGACCTGGTGGTGCCAGTACTGCATAAGGACGTGGCGATTGCCTATGCCTTTATCGGCGGTTTCGGCGACGAAGACGACGTGTACAATAAGGTACAGTTCGTAACCACTATTACCAACGTCGTAGCGGTCGCCATCGAGAACAAACGCCTGTTCAAGCAGCAATTGCGCCAGGAAATCATCAACCGCGAGGTGGAAGTAGCCGCCGAGATCCAGCGTACCCTCGTGCCTTCGCGCCTGCCTTCCGGCGAAAATTACCAGTTGTCGAGTATTTATAAACCACACTTTGCCGTTGGCGGCGACTACTACGACGTGGTCGAATTTTCCGACGGCAAGATCGCGTTCTGTATTGCCGACATCACCGGCAAGGGCGTATCGGCCGCCATGCTGATGGCCAATTTCCAGGCCAATTTTCATGCACTGGTAACACGCCGCCCGTCGCTCGAAGAGATTGTGTACGAACTGAACGAAGCCGTCTGGCGCGTCACGCAAGGCGATAAATTCATCACGCTGTTTCTGGCCAAATACGACGTGGCCACCCGCACCCTGCACTACATCAACTGCGGCCACACGCCGCCGCTGCTGTTGAGCAACGGAGAAGTCATTCCCCTGCGCAACGGTTGTACCTCGCTCGGTTGGCTGCCCGAACTGCCGTTCCTCGAAATCGGCGGCATTTGCCTCACCGACGACGCCCTCATTTTTACCTATACCGACGGACTCACCGATATCCGCAATGACGACGGCGATTATTTTACCGAGGAAAAACTCACCGAGTTCCTCCAGGAAAATGCGGAGATGGACGCCAAAAGCCTCAATACCAAGCTGCTGACGCATATCGAAGCATTCCGGCAGGAGCAGCCTTTCCCCGACGACATTACCGTGCTGACCTGCCGCGTATTTGGAAAAAATGCCGCCGGCACCGCTGCCCAGGAAGTTTTAACCGCTATATAAAGATGTCAAACGAATCCTTTGAAATCGCCGTCAACGGCCAGCACACTTTCGATGTGTTGCCGACCGATGCAAGCCAACTCGACGTCATTGCTGAAAAAGACGGCCGTTTTCATATCCTGCACAACGGCCGTTCCTGGCACGCCGAACTGGAACACGCCGACTTCAATACCCGCCAACTCGTATTCCGTATCGAAGGCAACAAATACGCCGTGCACCTCGCCGATCAATATGATCGACTGGTACGCCAACTGGGCCTGCACATCGGCGGCCAGCAAAAACAGAATGCCGTGAAGGCGCCCATGCCCGGCCTGGTACTCAATATTCTCGTAGAGCCCGGTCAAATCGTTCAGAAAGGCGACCCGCTCCTCATCCTCGAAGCCATGAAAATGGAAAACGTGCTGAAAGCCGCCGGTGAAGGTCAGGTGAAAGCCGTTAAAGTGCAAAAGGGCGTGGCAGTGGATAAAGGGCAGTTGTTGCTGGAGATGGAATGAGGGGTTATGAGTGATAAGTTATGAGTTATGAGTGATAAGCAGCCTTATAATGAATAGTAATTCCATAGTTAAATGTGGGTTAATGAGGTCATTATCAATATTTTGCAGATAAATCAGGATGTTTAGCATTAACTCGACCACCGATTAACTCATAACTTATCACTCATAACTCATAACTTCTTCATGCACAAATCCCTTCTCCTCTTTTTCCTCGCCGGAACTGTCCTCCTGCATACCGGCTGCGCTTCCTGGAAACAAAACCGCTGGCTGTCTGCGCACCAGGCCAACCTGCGGCGGATTGCCGACAGCAACATGTCGCCTGAGCAGAAACTCGACGGCCTGCTGACGGATTACGTGGATTTTATGAAGGAGGACCTGAAATTTGTCGACCCGGTGAAAGGCGTCAAATACGTGAAAAAATACCATGACCAGAACGAGGCGGCGATGGACAAGATCCTGAAAGAGGCCGAACAATGGCAGGGAAAACTCAGTCTGATGGATAAAGGCTCCCTGGCGATCCGGGTGGTGCAAAAGCCTTATATCAGCAGCCTCGTCGATCTGGCTCCCAAATTCAAACGGAAATACAAACAATACGCTTTCGCAGTCAAACTGGCCAGCAAGATTACGGGCGGGCTCACGCGTATCGCGGGCAAAGCGTTTGATTAAAGCAGTGCGAAGGCTGGAAACAGTGCGAAGTCGTCAGTGCGAAGTGCGAAGTCATGCCACCCGAGTGAACGTGGACTTCGCACTTCGCACTGACGACTTCGCACTGTTTCCAGACTTCGCACTTCGCACTGACGACTTCGCACTGTTTCCAGACTTCGCACTTCGCACTGACGACTTCGCACTGTTTCCAGACTTCGCACTTCGCACTGACGACTTCGCACTGTTTCCAGACTTCGCACTTCGCACTGACGACTTCGCACTGTTTCCAGACTTCGCACTTCGCACTGACGACTTCGCACTGTTTCCAGACTTCGCACTTCGCACTGACGACTTCGCACTAATCAATCCACTTCTTCCGGTCCGCCAGTGCCCCCAGTTGTTCCCAGGTAAGTATAATTTCCGTCGGCCCCACTGCATACGCCGCTACTTCGTATGCGTTGTAATAAAAAATAAGGCCTTGCGGCAGCACGGCTACATTGGCCGGCATAGGTAGTTTTTCCAGTTCGGGATAAAGCAGGTCGCGGATGTTTTCTTCCGGTTTCATACCTTTTGCCTGCTTGTAACCCGCTTCCAGCAAAGGGCGCACGGCATTGGTATCGGCCACTAAAGTGGTCACGGTCAGCACTTTACCTGCATCGGCCAGGTTATAGGAAACAACTGTCGTAAACGGATTGGGGTGCGCGCCGCCCATAAACGAATACCCGTCGAGGTGCATGGTCGCCACTTTAGGATTGAGCAGCAAGGAAGAACCTTTTATTTCCATGGTATAACCCATCGGGATCATATCGGGGTTTTCCGCTCTGGTTTGCTGGAACTCGTTGATGAATTGTGTCGCGGCAGAATCCATCGCTATGGGAAATGACAGGGATTCGTTGGCGCCCACCGTACTCAGCACAAAACTCTGTACGGAATGATTGACGCTGGTGGCTACAGCCGGGTCGCCGCCGGAGATCTGCGGTACCGTCACCGAAAACATGGCGCACACGGTATCCCCGATGCAGAATTTTTTGTTAAAAGCAGTAGTATCCGCTTTCAGCGGCGCCACGGTTTGTGTTTCTTTTGATTTACAGGAAACGACGAACAGGGTAAGACCGCAGAGCAGTCCGTAAAAAAGTTGTTTTCTCATAAAAATCGGGCGTATCGCCGAACGGTTACTTTGATGTGTTGTATAAAAGGGTTGATTTTTCCGTGAAATCGGGCAGGTAAGTCAAGTCATCGGATGACTCAAAGTCATCGGATGACTTGACTTACCTGCCCGATTTCACGGAAAAATCAAGTATAATCCTACAAATTTCAAACAGCATCGGAGTACCGCTCGCCGTTCGACTGCTTTTCAAACATCTCCGAGTAATACCCGCCGCTGTTCATCAGTTCTTCGTGTGTACCTTCCTCCGCAACGCCACCTTCATTCAGTACGATGATTTTATCGAACTGCAACATGCCGTAAATCCGGTGTGTGATAATGATCGCCGTTTTTTCTGACAAAGCGTCTTCCATGTATCCCAGAATACGGCTCTCCGTTTGAGTGTCGACGGCTGACAGACAATCATCCAGAATTACCACGTCCGGTTTTTTGGCGAAAGCACGGGCAATGCTCACCCGCTGTTTTTGTCCGCCGGAAAGTGTCACGCCACGTTCTCCCACCACCGTTTCATAACCGTTGGGCAGGCCGATGATCTCGTCGTGTACGGCAGCGCTTTTTGCAAAAAACTCGGCTTCTTCGCGGCTGATACCGTCTTTACCGAAAGCGATGTTATTCAAAACCGTATCTGAAAACAGGAAAACGTCCTGCGGAACGTAGCCGATGCTGCGGCGCAGGTGGTACAAATCGAGCGATTTAATGTCGACACCGTCAATGAGGATACGGCCTTCATTTACGTCGTACATGCGTAAAAGCAGGTCGGCAATGGTCGTTTTGCCGCTGCCGGTGCGCCCGACGATCGCCAGCCGTTGTCCGGACTGCACTTCGAAGGAAACATTTCTGAGCGCTTCGATGCCCGTGTCCGGATAAGCGAACGACACGTTTTCAAACCGGATATGTCCTTTTATCGGCGCATGCGTTTGGCCTTCGGGCAATGGCGGCGCGTGGTTGACGATAGCCGGTTGCGTTTTCAAAAACTCGTTGATCCGTTTTTGAGAGGCGGCAGCCTGTTGTGTCAGGGAAGCGATCCAGCCGATGGCCGTAACGGGCCAGGTCAGCATATTGATGTAAATGACGAATTCGGCAATGTTGCCGGCCGTCAGGTTGCCGGCGATCACCTGAAGTCCGCCGACATATACGGTGATAATAATACTCGCACCGATGAGCAGCGACATGAGGGGAAAGAAAAATGCGTCGACACGGATGAGTTTCAGCGATTTCTGGCGGAATTCTTCGCTTTGATCGGCAAACCAGCGCCCCATCGCCTGCTCGTGCACGTAACTTTTCACCACACGTATACCGCTGTACACTTCCTGGGCCGTGCTGGTGAGCGTAGCCAGTTGCTGCTGTATTTTTTCGCTGCGTTTGTTGATCACCGTACTCACCCAGTATATGGAAATGCTGAGAAACGGCAGCGGCAGCAACGACCACAAAGTGAGCGTGACACTCACTTTCAGCATGGCAGAAATAGCGAGGATAAAAAGGAAAATCAAGTCGATACCATATAAAATGGTAGGGCCGAGGAACATCCGCACCTTCGACACGTCTTCCGAAATCCGCGACATCATGTCGCCCGTGGAATTGCGTTTGTAAAAAGCCAGGTCGAGTTGTTCGTAATGTGCGAACACCTCCTTGCGCATGTCGTATTCGATCAGGCGGCTCATAACGATGATCGTTTGCCGCATAAAAAACATAAACATACCCATCAAAAGTGCCAGCCCGATAACCATGCCGCCGAATTTGGCGATCTCGTAACCCAGGTTGCCGAAGGCTTCGGGGTGCGCTGCGATACCGCCGTGCTCCTTGTAGTATTTCACCTGTTCCACCACCGTATCCAGCGCCTGGCGGATCACCTGGGGTTGTAGTACCCGGAACCAGTTGGCCAGCGCTACGAAAATGATACCCAGCAGGAATCGCCAGCGGTATATCCAGAAAAATTTATAGAGGTAGGAAAGTTGTTTCATGTATCAAGCAAGGGGCGACCCCGATTCCGTTAAAGCACAGCCCTCAAAACACCGCGTGCGAAGAAGGGTTCATGAAGGTGTGTAGTGTTTGGTATTTGGTGTTTGGGGCGCATTGCCCACCGTCAGGTTAAAAACGCTAGCCGAGGGCAGCGCGCCCCAAACACCAAACACGAAAAACCAAACACCCACTCACGCTCGGTTGCATTTTTCAATAGGCGAACAATTATCCATCAGAATATTGCCCTTGTATTTAAAGGAAGCGCCCGGCGCATAATAAGCCTCAAAGGTAATATATCGAATGTCGGCGGTCGGGATAAATTGAAACTTGTAATTCTGCCAGTCACTGTGGTCGATCATAGGCGAACTGGCCAGCAGTTGCTCCTTGCTGCCGCGCCGGGAACCGCCCCAGATACGGATACGGATCGGGTGGTTGTAGCCTACATATTTGGGTGCATGTGACAGAAAAATGGAAAATTTGTAGCAAAATCCACCTTTCAGCGTTTCCTGGAGCATTTGTCCCATGTCTTCGCTGGTGCCGTCTTCGCGGGTGATGAGCCCGACACAGGTATTGCCTTCCTGCGGCAAAAGATTCAGTCCCCAGGCGCCGGGCATGATATCGGGGGTGCTTCCGGGCGTGTTGGATTGCCATCCTGCCGGCGAGGCGGAAGCGCGCGGCGTGTCTTCAAAAGAAGGGTTGCGGAATGGAATCAGGGTGCCGGTCGGCTGTTCGCTGCCCTTCCACCAGGGTTGAAGCAGGGAAAAAAGAAGGAAAATACAGGCTTTCATGTATGTTTTGAATCAGGCAATTCGTTTAGCAACGAGATTAAGCGTAGAAAAAACGAGGGTTCTGCTACCTTTGCCGGCACAAAAACGCAGGGAGCGCTCAAATATTGGCAGTGTATGGTGTTTTGTATTTCGTGTTTAATAAAAGGCTGACAATCTGAATACGAAACACTACAAACCAAATACCCTCCAAAATATTTGGGAGTGTTTGAAAATTCAGCCGGCCCGGCAAACCGCGTGCCTGCAAATATCGTATAACACTCTGATTCTCACGACTTTTTATAAGAACTTCTATTTTTGCTTTTCCCATTACCCCGATTCCTGTAGTCCTATGTCTCGAACCAGACCTACTTACTTTTACGCCATTATCAGTGTTGCGCTGGTGCTGTTCATTGTCGGTTTTTTTATGCTGACAACGATTCATGCCCGCAAACTGGCGACCCTTTTTAAAGAAAAAGTTGATATCTGGCTGGAGTTGAAACCCAATCTGGAACAGGAGCAAATTGCGGGTATCGTCGGCAACATTCGTCAGAAGCCGTTTGTGAAGCCCGAAACCATCACTTTCATCAGCCGCGAGCAGGCGACCGCTACGATGAGAGAAGACCTCGGCGACGAAAGTATGCTGGAAGATGCGCCAGATCTGCTGCGCGACGTGATACGTTTCAATGTGCGCGCCGAATACATGAACGACGAAACCATGCGGCAGTGGCGCGAAGAACTCCGCCAGGATACCCTCGTTTCGGAACTTTATTACGAGGCGAGTAATATCGGAAACGTGGGCAAGAATATTCAAAATATGGGTCTCATCGCATTGGGCCTGGTTTTTTTGCTCATCTTTGCGGCCGTTACGCTCATTCACAACACGATCCGGCTGGCCTTGTATTCCAACCGTTTTATCATAAAAAATCAGGAACTGGTGGGTGCGTCCTGGACCTTCATCAGCCGGCCGTATATCCGGAGAGGCGTGTTGAACGGCTTGTGGAGCGCGTTGCTGGCCATCGGAGCACTCATTCTGGTGTTCGAATGGATAGAACGGCAGATTCCAGAAATGGGGCAGTTGCGCGACCTCGACAGCATGTTAATGGTCTTTACCGGCATTATCCTGCTGGGCGTACTGATATCGGGACTGAGTACATGGTTTGTAGTGAACAAGTTTTTGCGCATGCGCATCGACGATTTGTATTGAAAGCGTGTTTAGTTTTTTGTGTTTAGTTTTTCGGGGAGCATTGATTATCAACCTTTTGCTAAACACAATACACTAAAAACCAAACACCCTTTGTATTGATATAGCATAAATTTAAAAAAATAATGGCAAAACAACCTGCGCGCCCTCAACAGGCTGCACAACCCGTCAAAAAAACGGCTCCGGTACAACGGACCATAAAAAAAGAAAGCACCTGGAATGCCGATAAAAGCGGCCTGCTTTTCGGCCGCCAGAACTTTATTTATATCGGTATCGGCCTGGGCCTGGTAGCCCTCGGCCTCCTGCTGATGAGCGGCGGCGCTATGCCCGACCCCAACAAATGGGAACCGGAACGCATCTACAGTTTCACGCGCATCACCCTGGCCCCTATTTGCATGGTGGCGGGTTTTGTGGTGGTAGCGGCAGGTATTTTCAAAAAATCGACGGTCGAAGTACCGGTTAAAACCGGCGAAGACAACTCCGGCGCAGCAGCATGAGCATTATCCAGGCCATCATACTGGCAATTATCGAAGGACTGACGGAGTTTCTGCCGGTTTCTTCCACCGGTCATATGATCATCGGCTCTTCGCTCATGGGTATTGCCAGCCATCCTTTTGTGAAAGTCTTCACCGTAGCCATTCAGTTCGGCGCCATCCTGTCGGTAGTCGTGCTGTACTGGCGGCGTTTTTTTCAGAATTTCCGGTTCTATATCCGCCTGCTGGTGGCTTTTTTGCCGGCGGCTTTTTTCGGACTGCTCTTTAAAAAACACATCGACCGGCTGCTGGAAGACGTCACCGTAGTGGCCTGGGCGCTGATCGCCGGCGGCATTGTTTTTCTTTTTATGGACGGCTATTTTGCCCGGCAGGCGGAACGCGGGAGCCAGTCAGAGGACGATATTTCCCTGCCCAAGGCATTCCGGATCGGTTTTTTTCAGGTGATCTCGATGATCCCCGGGGTGAGCCGTTCGGCAGCCACGATCATCGGCGGCGTCACGCAGGGGCTTACACCGGTTGCGGCAGCGGAGTTTTCGTTTTTCCTGGCGGTGCCTACCATGTTTGCGGCTACGTGCAAATCGATCTGGGATTACATCGACGAAGAGGGTGGCACATTCAGCGGCAATGATTTACTTTTGCTTGCGGTCGGCAATGTGGTGGCATTTGTGGTAGCGACCTTCGCGATCCGCACTTTTATGCAGTTTTTACACAAACACGGCTTTAAGGTTTTCGGGTATTACCGGATCGCTGTGGGATGTATTATTTTGATACTCTGGTATTTAGGATATTTTAAGGATGTGCAGGTGGGGAATTTTTGAGGATATGAGGATTCGAGTATTTGAAACATCCGCTCGATCCCTTCAAATACTCACATCCTCAAATACTCACATCCTCGAATCCTCATCACACGCGCTCATTTTTTGCTCAACATGGACGACCCTTCTCCCAAACGAATATTGCCCTGGTCATCGGCGCTGCGCGTCGGTAGTTATACGCTGCCGGCGACCCTTTTCCTGACGATCCTTGCAACGTTCGCCACGGTAGCGGCGGTTCCTTTTATCGGCCAACTGACCGGCAACAACTGGGTGGCGGCGTTGCTGTTGTCGCTGACGCTTTTTCTGGGGCTGCTGATCTTCAAAAACCTGATTTTCCAAAGCGTTTACAAAAACATACAAGGGGAAGGCGATGCAGCGCTGATCGAATACCTCGTGCAGCAAAACGCAACCGGCGCGCCGGGAGAAGAGGAAATGGAAATGGAACTGTTGGAAAATGCGCTCCACATGAAGCAGGTGCGCGCCTACGACTGCATGGCGCCCCGGCCCGAAATCATTCACATCGACGTGCAGGCATCGGTAGAGGAACTGCGCCGCCTGTTTATCACCAGCAGCCTTTCGCGTATCATTGTAACCGATGGCGACCTCGACAGGGCGCTCGGCTACGTACATGTACAACAGATTTTTACGCACCCGCGCAGCATTCGCGGCATCGTGATGCCCATCACTTTTGTGCCGGAAAGTATCCAGATCAACGACCTGCTGCACAAATTCATCAAAAACCGCACGAACATCGCCTGTGTGGTGGACGAATATGGAAGCCTGGCAGGCCTCGTAACCCTCGAAGATGCCCTGGAACAACTGTTCGGGAAAATCGACGACGAACACGACCAGGAAGAATTTATAGAAGTGCGGATCAGCGAACACGAATACCTGCTCTCCGGCAGGCTGGATGTGAACTACATCAATGAAAAATTTCCGGAACTCGCCTTTCCTACCGGCGACTACAATACGCTGTCCGGATATATCATCAACGCCACACAAAGTATTCCCGAGCAAGGCGCGCGGATTACCCTGGATGATAAAAACTTTGTACTGGAACTGGTAAGCGACCGGAAAATCGAAACGGTCAGGGTTTTTGTGTAGTGCGAAGTCTGGAAATAGTGCGAAGTCGTCAGTGCGAAGTGCGAAGTCACTTACCGCTCGAGTATGTGGACTTCGCACTTCGCACTGACGACTCAGGACTATAAAAAAACGCCGGAACACGAATTGCCGCGTCCGGCGTTAACCAAACCCTTACTGTGTTTATTTGTTCGTCGGGGTTACCAGGAGGGATAGACGGGGTTTCAGGTGTAGCAGGTTGGGTGGGGATGAAAATTTTTGTTATTGGTTATTGGTTATCAGTTATTGGTTATCAGGGTGGGATAAGGGAGCATTTGCATAATGTCCTGGCTGCCCGGGTAGAGTGGCGAAAACATTATGCAAATGCTCCCTTATCCCACCCTAATAACCAATAACTGATAACCAATAACCCTACCCAAAATACGCCCGCAGCGACTCCAGGAAAAAATCCTTTTGTCCGGCAGAAACCGTCAGTGACACCCCGTTCTGGAGCACCACATGGCCGCCTTTTCCGCGCACGTATTTTTTCAGGTGTTTCAAATGAACGGTATGCGAACGGTGGATGCGCGCAAAAGCCTGTTCGGGCAACAGCAGTTCCACCTCCCGCAGGGTACGGCACACCAGCACCTGACGGGCATCGGTAAAATGGAGTACGGTATAGTTGCCGCTGGCTTCCAGGTAAGCAATGTGTTTCACTTTTTCAAAACACAGGCCTTCCATCGTTGGCAGTACAATTTTATTTCCGGTGGGTTCGACGCGGTGTTCGCGCGGCATGACGACAGACTTGGTGCCACCCTGCGGCTCGGCAGTATCGGTAGTATGGGTACGAACAGAGATAGCATTCAGCATAGCAGTATGTGTTGGATGGGTTGGATCGGATGCGTTTTGTTGAGGGGTTGATGGTTGAGATGTTGATGGTTGAGATGGCTTGGGTAAATGCGGTCATTCTCAACGCCTCAACTTCTCAACCTCTCAACATTCTCCTCAAATTTCATGATACAAATGTACAGGCACCTTCCGCCGCTGCCAATCCACCTTTTGCCATTAGTCAGGTTTCCGGGTTGCAAAAACCATTTGGTGAAATGATAAAAACCTGACACTTTTGAGGGCATTATCCGCTCATGGCAAAAACTCCTTCCGACAAACTCCACAGACTCATCCGTTCGCTTTCGCCGGCCGAAAAGCGCTATTTCCGTATTTACATTCGTGGCAAAACGGAACGCGCCAGCAAATACCTGCAATTGTTCGACCTCATGGCGGCCCAGGAAGTATTTAATGAAGACAACCTGAGAACCGGTATTTATAAAAACCAGCCGCCGGGCGGGAAAAAATATTCGGAACTGAAATCGTACCTCTATAACCTGATACTCAAAAGCCTGCAGGCGTTCGACGAACAGCATTCGGTCGAATTCAAACTCAACGAACTGCTACAGGGCGTGTCGGCACTGTACAAACGCGGATTGTATGCCGATTGCCGGGAACTGCTTCTGAAGGCCGCCAAAATCGCCCGGCAATACGAGGATTTCAGCGCCCTGCTGGAGATTATCCGTTGGGAAAAACAGCTGGCGTATACGCGTATGGATGTGGATTTTTTGCATAAAAACCTGGAGCAACTGCAATTTCAGGAAGAGCAGGCCCTGCAACACCTGCGCAATACTTCGGAGTATCAGAAAGCCTTTTTCCAGGTTTATACCACCAATTTCAAACGCGAAGCGGGCAACCGAAATGCCGGGCGGATGGCGCCCCTGCACGATCTGATCGGGCAGAACGAAGCCTTCAACGACCCCGACCGCGCCGCTTCCCACAAGGCCCGGGTGCTGTTTTACCGTACCCTGAATATTTACTATTACGCTACGGGGCAGTACGAACAGTTTTATGAATCGGGGCAGAAACTGATGTTTTTGCTCGAATCGCAACCGCATTTTTTAAAACAAAACCTGGCCGATTACATTGCCACCCTGAGCAACCTGATCCTTTCCTGCGGGTTGCTGCAACGGTATCGGGAAGTGCGTATTTACCTGGAAAAACTGCATTTTCTGACGCCTATTACGGAAGATGACCGGCGCAAGATCCACCGGCAGTACTACAGCAATCTCTTTGCATTGTGCTCATTTACAGGCGAATTCGAGGAAGCGCGGCGCGAAATGGCGCGTTGTCAGGAAGAGGCGGAGCGTATGAGCGCTCAGGGACATGAAACGGCGAGTTTCTATTTCCAGTACTGCACGATCTGTTTCGGATGCAGGGATTTTAATGGTGCGCTCGATTACCTGAACATGTGGCTGAGCCAGCCCAGGTCGGTGGAGCGCGAGGACCTGCAAAGCCTCGCACGCATCCTGTCACTTATTCTGCACTTTGAAATGGGAAATCTCATGCTGCTCGAATCGCTCACGCGCTCGGCTACGCGGTTCATGCAAAAGAAAAACCGCTACCAGGAACTGGAGCGGCGGTTCATACATTTTATTCACGACCTGATGAAAGCGCCCGGTCAGCAGGAGTTGCGTGCGGGTTTTCAGAAAGTAAAGGAAGACCTGCCCAAAATGTCGGGGTATCAGGAATTGCTGCAAACATTCGACCTGGAGGCCTGGCTTAACAGCAAGATCAAGGGACAAACGTTTGCAGCAACAGTTCAGGAAAAATGGGAAAAACAGGGCCCACGCAATAATTAAATTATATGACTATCCGGTTTCAGGAACCTTTCAAGTCATCGGATGACTCAGAGTCATCCGATGACTTGAAAGGTTCCTGAAACCGGATAGTCATTTTAAATTATTTGTCGCCCGGCAGGCTTATGGACGGAGCGCCCTGAAAATCCGAGCGTACATCCACAGCCGTCCAACGGGTGCGGTAGGTGAAAAATTTGCCTCTCATTGGGGCGGTGCCTCCTTTTACCTGGTTCATGGCCGGTCCCTCCAGCGAGGTAACGAGGCTTTGAACTTTGAGTTCGTCGAGTGTAAGTTTCTCTTTTGCCATACGAATGAATTTTGAATGAGTTTGACTTGACCGATTAGAATACCAAATGTAACCTAATTGTAACCGCCCTTCAAAATGTATGTTCCGCCAACTTTTTTTAAAAGTCAGGTTTCTGAAGGTAGTGCGAAGTCTTCAGTGCGAAGTCTTCAGTGCGAAGTACGAAGTGCGAAGTCGACAGTACGAAGTGCGAAGTCCTGAGAAAGGGTATGTTTCTTCAAATATTTCCCTTTTCAATTCCAATCAAATTGTTTTACCTTCGCACAAAACATCCACTACGCTTCATCTTAATCCTTCTCTCCTATGTCTCTCCAGTCGAATCCGCAACTCGAACTTGCTTTCGATTACGTGCGCCATACGCGCAAGAACATCTTCCTGACCGGCAAGGCAGGTACGGGCAAAACCACTTTTCTGCACCAGATCAAAAAGGAAACGCCCAAACGAATGGTCGTCGTGGCGCCTACCGGCGTAGCGGCTATCAACGCAGGGGGCATGACGATTCACTCGTTTTTCCAGTTGCCGTTCGGCCCGTTTCTGCCCGGCGCTCAGTCCCAGGATCCCTCGCGCATGCGGCGGTTTTCGGGTGAAAAAATCCGCCTGATCCAGAGTCTCGACTTGCTGGTGATCGACGAAATCAGTATGGTGCGCGCCGATGTGCTCGACGGAATCGACGACGTTTTGCGCCGATACCGCGACCGCTCCAAACCTTTCGGCGGCGTGCAATTGCTCATGATCGGCGACCTGCACCAACTGCCCCCCGTGGTGAAAGACGAAGAGTGGAACCTCCTGCGCGAACATTACCAGACGGTCTATTTTTTCGGCAGCCACGCCCTGCGCGGCACCGAGCCGGTGTCGATCGAACTGAAACACATTTACCGGCAGTCCGACCGCACCTTCATCGACCTGCTCAACAAGGTGCGCGACAACAAGATAGACGCCGACGTGCTTTCTGTGCTGAACAACCGCTATGTGGCTCATTTTCAACCCACTGCGGAGGAACCTTATATTACGTTGACGGCGCACAATGCCTCGGCGCAGGCCATCAACGCCGAAAAACTGTCGGAAATTCAACAGCCGCTGCAAACCTTCAAAGCAAAAATAGAAGGCGATTTCCCCAACTTCGCTTTCCCCGCCGACGAAACCTTCGAATGCAAACTCGATGCGCAGGTGATGTTTGTGAAAAACGATATCAGCCGCGACAAACGCTTCTACAACGGTAAAATCGGCAAGGTCACCGGCTTCCGCGAAGGCACGATCTACGTGCGCTGCCCCGGCGAACACGACGACATCGAGGTGATGCCCGCCGAGTGGACCAACGTGAAATACACCCTCAACGAGAAATCCAAAGAAGTGGAGGAGCAACAGCTCGGTACTTTCATACAATACCCGCTGAAACTTGCCTGGGCCATCACCATCCACAAAAGCCAGGGGCTCACGTTCGAACGCGCCATCATCGATGCGCAGGCCGCCTTCGCGCACGGGCAGGTGTACGTGGCGCTGAGCCGCTGCAAAAGTCTGGAAGGCATCGTGCTGCGCTCGAAAATTATCCCGTCGAGTGTACGGACCGATTACGTCGTTCAAAACTATACCCAGGAAGCCGATAAAAATGCGCCCGACGAGCAGCACCTGGTGCGCTCCAAGTCGGAGTTTCAGCAATCGTTGCTACTCGAACTGTTCGATTTCGCGCGGCTGCGCCGGATGTTCAGCCAGTTGAATCGCCTCATGTACGAACACGACAACACCCTGCATCCGGATTCCTGGCAACAATTGAAAGCCATCGAGGCGCAAACCCTGGAACAGGTGTTTACGGTAGCCGAAAAGTTCGTGCCGCAGATTCAGTATTATTTCACGCAGGATATGCTGCCTGAAGACAACCCGGACCTGCAAACGCGGCTCCAAAAAGCGGGCGTTTATTTTGAGGAAAAACTGGGCAAACTCCTGCTGCCTTCCGCCCGGAATATTACGGTCGCTACCGACAGCAAATCGGTCAAAAAACTGGTACAGGAAGCGCTGGAACTGCTTCAAAAAGAGATGTTTATAAAAAACGTGTGCTTTGCCGGCGCGCAAAACGGTTTCGAATCGGTGCGCTACCTGCGCGTCAAAGCCGATGCCGAACTCGATTTCCAGGCCACCCAGACACCCGCGCCGAAACCGGCCAGTATGCCCAAAGACGTGCCGCATCCTATTCTGTATGCCCGCCTGAAAAAATGGCGCGAAGACACGGCCGCAGAACACAACCTGGAACTGTATGCCGTGCTGGCTACCCGTACGCTGCTGGAAATGGTGGAGGTTTTGCCACTCAACCTCGCCATGCTGAAAAAGGTAAAGGGCATCGGTACCGTGAAATTGAAACAGTTCGGCGCCGAACTCATCGCCATGGTCGCAGCCTATTGCCAGGAATACAACATCCCCACTGAGCATCTGACGGAAATGGCCGAAGCCGCGGAGGAAAAGCCGGTCAAAATCGATACCAAAACCCAGAGTTTCGACCTCTACAAAGCCGGCAAAACCATCGAGGAAATCGCCCGCGAACGCAGCCTCGCCAATTCTACCATCGAAGGGCATCTGGCACATTTCGTCAGCACGGGCGAACTCGATATTTTCACTTTGATGGAACGCGCGCAGGTGGAAGAAGTGGAAGCGTATTTCCGCGAACAGAACAC
>Ga0209717_1001223_pt1 | contig 28420 bp, 30 predicted proteins | sample AD_UKC048_MetaG_FD_184418 | JGI IMG/M metagenome (GOLD analysis project Ga0209717, IMG submission 184418) | Active sludge microbial communities of municipal wastewater-treating anaerobic digesters from USA - AD_UKC048_MetaG (SPAdes) (version 2) | ecosystem: Engineered > Bioreactor > Anaerobic >... | reverse complement strand
CCATGATCGCGCGATGACACGAGTCACGGAGGATGGCGAAGCAATGGGAGACACCCAAAAACAAAATCCGCCAGCGCGGCGGATGGTGATGATCGAAAAGGGGTTTTTCTACAGCTTCAACACCTGAGTTAAGACGCGCCGCGGAGCGGCGTCGGCTTGGACGAATTGTTAGAGAGCAAGTGCCGAGCAACTCCATAGGCAATGAGCGCCGTGGCCGGAAGCGCAACTAGATACCACCAAGCCGGGGTTAGGCCTACCGTGTCCACAAGGCTACTCCAGCTCAGTGTTGCTGCGGAAACAACTAGTACCATGCCAAGGGAGACGGGCACGACGGCGATGGTCGCAGGCCCCCAAACAGGCGTGAACAGCAGCGTGGAGATGCCGGCAATGAGCGCGGCACGATTATTCAGCGGCTTGGCACGGGTAAGACGAACGCATACCCATAAGATCAAGCCATAGGGAATGAGCCACGGTGCCAGAACCAAGCAGTAGGTGAACACGAGAGCGACGACTGTCATGGCTTGCTCTCTAACTATAAGTAGGCCCCAGAAATGGGGCGTAGCAGGGATATTCGGCTGGAGCTTACTTTCCGTCAAGCCGTTTTCCTACGCAAAATCAAGATTTTGGCGATTTACCGAATGGGCGTAACAGCTGAACATGGCGGTGATATCACCCATCAAATGAGGGCGTAATGGAATACGCGCACGAAAACAAGGGCGTAACCGACAGGGCGGGAGAGCCGCGCGCGCCGCGCCTGATGGACGAAGTTCGGCGCAAGATCCGCGTCAAACACTACAGCTTGCGTACCGAGCAAGCGTGTATGGGTTGGATACGCCGGTTCATATTGGCCAATGACAAACGCCACCCGCGTGATCTCGGGGCGGACGACGTCGAGCGCTTTCTGAGCGACCTCGCCATACGGGGAGGTGTCGCCGCCAGCACGCAGAATCAGGCGCTTTCAGCACTGCTGTTTCTCTATCGTGAAGTCCTGCGCGTCGATTTGCCCTGGATGAAGAATGTCGTCCGTGCGAAGCGGCCCCGGCGCCTGCCGACCGTGCTGTCGCGCGAAGAGGTGACCCGATTGCTCGGTGTCATCGAGGGGCGCCCATGGCTGATCGCAAGCCTGATCTACGGCAGCGGCATGCGCCTCATGGAATGTCTGCGTCTGCGGGTCAAGGATGTCGACTTCGCGCGAAATGAAGTATGCGTTCGCGACGGCAAGGGAGGAAAAGATCGCCGCACATTGCTGCCGCGCTCGTTGCTCGGTCCATTGCAGCGCGAGATCGAGCGCGCGCGCCAGCTGCACGCAAACGATCTGTCTGCAGGGTTTGGCGCAGCGCGCCTGCCGCATGCATTGGCACGCAAGTACCCGCAGGCCGGCCGCGAGTTCGGCTGGCAGTTCCTGTTTCCATCGGCCAGCCGTTCACTCGACCCACTGGATGGAAGCGAGCGGCGCCATCATTTCGATGACGCGATCCTTTCACGCGCACTCGGCCGGGCGCGTATTGTGGTCGGGATTGTCAAACCCATCGGCGCGCACACGCTGCGCCACAGCTTTGCCACGCACTTGCTGGAAGACGGCTACGACATCCGCACCATTCAGGAGCTGCTTGGCCACAAGGATGTCGCCACCACCCAGATCTACACCCATGTCTTGAATCGAGGCGGGCGAGGAGTGGTCAGCCCCCTCGACAAAGGGGATGACGGGAAGCGCCGCTTGGCGAAGGTCGGGTCTGAGCCCCCGGACCAGACCAGGGCCAGGCAGCGGCCAGCGCGCTCGCGTCTTGCTCGGGGCCTTCGCGGATTACGGCGGGTGGGGGGACAGCACGACGGGATCTCGGGAATCCTTCGAACTGGCTGCATTCTGGCTGAACGTGATTCCCTGCAGCCTGCCTGTTCGAGATCCTTCAACCGATCCATCTGCCCGGCCTCGCTATACTTCGACAACTCCAAACCCTCTGGTAGCGCGTGCCCGACCTCATCGAACCAATCTGCATCACCGCCTATACGGCGACCTCGGCCCTAGGGCGGGGTCTGGCCGATCATCTGGCGGCCCTGCGCGCGCGTCGCAGTGGCTTGCAGGCGAACGATTTCACGAACGAGCCACTCGCATGCGCGATTGGCCGGGTCGAGGGGCTCGAACGGGCGGCGCTGCCCGACGGCCACGAGGCCTATGAGTGCCGCAACAACCGCCTGGCCTGGCTGGCGATCGAGGCCGACGGATTTCACGAACAGGCGCGTGCGGCGATTGCGCGATACGGTGCCGATCGGGTTGCCCTGCTCGTAGCGACTTCGACATCGAGCATCGGCGCGACCGAGGAGGCTTACGCGCAGCTGGACGGCGAGCGCATGCCGATGGCACTGCGTCGACCGGAGGTGCATACCCCGCATTCGCTCGGCATCTTTCTATCGCATCTGCTCGGCACGCGCGGCCCGTGCCTGACCACGGCAACCGCTTGCTCGTCAAGCGCGAAGATCTTCGCCAAGGCAGAACGCATGATCCGACTGGGCGTTGTCGACGCGGCGATACTTGCTGGCGTCGATACGCTGTGCGGCAGCGTGATCTTCGGTTTCAATTCGCTGGAACTGGTCGCGCCCGAGCCGTGTCGGCCGTTCGATGAGCGCAGGCGTGGCATCTCGATCGGCGAGGCGGCAGGCTTCGCCCTGGTCGAGCGCAAGGCGCCTGCCGCCGCGCCGCGCCTGATCGGATGGGGCGAATCGAGCGACGCGCATCACATGTCGACTCCGCATCCGCAGGGTCTCGGCGCGCGCCTCGCCCTCGAGGACGCACTGGCGCGTGCGGGCATTGCCGCGGCGCAGGTCGACTACATCAACCTGCACGGCACGGCGACGCCGAAGAACGACGAAGTCGAGGCCGGAGTGATCGCAACCGCTTTCAACGAAACGACACGCGCCAGTTCGAGCAAGGGCTGGACCGGACACACGCTCGGCGCGGCCGGCATCCTCGAATCGGTGATCAGCCTGCTCGCGATCGAGCATGGTCTGGTGCCGGGCACGCTCAACTGCGAGCAGCTCGATCCGGTGTGTGGTCCGCAGGTCACGCTGCAGAACGAATCGCGCGATGTGCGCATCGCGCTGAGCAATTCGTTCGGGTTCGGCGGCAGCAACTGCACGCTCGCGTTCGCGCGCGGAGACTGCGCATGAGCGTGCTCGAGATTCGCGTCGAAGGCATGGGCTTCTGGGCACCCGGTTGGCCGGACTGGAACGCCGCACGCGCCGGATTGCGCGGGGAAGGACAGGCCGATCCCGCCGTGGTCAAGCCCAGTCCGACCTCGCTTGCTGCAGCCGAGCGTCGACGCGCGCCGTTGCCGGTATTGCTGGCCTGCGAGATCGCCGCCCAGGCCTGCGTCGCGTCCGCGCGTGCGGCCGATGCGTTGCCCTCGGTATTCGTTTCCACTCACGGGGATCTGGTCATCACCGATTACATGTGCTCGACGCTGGCCAGCGCGCCGCGCGAACTGTCGCCGATCCGCTTCCATAATTCCGTGCACAACGCGCCGGCGGGCTGCTGGACGATCGCCGCGCACTGCCATGCCGCGTCGACCTCGATAAGCAGTTGGCATGCGAGCTTCGCGATCGCGCTGTTCGAAGCGGCGGTCCAGGCCATCGCCGATGACACGCCCGTGCTGCTGTCGGCGTATGACGCGGAATCGCCGGGTCCGCTGGCCGAGGTTTCGCCCGCATCCACGTTGTTCGGCGTCGCGATGGTGATCGCGCCTTGCGCAGGAAGCCGGCCTGACCTGCGCCTGCGTCTGCAGCCATCGAGTGCCGGTGCGCGGCTTTCGCCCGCGTTGCCCGCCGACTTCCAGGCACTGGCATCGACCAATCCGATGGCGGCGCAGAGCCTGCCGTTGCTGGCTGCGATCGCGGCCGGCGCTGGTGGGGTGATTGAGCTCGCGGCCGGCGATCAGACCACATTGGGCGTGGAGTTGTGCGCATGAACACGTCAGCCGCGCAGCGTGTCGCGATCCTGATTCCGGCATTGAACGAGGAGCTTGCGATCCGCCGTGTCGTCGAGTCGGCCCTGGCGGTGCTGCCCGATGTGATCGTGATTGATGACGGTTCGACCGATCGCACGCCGCAGATACTCGCCGATCTGCCGGTGATCCTGATTCGCCATTCATCGCCTAAGGGAAAGGGCGAGAGCCTGCGCGACGGGTTTCGCGAAGCGCTCCGCCGCGGTTTCGATGCGGTTGTCGCGATGGATGGCGATGGCCAGCATGACGCCGCCGATATCCCGCGCATGCTCGCCGCAGCGCGCAAGTATCCCGACAGTCTCGTCATCGGCGCGCGCATCCGCACCCGCGAGAACCAGCCGAATGCGCGTCGCCGCGCCAATGCGGTCGCCGACTGGGGTATCTCGTGGGGCTGCGGCATTCCGGTCGCCGATACGCAAAGCGGGCAACGCTACTATCCGCGCAAGGTCATGCAACTGGTCGACCTGCCGGCGCAGGGCTTTGTCTTCGAAGCCGCGATCCTGATCGCCGCGGTGCGCGAACTCGGCTTTGGCGTGGTCTCGATTCCGATCGAGACGCGCTACAGCAGCGAGTTCCGCCTGAGCCATTTCCGCCCGGTGCGCGATATCACCCTGATCACCTTGTACACGATTGCGCGCGTGTTCCATTACCGTGATATTTTTGCCAGTTACCGGCGTTCGCATTCGAAGCCACCCCTGGTTTTCGATCCCGTCGTGTCCGTCATCCACGAGCCCGCATGAATCACGTCCCGATCCTCTTGCTGCAGCTGCTTGCGATCCTCGGTGCGGCGCGGATCTTCGCGGTGCTGCTGCGCCGCCTTGGCCAGCCGCCGGTGATTGGCGAAATGCTCGCCGGCATCGCGCTCGGTCCGATCGTGTTCGGCGCGCTTGCGCCGCAGGCCCAGGCGTTCCTGTTCGCATCGGCGAACCTCGGCGCGCTGAATGGCTTGAGCGAGATCGGACTCATCCTGTTCATGTTCATCGTCGGCGCCGAACTGCGCCTGCCCGGTGATGTGCGCCGGCACCTCGGCGCGGCCGGAGCGACCGGACTGTTCAGCGTATTGCTGCCGTTCGCACTCGGTCTGGCGATCTCACCGGCATTGCACGAGCGGTTCGCGCCGGCCGGCATCGATTTCTGGTCGTTCGCCTTCTTCATGGCCGCGTCGATGTCGATCACGGCGTTTCCGGTCATGGCGCGCATCCTGCGCGACAACGGCATGACCGCGACACCGGTCGGTCGTCTGTCGTTGACCGCCGCCGCGCTGGCCGATGCACTCGCCTGGATCGCTCTCGCCTTCGTCGTCGCCCTGATATCGAGCAAGGCCGGCTGGTCGGCTTTCGCGATCACGATCGGCGGCTGCATCGGCCTGTCGGTGTTCCTGTTCTTCGCGCTGCGTCCGTGGCTGGCGCGCCTGCTGGCCCGGCACGCGCCTGACGGCCGTCCGCAGGCGGGGCTGTTCGCGCTGATCCTGATCCTGCTGTTCGCGACGTCGGCGGCGACCAGCGCGCTCGGCCTGCATGCGGTGTTTGGCGCATTCCTCTTCGGTGCCGCCCTGCCGCGCGATGATCGCCTGCTGGAATGCCTGGGCGAGCGCATCGAACACGTGGCACTGGTCGCCCTGGTCCCGGTGTTCTTTGCGCTGGCCGGCCTCAACACGACAGCGGATGCGTTCGCCGGCGCGGGTTTCGGCGCGCTGGCCCTGATCCTCGTGGTGGCCGTCTTCGGCAAGGTACTTGGCGCGGTCGCTGGCGCGCGTGTCGGAGGATACGGATGGCGCGACTCGTTCGCCGTGGGTTCGCTGATGAATGCACGCGGGCTGATGGAGTTGATCGTCATCAAGATCGGTTTCGACATCGGTGTCATCGGCAGGGAGATGTTCACGATGCTGATGGTGATGGCGGTATTGACGACCTTGATGACAACGCCACTGCTGATCGCATTCGCGCGCCCCGCGCCCCGTGATCGTCTTGCCCGGGATGCGGGCCGAACCGAAGGAACCCGCGATGAGCGAAACCCCGCAACATGATGTCGTGATCCTCGGCGGCGGCCTCGCCGGGCTCTGTCTGGCCCTGCAGTTGCGCGATCGTTTCCCCGATCTCGATATCGTCGTGATCGAGCGCAATGCGCATCCTTTGCCGCTGGCCGCGCACAAGGTCGGTGAATCGACCGTCGAAATCGGCGCGCACTATTTTTCCGAAACGCTCGGCCTGCGCGAACACCTCGATACGGCGCACCTGCACAAGTTCGGCTTCCGCTTCTTCTGGACCGAAGGACGCGAGGACCTCGAAGGCGTTACCGAGCTCGGCGTCAGCACGGTATTGCCGACGACCACCTGGCAGCTCGATCGCGGCATACTCGAAAACCATCTCGGCGAATGCGTGCGCCAGCGCAACATCGCCTTCCATGATGGCAGCGTCGTGCGTGGCGTCGAGCTCGGCGAAGGCGATGCCGCGCATACGGTGAGGGCGACGATCCGCGGCAACGAGCAGACCTTCTCTACGCGCTGGGTTGTCGATGCCGCGGGGCGGGCAAGCATCCTCAAGCGCAAGCTGAACCTCGCCGAAGACAACAACCATGACGTCAATGCCGTCTGGTTCCGCATTGACGCCATGCTCGCGATCGACGACTGGTGCAGCGATGACGAATGGAGCGGGCGCTGCGATCCGCCCGAACGCTGGCGTTCGACCAACCACCTGTGCGGGCCGGGTTACTGGGTGTGGTTGATCCCGCTGGGCTCGGGCGCGCATTCGGTCGGCATCGTCTGCGACGCGAAGATGCACCCGATCGAGACAATGAATACCTTCGAGCGGGCGATGGAATGGCTCTACAAGTTCCAGCCGCTGGTCGCGAAGGCCTGCGAGGCGGAACGCGCCAAGCTCCTCGATTTCCGCTTCCTGCGCAACTATTCGCACGGCTGCAAGCAGGTGTTCTCGGGGGATCGCTGGGCCATGGCCGGCGAATCCGGGGTGTTTCTCGATCCGTTCTATTCGCCGGGCAGCGATTTCATCGGCATCGCCAACACCTATATCTGCGAACTGATCGCGCTGGACCGCGCCAACAAGCCGGTCGGGCCGTATGCGCGCATGTACGAGCAGCTGTATTTCTCGTTCTATGCCAACACGATGAGCATCTATCGCGACCAGTATCCGATCTTCGGCGACGCCGAGGTCATGTCGATCAAGGTGATCTGGGACTACACCTACTACTGGGGCGTGCTGTGCCAGATCGTGTTCCAGAATCGGCTGACCGATATCGCCCTGCTCGGCGACCTGAACAAGGAGTTCAACGAAGCGGCCCGGCTCAACCTCGACATGCAGGCCTTGTTTCGGCGCTGGTATGCGCTGAGTCCGCGACCGAATCCGGCGGTGCTGCTCGATCAGCGTGACCTGCCGTGGTTTGTCGGCATGAACACGACCCTGCATGACGAACTCGACGATGCCGAAGTGCGCGAACGCCTGCGCGGCAATGTCGCCCTGATGCGCAACCTCGCGGCGACCATCGTCGCGCGCGCGCAGGCCGCGTGTCCGACGCTCGACGTGATGGGCTTGCCCGCACAGCCTTCGGCACAAACGCCATTGTTCGCGTCCGTGGCCTGAGCAGCCACTGCAACGATCGCGGTGCCGGCGGCCCGCGCAAGCCGCGCTGCCCCGGTCGTGCGTCGGCGCATCGACCGCCGGGTTTCCCCGGGAATTTTGCCGGAAAGGCCTCCAGGCTGGAGGTCCTGGGCGGGATTGCGGGAGTGCCAGGCGGCTGAGGCGTCGTCGCGAGGCCGCCTGCGGGATCGGCACGCCCGGTGCTTTACCCAGGGCCAATGCAAGGCGCACTATTTCGGCCTTTCCGGTCGGGCTGCGGGATGCCGACCGCGGGGTTCGAGCTCGCAGCGGAACTCGAGCGGGCGCGATGGGAGTGCGCTGCGCCTTGGTGGCGCACCTGGTCCAGGGCAATTGAGGAAACGACATGAATCGCAACAGGCTGGTTTATTTGTGCATCTGTTCCGCTACCGCTCTTTCGGCGACTGCAATGGCGGCGGACTCCAAGATCGACACCCACAGCACCGGTCCGGCGGTAGCGCCGGTCATCCGGGCCAGCACCAACACGATCATCAACTACCCGGGTGGGACGGCCCCGGCAAACGTAGTCGGAACGTTCGATGCGGGCGATTCGACATTCAATCGGCCACTCACCTGCAGCACGCTTTCGGGCACAGGTACAGCGGTGCGCTTCGACACGATCACGCTGACCAATTCGGGTGCGAATCCGGCCACGGTGAATATCAGGCTGGGTCAGGCGGGAAGCCCTGCGGCGGCCTGTGTCGACCCGTTCGATCCGTACCTGGTCGAATACAACGGCAGCTTCAATCCTGCCTCGCCCTTGGTCAATTGCCTTCAGGTCAATGACGATACAGCCGCCGCCGCGGATCGCTGTCCCAGTTTTACCGGCATCAGTGTTCCGAGCGGGGCAACGCGCGTCTACGTGTTGACCACGTTCGGCAACGGGGTTGCGCTGAACTACGAAGTGACGTTTGCCGGCACCACGCCGGTAAGCCTGCAATCCTTCGATGTCGAGTAAACCGCTGCGACGTTGCGCCAGCGCCGGATAGGTTGGTGCGACCGTCGCGCCGCCCGGACAACTCGCGACGCCGCAAAACCGGCGCTTTCCGGAAATTCCAGCCATGCGCTGGCGTGCATGGCTGGCATCGGCATCAATGCGGCGCGCTCTATTGCGGCCGTCCGGAAAATACCGGCATCACGAGCCCTGGGCGCGGATCGGCACTAGCCGAGGTCGCCGAGCTGGGCGTCCATTGTCGGTGCCTTGAGCCATTCGGCGATGTCCTTGCCGAGCGCCTTGACCGTGCGGCCGAGCACCGAACATGAACCCTTGTAGCCGGCGAATGCGCCGCCCATCGAATCGCGGCGTCCGACGAAGTCGCCGATCAGTTTGCCATCGCGATAGAGCGAACCGCTGACGAGGGTACTCTTGCGATGCCCGGTGAACGGATTGCCGAGCGACACCGCGTCCTCGATCTTCACGTCGAGCACCGTGCCTGCGGCATCGGTTCGTACCGACTGCGCGAACGTCACTTCGAGATGATGCTCCTCACGCGCATATTCCTCGATGTAGGCGGCCAGCTGGTCCTGGATCTCGCATTCCTTCTTGATCTTGCTCGCGATCATCGCATCGTCCGCAAACGGAACGGGTTTCGCCATGACGATCGGATCGGCGAAGGCCGCGCCGCCGGCAAGCAGGCCGACACTGATGCAAAGCATCCATGTACAACGTTTCATGTTTCCATTCCCCTGTTTCGGCCACAGTGGCCGATGCCAACCATGCCCAATCCGGCGGTCGTTGCACAAGCTTCGCTGGCGATATCGCGTGGCAGCACAGGGCAGCCCGGCCATCACGATCAGCCCATGCCGCCATTGACGCCGATGACCTGGCCGTTGACATAGCTGGCCTCGTCGCTGCACAGGAAGCCGACCAGGGCGGCGACTTCCTGCGGTCGACCGACCCGACCGGCCGGCACGATCGCCTTGACCTGGGCTGCATCGAAACTGCCCTCGAGCATGCTGCCCTCGATCATGCCTGGCGCGACCACGTTGACCGTGATCCCGCGCGAGCCCATCTCGCGCGCGAGTGACCGGGTCGCGCCATGCAGGCCGGCCTTGGCCGCCGCATAGTTCGTCTGCCCGCGATTGCCGAGCACGCCGGCGACCGAGGAGACGCTGACGATGCGACCGAAGCGCGTGCGCGCCATTGGCAGCAGCAGCGGCCGGGTCACGTTGAAGAATCCGTGCAGGGAGACGTCGATCACGCGGCGCCACTGCGCCTCGCTCATGCCGGCCATCGGCGCGTCGTCGTGGATACCGGCATTGTTGACGACGATCTGGATCGGCCCGACGTCGAGCATTGCTTCAAGCGCCTGCGTTGCCGCTGCGCCATCGGCGACATCGAATGCGACCGTCGATGCACGTCCGCCGCTTGCGCGGATTTCATCGACGATGGCTTGCGCGCGCTCGAGATGGGTGTGCGCATGGACGATGATCTCGCAACCGGCCGCGGCCAGGGTCCGCGCGATGGCGCTGCCGATGTCGCCACTGCCGCCGGTAACGAGGGCTCGGCGGGGTGATGCGTTCATGGGGATACGCCTGCGGATAGCGGGAAGGGGATAGTGCCGGAAGCGCGTACGGTACCCGATGTCGAGGATCGCGGTGCGTCGGGCGTGCGCACGCGACAACGGCGCATGGCGGATGCCGGTCATCCGTTGGCGGCACCCTGCGGCAGGGTCGATTTGCATGGCAAGGCCTTGCTCGCGGACAATCGGCGCCCATTTCACCGGCGTACGCCCTCTGTACGCTGCACCAGGCAAACCCCCGACCGTGTCCGACATCCTGCATCGCCTGCCCGAGTTCATCGGCAATCACCCGTTTCTCTCGTTTGGTTTCATTGCCGTGCTCGTGGCCGTGATCGCGGCCGAAGTCGGTCGCCTGGGCCGTGGCTACAAGGCGCTGACGCCGGCCGGGCTGACCCAGTTGATCAACAAGAACAACGCCTTGCTGATCGATGTGTCGAGCATCCAGGATTACGAAAAGGGCCATATTCCGGGTGCGCGGCACGTCGCGATGAGCCAGTTCGATCCCGAGAACAAGGATCTTGCGAAGGCGAAAAACCTGCCGGTCGCGATCTACTGCCGTACCGGACAGACCTCCTCGACGGCGGCCAAGCGCCTCAAGAAAGCCGGTTTTGCCGACGTCTACACACTGGACGGCGGCCTGCGCACCTGGACGGAAGCCCAGTTGCCGCTGGTCAAGGGTCGCAGCGCGAGCTGAAACCGTTTCGATCGTCAGCATCGCACGCGGCGGCAAGGCCTGCGGCGTGCGTCCCTTCCCCCGGCATGGGATAATCCCTGTCCTTTTTTCCCCAGATTTCCGGAGCAACAGCAACATGGCAGAGAATTCCCCCGCGAACGGCGCGGCCAATCCCGCGGCCGAGGCCAACCAGGCCCAGCTCAACCTGCAGAAGATCTACACCAAGGACATCTCGTTCGAAGTGCCGAATGCACCGAAGGTGTTCCAGCTGCAAGGTCAGCCGGCGGTCGAGCTCAACCTGAGCCAGCGCGTCAATACGCTCGCCGATGCGGTGTTCGAAGTGGTGCTCAGCGTCACGGTCACCTGCAAGATCGACGACACCACCGCCTACCTGGCCGAAGTCCACCAGGCCGGCATCTTCGGCGTGACCGGCTTCGACAGCGCGTCGCAGGAAGCGGTGCTTGGCACCTACTGCCCGAACGTGCTGTTCCCGTATGTGCGCCAGGTCGTTTCCGATCTCGTCCAGGGCGGCGGTTTCCCGCCGTTGTTCCTGCAGCCGATCAACTTCGACGCGATCTTCGCCGAACAACAGCGCCGGCGTGCCGAGGCGCCCGCTGAAAGCCCGACCCTGAACTCCTGAGTCATCGATCGATGAGCCCGCCGGTTGCGGTTCTCGGCGCCGGATCGTGGGGCACGGCATTGGCCGTGCTGCTTGCGCGCAATGGCGTTCCCACCACCTTGTGGGGACGCTCGCCGCAGGCCGTGGTCGACATGGCCACGGCGCGCGCGAACACGCGCTACCTGCCCGAAATGACGTTTCCCGACACGCTCGGGATCAGCGGCGTCATCGAAACCTGCGTGCGCGATGCCGCCATCGTGCTGATCTCGGTACCGAGCCACGCATTCCGCGATCTGCTCGACGTGATCACGCCCTGGGTCGCACCGGGTGCGGGCATCGCCTGGGCGACCAAGGGATTTGATCCTGGCTCGGGCCGTTTCCTGCATGAGCTCGTCAATGAACGCCTGCCCGACCATCCGGCAGCAGTCGTCACCGGGCCCTCGTTCGCCCGCGAAGTCGCACTCGGCATGCCGACCGCCCTGACCGTGCAGTCGAACGATGCCGATTTCGCGCAACAACTCGCACGCCTGCTGCACGCGCCGACGTTTCGCGCCTACACCGGCAACGACATCCTCGGCGCCGAGCTCGGTGGCGCGATGAAGAACGTGCTCGCCGTCGCCACGGGCGTCGCGGACGGCATGGGGCTCGGCCTGAACGCGCGCGCCGGCCTGATCACGCGCGGCATGAACGAGATCCTGCGTCTCGGCATCGCGCTGGGCGCGAAGCCGGAAACACTGATGGGCCTCGCCGGCCTCGGCGACCTGGTCCTCACCTGCACCGGCGACCTGTCGCGCAATCGCCGGCTCGGCATCGCGCTCGGTCGCGGGGTTTCGCTGGCGCAAGCGGTCGCCGATATCGGCCAGGTCGTCGAGAGCATCGTCACGGTCGACGAGGTCGTGCGTCTTGCCCAGCGCGTCGGCATCGAATTGCCGATTGCCGAACATGTGCAGCATGTCCTGCACGAGGACATGACCCCTGAGCAGGGCCTGCGTGCCCTCCTCGCCCGCGAGCAGAAGCCCGAGTATCCCGAGTAATCCGGCGCGCTGCGCCGCGCTTGCGCGCCGCTTCAACTGCCGCCCGAATAATCGATCTGCCGCCACGCCTCGAACGCCACGACTGCGACGGCGTTCGACAGGTTGAGGCTGCGGTTGCCGGGCCGCATCGGCAGGCGGATCCTTTGCTGCGCAGGTATCGAATCGATCACCTGCTCGGGCAGGCCACTCGTCTCCGAGCCGAACATCACCGCATCGTCGTCCTGGAAGCGGATGCGGTCGTAGCGCACGCTGCCGCGCGTCGACACGGCGAAAAGCCGCGCCGGCTTCACCGCTGCAACGAACGCCGCGAGGTTCTCGTGCACGTCCAGCTGCGCGTACTCGTGATAATCGAGACCTGCACGCTTGAGGCGCTTGTCGTCGAGCTCGAATCCGAGCGGACCGATCAGGTGCAGATGCGCGCCGGTGTTCGCGCACAGGCGAATCACGTTGCCGGTATTCGGCGGGATCTCGGGACGATGCAGGACAATGCTGAGCATGGCGCTATTGTGCGCAAAACCACGCGCCGCCGCTCACGCCGGCGCACTCGCGCAGAGGGTACGGGCGCGTTGCCGGGCCACCGTGTCGATTTCATTCGGGCATGATCGTCGACAGGCATGAGGATCACCCTCGGTTACAGGAAAACACCATGTCCACGCAAACCGTGAAGCTGCACCGTGTACTCCGTGCGTCGCCTGAAAAGATCTATCGCGCCTTCCTCGATGCCGCTGCAATGGCCAAGTGGTTGCCGCCGTATGGTTTTACCTGCAAGGTCGAGCACATGGACGCAACGGTTGGCGGAACATTCCGCATGGCGTTCACGAACTTCACGAGCGGCAACAGTCACGCGTTCGGTGGCGAATACCGCGAACTCGTGCCCAACGAACGCATCCGCTATTCCGACACGTTCGACGATCCGAACCTGCCCGGTGAAATGGAAACGACGGTCGTGCTGAGGCCGGTCCTCTGCGGCACCGACGTGAGCATCGTCCAGCAAGGCATCCCGGCCGCGATCCCGGCCGAGATGTGCTATCTCGGCTGGCAGGAATCGCTGGCCCAGCTCGCCACCCTCGTTGAACCGGTGATTCCGGATTGATCGCAGCTGGCCGGGATTGTCCTGTCGGCGGCCCGCGCCAGCGCCGGCAAGCAATCAGCCGTCACGTGCGCCGATCCGATCCACGATCAAGACCGGCGGCGCCCAGCGCGGCGAGATAATCCGCCCAGTTGCCCTGCTGGTTCCGGCCGAGCTCGTGCAGCACGTCCCACGAATAGATACCGGTCTGGTGGCCGTCGCTGAACTTGAGCAGGACGGCATAGTTGCCGACCGGCACGATCTCGTCGATCGCGACATCGATCTTGCCGGCAACGAGCACCTTCTGGCCGGGACCGTGCCCCTGCACTTCGGCGCTCGGCGAATTCACGCGCAGGTATTCGGCCGGCAGGCGGAATTGATTGCCGTCATCGAAGCCGACCTCGAGTACATGCGAGGCGCGGTGCAAGGTGATCTGGGTGGGAGTCGGCATCGGGCGGCAATCGGAATGCGGGCAGGCGATCGATCAAACGGGAAGCGAGGAAGAAAACCGCAACCCGTGGCCCGCGCGATTCCCGATGCGCCAATCCCGGTTGCCGGCCTTCAATGCACCGAATCCGAACGCGGCACGCGCGGACTCATCGGATCGGTCGGGGTACCGGCGACCTGCCAGAGCGCGTCGAGGTAGCCGGTGCCGAATCCGATCGAGGCGATCTCGTCGAATCCGTAGTCGCCTGCGTCGGCATGCCAGTGCGCGTTCGGATCGACTTCGCGCAACAGCAGGGCATCGCTTTCGATTCCGGCAAGCTGGCCGATATAGCTGACCTCGCCGGCATCGTCCTCGATCACGTTGACCGACAGCAGCGGTGCGAAGCGCATGGCGGCCTCGGCGATCGTGGCCCAGTCGTCGAGCGGAAAATCCTTCGGAATCGTCAGTGGCTCGTCGCGAAGCGCGAGAGCCTTCTCGACGAATTCGCGTGACGGATCCTCCTCGATCTGGCTCAGGTCGGCGATCGTGACGATGACATAGCCGTCGAAGCGCATCGCATCGCCGACTTCGGCAATCAGGCAGAAATCGCGCGAAAGGCCGATCACGTAACCGTGGATCCAGCCTGGCTGGATGCGCTCACGCGCAATGCGCATCGGGATACGGGCATCGAGTGCCTCGCGCAACACCGCGCGGACGCCTCTTGATTTGAACGGAACAACAGTACTCATGGCGCTATGGTCGGATGAATGGCGTGTCGCTGCAACTGTTGGCCGGGATTGGAGATTCGGGATTCGCGAGGGCCGGCAGCCATGCGCTTCGCAATTCCGCGAGCGGGATCGCTCCGCATCGGGGCGGATACCGCCGAACGCCTCATTCGCCTTGACGAATCCCGGATCACCGCTGCCGAATCCCCACTACAGGATGTAGCGCGACAGATCCTCGTCCTTGACGAGTTCGCCGAGGTGGGTATCGACATAGGCGGCGTCGATCGTGAACTGGCCGCCCTCATGGTCCGACGCGGTGAACGAGATTTCGTCGAGCAGGCGCTCGAGCACGGTATGCAATCGACGCGCGCCGATGTTCTCGGTGCGCTCGTTGACCTGGAAGGCGACTTCGGCAAGGCGCTGGATGCCTTCCGCGGTGAATTCCAGTTTTACCCCTTCGGTACCGAGCAGGGCCGTGTACTGCTTGGTCAGGGCGTGCTGCGGCTCGCTCAGGATGCGACGGAAATCCTCGGCATTGAGCGCGCCGAGCTCGACGCGGATCGGAAAGCGACCCTGCAATTCAGGGATCAGATCCGACGGCTTGGCCAGCGAGAACGCGCCGGAGGCGATGAACAGGATGTGATCGGTCCTGACGATGCCGTGCTTGGTTGAAACCGCGGAGCCTTCGACGAGCGGCAACAGGTCGCGCTGCACGCCTTCGCGGCTGACACCGGCACCGCTGAACTCGCCGCGCTGGGCAACCTTGTCGATCTCGTCGATGAAGACGATGCCGTTCTGTTCGCAGTTGTGGATGGCCTGGGCCTTGATCTCCTCGTCGTTGACGAGTTTGCCGGCCTCTTCCTCGATCAGCACGGGCCGCGCCTGCGCGACGCGCAGCTTGCGCTTCTGGGTGCGCGATCCGGACAGGGACTGGAACATGCCATGCAACTGGTTGCTCATTTCCTCCATGCCGGGCGGCGCCATGATCTCGACGCCGACATTGAGCGCGACCTCGATCTCGATCTCGCGATCGTCGAGCTGGCCTTCGCGGTATTGCTTGAGCAGTTTCTGTCGCGTCTCGGCGGCACGCTCGTCGTGCGGCGCCGGCTCGTTGGCAAAACCGACGCTCTGCCGACGCGGCAGCAAGGCATCCAGGATGCGGTCTTCCGCGCGATCCTCGGCCTGTGTGCGAACACGCGCCTTGGCCTGCTCGCGGCCCATCTTCACGGCCGCCTCGGCAAGGTCGCGGATGATCTGCTCGACATCCTTGCCGACATAGCCGACCTCGGTGAACTTGGTCGCTTCGACCTTGATGAACGGCGCGTTCGCCAAGGTCGCGAGGCGGCGCGCGATCTCGGTCTTGCCGACGCCGGTCGGACCGATCATGAGGATGTTCTTCGGCGTCACCTCGTTGCGCAGCACCGGATCGAGCTGCATGCGCCGCCAGCGATTGCGCAATGCGATCGACACCGCCCGCTTGGCCGCATTCTGGCCAATGATGTAGCGGTCAAGCTCGTGGACGATTTCGCGAGGGGTCATCTCTTGCATGATTCGGGTGCCGGGAATTGAGAATGGTTGAAGCGGGGATCAGGGATCTGGAATGCGGTAGTGCGGCGTTCGGGGCTCGGCGTTTGCCGACTCCCTATTCCCCATTCCCCACCGCCAGCTCCTCCACCGTCACATTGCCATTCGTGTAAATGCAGATGTCGCCGGCGATCTTGAGGGCCTGCTCGACGATCGTGCGCGCATCCAGGTCGGTGTTCTCGATCAGGGCCTTGGCTGCGGCCTGGGCAAACGGGCCGCCTGAGCCTATCGCGATCAAGCCGTTTTCGGGTTCGACGACGTCGCCATTGCCCGAGATCAGCAGGGAAGCATCCTTGTCGGCGACGGCAAGCATCGCTTCGAGACGGCCAAGGCGGCGATCGGTGCGCCAGTCCTTGGCCAGCTCCACGGCGGCGCGGGTCAGGTTGCCGCTGAAGCGTTCGAGTTTCTGCTCGAACAACTCGAACAGGGTGAACGCATCGGCGGTCGCGCCAGCAAATCCTGCCAGCACGTCTCCCTTGCCGAGCCGGCGCAGCTTGCGCGCATTGGCCTTCATGATCGTGTTGCCCAGCGTGACCTGGCCGTCGCCGCCGATGACCACCTTGCCGCCGCGGCGGACCGAGACAATCGTTGTGGCGTGAAAGGATTCCATCGCATTTCCGCAATCGGGCGTGACCGGACTATCTGGGGGTGGCGCAGCGCATTCCAAGGGAACCGGCAACGGCACTTGCGCGAGGGGATCCGGCAGGTTCGATCGTGCGCTGGCCGCTGGCTACGACGACTTCCGCTTCGCGCGCGGATGCGCCGCATCGTAGACCCTGGCGAGGTGCTGGAAGTCCAGATGCGTGTAGATCTGTGTCGTGCCGATATCGGCGTGGCCGAGCAGTTCCTGCACGGCGCGCAGGTCGCCGGAGGATTCGAGCAGGTGGCTGGCACAGGAATGGCGCAGCAGATGCGGATATACGCGCTGCCAGATGCCCTGGTCCCGCGCGCGACGCTTGAGTCGCGTGCGCACGCCATTGGTGCTGAGCGGACGGCCGTGCCGACCGCGCAGGATCAGGTCATCGGCCGCACCCTGGTCCTGCGTGTGCAGGGCGTCGAGCGCGAGCAGGGCCTGTCGACCCACCGGAACGATGCGTGTCTTCGATCCCTTGCCGGTGACGCGCAGCATCCCTTCGCCGGCATCGAGATCGCGCCAGCGCAGGCTGACGATCTCGGCGACGCGCAGGCCGCTCGAATAGAGCAGCTCGAGCATCGCGCGATCGTGCACGGCCTCCGCATCATCGGTCGGGAACTCGAGCAGGACGTTCATCTCGTCCGCATCGAGCACCTTGGGCAACTTGCGCGGGATCTTCGGCGCACGCACGCCAACCGCCGGGTTGACCTTGACCTCGCCCTCGCGGGCCAGGTAGCGGAAGAAGCTGCGACAGGACGAGAGAAACAGGCCGAGGCTGGCCGGGGCCAGTCCGCCGCGATGCTGTTCGGCGAGCAGGCCTTGAATTTGCGCGCTGCGCAATTCGCTCCAGCGCAGGACGCCGAGCCGTTCGGCATGGCCGAGCAGGCGCGCGAGCGCGCGCGCATAGTTGTCGAGAGTCGATGCCGAATAGCGCCGCTCGACACGCAGGTAACCCAGATAGCGATCGATCGCGCTGGTCAGCGGCGCATTCATTTCAGCTGCCGGAATAGCGTCCGACCGCGGCCGACATCGCTTCGGCGATCAGGCGCAGGAACACCGTGCCCATGCCCGGATGAAAGCGGTTTGCATCGAGACTGCCGATCGCGAGCATGCCGACTTCGCCGATCGCAAGCAGGACTGCCGACTGCACGTCGCCCGCACGAGCCCCGAACAGCGCATCGAGCTTGTCCTGCTGCAGACGGCCGCACAGCGGCTCGCCGCGCTTGAGGAAATCGGCGAACGCCGGCATCGAGCCGCGTCCGTCGGCTTCGACCAGCAACCATTCCGCCGCCGGCAGGTCGGGATCGCTGCGGAACAGCACGACGCGCACGAGATCGGTGTGGAAGTCCTCGGTCAGGCTGGCGACGACCCGCGTCACCGTGTCGGCGAGGCTGGTCGCGCGCATCAGGGCCAGCGTCAGGGTATGCACGCGGACCATCAGGGTCTCGTTTTCGTGGGCGATCTCGATGAGGTCGTGCAGGCGCCGCGAGAATTCATTGTTCTTGTCGCGCAGCACTTCGAGCTGATAGCTCGCCAGCGACGCCGCCGAACCCTGTTCGCGCGGCAGCCGGAGGATCATCGCGATATCCGGGAATTCCTTGAGGAAGTCCGAATGCCGGCGCAGATAGCTGGCGACTTCCATTGCGGTCAGACCATCCTTCACGCTCAACTCACTCATGCCAGACCCCTTCGAATGCAAATGCTGCCGGACCCGTCATCCACAGCGGATGACCGGAACCCTGCCATAGGATGCCCAGTGTGCCACCAGGCAGGTTGATCTCGACTTGATCGTCGACCCGCTTGCGGCGGTGCATGACCGCCATCGCCGCGCAGGCCGCGGTGCCGCAGGCCAAGGTCTCGCCCACGCCACGCTCCCACACGCGCAGCGCGATCGCCGATCGCGACAACACCTTTGCGAAACCGACATTGCAACCGCGCGGAAATTCAGCGGCGTGCTCCAACTGCGGGCCGATGATGTCGACTTCCGCGACCGCGGGGTCATCGACCTCGATGACCGCATGCGGATTCCCCATCGAGACGGCGCCGATTTCAACCGTCCGAGCGGGCAGCCCGATGCGATAGCGGTCGCGTTCCTCGGCAACGTCGAACGGTAGCGTGGCAGGCGCGAATCGCGGTTCACCCATGTCGACGCGCACGCGTGCATCGGGTAGCCGCTCGACACGCACCGGCCCCGACGGGCTCATCAGATCGATCAGGCCTTCGCCGAGCGCGCCATCGCGCGCCAGCCAGGCTGCCACGCAGCGCACCCCGTTGCCGCATTGCCCCGAGCGTGAGCCGTCGCGGTTCCAGATGCCGTAGGCGAATGCACAGCGTGGATCCGTGCTCGGCTCGATCGTCAGCAACTGGTCGAAGCCGACGCCGAAATGGCGATCACCGAGGCGACGGATCGCCGCGGCATCGAGCGTCAACGGCTGTGCGCGGCAATCGAGGATGACGAAATCGTTGCCGAGTCCATGCATCTTGCTGAACGGGATCGCCAAGATCGCGCTGCCTTCAGGGTTGCGTCGATGTTTTCGCGGTGTCTGTCGGCGGCGCGGGTTTGACCAGCTCGCCTTTGTTGCCGCAGGCGGCGAGCAGGATCAGGAGGCCAAGAACAGGCAGCAGACGGGATTTGCGCGGCATGCGGATGACTCATCGCGACGAAGGACGACAAGGAGTATAGCGCCGGCATCGGCAGCGGACGGCGCTGGTCATCGCAGCCCGGGACGCGATCAACTGCAGCGCCGACCTTGAACCGGGTATCCTCGCTCGCATGCCGCTGACCCCGATCCTCGTCGTCCTCTACGTGTTCGCCGGATTCTGTGCGCTGTTCGCGCTGATCAACGGCTTCGGCGTGCGTCGACGCTGGCGTGAGCGGCGCCGTTTTTCGGCCTGCCATCGCAGCGTGTGGGCGGTCGTATTCCTGCTGCTCGCGCTGCTCGGTGCATTTGCCGCTTCGGCCTTGCTCGGCTACCGGCGCCTGACCACGGAAACCCCGCTGGCAACACTCGCCGCGCGCCAGCTCGGGCCGCAACATTACGCGCTGCGCATCGACTATCCGGATGGCGAGCACCGCGACGTCGAGATCGCCGGCGACCAGTGGCAACTCGATGCGCGCGTGATCAAGTGGGAGCCCCGCGCGGTCATGCTCGGCGCGCCCCCGCTGTACCGCGTCGAGCGCATCAGCGGACGCTACATCGACGCGGCACAGGCGAATGAGCGGCGGCACAGTATCGTCGTCCTCGAAGAACGCAATCCGTTCGACCTGCTCGACATCAAGCGGCGATTCCCCGCCTGGCTGCCCTGGGTCGACGCCGACTACGGCAGCGCGGCCTACCTGCCACTGGTCGATGGCGGCGAGTATCGCGTTTCACTCGCTCCGGCCGGAGGCCTGGTCGCGCGGCCGGCCGACGCGCGTACCGAACAGCTGCTGCACGACGCCGGCTGGTAGGGTTTCGACGGCAGCGCCACGCACCGAAGATTCGCCGCGCATCGTCGATCTCCCGGACCCTTGCCCTCATCGGCTACCATCCGCGCCGGGAATTGCCAGCGAGGGAGGACACACGGATGGCGACAAAAGTGCAGAAAAAGGAAAAGTCGGGAACCTCGGTCTGGCGCATCGCCGGTGCGGTCGGCACGATCGTGCTGCTGTTCGGCTACATCCTCTTCCATGCGAACTTCGTCACCGGTCGCTCGCTGTTGCTGGCGTTTCCCGGTTGGGACGTGACCTACAAGGGCTGCTGGCCCAATCCATTCGGCGGTGCATGGGTCAGCGACGTCACCCTCGTGCCGATCGAGGGCGATGACGAGGAAACCTTCCATTTCGATCACCTCAGCATCGATGTTCCGCTGGTCCAGTTCTACCAAAGCGGATTCAGCCGCAAGCGCGGTTCATTGCTCAAGGCGATCAAGGATATCCGCCTCGACTTCTCCGGTGGCCACGGTGACATGACGATTCCGTTCACGAACGAGATGCTTGTCTTCGGCAACACCAGCGCGACGCCATTCGAGGCCGAGGGCTGTCTCGAGGATGGTGCCTGGTACAGCAAGGAGCTGCCCGACATGGGCCTGGCGACGGGGCCGACCGAGCTCAGCATGGCCTGGCATCGCGAGGACGATCGCCTGGTCAAGGAACAATCGATCCACACGCCCGGTGCGGGCCGTGTCGACTATCGCGGCGAGCTGCTGCTGCACGATGACTATCCGCTGTTCAGCCTGGCCGAGACCGGACTCAGCGAACTGGCGGCCAGCGAGTGGCACGTCCGCGACGAGGGCTTCAATGCGGCGCGCAATCAGTTCTGTGCGGAGAAAGACGGCATCACCCCGGCGCAGTTTGTTGAGCGGCACATGGCCACGGTGCAACGCATGCTGGCGGCAATGGGCATCGCGCCGGGCGACGCGGTGCGCTCGCTCTATCGCAACTACGTCGAGCACGGAGCGCCGCTCGATCTCGCGATCACCTATTCACCGGCGATCGGCGGCGAGCGTTACGAGGATCCGAACTTCGGTAACTGGTTGTCCTACATGCACGGTGGTTTCGTCATCGATGGGCGCCCGCTCGGCGTCGGCATGCAGCCCGTCAACGTGCGACCACTGCCCGAGGATGACAACGCGGCGAGCACCTATGCACTGGTCCGCGCAGAACTCGAAGCGCAGGCCGAACCTGCCGTCACGCTGGCAACACCGGCAACGCCGATGGCGGGAAGCGTCGAGGCCGCGCCGACCATCGCGGTCGTCATCGGTCCGAAGGCGTTGCCCGACGCCGTGGACGCAGTCGAGGCGGGTGTCGACGCCGAGCCCGCCGAACGCGCCGACACGATTTCCGACTACTCGCGGCTTGGCGCTGAAGTGGGTCAGCGCTTCATGCTCTATACCAAGGCACGTCCGCCGATGCGCGTCGAGGTCGTCGGCAGCGAGGATGGCGTGGTCAAGGTGCGCCGCTACCTGCGCAGCGGCTGGCTCGAACAGGGCGTCACGCGCGCCAGCTTCGAGCGCGCCGAACGGCTGCGCTGATCAGTCGACCGGCAGGGTCTTCTCGTAACGGACAGCGTCTTCGGCATCCTCGTAGTACCCGGCAAGGGTGCCGATAGCGCGATACCCGCGTCGCTCGTACAGGCGCCGGGCCGTCTTGTTGTCGCGGCGAACCTCGAGGCGCAGGCGCGTGCATCCCTTGCGTCGGGCCTGCTGTTCGGCTGCCTCGAGCAAGGCACTGCCGATGCCGCGTCCGCGCGCACGTTTCCCGATCGCGAGCGAGTACAGTCGCGCGACCGGACTGCGGACACGAAAGAACAGCACGGCCGCGCCGACCAGTTCGCGTTCGGCAAGGGCGACGAGGACGCGCGCGCTGTCGCTGTCGAGGTGGCGCGCCCATTGCCGCGGACTGAGGCGGTCGCTGCTGAAGGTCTCGTTTTCAAGCGCAACGAGGCCCGCGTGATCCGCCGTGATCGCGCGACGGATACGCAAGGTCGTGGCCGGCAGCGGCACGGCGAAACGGGCGGGTCGGGGATTCGGCATCGCGCGAGACTAGGCATTCGCTGGCCGTCACGCAATGGACAAAATGCACGGTGCGGCGAAACCGCACGCAGCATGAACGCCGGCGCTGCCTCGCACTGCATCTTCGCGCGAGGCTATGGCAAACTCGCCGCCGCGCCAGCACGATGGGCGTTCCACCGTCGCTGGCGCAGATCGTCCAACGTGGGTCGAGCTTGACGTCGGTCGTTCGCACCAGGCATGTCGGAAGGCGTCGTCGATCGGTCGAGCCGTTGCCTCGATCCGCACGCCAGTACCGACAGGCCCATCGCGAACGGATCTGATCAGGATTTCGCCCGATCGATCGGCGACGCGTTCCATCACTGGCCAGGATCCGCATGAGTCGCCTCGTCATCGTTGTCGAAAAAACCTCGGACTGGGGTTCCTACTATCCATCCGACAACGTCGTGTCGGCGCAGGATTACCTCAAGCAGCCGCTCAACGAGGACGACGAGCGCACCCAGGTCATCAACCTCTGCCGCAGCTACAAGTACCTCGGCACCGGCTACTACGTCTCGCTGCTGGCCGAGGCGCGCGGGCACAAGGTCATCCCGTCGGTGCGCACGATCAATGACCTGCGCCGGCGTTCGCTGTACGGACTCGATATCGAGGACCTCAGCAGCCGTCTCGGCAAGTTCCTGCCGGCCGGCGGTCGCGACACCACCGATTTCGGCATCCTCGTCTACTTTGGCGAGACCTCGCATCCGGCGCTGGAAGATCTCGCGCGCCAGGTGTTCGAGGCATTCCCGAGCCCGATCCTGCGAATCGAGTTCGAGCGCGACCGCGTCTGGCAGATCGGTGCGATCAAGCCGACCGGCCTGCACTCGCTGTCGGATGAACAGGAAGACGCATTCGCCCAGACCCTCGATCGTTTCTCGCGCAAGCTCTGGCGCAAGCCGCGCGCGCGGCGCAAGTTCCGCTTCGACCTGGCCATGCTCGTCGACGGCAACGAAGCCATGCCGCCGTCGAACAAGAAGGCGCTCAAGCAATTCATCGAGGCCGGCAGCGAGCTTGGCATCGAGGTCGATCCGATCGGTCGCAACGACTACCAGCGCCTGGCCGAATACGATGGCTTGTTCATCCGCGAGACCACGGCCCTCGACAATCACACCTACCGCTTCGCCAACAAGGCGGAAAAGGAGGACATGGTTGTCATCGACGATCCCGAGTCGATACTCAAGTGCACGAACAAGATCTATCTGCACGATCTCATGCTGTCGCGCAAACTGCCGATTCCGCGCACCGAGATCCTCTACCGCGATGATCCGAAAAAGCTCGAGGAAAGCGCCGAACGCCTTGGCTTCCCGCTGGTCCTGAAGATCCCCGATGGTTCGTTCTCGCGCGGCATCGTCAAGGTCGAGAGTGCCGAGAAGCTCAAGCTGGCCGCCGACAGCCTGTTCCAGCACACCGCGCTGTTGCTGGCCCAGGAGTTCATGTTCACCGAGTTCGACTGGCGCATCGGCGTGCTCAACCGCGAGCCGCTGTATGCGTGCAAATACTTCATGTCGCGCGGGCACTGGCAGATCTACAACCATGGCGCCAAGGGCACGGCGAAGTCCGGCGGTTTCGAAACACTGCCGATCCGCGAGGCACCGCCCGACGTGGTCAAGCTCGCGCTCAAGGCGACCGCGCCGATCGGCGACGGACTCTACGGGGTCGATATCAAGAAGGATGGCGAGCGCCTGGCCATGATCGAGGTCAACGACAATCCATCGATCGATGCCGGGGTCGAGGATGCCTATCTCGGTGCCGACCTGTATCGGCGGATCATGGACGAATTCCTGCGACGGATGGAGCGCAAGCGCCTCGGCATACGCGGCTGAATGCGCCGTCTAGGCCTGGCGAACGCGCCGGTGATCCGTTGTTCGCCGTGCTTTCGTGACGGCACGCAGGCCGTTCAGCAGCGCCGGCCGACGTGAACGGTTCAGCCAGGCGATGTTGATCAGCGGCGCGGCGATCAGCCAGAAGGGCACGCTCAGGCCGGTCAGCTCGCCACCGCGCAAGCCCGGCACGAGGCAGGTCGCAAGAATGCCGATCGCCGCCCAGGCCAGCAGCCAGGCCGGCACGCGACGCGATTTGTCGTGGCGGGAAACACGGTGGCGAGCGGGTGTGTCGGTCAAGGTAAACGGTGCCAGCAACATGGAAGTCCTCCGGTTTTCGCGACCATGCCGGCGCAGGATCTCAGCGCCTGAGAACACCGGATAACCGGGTCTGCACGCAAGTGCATGCCGGCAGTTCATGCGCAGCCATCCGTGTCACGCATGCGATAATCCGCAAGTCCCGACGGAGCCCCCGGTGGAATCCAGCAGCTTCATGCAATACGCCCTGGTCCTGCTGCTTGCAGCGGTGATCGCCGTGCCGCTGGCGAAACGTTCGCGACTGGGCGCCGTGCTCGGCTATCTCGGTGCCGGCGCCCTGATCGGACCCTCGGTCCTGAACCTGATCGGCAACTCCGAGGAGATCGGACATATCTCGGAGCTCGGCGTCATCCTGATGCTCTTCGTGATCGGCCTCGAACTGTCGCCGCAGCGACTCTGGGTCATGCGGCGCCAGGTCTTCGGTTATGGCAGCGTGCAACTGGTCGCGAGTGCGCTCGGCATCGGTACGATCTGCATCCTGCTCGGCCTGGGCTGGAAGGTGGCGCTGGTTGTCGGCCTCGGCCTGGCACTCTCATCGACCGCGATCGGCCTGCAAATCCTCGCCGAGCGCAAGGAGTTGCAGAGTCCGCACGGACGCCTCGGATTCGCGATCCTGCTGCTGCAGGACGTGGCGGCGATTCCGATCCTCGCCCTCGTGCCATTGCTTGCGGTCACCGACGTTGCCGACAACGCGGTTCCCGATGGCATTGCCGTGTTGCGCGTCGTCGCCACGATCGCCGCGGTAATCGTCGGCGGGCGCCTGCTGCTGCGTCCGCTGTTCCGCATCGCCGCGCGCACCCAGATTTCGGAGGTATTCACGGCCAGCACGTTGCTCGTCGTGCTCGGCACGGCCTGGCTCGTGCAGCAGGCAGGCATCTCGATGTCGCTCGGTGCATTTCTGGCGGGCGTGCTGCTTGCCGATTCGGAGTACCGCCACGAGATCGAAGCGCGCGTCGATCCATTCAAGGGATTGCTGCTCGGATTGTTCTTCATGAGCGTCGGCATGACCGCAGATATCCACCTTGTCGCGCATGAACCTGTCCTGGTCGCGACAATCCTGGCCGGACTGCTGGCGCTCAAGGGCTTGATCCTGTTCGCGGTCGGTCGCCTTGCCGGCGAAAACACCGCCGATTCGCTCAAGCTGGCCGGCGTGCTCGCGCAAGGCGGCGAGTTCGCCTTCGTCGTGTTCTCGCTGGCGACGCAGAACAAGTTGCTGGATCAGCACCTGCGCGACGTGCTCGTCGTCGCGATCACGCTGTCGATGGCACTGACGCCTGTACTTGTCGTCCTGTTCGAGCGACTCGTGCCGAAGGACGCGGCGAGCAAACCCGTCTACGATCATATCGATGAGGACGACATCCCGCGCGTCATCATTGCCGGATTCGGCCGCTTCGGCCAGATCATCGCGCGCGTCCTGCGCGCCAACAAGATCCGCTTCACCGCGATCGAAAGTTCGATCGAACAGGTCGAGGCATCACGCCGGTTCGGCAGCCAGATCTACTATGGCGATCCCTCGCGCAGCGACCTGCTGCGCTCCACGCATGCCGACAAAGCCGAGTTGTTCATCGTCGCCACGGACGATCCGGAGACCAATATCCGCACCGCGCGGCTGGTCCGGCGCATGTATCCGCAGCTCAAGGTCTTTGCGCGGGCACGCAATCGCCAACACGCATTCCGGCTGATGGATCTGGGCGTGCATGTGGTTCGCGAGACCTTTCATTCGAGCCTGGTCATGTCGCGCGAAGCGCTCGAGCAACTGGGACTGCCGCCGGATGTCGCTGCCCAGCGCGTCGACACGTTCCGTGATTTCGACGAAAAGCTTCTTGCCGAGCAACATCTGTTCTACGACGACGAAGCCGCGATCATGCAGAACTCGCGCGAGGCCCAGCGCGATCTCGATCACCTGTTTGAAGCCGATATCGCGCGCGATCGGGTCGAATCGTGATGTCGCGACGCGGCTTTGCCCTGGCCGAAACCGAGTTGCGCAGCTTCGATCGCAGCGTCGTCGCGCGCTGCCATGTGCAACGCCCGGATCGTTATCGGCTGATCGAGGCGTTGCCCGCCGACGTGCAACGGATCACTCGTGGCGGCGGCGTTTCCTATGTGGGCGCGAGCTTTGCCAGCGACAGCGTGGTGCAGGATCTCGGCGCGTTCGATCGCCTGCTGGAGTTCGATGCGCAGCGGGGCCTGATCACGGTCGAAGCCGGAGCACGCATCGGCGATGTCGTTCGCTTCGCCCTCGCGCATGGCTGGTTGCTGCCGGTTGCGCCGGGGCATCCGCGCGCAACCATCGGCGGCTGCATCGCCGCCGACGTGCATGGCAAGAACCCGGCGCGCGATGGCACGTTTCGCCGGCACGTCGAGGCGATCGAACTGTTCGACCCGGTCAGCGGCTGGATCGCGGCCAGTGCCGAGGAGAATGCCGGGCGATTTGCCGCCTGCTTTGCCGGTTTCGGCATTCCCGGCCTGATCGGCAGTGCAACCCTGCGCCTGGCACCGGCAGCGCACGCCTACTCGCTGCGCAGCATCGTCGTGGCCGATCTGGCGGAAGCCCGCGAGGTTCTGCTCGCTCATGCCGGAGCGCCCCTGCTGTATGGATGGCATGACGGGCGTCCGGGGCATTTCGGCCGTGGCGTGATCCGTTTCGGGCTCGAGGCCAAATCGGAACAGCACACGCCGCGACGCCCGCTCCCGGACCTGCCTTCTGCGGTCGAGCCATGGCCGATCACGGCCTGGAACCGGCTCGGCATCACGATGATGAATGGCTGGATCCGGCAGCGCTGGTGCCGATCCGACAGCCGGCATGTGGCGATCGAGTCGGCGCTGTTTCCGTTGAACGACGCGCGGCGATACTTTGCCGGCTTCGGCAAGCCCGGTTTCGTCGAAGCGCAGTGGCTGGTGCCGCATGCGCGATTTGTCGAGTTTGCCGCAACGCTGGCGGCGGAAGTCGCGCGCCAGCGTCCGCGCATCAGCCTGATCGCGAGCAAGCTGTTCGATGGCGAGGCCGACGGATTCCGCTTCGATGGCAAGGGAATTTCCCTCGCGATCCAGATGCCGCAACCGCAAGCGCCCGCGCAGGCCGCCTTCATCGAATCGCTGACCGAACTGGCGATCCTGCACGGCGGACGTCCGAACCTGATCAAGGATTCGAGCCTGCGCGCAGACAGCGCGCGTCGCGCGATCACCCGCTTCGACGAGGCACGCGCCGCGTTGCGCCAGTTCGATCCGCACGAACTGCAGCGCTCGGAAATGACGCGGAGGCTCCAGCTGTGACCGCCGTCGTCATTGGCGCTTCGAGCGGACTTGGTCGCGCGCTCAGCGTCGAACTCGCGCGGACCGGACACGCCGTGCTGCTGGTCGCCTCGGATGCGCGCGACCTGGCCGCGCTGGCGGCGGACCTGCAGCTTCGACACGGCGTGCAGGTCGGTACGCTGGCGCTCGATCTCGCCGTCGCGGCCGATCCCGGCGCGCGGGTGATGGAAGCACTCGCCGGGCTGCCGACGATCCGCGCCCTGCTGTTGCCGGTGGGCATGTCACGAAGCGATGACGACGGTTCGCTGGGTCCTGCAGCGATCGGCCAGTTGCTCGCGATCAACCTGCACGCGCCGATCGCGGTCGCCCACGCGTTGTTGCCGTCCCTGCTCGAATCGCGTGCAGCGATCGTCGGCTTCGGCAGCATCGCCGGCGCGCGCGGACGCAGCCGCAATATCGTCTATGCCGCAGCGAAACGCGGTCTGGAAACCTTCTTCGAAAGCCTGCGTCATCGCCACCTGCCGACGGCATTGCGCGTGCAGTTCTACCGGCTCGGATTCCTGCGCAGCAACCTTACCTTCGGCATGAAACTGCCGCTGCCTGTG
>Ga0209717_1001214_pt1 | contig 28614 bp, 24 predicted proteins | sample AD_UKC048_MetaG_FD_184418 | JGI IMG/M metagenome (GOLD analysis project Ga0209717, IMG submission 184418) | Active sludge microbial communities of municipal wastewater-treating anaerobic digesters from USA - AD_UKC048_MetaG (SPAdes) (version 2) | ecosystem: Engineered > Bioreactor > Anaerobic >... | reverse complement strand
ATCCAGTTTACACCGGCTTCAGCATTCCACTTAATAGTCGATTTTTTGAGTTTGGTCCAGAATTCTATCGAGCTTTTCCCGGTGATATCGCCCACCCCGAATTTGCTCTCGTTCCAGCCTCCAAAACTAAAAGGCTCGCGCGGAACCGGTACGCCCACGTTCACGCCAATCATTCCGGCGCTTGCCTTATCGATGATGTAACGTGCCATTCCGCCGTTTTGGGTAAAGACGCTCGCGGCGTTTCCGTACGGATTCGCGTTTTCGATGGCCAGCGCTTCGTCTACGGTTTTGGTTCTGAGGATTGAAATGACAGGGCCGAAGATTTCCTCTCGCGCGACGCTCATTTCTGGCGTGACGTAATCGATTACCGTTGGCCCGACATAGGTACCGTTTTCCTTGCCTGCCACTTTGGTATTTCTACCATCGACGAGGATTTTCGCACCGGCAGCCTCGGCTTCCCCGATATACCTTTCAATCCTTTCCTGAGATTCCTTATTGATCACCGCGCCGAGATTTTGTCCCGGAACAATCTTTCTGGCCTCATCGCAGATTTTGGCGATAATCGGATCCACATTGCCCACACCGATCATCGCAGAAGCCGCCATACAGCGTTGTCCTGCACAACCAGACATAGAGGCTGCAACGTTCTGTGCGGTCATTTCTGGAATCGCATCGGGCAAGACCATCAGGTGGTTTTTGGCACCGCCGAGTGATAAGCATCTTTTGTAATTGCTGGTCGCCCGTTGGTAAACGATTTTGGCAACTTTGGTCGAGCCGACGAAGGAAACCGCCTCGATATCGGGATGGTCGCAAATGGCATTGACGATCTCGACATCGCCGTGGACGACATTGAATACGCCATCGGGCAAACCGGCTTCTTTGAGCAATTCGGCAATTCGGCCACAGCTCAAAGGCACTTTTTCTGAGGGCTTGATAATCATGCAATTGCCGAGAGCGATGGCGTTTGGAATCGTCCAATTGGGCACCATCGATGGGAAATTGAACGGTACGATAGAGGCTACGACACCAAGCGGCACGTGCTCTGTTCTACATTCTACGCCTTTGCTCACTTCGAGCAATTCGCCGGTAATTAATTGCGGTAATGAGGTGGCAAATTCGGTGAGTTCGATGCATTTTTCAATTTCGGCTACCGATTCTCCGTAGGTTTTTCCGTTTTCTTCGCTGCACAATTCGGCGAGCTCCTTGAGGTTTTTCTCGAGTAAATATTTGTAGCGAAAAAACACCTGTACGCGCTCCTTAATCGGGGTTTTGCTCCAAGCGGGAAATGCAGCCTGGGCCGCCTTGACGGCATCGTCTAAATCTTTAGCAGATGACATGGGAACGGTAGCAAGGTGATTGCCGTCTAAAGGCGAAATCACATCCATGGTTTTTGACGTGGAAGCGCTAACGAACTTCCCGTCAATATAATTTTGAATTGCGGAGTACTTCATTTTGTGGGTCTGATTGTTTTAAAATTTTAATAAAAATAGAAACAATTTCTAAATAAACAACTTTTAAATTTAAGTTATCCTCAAATATCGAATGAATCTGTTTGAGAATTCTCAGTTTAAAATGACTTGTGTACGAATTTTCTAAAAGTGAGCAGCGAGAAGCACTTCGCCTAACAACCTTAACACGGTTCTATTGAAAAAGCAGTTATCTTTGCCGCTTACGCCTTTGCTATGAAAAAACTGCTGTTGCTTTTTCCTTTATTATTTGTGTTGGGTTGCGCGGATGTTGCCCTTGAGAATGACGCGTTAAACCAATCAGGAAAGCCCGCGCCGCAAGACGCAGAATCCGCAGTTTTTGACTTGGGCAAAGTACCGGTCATCACACTAGAATTCTCTGTAGCCGAATGGAACAAGCTACTCACCAATTACGACCTCAACCCAAAAAACGAAAAGAAAGTGCTTTCTCGTTTTACGTATGCGGTTTCGGGAAGGACAACCGTGTTGGATAGCATCGGGCTCAAGCTCAAAGGCAATACGAGCCGGAGGCGTCCCGAAGGCGATACCGGCCAGTTGCACGATGGGTTCAACCCCGATTGGCACCACTTTCATATGTCGCTCGATTTCTCGAAGTACCGCGACGCCCAACGATTTAAAGGGTTGAACAAACTCGTTCTCAAATGGTTTAAGGACGACCCGACTTATGCGCGTGAAATCTATTGTTACGATCTCTTTAGGCGGTTTGGTTGCTGGCAAGCCCCGCGCGCTTCGTATTGCCGGGTCAATATCCGCGTAGGCGATGAGACGCCTGCTTACTACGGTGTCTATGTGTTACTGGAAAGTGTCGACGAAGATTATATTAAAAACCGCGCGGTTTCGTGGACTCCGGCGATTGGTTATTTGTGGAAGGGAGGTTATGCCGATTCGTTCAACGCCAATTTCGTCCAGACCGAAAGCATGGGTGTAGAACAGGTAGAACTTAACCCGGCACTGTCGCAATATTACGCCTACGACTTAAAGACGCGTGAAGATGAAGTAGCTGCTGCCAAGGTCGAGCTTACCCAATTCATCACCGATCTCAACACCAAAACAGGAGCCGATTTCCAGAATTGGATTTCGCAAAAAATGGACATCCCGTTGTTCCTTAAAACCTACGCCGTCAATGTGATGGTGGGCATGTGGGACGACTATTGGGTCAACGCAAACAATTTCTATTTCTATATGGCACCCAACGGCAAGGCATACTTTATTCCTTACGATTACGACAACACGTTGGGCACTTCGCAGTTGATGAACAATTCGGGAACGCAGCATCCGCTCAATTGGGGAAGCACTAATTCAAGACCACTGGTCAACAAGATATTGGCCATTCCGGCTTATCGGACGATGTACCAGAATTACATCACCCAATTGGCATTCCTGGGCAACGATTATTTCACGGTGAACAAAAGTATGGCGCGCATCCAAGGATGGCACAATATGATTGGCGGATTTGTATCGAATGACACCGGAGAAGACATGGTGATTGCCGACCAACCGGCATATTGGGGCAACCAACCCAATTATCGCTTGCTTAGTGGTAACAGCCAAGGTGGCGCGAATGGCCCTGCGAATTTCTTTACGAGCAAGGTGCTTTCTATTCCTTGGTAAAAATCAGTTGATTTTCTTGAAGTATTTGCGCGGTACGAATAACATCCCGAAACATTCCCCATCTTCCTTACCGGTATGCTTGTGGTGCATCTTATGCGCCCGGCGCACTGCCATGGCGTAACGGTTGTTGGCATTCCTGAAGATTTTAAATCGTTGGTGGATGAAAATGTCATGCACGAAAAAATAAGTCCAGCCATAGCAGAATATGCCGATGCCTATTGCGAGACCGGCTTGCAGAATGTCGTATCGCCATAGCAAAAAGAAACCAATGCTGTAAGACGCATACATGACAAAGAAAAGGTCGTTGCGTTCAAACCATGAATCGTGGTCTTTTTTGTGGTGGTCTTTGTGCCACGACCATAAAAATCCGTGCATGATGTATTTGTGGCTGAGCCAGGCGACCGATTCCATGGCCAGAAAAGTGACAATACCTATTGCAATTTGTATCCAGAGTGCCATTTTAAATCAGGTTGAGTTTGTAATCGACGTAACATTTGGCGAACAATCCCAGTTTCTGGTAATTGGGAACCCGAACGCGTGTGTTGAGAATGTCTTTTGATGGCGTCTTCTTGAGTTTATACAACAGCTTTCGATAGTAAACATAAGCGATGTACACGCCGAGTTTGGCTTCCATAGGCAATTGCAATATACCCAAAAACCCTTCGCGCAGGTCGGCTTCAATTTCGTTGATGATGTCTTGCTTGGAATATTCATCGAGTTTGGCCAAGTCGGTATTGGGAAAATAACTGCGGTTGAGCTGCTCGTAATCCATCTTGAGGTCGCGCAGGAAATTCACCTTCTGGAAGGCCGAGCCCAGTCGCATTGCCGAATGTTTGAGTATTTCAAAACGGTCGGCATCGCCACCCACAAAAACCCTGAGGCACATAAGCCCCACAACATCGGCCGAACCGTATATGTATTGTCGGTATTCGTCTACCGATTGGTAGTCGCCTTTGCTCAAGTCGGCCTCCATACTTTGCATAAAAGAGGTGATGAATTCTTGCGGGATGTCGTATTTCTTTACCGTAATCTGGAAAGCGTTCAATATGGGATTGGTGCTGATGCCGTTATTGAGTGTGTGCTTTAGGTCTTCCCAAAAACGATAGAACAAATCTTTCTTGTCATAATCATGGAAACTGTCTACGATTTCATCGGCGAGCCGCACAAAACCATAGATGTTGTAGATGTCCTGGCGGATGGACGGCGCGAGCAATTTCACCGCCGAAGCAAACGAAGTGCTGTACTTGCGGGTGACCTGTTTGCTGGTCAAAAACGAGATCTGGTCAAAATAAGCTTTCATGTGCTTGAATATTTACGGATGAGTGCGGCCGAGAGTTTTCCAGAAATCAATGCCGGCGGAACGCCCGGTCCCGGAACGGTAAGTTGGCCTGTAAAATAGAGATTGCGTACTTTCCGGCTTCGTAATTTGGGCCGTAAAAACGCGGTTTGCAATAAGGTATTAGCCATGCCATAAGCGTTGCCCTTATACGAGTTGTAATCGTTGGTGAAATCATTGACACAGAAACTCTCCTTAAAAACAAGGTTGTTGCGCAGCGATTGTTGGGTGACTTCCTCAAGTCGGTGCATGATTTTCTCAAAATACCGATCGCGTAAAAACTGCGTGTCTTTCAAGCCCGGAGCCAAAGGAATGAGCAAGATGGCCGCCTCATGACCTTGTGGCGCACAGCTTTCGTCGGTTTGGGAGGGGAAACTGGCGTAAAACAGCGGCGATTCGGGCCATTTGGGAAGATCATAAATGTCTTTGGCGTGTTGCTCAAAGTCGGCATCAAAAAATAAGGTGTGGTGCGCTACGTTGGCTATTTTTTTATCGAAACCGAGGTAAAACAATAGCGAAGATGGCGCAAAGACACGGCTTTTCCAATAACTATCGGAGTAAGCGCGGAACTTTCTTTCAAGAAGCTGTTCGGTGTGGTGGTAATCGGCTCCGCTGAGTACCAACGTGGCCTCGCGAAATTGCCCGTTAACGAGCAGCCCGCTTACTTTACCGTTCTCGCAGCATATCTGGTTTACGGCGGCGTTGGTTTCAAAGACCACCCCAAGTTCGAGCGCGAGTTTTTCAATGGCTTCAACGACAGTGTACATGCCTTTTTGCGGATACCAGGTGCCCAGGCCAAAATCGGCGTGGTTCATGAAACTGTAAAATGACGGCGTGTTGGACGGTTTTGCGCCAAGGAACAAGACCGGGAACTCTAGCAATTGTATGAGTTTGCGATTGTTGAATTTCCTGCGGATGTCGCCACGAATCGAAGTCAGGAACCGTTTCAACCGTATGGCTGTTTTCACAGACACCAATTCAAAAAAAGATTCTCCCGGCTTGTAGACCATATCGCCAATGGCAATATCGTAATTGTTTTTGGCCGTAGCCATAAACCGGTCGAGCTGTTGGCCGCTTCCTGGTTCTATAGATTCAAAGGTGCGTCTGATTTCGGGCAGGTTGTCTGCCACCGACACCACGTCGTTTTTACCAAAGTACACGTGGTATGCAGGCGAGAGTTTTTCCAGCTCGTAATAATCGGAAGTCTTTTTATTAAAATCAGCAAAGAACCGGTCAAAAACATCCGGCATCCAATACCAGGTTGGTCCCATGTCAAAAGTAAATCCGTCTTTGCTGAGTTGCCGGGCGCGACCACCCAAGGTTGCATTTTTCTCAAGGACGGTAACGGCATATCCGTCTTTTGCCAGATAACAAGCCGCCGAAAGTGACGAAAATCCAGAACCGATGATGTAAATTTCTTTTTTCATTTGTTTAACAAATGTAACAAAAAGTTAAACAAAAAAATCGTTTTAAAGAAATTTTATAATTCGTTGACCAGTTCGGCTATCGTTCCAAAAGTGCGCATGCGCGGATTGGGCAAGCTCTTTATAGAAGAAGCCATTTTTCCGAGCACCCAGAATGCTGAGTCGGCTCCCATCACTTCCTGGTTAAACTGCTCCATAAAATCACTCAGGTTCTCCACCTTGGGCTCTACCGTAAAATAACTCACGTAAACGATGTTGCTGAAAAGTTGCTTGACGTCGCGCAGACTTTGCATGGGTACGCTTTCGCCGAGGTAAATACTCTTATAGCCATTGAGCATAATCTCATAATGCAGGTACATCAAGCCAATGTCATGCAACTCATTGTAAGGAAGGAACAACACGAACACCTTGTCCTCGCGCTTGTGCCCGAGCACCTGTACCTTTTCTATACTCGTGAGGATTTTTTGTCGGATCAGGTAACTGATGAAATGCTCGTGCGCCGGCGTAATCGTATCGGTTTGCCACAGCATCCCGATCTCGACCATGAGCGGAATGAATACCTGATGAAACACTTCGCTAAATGACTTTTCTGTAAGCAAGGCGTTGTAAGTATTGATGAAAAGCGTCTGGTCAAAATTCATCATGGCCATCTTGAAGCCGTTCACCGCGTGGTGTTTGACACTTTTCTCGGATATGATCTGCCGCAGCAACAAACCGAGTTTTTCCTCGCTCATCTTGCTGATCTGCGAAATCTTATAACCATGTTGGTGCAAGAGTGTAATGTTGAGCAGTTTCTGCAGGTTGGCCGAATCATAATAACGGATGTTAGACTCGGTGCGCATCGGGCTGAGTACCGCATAACGCTTTTCCCACATGCGTATCGTGTGGGATTTGATGCCCGAAAGGTTTTCGAGATCCTTGATGCTAAAACTGGATAGTATACCGCTGTTCATCGTTTTCGAGATAATTTTAAACAAACATAATAAATATTACAATGCGTCTTGCTATTTTTGTGCAATGGATCAACCGGTTTACGATTATATCTTTAGCGGATTTGGGCTCGCCGCCTATTTGTCGCTCGATGCCATGCTCGAGATCGGCTGCCTCGAAGGCAAACAAATCCTGATTATCGATAGCCCAGAGCCACCCGAAGAAAAAACCTGGAGTTATTGGGAACGAGGTAAAGGCTTGTACGACGTGCTGCTTTTGGCTTCCTGGAAAAAAGGCTGGTTTGTATCGCCCCACCAACAAACCGAGTGCCTGCGATCTGAACTCATTTACAAAAGCATTTCGTCTGTTGCATTGCGAAATTACCTGGTTGAGAAAATCCGCAAGCACGACAACATTTCAATCACTTTTGAAAACGTAGTCGATTTCTCGGATGATGGAAACCACATAAGCCTCACCACCAATCGCAATCGATACCAATCCAAAAAACTTTTCAACAGCATTCCAAAAACCACCCTTGACTTTGGCGACACGCCGGTATTGCTACAACATTTCGAGGGTTGGGTGATCCAATCTCCACAACTTTCTTTCGCCCAAGATGAAATGGTGCTCATGGATTTTACCGTACCGCAGCGGCATGCCACGCGATTCATGTATGTGCTCCCGTTTTCGCAGACACAAGCGCTGTTCGAATACACGCTGTTCTCGCCCAGCCTCATCGACAAAAACCAATATGAACAAGGAATTCGAGACTATCTTTCGAGTAAAAACATCACCGAATACACGATTGAAAAAACTGAGAGCGGCGTAATTCCCATGACCGTTTATCCGTTCTGGAAAGCCAACACCAAAAACATCCTCCACATCGGTACCGCCGGTGGCTGGACCAAACCTGCAACCGGCTACACGTTTTTAAATGCCCTACCACTCGCTGCAAAACTGGCCAACGACATCAAGAACCAAAACTCCGATTTCACGCGGTTTTTCAAAACCAACCGATTCCTCTGGTACGACCGCCTGCTCATTGAAGTGTTGTATCGTGACAACGCCAGCGGACAACAACTCTTTACGCAACTCTTCACCAAAGCCAATCCGGCGAACGTCTTGCGGTTCTTGCAACAGCAAACCCATTTTTGGCAGGAACTTCCCATTTTACTCGCTTGTCCAAAAGTCCCGTTTATTAAGGCGGCACTGCGCTCGCTTAGGCCTTATAAAAAGTAAAAGGCATCAGTTCGCTATTTTCTTGATCATGCCGTTGAAAATAAAAAAATGGAACGGCAGCACCACATACCAATACAGGCGACCCGGCAAACCCAACGGGCGGAAAGTCGCGGTCTGGTGAATGGTATTGCCATCCATCCTGAATTCGAGCCAGGCCTCGCCGGGCAACTTCATCTCGGCATACAATAAAAGCCGATTTTCCTCGCGGCTTGCATAGATCACGCGCCAAAAGTCGAGCGATTCACCCACGGCAATCTCTGATTTGTTCTTGCGTCCGCGCTGCAAACCCACGCCGCCGAAAAGCTTGTCGATAAACCCGCGGAATTCCCAAAGCCAATCCCCGTAATACCAACCCGATTCACCACCGATGGCAAAAATACGGTCGAGTGCGCGTTGCGGATCCTGGGTCTCGATGGATTTCTTATCGGTGAAGGTTCCAAACTCGGGCACCTGGATGTACTCTGAGAACGCTCGGTCGAAAATCGGCATGCCTAGGGCGTCCTTCCAACTAGACAGCACGAGATTCTGCTCTATTTTATCGAATGCGATTCGTATGGCTTCCTTGTAACTGATGAGCCTGATGTTCAGTTTTTCGGGTAGGTCATTGGGCTCGGCCACCACATCCACCTTCATGCTTTCTACAAGGTTTTTGGCGAGCGGATACGAGGTCGAGGTCACAAAATACAACCAATACGACGAGAGTTTGGGCGTCATCACAGGCATGGTAAGAATCCAGCGTTTCAAGCCACGCACTTGGGCAAACTGCAATAACATTTGTTTATAGGTCAAGGTGTCTGGACCGTAAATATCGAAATGTTGGTCGTAACAATCCTCGCGGAACAGCACGCCCGACAAGAACTGGATCACATTGCGGATGGCCACCGGCTGGCAACGCGTGTGCAACCATTTGGGCGCCACCATCACGGGCAATTTTTCGGCGAGGTCACGGATAATCTCGAACGAGGCGCTGCCCGAACCAACGATGATCCCCGCCCGAAGTACCGTAGTGGGCACGCTTCCTGCGGCGAGGATGTCCTCAACATTCTTGCGTGATGCCAAATGTTTAGACAAATCGGCATCATTGACAATGCCGCTGAGATAAATCAATTGCCTGGCCGAGGTGCGGTCTATGCGTTCGCTAAAGTTTTTCGCTGCCTGTTGCTCTAGCGCATCAAAAGCACCGTTGGTCCCCATAGAATGTACGAGGTAATAGGCCGCGTCGATGTCGTTGGGAATTTTGGCGAGCGATTCTATCTTGAGCAAATCGGTCTCGATCACGCTCACGCCAGCCGATTGGTATTTGCGCACGTCGATTCTATTCACATCGCGCACACAGCACACCACCTGGTGCCCTTGCTCGAGCAAAGCGGGCAAAAGTCGTTGGCCGATGTAGCCGTTGGCTCCTGTGAGTAGGATCTTCATTTTACTTTTGTATGGTGCCGAGTCCGCCGTTGATGCCCAAAACCTGTCCGGTCATCCAATGGGCGTCGCGCAGCAGGAAAAGTGCGGTATTGGCGATATCTGTTACAGTACCGATTTTCTTGAGCGGATGCCGGTCTGAATTAGCCGTGCGTTTGGCGTCTGAGTTAAGCAATTGCGCAGCCAGAGGCGTATCGGTAAGCGAAGGCGCGATACAATTCACACGGACCCGTGGAGCGAGTTCGGCTGCCAAGGCACGCGTCATGCCTTCGACCGCGGCTTTCGAGACCGACACGACCACATGGTAAGGCAAACCAATCGTAGCGGCCACCGAGCTAAACAATACGACCGACGGGTTTACAGCTTCTTTGAGGTTGCTACTGTATTGCTGGACGAACAAAAACGACGCGACAACATTAAGCTGCAGATCACGGGTGATGTCTGTTTCACGGATTTGCTGCAAACCTTTAAGGTTGATGCTGCCTGGGCAATACACGAGGCCGGCAAGTGGCTCTGTGATCTCGGGCAAGGCTGCGTTGGTCGAGAAATCGTGCGCAACGAAACGGTAATGAGCGTGCGATTCTAGTTCGCCAGGTGTACGGCTCATACCGATGACGCGATTCCCGTGGGCAATGAGCTGTTTGGCAAGCTGTAACCCGATCCCGCTGCTGGCACCGGCAATCAGATAAGTATTTGTTTCCATCAGAAAGTTTTCAATTAAAAAAAGAAAGGGGAATCACAATGACGCCCCTTTCTGCCTACTAAACCAAATAATTATAAATTGGGCAACAAAACTTTATCCAGGACGTGTACTACGCCGTTAGACGCCTGTACATCGGTGGCTACGATATTAGAAACGCGGCCGTTGTAATCGGTAATTTTAGCGCCGCCTGTGAGGCCGATGGTAAAACTGTCGCCTTCAAAAGTGGTTACCGACTGGTTGTTGGTGAGGCTGGCTGCCAAAACGTTGGCGCCCGCCACTACGTGGTATTTTAAGGTAGATTCGAGTGTGGCTTGCGGCACATCGGCAAGGCTAGACAAACCAAGCTCTGTGAGCAAGTTGACAAACGCACTGTTTTTTGGAGCGAAAACCGTAAACGGAGAACTGGCCGTACCCGATAAGATGCCTACAAAGTCTGGCTGATCATTTCTTGTAAGTGCTTGCACGAGGATTGAAAAATCTGGGTTGGCCAAAGCGTGATTCACTACGGTTGGCAAACCGATAACGCCATTTACTACGTGGATTACGCCGTTGTCTGCCAATAGATCAGCAGTAGTTACCGTTGCACCGCCATTATCTACACCTCCGTTGAGCACCACACCCGAAGCCGTGTTGACAAACATACTCAAAGTGTTGGTAGCCGATGCGCTGCCTTTGGCCAATGTCTTTACATAACCGGTAGACAATTGCGAAGAAGTCACGGCGCCAGACACCACGTGGTTCAACAATATTTCTTTAAGAGCATCTACTGGAACCTGGTTTACGTTAGTATAACCGTTGTCTTCGAGGAATGCCGAGAATGCGGCGTTGGTTGGGGCAAAAACAGTGTATGGCCCTTGCCCGTCGAGGGTAGCGGCCAATCCTGCGCGACTCAGTGCGCTAACCAAGATGGTGAAATCGCTGTTGCGCGAAGCGATGTCGGTGATAGAATTTCCGGCAACCGGAATGATCGGATCGTCGTCATCTCCGCACGAAGCGACAGAGATGGTCAGGAATAGAAACAATAAAGCCTTAAAGTACATTTGTGTTTTCATAACATTGATTTTGTTTAATTAAGATTGTTTTGTTTAATTAATTTGAAACGAAGTTAAACAAAACATTTTATTGTTTAAACATTTTAAGAAAACGTTAAACAATGTTAAATGATTGAATCTATGTTATTTGGGTTACAAATGCGTCTTTATCAATGCTGACAGCTCGTTGTAATCTGATGGCTTTTTTAGAAAATGTTCAACACCTAGTGTACTTACCTGCTGTATCATAACATCGACATCGTTGGTAGATAGGATGATGATTGGGATATCCGAGAGGTGTTCGGCGCTTTTGAGTTGCGCTACGAATTCGGGCGCGTTCATGGTGGTAATGTAATAGTCGAGCAGGATGACGTCGGGTGTCACTTCTTTCTTGTCCAAAATCTGGAGTGCTTCTGTTGGGTTGTGCGATTTGAAATAGCTTGCACAATCGGGAATGGTAGCAATAATGTCCGAAACCATCTGACAGTCATCCTCGTCGTCGTCTACATGGAAGATTGTTTTGTATTTCATGGCTATTTTTTTTGCTCACGGTACGGCGGTCTGGCATAGAAACGCCTGTTTACCGCAAATTTTACCGGTATCTATAAAGTTACCAAAGCCTTTTTGGAACAACCGTTGAACAACTACTAAAATTTGACTCCCCAACCTACCTTTAACATAAGGCCAATAAAAAACCCGCCTAACCAAGCGGGTTTTTGTTTACAAAGCATCGGGAACTTTAGCCTGCAAAATTGATAACCGCAACCAGCAGATTGATCCCGATGCTCCAGAGCAGCAGATTGAAAACCACCTTTGGTTTCTGCTGGCTCAAAATCGAACCATTATAAGACACACTCAGTGCTACGACGAGAAACAATTGCAGCATCTGCAATGGTCTTGCGCCGTTTTCAAGGACTGCCATGGCGGCAATGCCCCCGATACAACTCTGCACCAAAACACCTAATGTACTTCCGGCAAAAAAGCCGTGTTCGAATTGTCCGTAAAATTTTTCGTAAGTGCTCATACCCATCGTTTTAAAATTACGAGGTAAAATTAATAGCCCTGCTGCACCTAAAACATGACAATTGTCATGACGCCCAAAAAATCGCCGAATTGTATAATCCTTAGCACTTTAAACACAAATCGTTCTTTGTAAATTGCAGCAAACACGCCATAAGGCACCACCTAAAACCGCCAACCCATGAACGAGCATTTCAAAACCATCACCGACGCCCTGATCCTGGAAGGATTCCCCGAACTCACCGACAAAATCGCCTCACGCGGCCAAAAGCTGGACTATAACCTCACGCCCTACTCGCTCAACACCAAACTGAGTTTTAGGTTTGACAACCTGGCCCACTTCATCGAATTTTTAAACCTCCACAACCCCGACGACGTGTCTGACAAGCAAGCACTGCTCAAGGCCACGCTTATGGAACTGGATTTGGATCCTGAGGGTTTCTTTTGGGTGAATTTTTTTGGGGAGAGGGAGGCGGAGGTTTAATTTTTGGGAAATCTGCCACAATAGATAGGCTTTGGCATGGGATGGTGTACCGTTTTTCATACGCTTTTTGTCTTGCCGACAATAGAGACGTTTCTACCCTTTACACTTGTTTTGAAGCCTAATGGCTATGTTTAAAATTTATTTATACATTAGCCAAAATTACTGCGATGAAAAACAAGTATGTAGACTTTATTTCTGACGAACATTTCCTGAATTGTATTGGGAATCTCCATAACTCCTACCAGCGAGCCAAAAACAGTGTAAAAAAGGAAAAGTTTTATGACAATAAGGTAGATACTATCAAGCTTACCTTTGATTCAAAATTTAATGACATAGACCAGGAAAGCCTCGTTGGAGCGGAAATCTTAAGGCAAATCGATAAGTCAATAAATAATTTTATTGGGACTTTCCATGAGGAAATACTAGGTGGGATAAAAGGATTTGAAAAAGGCAATCTAAGCGGATTTGACATTAAGGCTGACGATGATACCCTTTTTGCCGACATAAAGAACAAGCATAATACAATGAATAGCAGTTCTGCGGAAAGCCTTTTCCAAAAGCTAGCATATTACGCGGATCACTATAAAAAATCAAAATGCTATTGGGTACAAATGTTGGCTACTAAAAGCTTTGATACACCGTGGGCAGGAATAATAAATGGGAAAGAGTATAGCCACAGCAGGGTATTTAAAATTTCAGGTGACCGATTTTACGCCTTGTTAACAGGACAAGATGATGCGTTTTTTGGGTTATACAGGGCACTACCTATCGCCATTGATGATTTTCTTGCCACTATTGAAAGTGGGAAGGACACCATTGAACATTCTGCCTTGGCAGAGATAAAGGCAGGAATAATGAAATCTAACAGGACTATCTTAGACGAAATTTCATATGACAACTACAAATACTATTTGGGTTTCGATAAATTGTAACAGCTGTTAAGGAAACTTACAATCGCATATCCTAATTCCTTCCCCAAATTAACTGGAACCGCGTTCCCAATCTGCTTATACTGGTGCGACACGGAACCCGAAAATTGCCATTCATCGGGAAACGTCTGTATGCGTGCGTACTCTCTTACTGTAAATGGCCTTGTCTCGTCTGGATGACACCTTTCGGTTTGCTTCTGTGCGGGGCTGCAAGTCAATGTTAGAGAAGGTTCATCCCAACCTATCCTCCTTGCCATCCCGGTCTTACCGCCGCCCAAGTAGAAACTTGCCCCCATAAATTCCTTCTGAATTTCAACCGGCAAATCCCTCCAGTAGCCCTTTGGCGGCACGAGGTCAAGAACCTCTTTTTTAGCTTTGGGGTACTTTGCCCCTTCAGATTTCGGAACGTTTGTGCTATATAGCTTCCCTTTTTTCAGGGCATCCGAAAGGTTATAAACTCTTTTGTACGGCTTAGGATACTCGAAGCTTAATGCTATATCCTTCCTTACACCAACCAAAATTAACCTCTCGCGTTTTTGTGGTACATTGTAATTTATTGCCTTAAGTACCTGAACCGGCATCACGGTATAGCCGATTTCGTCCAAGATGGAAAGCATGCCTTGTAAGGTCTTACCGCCGTCATGGTTGAGTAAGCCGCGGACATTTTCACCGATACAGACTGCCGGACGGACTTCATTTACTACCCTTGCAAATTCATAAAAAAGCGTCCCGCGCGCATCCTCAAAGCCCAGCCTTTTACCTGCATAGCTAAAGGACTGGCAAGGGAATCCCCCTGTAACTACATCTACCTTGCCTTTATATTTTTCAAAACTAAAATCCTTGATGTCGCCTTCGTAGACATTCCAATGTGGGCGATTTTTACGTAAGGTCTCGCAAGCCCACTTGTCTATTTCGTTTAAAGCGACACATTTCATTCCCGCCTGCTCGAGCCCAATCGCCAATCCTCCGGCACCCGCAAACAACTCTAACACCGAATATTCGTTTTCGGGAACCGTACGGTTTGAAACGTCCTCAGCAATATCGCCGTTCATGAACTCTAAAAATGGCAATAGTTGTTCTTTCCTGTACACCCTGTAGTTGCTCATGGGCTCGCGAACAGCAGATAGCTTTCCTTCGTTATCCCATATGCGTAAAGTCTTTTTGCTTTTCCCAAGCAGGTCGGCAGCTTCAGCTAGCGTGTAATAATCTTTCATAACCAAGTTGTACAACATTAAACATTGGTTACAAATATAGTAAGTAAATGAATTACAAAGTAACGTATCTAATTATTATTTTCAACTTTTTTGCACGATCATGGTTGCTGGAATGGGGGCGTTAAGATAACCGTCCTGTCTTTTCGTATCTACTATCTGCTTTTCGATCGTGCGGATTCTTGGAACATGGATGACAATCTTTGAAATATCAGCTGATTCTAGAAAGTGTTTCAATAACCGCAAACCCAAAACCCTCCTACAGCGACGTCCTCGCCCTTAAATGCAAAGCGTAAAAAACAACGAAAAAAAGCGGCAGCGCGAACGTTGAAAGTTGAGCCTGCAAGGCGAACGGCTCAGAGAGCGCCCGCTTTTTGAGTTAGTTTTTAAGCTTTGCATTTTCAGGGCTTGATTTTTTGTTTCTTTTTCATCAAGGAAAAAGAAAAGATCCCTGTTGATTATGCGATGCTTCCTGCGTCAGCATGACAACGTATCTCAACAACCCTAAGTGCAACTCCCCCTTATCTTACAACATTTCCCCAAAATTCCAAAACACCCAACACCCCAATTCCACCGTCATTTGCATAAACTAATACTAACTGTTTATGTCCTCGCTAACCGCATTACCAGAAAACCCTTATTTCACTTTGGCAAATGATACCCTTACGGTGCATTGCCACAAAAAAACGCTCCGCTTCGGCGTGGCCGACATCCAGAAAATGTTCATCCGTAAAAATTCTAACTATTGGCACCAGCTTGTAGGGCATTTGCTTTCGGCTCCCAGCAATGTTTACGACCTGCACATCGTGACTACGGAGGGTGGGGTTTGTCTTACCATCAATCCGCTTGAACGCTATTATTTCATCAAACTCATTTCCTGCCTGCGTCTGGAAAGAAAGAGGAGCGTGAAACAACACAATTCCCGGCCTTATTTTGTAGGTGTGGCCTAGCCTTTAATCTACAGAAAGAAAAAAAGCCGTATCGTCTGGATACGGCTTTTTTTTAGAGCAACACCAACTTACTTCTCATAAATCATCTGCGCCAAACGGTCGTCACGTTTGTAGATGTCATCGTAAAAATGCACCGTGCCGTCGCTATCTACCCAAGCTGTAAAATACCCTATAAACACGGGGATTTTGGTTTTAAGCGTTACCCATTTTTCTGTACCGGCGCTCATGGCGGCATCTATTTTAGCCTTTGGCCACGCCTTGTCGTCTTTTAAAATGGTGTAAGCGAGTTCCCTGGCTTTGGCCACGCGGATGCAACCGTGGCTGAACGCGCGGCTTTCTTCATTGAACAGCGCCTTGGCGGGCGAGTCGTGCAGGTAAATGTTGTTTGAATTCGGGAACAGGAATTTCACGAGGCCCAGCGAGTTTTTGGGTCCGGGTTTCTGGCGGATCTGGTTGCCGTTGCGCTCCATATCGTGATCTTCGAGATAGTTGCTGTTCTTGGCCAAGCCTGGTTCTATTTCTTTCTTGACGATGCTTTTGGGCACGTTCCAATACGGGCTAAAGACAATGTACTTCATCATCCCGCTAAAGACGACGGTTTTGTGTACGTCCTTGCCTACCACGACATCAGAGATGAACGGCGTTTGGCCTTCGCGATAATAGCTCATGCGATACGCGGGGATGTTGATCACCACAAATTCCTTGAGTTTAGAAATCCCGTTCGAGGTCCAGCGGCAGCGTTCCATATTGACCATGATCGTTTTGATGCGGTCGGCTACGGGAATGTTGAGTTCATCGACGAATTTCTTGGAAATGGTTTTATCGGGTTTCGAGCCGGTGCGCGCCTTGTATTTGAGTACGGCTTGCGCCAGCGCGTCGTCGTATACCGCGCTTTTAGAATCGGTGGCGATGTCGCCGGTTATCGCGAGCCTTTCCCTGATTTGTGCAATCACTGTCGCGGAATCACCGGGTTTGAATTTGGACTTGGTGTCGATGGCTATGGTTTTCCAACCTCCTTTCTTCTCAATATCACGGTATTTCTGGAGTACTTCGCGCAGGCGGTAATATTGGCCCAGGACTTCCTTATCATCCTTATTGAGCAGCGAGGGTTTAATCAGCAACGAATCGAGGTAATTCACATAAGACAGTTTTTTACGCGGCAGGAACCAGCCCAATTCCTGGCTCTTTTCGGCATCCACTCCATGGTAGACTTTGTCGGCGTAGAAGAAATACAGCGAAGAGATGAGCAGTTCACTGTCGGGATTGGGTTTGGCATCGGCTTCAATGGTCGCGCTGAGTTCGTTTTTGTACGGAACGCTCGATGGAACGCCTTCCTCATCGAGGTTGCCGATTTTACTATACAACAGTTCGGCCACCTCATTCACGCCTTTGCGATCGAACCACAAATAATGGTAGTCATGCTTTTGGTAGAGTTTCTCTACCTGTGGACGAAAATCTTTAAGCTTTGGATGTTTTTCAAAGAAGGTGCCGATTGCGGTAGTTTCAAAAGTGTCCTTGCTTTCTATCTCGTGGGGCGAGCGTTCTTTTTCTTTCTTACAGGAAATGGTGCCAGACGCAACCAATACGAACAGCACAAGGGTTATGAAGGGGTTTTTCATGAATTAAGGATTTAACGAGCGCGGGGCGTTCGGGGTTTGGGTGCAATTTACGCCGCTTTAATTCACAAATACTTCGGGATTTCAAGGAAATATTACATTTTAAAGTAACTTTGACCTCGTTTTTAAACCGCTCGATTATGAAAAGGATTTGCATATTGATGCTATTGGGATTCACCTTCGCGCACGCCCAGACCAACCTCGAGAACAAGGAGCGCGTCAAAGTGCACGGTGTGCTCGACAACTGGCACAAGGCTGCCGCCGATGCCGATTTTGAGAAATATTTCGAAGTGATGACGCCGTCGTTCGTTTTTTTGGGAACCGATGCCTCAGAATACTGGACGCGATCTACATTCGCTGCCTATGCCAAACCGTATTTCGACAAGGGTAAAGCCTGGAAATTCACCAGGATTGAACGCCATATTTATTTCAACTATGACCGCACCACCGCCTGGTTTGATGAACTGCTCGACACCCAGATGAAGATTTGCCGCGGCTCGGGCGTATTGCTGCGCCAAAATGGGCAGTGGAAAATCGCGCAATACGTGCTCTCGATGACCATTCCCAATGACAACAGCGAAGAAGTCATCAAAATCAAGACACCAATAGAGGACGTACAGCTCGACAAAATCAAGAATCTCAAATAGGGCCGAGCGTTAAAAACGATCCGATAAAATAAATCCCAATCCCGACCAAAGCGTCGGGATTTTTATGCTTATAAAGAACGCTTCTAAATATTACAGAAATCCATTTTTTTTAAAACCGTCACGCAGTTGCTCTCGTAAATCAATCCACAAACCAATACGCTATTGTTATGAAACTAAGTAAAAACACCAAACGCGTTGGAGTTGGGCTCTTAGCCTTTTTCGTGCTGTCTTTTGTGGTTTTGGTCATCCATGTGGTAATGGTTTCCAAAAGCATCAAGTACGACAATGCTTCGCTGCAACTGGCCAGGATAGACTTCAAGCAGCCCATCGACTCGAGCCAGGCGCGTGAAATCAACACCAAAATCAGGAAGATTGATGGTGTAGGCAACACCCATTTCAACTTGAAGGACGGCATACTGATCTATGCTGTAGACAGCAAGAAGAACTCTGACCAAGCGGTGTACGAGAAACTCATTGCACAAGTACCGTACAAAGCCGAACGCTTTTTGGTTACCGAGGAAATGGCCGCCAAAGGTTGCCCGGCGATGGACAAAAGCTCGTTTGCCTACCAATTTTCGAATACCGTAAATAAAATTTTCAATTAACACCTTAAAATCAATTGCTATGAAAAAGTTTTTGCAAGCCGCGTTGTTCCTGTCTATATTGGGCGGCAGCGCCTTTATCAGTTCGTCGTGTAATGACGATGACGACAAACCGGTCGTCATACCCACTCCAACACCAACCCTTTACCAGAAACTCGGCGGGACCACCATGGTGCCCGACCCTGCCAATCCTGGTATGACCATAGAAAAAGGCCGTCTGGGTTTGCGCTCGGTGGTAGACAGCACAATTTTCGTGATTGCCGGCGACCCAGAACTCAATGGCTTCTTTACTGTATTGCTTACCGAAGTAGGCGCTGGTAACACCACCGGTTTTGCCGCCTTGAGTAAAAACCTCACCGATTTCTTTGCCGTCGGAAGCGGAGCGACCAACTTCACCTACACTGGTAAAAACATGGTGGCGGCGCACAACCCGGCATCCAATTCGCGTATGGGCGGTTTGGCCGATAATGGCGACATGGACAAGTTCATTGCCGATGTGGTTGTAGGTGCCCAAAAGAACAACGTCCCGAATAACCTGATCGGCGAAGTGGGCGCACTACTCGAAACCTTGCGCGAAGACGTGGTACAGGCGCCTTAAACAGAAAACTGTCCTTACTAAGTATATTGTGAAAAAGCCGCCCCTTGATTGGGACGGCTTTTTTGTTTTTAGGATTGCCGGTTCACGAATATTCAATATATAACACAGATTCCTCAGATTTTCACAGATGAAGCGCTAAAAAAAATCTGTGCAAATCTGTGTTCCTTTTTACTGTTCTGATAAGTGTTCGAGCATGTCTTTGGTCATCGATGCCAGATCGTATTGGTGGTTCCAACCCCAATCTTTGCGCGCGTGGCTGTCGTCGATACTGGCAGGCCAGCTGTCTGCGATGTGCTGTCTGAAGTCTGGTTTGTATGTAATTGAGAAATCTGCGATGTGCTTTTTGATCTCTTCGGCGATTTCCTCGGGCGTAAAACTCATCGCGGCAAGGTTGTACGACGAGCGGATTTTGATCTGGTCTGCGTCGGCTTTCATGATGTTGATCGTGGCTTTGATCGCGTCGTCCATGTACATCATGGGCATGCGCGTCTGCGAAGACAGGAAACATTCATACTGGCCGTCGCTGAGTGCCTTGTGGTAGATGTCTACGGCATAATCGGTGGTGCCGCCGCCCGGAGCCGTGCTCCAGCTGATGAGCCCCGGATAACGGATGCTGCGCACATCCACCCCAAAAACGTGGTGGTAATACTCGCACCATCTTTCACCCGATTGCTTGCTGATACCATAAACCGTAGACGGCTCCATGATGGTATATTGCGGCGTGTTTTCCTTGGGTGTCGTTGGCCCGAAGACGGCTATGCTCGAAGGCCAGAAGATTTTTTCTATTTTTTTCGCTTTGGCGAGGTTGAGCACATGGAACAGCGAGTTCATGTTCAAATCCCAGGCAAAGGCGGGATTTTTCTCGGCTGTGGCCGAAAGCAACGCGGCCATGAGGTACACGTCTGTAATCTGGTGGATTTCTACGAGGTGTTCAATCTGGTTGAAGTCAAGCGCATTGACCACCTCGAAAGGCCCGGAGTTGACCACGTCGGTGTTGAGTTTCCTAATGTCGGACGCGATGACGTTTTGGGTGCCGTAAATCGTTCGGAGTTTTTGGGTGAGTTCGGTACCGATTTGTCCGCAGGCACCGATGATTAAGATTTTTGGGTTCATTGTGTGGCAGTTTAGTGGGGTAAAGGTAGGAAAAAAGGTTCTGAGGTGAAAGGTGCTAAGGTTTCTTATCGCGCCTTTGCACCATAGTACCTTAGCGCAAAACTATTGTTAAACAAATCTCTCGTCCAAAGTTTCATTTTACCTTTGTAACTTTACCCGCGAAAACCTTCATCCCATGATTATCAATCGGATTCTCCTTGTTTTTGCTGCCTTGCTTGTCATGGCGTGCCAAAACGATGACAAGCGTCTCGAGGAACAAGCGCGCGACGCCAAAGCCAAGGAACTCATCTTTAGCAACATCAACAAAGGTTGGAACTTTGCTACGCCTGCCCTGATGCCCAAAACCCAAGCCATGGTGGGCAACTGGACCGAGTTGCGTTTGTTTTTAACCGAGCTCAACGAAAAACCCCAAAGCTCTATCGGCGCGTTCCAGAAAAAAGCCAAAGCCTTGTCTAAGAAAGCCAAGGATTTGACCAATAATATCCCGGCACCATTCAACAAGCCTCAGATCAAGGCCCGGATTGCGGTACTCACTACCAAAATCAACTCCATCAACCTCTACATCAACCTCGACGGCATACCTGACCAGAAAGTCATTGCCAACGTGGTAGACGCCAATGAGGAACTTGCCGCCTTATACCGCGAGTTTGATGAAACCGTTCGCAAAAGCGAAATCCCAAAAGAAGAGGGCGAGGCCGACATGATCCGGATGCTCGACACCGCGCGTGCCATACCCAACACACCGCCGCCAACCACGATCTCTCCGATGCAGCAAATGCAAAAAAACGCCTTAAAGAAACCCGTCCGATAAGTTGAGCCAATCGAATCTTTTCTATACGTATGAGCAGTCGGCCAAAGTGGCGCAAATCGCCTCCAGCCTCACACTGCAAGGACAGAAAGTCCATTTGGGCGGGCTTGTGGGTTCGTCTTTGTCATTTGTCGTACACGCGCTGTTCAAGAAAACCGAGCAGCCTTTCCTGGTGATTCTAGACGATAAGGAAGAGGCCGCTTATTACCTCAACGACCTCGAGCAGATGGTTGGCGCCGACGACGTGTTGTTTTATCCGGGTTCTTACCGTCGTCCTTACCAGATCGAGGATACAGACAACGCCAATGTATTGTTGCGCGCCGAGGTTTTGAACCGCATCAATTCGCGCAAGAAACCCGCGATTATCGTGACCTATCCCGAAGCGTTATTCGAGAAAGTCGTGACCAAGAAGGAACTCGACAAGAACACCTTGAAGGTTTCGGTGGGCGACCAGATTTCTATAGAATTCATCAACGAAGTACTTTTTGAATACGAGTTCAAGCGGGTGGATTTCATCACCGAACCCGGAGAATTCTCGGTGCGTGGCGGGATTATCGATGTGTTTTCGTTCTCGAACGACCATCCGTACCGCATTGAGTTTTTTGGCAATGAGGTAGACAGCATCCGCAGTTTTGACGTGGAGACACAACTCTCGATCGAACGCCAGAAAAAAATCACGATCATTCCCAACGTAGAGAACAAATTCTTCCAGGAAAACCGGGAGAGTTTCCTCGAATACATCAACGAAAAGACCATCGTTTTCATCCAGAACACCGATTTCCTCGCGTCGAAACTCGAGAAGTTGTTTGACAAGGCGCATGAAATCTTCAATAACCTCGATGCGACGATCAAGCACGTCGAGCCGCAGAAGATTTTCCTGAATCCGTCAGAATTCCTCAAAAAAGCGCTCGATTTTACGGTGGCCGAAATGGGTTCGAAACCCACGTTCAAGACCGACAAAAGTTTCGAATTCCACACGAGTCCGCAGCCTTCGTTCAACAAGCAGTTCGACTTGCTTCTGAACAACCTCAGCGAGAACCATTTCAACGGTTATAAAAATTACCTGTTTTGTTCGAATGCAGCGCAGGCCAAGCGTTTCGACGACATCTTTGAAAGTCTCGACGAGACCAACCACGAAAATATCCGCAAGCAATACCATACGATTGTTTTCCCATTGTACCAAGGTTTCATCGACCAGGAAAACCAGATTGCCTGCTATACCGACCACCAGATTTTTGAGCGTTACCACAAATTCAGCATCAAGAACGGTTATGCGAAAAAGCAGACGATAACGCTAAAGGAACTCAACTCCTTGTCGGTGGGCGATTATGTGACGCACATTGACCACGGTATCGGCAAGTTTGGCGGATTACAGAAAATCCAGGTCGAGGGCAAAACCCAGGAAGCCATCAAGCTTGTCTATGCCGACAACGACATTGTGTATGTGAGCATCCATTCGCTGCACAAAATATCTAAATACAACGGCAAGGACGGTGCTCCGCCCAAGATCTACAAGCTCGGCTCGAACGCCTGGAAAGCGCTCAAGCAGAAGACCAAGGCGCGTGTCAAGCACATCGCATTCAACCTGATCCAACTCTACGCCAAACGACGCCTTGAGAAAGGTTTTCAGTACGCGCCCGACAGTTATTTGCAAGCCGAATTGGAAAGTTCGTTCATCTACGAGGACACGCCAGACCAAATCAAGGCCACGGCCGAGGTCAAGGCCGATATGGAAAGCGACCGCCCGATGGACAGACTGGTATGCGGCGATGTGGGATTCGGTAAGACCGAAGTTGCCATCCGCGCTGCGTTCAAGGCAGTCGACAATGGCAAACAGGTGGCGGTTTTGGTCCCTACGACGATACTCGCCTACCAACATTACAGGACTTTTTCTGAACGACTCAAGGAAATGCCGGTTTCTATTGGTTACCTGAACCGTTTCCGCTCGGCGAAACAAAAAACCGAAACACTCAAGCAACTCGCCGAAGGCAAACTCGATATTGTCATCGGCACGCACCAACTCGTGAACAAGAATGTGGCTTTCAAGAATCTTGGGTTGCTCATTGTAGACGAGGAACAGAAATTCGGCGTGAACGTCAAGGACAAACTCAAGACGATTGCCGCGAATGTCGATACGCTCACACTCACGGCAACGCCGATTCCCAGAACCTTGCAGTTTTCACTGATGGCGGCACGCGATCTCTCGGTAATCACCACACCGCCGCCCAACCGTTACCCGATTGAGACCAATGTAGTATCGTTTTCTGAGGAATTGATCCGCGATGCAATTTCGTACGAGATCCAACGCAACGGGCAGGTGTTTTTCATCAACAACCGCATTGAAAACATCAAGGAAATCGCAGGCATGATCCAGCGATTGGTTCCCGACGCGCGTGTGGGAATCGGCCACGGCCAGATGGAAGGCGCCAAACTCGAGGATTTGATGCTCAAATTCATGAACGGCGAATTCGATGTGTTGGTGGCGACAACCATTATTGAAAGTGGACTCGATGTGCCCAACGCGAATACGATTTTCATCAACAACGCCAATAATTTCGGGCTATCGGATTTGCACCAGATGCGCGGAAGGGTTGGCCGAAGCAACAAGAAGGCGTTCTGTTATTTCATTGCGCCGGCCTACCACATGATGACCGAGGACGCACGCAAACGCATCCAGGCGCTCGAACAATTCAGTGAACTTGGCAGCGGTTTCAACATCGCGATGAAGGACCTGGAAATCCGTGGAGCGGGTGATTTGCTTGGCGGCGAACAGAGCGGTTTCATCAACGAGATCGGTTTTGAGACCTACCAAAAAATCATGAACGAGGCCATCGAGGAACTCAAGGAGAATGAATTTAAGGAATTGTATGCCGACCAGGCCAAACCCGATAAGGAATATGTGAAGGATTTGCAGCTTGACACCGATTTTGAGTTGCTGTTTCCCGATGCATACATCAACAACATTTCGGAACGGCTCAATTTGTACAACGAGCTGAGTTTGATCAAGACCGAAGACGAGTTGCAAAAATATGAGACCAAACTCATTGATCGTTTTGGGCCGTTACCCAAACCCGCGGTTTCGCTACTCAACAGTATCAAAATTAAATGGATCGCGACGCAGCTCGGCATCGAGAAACTCGTGCTCAAACAAGGCAAAATGATTGGGTATTTTGTGTCGGACCATGAGAGTGATTATTACACTTCAGAGCAGTTTCGCAAGGTGATCCAGTTTGTACAGAAGCAGTCTGGTTTGTGCCAGATGAAGGAGAAACAGACCGCGAGCGGACTTAAATTATTGCTGACTTTCGACAATGTGAAATCCATCCGAAAAGCTCTGGAGTTGATGGAGTTGATGGCGAAATCGTAAGCTATTGCGCAGATTGCTTCGCCATCGGCTACGCACGCGAAATCAAAAATAAAGAAAACACAGATTGCACAAATTACGCAGATTTTTAGTTTTTAATCCGTGGAATTTGTGCAATCTGTGTTATAAAAAGGAATCAACTTTCGTGGCCCGAGGCGTAGCCGAATTGGCGAGGCAATCTTCGTTAAAGAATTAAATAAAATATTCTAGAATTCGATTCGCCAGTTCCTCCTGGTTGACACGATCGATCGGATGGATAGTGTCTGGTAAAACCAAAAACCCTGAATTGGGAATCAACCGATGGACTTTCTCGGTTTCTGTAGTCGTGACCATCGCGTCCTTATCTCCTACCGCCAGTAGAACCGGCGTTTTTATCGTCGTAAAATCGGCATCTTTCAAAGTAGGATTGTTGCCCAAACCCAACATCATATCGGCCGTTTTTCGCATCAGTTCCTTCCAGTTACTGCCGTGAAGCTGCTCTAATGCCGCGGCGTATTTAGGTACTTTTTCATTGATTGCGATTGGGTCGAGCATCGCAGCTTCTTTGGCCGCGCCTTGGGGAGTCCAATCGAATTTGGTGGCGAGCGTGAACACTTTATCTATTCTGTCGGGCTGTTGTTTGGCGAGGTACAACGCTACATATCCGCCCATACTGTATCCAAAAATCGAGATTTTATCGATGCCGTTTTGGTTGAGATACGCGAGTACTTCTTCGGCAAAACCCGGAATCGAAATGGTATCGACAACCTCGCGTCCGCCGTGGCTTTCAAAATTGAGTGTGTGGATTTGGAAAGTGTTGGCGAGCAGCTCCTTGAGGTGGGTGAAGTGGGCTGCGCTGCCGAGTGCGCCGTGAAGTAAAAGTAATTTTTGCATCGTAGAAGTTTTATCAAATATAGCAAAGAAAAATGCGCTCGGAAGCCTATATTTCGCATCTTTACTTTACAGAACCAATATTTTGAACCATGAAAATCTTTCACCTGCTCTTTGCCTTGCTGTTGTGCCATACCGGTTTAGCCCAATGTTATACGATGGTCCGTACTACGGGCGAAATGACCATTGGCTTGCGCGATGATGGTTCATTATGGAGCTGGGGACGCAATAACTACGGCGCCTTGGGCATCGGTTCTAACAGTTTCAGTACGGTTTACCCACCCACACAGATTGGCTCTGGCACCGATTGGAGCAGCACTTATGCCATGCACGCCCAAATGCTTGCCATTAAAAATGACGGCAGCTTGTGGGCATGGGGATTGAACGCCAACGGTGAATGCGGCAATGGTACCGCGGGCAGCCAGAATTTCATCACCACGCCTGAGCGCATCGGTACGTCTAGCTGGATTTCGGTGGCTGTAGGCTATAGTTATTCTATCGGCATACAAGCCAACGGCACGCTTTGGGCTTGGGGACTTAACGATCGCGGGCAATTCGGGAACGGGCTCTCTGACGGTCTTGCACATTCGCTGCCGGAACAGATGGGTACGGAAAGCGATTGGGAAAAGGTATATACCTCGGGCTACACCTCGTTTGCGATTAAGACCGACGGCTCGCTATGGGCTTGGGGCGATTCGAACACCATCGGTTATCTGGGCACGATGGTCGAAAATTGGTCTCCGCACCAAATCGGCACCACATCAGATTGGGCGTCGATTTCGGCCTGTCTTCCAACGGCGATGGGCGTAAAAACCGATGGCACGCTTTGGGTTTGGGGCAGTACCCAACCCACTAATACCGACTATTACGGAAACGGCATTGGGAACACGAGCGATTACCGGTATCCAACCCAGGTTGGCAGCGACACCGATTGGCAATCGGCAGCGACCGACCATTATGAATTCAAAGCCATAAAGACCGACGGCACACTGTGGGCCTGGGGTAAGAACTATTTGGGTATATTGGGCGACGGCACTACAATTTCGAGATACTATCCGGTGCAACTGGGAACCGAAACCGATTGGGCACACGTTGATGCGGGTTTGAGAAGCTACCTTTCGCTTAAGGCCGACCATTCTTTGTACCACTGGGGCGTGATTACCCAAGTCCCCATCGCGACATACTTGGTTCCGACGCTTAACGGAACCGTCTGCCCTACTATGTCCACACTTGATTTTGAGGCCAACACGGTGGCTGCTTACCCAAATCCAACGGCAGCTGTTACCGCAATTCATTTGGGCGAAGTGGCGTCGGGAACATTACGGGTAACTGATATTTTAGGGCAGCAGCTTTACAGTGCGCCGTTTTTCAAACAAAGTGAAATAGCTGTTGATTTGAATGGATACGCATCAGGTTTGTATTTGATTTCGATCCAAAACGGCGATAAAATCCAAACGGTCAAAATCTGCAAGCAATAAAAAAACCACCCGGTTAAAGGTGGTTTCCATTACAATTTATCTTGATTAATTCGATTTCAAAATCTTAAAATTCGCCTCCTTATCATTGAACTTAAGTTTGAAGAAATACGTTCCCGTCGCAAAAGCCGAAATGTCTACTTTGGTCTCTAGTGCATCGGCTTTCTTCTGATAAAGCAATCTGCCCTCTACATTGTATACGGTGATTTCGCCGATTGGTGTTTTAGACAAAATCGACACGAGTCCATTGGTTGGATTCGGGAAATAGGTGAAGTCTATATTCTGTTCTATACTCGTTGTTGCCAGAGTACTTTCGCAGGCCACGTTGGCGATATATCCCGCTTCGGTGACACCGCCGTCTGAGAAAAACCGGATGGTCAATGAACCGTCTGAAGCCGTAGACGTGAATGGGCCGGGAATATCGGTTCCGGTGAAACCACCGCCGCTCAAGTCGGGAGCCGAGGTTGAGTTCCCATCGTAGACATACAGATAATCATAATCGGTCTCGAGGTCGAACGCGGTAAAGGTGAGTACGATTTTGCGGTTGGCCACATTCGGTATAATTGTGCGGATGTAATTCTCAGAATCGGTATACTCATTGGCAACGCCTCCGGTATCGGTAATCTCAACGCCACTGCAATAATTGGTAGCGGTCACGAATACGAATTGCTCAAAAGGCGCAACCAAATCACCGCCGCAAATGGGACGCACCCTAAACCTGTAGAAACTGTTGGGTTGCAACCCAATGGCCTGATAGGTATTGGTATTTACGGTAACCCAGTTGATAGGCCCGCCGCCAAATGAATTGACTGCAACCTGCCATTGGGTAGAATCGCCTTGGTCTAGCCAGGTGATTGTCGCTGTATTTTGCGTCACGTTTGAAACGGTAATGCTGGCTACCCTGTTGATACACGTATTGATACAGTCGGTACTCAAGCAAGCCCCGGTATTTACGTCGTTGAGGATGGCCGCGGCCGGCTGGGGGCCAAAACCATTGGCCAGATTAATGCCTACGCCCGAAACCAAATGGCAATAGCTCATAATGGTGCCTTTAACGTCTGGGTCGGGGATGATTGGCGGGTCGGCCAGGCAGTTGAATCCTTCTCCCGATTCACCTATAGAATAAGGACCACAGTTGTCAATCGGGGTATTGTTGCCGTTCCAGACACATGCGTGCGTATGCGGCGAGCCTAACAAATGCCCAAACTCATGGGTAATGACCATGATGGTCCAGGAGTAAGTTGGCACGTTGCTATAGCTGAAGTTCACATCAGAATAACTGAAATTGTCCTGTGAACACAAACCGTCGATAGTGACCGCAACACCACCCAAACCACCCGGATCGATGCCGAGCAACTGGCCTACATCGCCATCAAAAACAGGGCGTACCTCATTGAATTGGAAAAGATAATCGCTTGAGGTATCTCCGGTATAAGGGTCATCGGTGGTCCAAACGAAGGTTGATTTGAGCGAAACGGTAATCCCGTCGTTGTCATAAAGCGTCTGAACGTTGTTGAACACCGCTGTCACCCAGTTGTTGGTCGTAGTGACATTGCTGCCGTTAGCCGTATACAGGTTGTGGTCTATCTCAAAATACACCGTCACGCAACGGGTGCTTTGTGGGCCCGCCATGGTGCGGTTGGTATTGGGTGCTTTGGTCAGGTCATCCTTGGTATGACACTCAAAATTGTTCATGACTTTCATATCGGCATCAGAATACACAATGTAGTCGGCGGTATTACCCGCC
>Ga0209717_1001213_pt1 | contig 28615 bp, 16 predicted proteins | sample AD_UKC048_MetaG_FD_184418 | JGI IMG/M metagenome (GOLD analysis project Ga0209717, IMG submission 184418) | Active sludge microbial communities of municipal wastewater-treating anaerobic digesters from USA - AD_UKC048_MetaG (SPAdes) (version 2) | ecosystem: Engineered > Bioreactor > Anaerobic >... | reverse complement strand
AGTTCGAAAAATGCTGGAGCAACAAGGCCCCATCGACCTCTGTATTCTGGGGCTGGGCCTCAATGGACACCTCGCTTTTAATGAGCCGGGGGAATTTTTGCAGCCACATTGCCATTTGGCACAATTGACGGAGTCATCGTTGGGGCATAGCATGGCGCAAGACATGGAGGGCGTGAAATTGTATGGGCTTACGCTAGGGATGAGCGATATTTTAGCGGCGAAGGAGGTCATCTTGCTGATTTCGGGGCCTTCCAAAGTGGAGATTACAAAACGTTTGTTGGAAAGAAAGATTAGTACACAGTTGCCGGGGTCGTTTTTGTGGCTGCATCCGCGGGTGAGGGTTTATATATATTGACGAATTTTTCGAGTAACGAATGACGAATACCTGGCACTCGTCATTCGTCATTCCTTCTCCTACTGCACCAGCACCCGCTTCACTCCTACCCCATTATGCGTCAGCAACTCCAGCACATACACTCCTGCAGGAAAACCCTGAGTCGACAGCTCGTAACGGTTGTTTCCCACCGCCGCTTCGATGGTTTTAGCCCACAACAAACGCCCATGAGCGTCCCGGAAATTGAGGCGGCAGGGCGTTTGTTCAGTGGCACCATACACCAAAGTAAAAGCACCCTGGCTGGGCTGCGGCAAGACCTGCATGCGCTCTTCCAAACGGGGAACATCGTGTAAGCCCGTGGCTGGACTACAAGCGCTTCCTCCGGCAGCAATGATCCGACTCAAGAGGGCGATGTACGCCGCCTGGTAATAAATGGCGGGCTCGCTGATTTCCCAGGAATTTTCGGGCCAGCTGAAGTTCCAGTCTTTGTAACTTTTTTGGGGCGGCTGAGCAGCCGGCGGGGAGATGGTTTTTACCGAAAAATCCTTGTTCGGTCCACCCGTTACGTAGCCTGGCGGCGGGCCTTTGGGCGAGGTCAGGGCGTTGTCCCAATCCGATTTGTCTTTGAACCAGCCGTGGTAGAGTTCATTCACGCATTTTTCACCGCCGTAATTGTACATGTTGCTCAACATCACCATCGTCAGGGGGTTGACCCCGTGCAGCCAGTGTAAGTAATGCTCGGCCACTTCGTAATAGGTGGCATGCTGGCCGGGATTGATGCCAAAGTGGATAAAATCGAGGTTGATCAGGCCCGAATTGGAGCGTATATTATTGCTGCCCCAGTGGTGCGCCCAGTCTTCCATATAGGCACGGTACAGGTCGGTTTTGTTCTGGTAATTGTTGATGGAAAAAGCGTAGTTCATGCCCGCTTTTTGCCCCTTGATTTTGCTGGCTACCGCTGGCGTAGCGCTGGTCATGCCCGCGTATTTGAGCAAGGCAAAAGACACGCCTACATTGTAAGAAACCCAATAGTTTTCTTTGACGGGGCGGATTTTTTCATAATTGGCGTCGATTGCGGTTTTGTAGCTGGCGTTCCCCGTAGCCTCCAGCAAATAAATCGCAGCGGCTACCGCATTGCCCAGCTGGCCATCCGCATCGCGATCGGCGTCGCCGGAGGTGATGTTTTGGTCGTCGCAGGTGGTTTCAAAGGTGCTCAGGTTGTTGGTCGTCACAAGGGCGCGTGCCCAGGCTTTGACCGCCCGGTCGATCAGGTCTTGCCCGTACGCTTGCAGAGCTGGATCGGGCAGCGATTTGTACACTTGTCCAGCACAGGCAAAAATGGCCGCTCCGGTGATGGTTGCGGAAGTACATTCCCCCACCCAGTAGCGAGGCCGGGTATCCAAGCTAGGCAATGCGGGTACTTCGTTAAAATTGTCCACGCCTACTTTGATCATGAATCCATTGGTGCCTGTGGCATCCTGCATGCGTTTGAGCCAGTCGAGTTCCCATTTGATTTCGTCCAGTAGGTCAGGGATGTTGTTGCCCGATTCGGGGATGTTGTAATTGTCTTTAAACACCGTGGGGTTGAGGCGGTAAGCCTCCAGCATGTTCAACAGGGGATCGAAAGTGAAGGTGGTATACTTGTTGGGGTCACCCGCATCCCACCAGCCGCCACTCACATCACGGGCGGTGGCAGGGTTGCTTTTGTCGTAACGGCTACGGGCGGCTTTGTCCTGATTGGGGCCGCCATAACAAGCCGCATCGGCCCATTTTGAATCAACGTAAGGCGGATTTTTGGCAAAATTGATCCTTTGGTAAAAAAACATGCGTACGGCCTGACGCAGCACCTCGTCGTAGATTTTGTCGCCAATGTCAAAACGAAAAGAACCGACCTGATTGGCCACATCAAAGACGTAATAGGAACCAGGAGCAGACACCGCGCTGAAATCGAACCACCAGCCGCGATCACCGGATTGGCTGTGGGTGTTGCCATTGTTCCAGATTTGCAGGGTTCCGGTAAACACCACCTGGTCGTCATCCCAACGGCGGATTTGGTATTGGTTGTTGCCCACCCCGGGTGCAAAAGCTTGGCTGGCATTGAAGCCTACCTGAGGATCGGCAATTACCGCAATTTTTTTGGATTGACAGAAATAACCGAATTGATCTACTTTGATGAACTCGGTGGTGGTTTTTGGGCCAGCCAAGAGCTGGAGTGTACAGCCCATCAAAAGGAACAGGAAGTAGTTGCGATGATGTACGGTTTTCATGAAATGAAATTTTAGCCAATGAAAGGGAAAATTAAAGCTTTCAAACAAAAGCAGGAAGGGGTAACTGTGCGAAGTTCGGGGGTGCTTGTTCAAAGTTGTACAGTTTGGTGTTCGTATTCGGACACGAAGAAGGAATGTCTTGCAATAAATCTCTGACTGCCAGCTCAAAAAAAAAGTGGCACAGTTTATGGGCAAAGTACAAGCGTACTGCCCGACATATTATTCCCCTTGAACAACTTATTTTAATTCCTGTTTACACTCCAAATCTGCTCTACATGCTCAGCAATTTCCTCAAACTGTCCGTGCGGCGGCTACGCCAAAATCGTTTTTTCAGCATCCTACAAATTGGTGGCTTGGCACTGGGTATCGCCGCAGCCTTGTTGCTTTGGACTTACATTAGCTCCGAGTTGTCCTTTAATCACCACAACGAAAAACTTAGTCAACTGCACCGCATTTTGGTGTTGGATAAAGACGGAGTAGCCTCCGATTATACCCCGCCCGCCCTGGCGCCTTGGCTCAAAAAAGAATTTCCGGAAGTACTGGCTTTTGCCCGCACCAACAGCAACGGTGCGGGGGTAGTTTCCTGTTTTGGCACCAGCCTCAACACCGATAAACCGCGCAATTCCTTTCGGGAAGAAGAAACGCTGGCGTATGCAGACGGCAATGTCTTTCGCCTCTTCACTTTTGCCCCTAAAAGTGGTAAGCTCAACATCGACCAGGCTCAGGAAGTGGCCATTTCGGAGTCTTACGCCAAAAAATATTTTGGTGACGACGATCCTCTGGGCATGACGCTCAAGCTGGACAACCAGTTTGGTGGCCTGCCCTACACGATCGTGGGGGTGTACAAAGACATGCCCGCCAACTCCGATTATCATTTTGATTTGATGTTCTCCTTGCGCACCCTGGAAAATCCGGCGAACCTGAATGGCAACGACTGGGCTGCCCTGGACACTTGGTATTCGGCATCTTACGCGAGTTTTGTCGAATTGCAAAACAATACCGCGCTCGCGAGTTTGGAGCAAAAAGCCAATGCAGGGTTGAAAAAACTATTTCCCGAAAAAGAATTTTCCATCCGTTTACAACCCCTCTCCCAAATGCACCTGGGCCGAAGCAACGACGACCCCTACCCCGTTTTTGGCAACCGTAGTTTGACGCTAGCACTAGCGGGCATCACTTTTTTGATCCTCTTGATCGCCTGGATCAATTACATCAACCTCTCCACGGCACAAAGTTATCAACAAGCGCAGAACGTTGGCATTCGCCGCACAGTGGGCGCTACCCGTGCGGAAGTAGCTACACAATACGCCGTAGATTCAATTTTACTGATGGTACTGGGCATCGTATTTTCGATACCAATCATCATGATCATGCAGCCTTATGTATCTTCGATCATTGGTCGGGACATCAACCCTTTTGACCTTTTGTCCAATACCTACGCCTGGGTATTTGCGGCGGTGGTGTTGCTGGGTACAGCCGTTTCAGGGGCTTATGTGGCCTGGTTGTTGTCGGGGGTAAAACCCATTCAGATGCTGGCCAAGCAATGGAAAGCAGCACCTTCGGGCATCAGTATGCGCAACGTCTTGGTGGTCGCTCAATTCTCCATTTCTATCCTGTTCATCCTCGGCACGATCATCTTGCAAAGCCAATTGAAATACATGCAAGGTAAAAACCTGGGCATGAACCTCGATCAAATTCTGGTCATCCGCGGACCAGAAGGTGGAGATAAGGAATCAAAAGCAAAGGGCTTGAATACCTTCCGCAATGAACTTGAAAAATATGCCTGGGTGGAGGATTTCTGCTTTACTGGCTGTTTGCCTGGCAATACATTCAACCAAAACTTCAGCACTGCCGGTTTTACCTCCCAATTTTCTGAAGCAGACGGCGCCAAGCAAAGCTACGTGATGGGCATGATCGACCATTTGTTTCAGCCCACTTACGAAATTCCATTTGCCGCAGGCGAGAATTTTTCGGCTGAAGACGCGCGCAATGGCTGGAACAACAGCAATAACCTGATCCTAAACGAAACGGCAGCACGTCAACTGGGTTTCGACCGTCCCACCGACGCAGCGGGACAAACTGTTAACTGGGAGGATCGAGCCATGCTGGTCAAAGGGGTGCTCAAAGATTATCACCACCGGGGTTTACAACAAGCCATTGAGCCGATGATTTTTTTGCCATCCACCAATTCAAGCTTAATCAGCATCCGGGTGAGCACAGAGAACTTGTCCAAACATTTGACCGAATTACAAGGACTGTTTGGCAAATTGTTTCCTGCTGAACCGTATGATTACTATTTTGAAAAGGATGATTTTAACCGCCAATATACAGCAGAACTCCGTTTGGGGCAAATTGCCAGTGCCTCGGCTTTGGTGGCTATTTTGTTGTCCTGTTTGGGGTTATTGGGCTTGATCACGCACTCGATTGGTCGCCGCACCAAGGAAATTGGCATCCGCAAGGTGTTGGGTGCCTCGGTGGCCAATGTTACTGGTTTGTTGACCATTGATTTTTTGAAATTGGTGCTAATAGCCATTTTTGTGGCCAGCCCAGTAGCCTGGTATTTTATGCGGGAATGGCTGACGCAGTTTGCGTACCACATTGAGATCGAATGGTGGATGTTCGTAGCCGCCGGAGTCATCGCACTGTTGATTGCTTTTTTGACGGTTTGTGTGCAGAGTGTGAAGGCCGCGCTGGCCAATCCGGTAGAGGTATTGAAAAGTGAATAAGATTTGGCCAATTACACGCGCTTAAAGCTTTATTTACCTTACCCTTCACTGAAAAGACGTACCTTTCTGCCTATTCTTGTTAAAAACAATCGACTCTATGAAGGGTCTAAACGCACACACTTAACCAATGAAAAAAACCATTTTAACCAGCCTACTTAGCGCTTTGCTACTTGGTTTGAGTTTCAGCGCATTTGGCCAAACCAAACTGGTCGAAAAAATAGACCGCAAAGGCAGCGAACTCGTCATTTCCTATGAAAAATACGTGCTGCCCAATGGCCTCACCGTCATTGTACACGAAGACCACTCCGACCCAGTTGTACACGTGGATGTGACTTACCACGTAGGATCGGGACGTGAAGAAATCGGCAAATCTGGTTTTGCCCACTTCTTCGAACACATGATGTTTCAAGGTTCCGATAACGTAGCCGACGAAGAACATTTCAAACTGGTTACCGAGGCTGGCGGCACCCTCAACGGCTCCACCAACCGCGACCGCACCAACTATTATGAAACCGTACCCAGCAACCAATTGGAAGTAGCCCTTTGGCTGGAAGCCGACCGCATGGGCTTTTTGTTGGATGCCGTTACGCAGAAAAAATTTGAAATTCAACGCGCCACGGTGAAAAACGAACGTGGCCAAAATTATGATAACCGTCCCTATGGACTTGCGGGCGAGGTCACTAGTAAAAACTTGTACCCTTACGGCCACCCTTACTCCTGGTTGACCATCGGTTATGTGGAGGACCTCAACCGGGTGGATGTGAACGACCTAAAACGCTTTTTCCTGCGCTGGTATGGCCCCAACAATGCGACCTTGACCGTTGGAGGCGATGTTACCCCAGCTCAGGTGCTGAAACTGGCGGAAAAATACTTTGGTAGCATCCCACGCGGCCCCGAAGTAAGCAACATGCCGAAGATGGTGCCCAGCCTGGAAAGCGATCGCTACATTTCTTACATCGACAACTACATCCGTTTCCCCCGCCTGCAAATGACCCTGCCCAGTGTACCCAACTACCACCCCGACAAAGCCGCTTTGGATTGTTTAGCTTCCTTGATGGCACAAGGCAAAAACACCATTTTTTACCAAAACTTCATCAAAGCCCAAAAAGCTCAGCAGGCTAGTGCGTTTAACCAGGGCACCGAATTGAGTGGCGAATTCAGCATCGGGATTACACCTACCCCGGGAAATTCTTTGACCGAAACCGAAGCGCTGGCCCGCAAATCCATCACTGATTTTGAAACAAAAGGCATTAGCGATGAAGAGGTTGAGCGGTATAAAGTACAATACGAATCTAACCGGATCAATGCACTTTCGAGTGTATCTGGTAAAGTGTCACAGTTGGCCGCCTACCAGACCTTTACGGGGAATCCCAATATGTTCCCGGTTGAACTGGCGGCAGTACGTGCGCTGACAAAAAACGACATCTTGCGGGTTTTTAACCAATACATCAAAAACAAACCTGCTGTAATCCTCAGCATCCTGCCCAAATCCGGTGAGGTAAAACCTGCCGCTGCTGACAACTACAAGGTGGATGAGTCCAAATACGTCGCCCCTCCGGATCAATACGCTGGCTTGACCTATGTAAAGGCCAAAGACAACTTTGACCGCAGCAAAAAACCGGGTTCCAGCACCAACCCAGTGGTGACTGTGCCCACCCTTTGGCGCTCCAAATTGGCCAACGGTGTACAAATTATAGGTACGCAGAACTCCGAAATCCCTACGGTTACCTTGTCGATCAGCGTCAAAGGTGGTCAAATGTTGGACCCACTGGACAAAGTTGGTCTGGCGAACCTGTGCAGCCAAATGATGCGCGAGGGCACCGAAAATTACAGTGCCGAAGCTTTTGAAGACGAGTTGCGCAACCTGGGCGCCAGCATCAACGTTGGCGTAAGCGAGACGGAACTTACTTTTTCGATGAATGCCCTGGTGAAAAACCTGGACAAAAGCATTGCTCTATTGGAAGAACGGGTGTACCGCTCCAAATTCAAAGAGGAGGATTTTAACCGCATCAAACAAAACACCATCCGGGGTATCATCAACAGTTCGACCCAAGCTGCCGGGGTTGCCAGCGAAGTTTTCCAGGCGCTGCTCTACGGCAAAAAAGACATCCGTGGCTATGCCGTCGAAGGAACTGAAGAAACAGTAGGCCGAATCACCTTGACAGATGTGGAACAGTATTACCGCAACAACATTTCGGCACCATTGACCAATGTGGTGGTGGTGGGCGACATCAAACAGCAAGAGATGCTGCCCAAATTGGCTTTTTTGAATAAAATGACGACTAAACCCGTCACGCTACCCGTACTTAAGCCCCTGATGCAAAGCAATAAAGCTAAAATCTACATCGTGGATCAGCCTAAAGCGGCTCAATCAGAAATCCGCATTGGTTACGATGCGCTGCCTTTTGATGCTACGGGGGAGTACTTCAAGGCCGGTTTGATGAATTACAACCTCGGCGGCTCATTCAACAGCCGCATCAACCTCAATTTGCGGGAGGACAAAGGTTACACGTATGGCGCCCGTTCTGGTTTTTCGGGTTACCAGACTTCTGGATTTTATGTGGCCAGCGCCGGGGTAAAAGCAACAGCTACCGATAGCTCAGTAGTGGAATTCATGAAGGAAATCAACAAGTTTCGCAACTCCGGTATAACGGATGCAGAGCTCAACTTTATGAAAAGTTCGATTGGCCAACGCGATGCGCTACGTTACGAAACGGGTTTCCAAAAGGCGGGCTTTTTGAACCAAATCATCAAGTACAACCTGCCGGATGGGTTCACCAAAAAGCAAAGCGAGATCATCAAAACCATCACCAAAACCGAGCTCAATGCCCTGGCCAAGAAGTTGCTCAAGCCTGAAGCGGCCTACATTCTGGTGGTGGGAGACAAAGCTTTGATCAAGCCGGGCTTGGAGAAGTTGGGGTACGAGATTGTCGAGCTGGATAAAAAGGGAAATGTGGTGGTAGCCAAGCCATAAAGATGTTCACCACGGATTTTCACAGATTTGCACAGATTTTTTTAGCAATTAAATTAAATCTGTGCGAATCTGTGGTATCTGTGGTGCTAAACACTAAGGCGAAACCTTCCCCATCAGCCAGCCCTCCAAAATTGCGCTTTGTAATTTATCCACATTGGCTTGCGGTGAAATTTTGAACGAGCGCTCCAATTTTTTACCCAAAACCAAGCTCAGCAATTTTTTCTCCCCGCGCTGCACCACGACCAATTTCACTTTATCTCCGGGCAACTGGTCTTTGATCATGTTGCCAAAAGGAAAGGCGTTAGCGGGCTGATTGTCAATCTCCAGAATGATGTCCCTGCGGCGCAATCCCGCCTGCCAGGCCGGCGAATCGAATTCTACAGCAGTAATCACGGTACTATCTTTGGCCACACGGGTTGTGACCCCCAACCAGCCCCCCGGCACCGTTTGTCGCTCCAGGTCAATGTGGAGACCGGCTTGATCCAAGTATTTGGTGTAATCAAGTTCCGTGGTGCTACCGACGTAGCGAAACAGTTCTTCCAGATTGGTTCCCGCGATGTCTTCACATACTTTGCGAAATTCCTGCTCCGTAAATCCCCGTTGCTGTTTGAGGTAGTATTCCTGGTACAGGGTGCGCATCACATCGTCCAGCGATTTTTTGTTGCCCGTGAGGTAGCGAATGTGCAAGTCGAACATCCAACCCACGATGGGGCCTTTGTCGTAATAAGAAATGGTTTTGTTCACCTCATCTCCGGTGCGGCCAAAAGGGCCATCGCTCCAGGTTTCGTAACTGGCTTGCAGGAGGGTTTGATACAAACGCCCAGGTTTGTCTTCAAAACCCTGGATGTTTTTGCGGAGCGCTTCCAATAATTCTTCATCACTACACAAACCAGCCCGGCGCAGCATCAGGTATTCGTAATACACAGTAAGCCCTTCCGAGATCCAGAGCTGATTCGTACGACTACCCTGGTCGTAGTCAAAAGGCCCGAGTTCAATGGGGCGGATGCGTTTGACGTTGTAGTGATGAAAATATTCATGGGCCAAAAAAAACAAGGTACGCAGGCGGCTTTGGGGGTTGTTTTGGCTTTCGCCCGTAAAGGCAAAAGTAGTCGAGTTGAGGTGTTCGATGCCGCCGCCACCGGGGCCGATGGCGATGAAGGTATAGTCTTGGTAAGGGATGTGGCCGATGAGGTCTACCGAGGCTTGCACGATTTTTTGTAGGTCATTCATCAACCTGACTTTGTCAAATTGCCCCAATTTGTAGCCGATGAAGCGGTGGGTTTTTCCTGCAACGCTGAACGGAGGCAGTTCTTCCAGATTACCCACCAACAGCGGGCTATCGTAGAGAATGTCGAAATTGGCCGCCTTGAAGGTGTAAGGTTTCCCCGAAACAACCTCCAGTCCGGTTGCGATATTTTTCCATGAAGAAAATGGAACAACCTGTACAAGCGAAGGGTGCGCAAGGTGGCCAACCGGATACATAAATACCCCGCCCGGGAGAATGTAGCCCCGTTCTTCATCCAGGTAGGGCGTGGCCACAAAAGAACGCTGCGTTTTGACCTGATAATTCAACACGATGCCCCGGCGGGAAACTGCATGCACGCGCCAGGTATTGTCGTTGATTTTTTCCCACTGCAAGGGTTTCCCTTTGCTGTCAAGGGCTTTAAACTGCTCAACGTATTGGGCAAAATCCAGGCGTTGGTAGTAGCCGGGCGTCCAAACGGGCATTTTAAAATCAATGGATTCCACGCCGAAACCCTGGCATTGCAGGTTGACCTGAAAAATGTGCGCAGCGGGTTGTTCCATCGAAATGGTAAAAGTAATGGAACTTGGACGAGCCAGCAGCACTGTAGTTGAAATGATCAAGAGCAACAATAAACAACTGAATTTGGCTGTGGATTTCATAGAAAAGGCTTAAGGCTCACCTTCCCTATCAAAAACAGGTGGGGTGAATTGAAGTAGAAAGATAGGATTTTATTGCAACAGGAGGCTTTTAAGTCTTCAAACTTTGCAGCTGATTTTTCTCAAAAGCTCCCGTTGCAAAACCAATCAAGGTACATTCAAAACACCCCACTTGTGGAAGTGAAAAGCGAATAGCGAATAGCAACACACAATCTGTATTTCCTGATCAAATTTGCCAATAAAAATAACATCGCTTTTCATTTTTTACTTTTCGCTTTTCGCTTTTCACTATTCACTATTCGCTTTTCGCTTTGGCCAGGTTTTTTGGCGTTTCTAATTTGGGCTGAGCCATCAAATAAGTGTAAATTGCTTTTAGTGCTTCATCGTCTTGCTGAGCGATGTTTTGCCAGGGCATGAATTTTTGATCAAGTTTTTTGCCTTCGGGAGTGACTCCGGATCGAATGGTTTTTATAAAGCCTTCTTCCCCCCATTTGGCCAAATTCCCACCGGGGGTAATGTTGGCTCCAGCTGGTCCAGCTGGGTCATGGTTTGGAGCACCATTTAGTTGTTCGCCATGACAGGCCCGGCATCCACTTACTTGCACCAGGTAAGCGCCATAAACCCTGCTATCCTTTTTGGTAGGACTGGTTTTCAACTTGGCGTTATGATCCAGGTATTCCGCAGGAATTGGTTTACCTAATGCACCAGCCTGTACCAAAACCTTGGCCAATAAGGTAAATTGGGAGTCTTCCCAATCCTTTTTGACCGGAGGAACAGTTTTGATGTACGCGATGATCTGGCTGAGGTGTTCTTCGCTTAGTGAATGAAATTCATTGGCAGGCATGATGAACAGTGGGCGACCACCGAGTCCAACTCCGTGTCGAATAGCCCGAACCCAATCGGCGTCGCGGTACGCCTTGGTCACTCCAGCCGGAGTTAAATTAGGTGCGATCAGCACACCAAAAGCAGGGTCATTTAGAAATTTGGTACCTTCCAATTGGTTGCCATGGCAATGGGTACAAAGATTGTTGACCCATTTTTTACCTTCAGCCAGACTCAGTGAATCTTGTGGAATTTTCAGGCTGACTGGTTGAATGTCGTAGTTTTTTTTCAGCCTTTGATTGTAGGAAGCATTCATCAGGAAAACGGTACAAAAAAGGATGAATAAAACTCCGCCCAGGATGATGCCAGTCCATTTGAGTATTTTTCTCATGGCCCAAAAAGTTTTAAGTGTTAATGGATGAATTGATTGTGCTTTGAAAGCAGCATAAAGATAAGGGCGAGATCTACCGCTAATCCAGCGTAGATGTGCGTAAACGGACTACGCAGATCTGCGTAATTCGATCAAAAATGAGGTGAAATAATTTTAGACAAGCTTATTTTTGATGGCCAATTGCACCAAACCGGCAATGCCCTTTATCTCTAGTTTTTGGATCAGGTTGTTGCGGTGGGTATCCACGGTGCGTGGGCTGATGAAGAGTTGCTGGCCGATTTCAGTGCTGGAAAAACCCTGCGCGACCAGTTTTAGGATTTCGAGTTCTCTCTCGCTGAGCAGTTCCAGTAAAGCTTGGTTTTGAATGGAAGCAGCAGGTTTGGCGAGGGCAAGCGCAACCTCGCCAGCAAAATATTTCTCCCCTTTGTGCACCTTAAAGATGGCACCAGACAGTTCTTCGATGGAGGTGTTTTTGAACAAAAACCCATCCGCACCTTTTTCGATGGCTTGCTGGATGATGCTGCGCTCGTTGAGCATGGTGAGCATGATGACTTTTATGCCGAAATAATCATTTTTGAGCTGCTCTAAAGTTTCCAATCCATTCATGAGGGGCATTTCGTAGTCAAGCATTACAACATCAGCCCTAATCCCCCGACGAAAGGCATCCAGGACTTCGCGACCATTAGCAGCATCTGCTACAATTTCAACCTGTGGAATCTGTTCTAAAATTGACACAAACCCTTTCCGCACCAGTTGATGGTCATCGGCAATCAATACCCTGATTTTTGGCTCCATAATCTGTTATTTTTCAGGATCATTCAGTGGTATGCGGATGATAGAAATGGTTCCTTTAGGTGTAGCTCCCTCCGTTTGAAAAACCCCACCAAGGGTGCTCACCCGGCTGAGGATGTTCAATAGGCCCATACTTCCCTGTGCTCTGGCCCGTTCAAAATCAAAGCCTTGTCCATCGTCTTCCATGCGCAGAATCAGACTCCCTCCCGCTAAGTACAGGATCACCAATACCTTACCTGCATTGGCGTGTTTGACAATGTTGTTGAGCAATTCCTGAGCCACCCGATACACCCCAATCTCTACTTTTTCATCCAGGTGCTCGGGTACCAGGCTAGTTTCAAACTCGTATTGCAATGCCGTACTTTGTAGGGTATTGCGCAGCAACATTTCCAGGCTTGGCGCTAGTCCGTGCTGCTCCAGCATAGGCGGCAACATGGTATGGGAGATGTTGCGCACTTCGGTACAAGATTCGTCCAGCTGATGGGCCAATTGTCCAATTTGCAGGGCTTCTTGAGGTGCAACGTTGGCAATTTTGGATTGTAAGGCACTGAAACCCAGTTTGAGGGCCACCATTTCTTGTGCGATGCCATCGTGTAAGTCTTTGGCGATGCGTTTGCGCTCGGCTTCCTGAGCTTCGATTACCGCATTGAGGCCCAATTGTTGTTCCTCAATAAGGGCGGCATCCAGCTCCACTTTTTTGCGCAAGCGGAAGCGATTCCAAAATAGCCAACCGAGCAAAACGAAAGCCAATAGCCCCACCACCAAGCCCCAAATCCAGGTTTTTTGGCGAAATAAAACGCTCTCCTGTTTTTCAATTTTAAGTTGCTGATTGGCAATCTCGGCCTCTTTTTTCTGGGTTTGGTACTTGGCTTCCATGTCCGCCAGGACTTTAGAATTGTCGATGGTAAACAAGGAGTCGTCCAGTACCATGAATTTTTTGTACCAAATCAATGCCTCTTTAGATTGCCCCAATAACTCATACGAGCGAGCTATCTCCTCATAGTACACCGCAAGTGGATCGAGCAATTTCAATTTTTGCATGATGGCATATCCCTTCATAGCGAAGTCCAGTCCTTTTTGGGGCTCGCCTAGAGAATTGTAGACTGCCGCACTGTTGACATACGGAAAAACCAGGTTGGTTTCCCGATTGGCTTCTAGCAAATACTGGATGGATTTTTCACAATTGGGGATGGCTTCCTGGTTCTTACCGGTTTCATGGAGTAGATGACACACTCCACCGAGCATAACTCCAGCTACAAATTTATTGTCGTTTTTAAGCGCCATTGCGATGCCCTTATAGGAGTAGTCCAGCGATTTTTCAAAGTCTTTTTTGGCCCCATGGGCCACAGCCAGGTTATTGTAGGTGAAAATGGTGCGGCGCTCGTCGCCCGTTTTGAGGCGTATTTCCAATGCTTTTTCCAGGTATTCAATGGCTTTATCATGCAATTCAGCATCTGAATACACATTGCCGAGGTTGCTGTAAGCAGATGCTGCATTTTCCAAATCGCCCATTTTTTCCCGCAATTTGGCTCCCAGCAGCAGGTAATATTGAGCTGAATCGTTTTGGAAAAAATCCTGATAGGTACCCCCTAGCCCATTGTAAGCATCTGCCTGGATGGCTAGATCTTTGATTTTTTTGCCTATCGCAAGTTGTTTTTTGAGCGCCCGAATCGCCGCTTCTTTTTCTCCTTTGTCCTGATAAGCTTTTCCCCGTACGTGCAAGGCATTGGCTTCTCCTTTGAGTGAATGGGCAGCCTTAGCCATTCGTTCCAGGGTATCGGCATAGGCAAATGAAGCTTCCAGGTTTTGTATTTGAGTTTCTTGCGCCAGTGCGTAATACGTTTCAATTCTTTTCTCCGGATCGGTTTCTTTACGAAATTCCCGACGCAGGCTGTCCGCCAGGGGGCTTTGTCCTGCCACGGCGCTGATGATTAGAGCAAAAAGGATGGTTAAAGGTGTTTTTCTCATACTACCCCGAATTTTACCAGGATCAATTTCCCGGTTGAGGTCAACACATTGCACACCAACCTTGGTGTTTACAGGCCCTAATGTATACAAAATCCAGCAATTCCTCATTGAACAATCTAGTAATTCTCCCCGTTTAAACCACTGAAAAAATTACCTTTGCGCAACCTACGAAAGTATACAGCCGAATATGACCAAAAAAGAAATCGACCAAAACCTGAACGAGGACAACATGAAGCTGCAACTCTCCCGTTTGCAGCATCGTTTTGAAAAAATAAAACTGGGTGGCGGGGAAAAACGCATTGCCCAACAGCACGCCCAAGGCAAAATGAGCGTGCGCGAGCGGGTAAATTACCTCATTGATCCCGACACTTCATTTTTGGAAATTGGTGCATTTGCGGGTTATGACATGTACCCGGACGAAGGCGGTTGCCCTGCGGGTGGAGTGGTAGTCGGGATTGGTTACGTGCGGGGCCGGCAATGTGTCATCGTAGCCAATGATGCCACGGTGAAAGCGGGCGCCTGGTTTCCGATCACGGGCAAAAAGAACCTGCGGGCACAAGAAATCGCTATGGAAAACCGCTTGCCCATCATCTATCTGGTGGACAGTGCCGGGGTGTTTTTGCCCATGCAGGACGAAATTTTTCCCGACAAAGAACATTTTGGCCGCATTTTCCGCAACAACGCCAAAATGTCGAGCATGGGCATCCCCCAGATCGCCGCCATCATGGGCAGTTGTGTAGCGGGTGGGGCTTATCTGCCAATCATGTCGGACGAAGCCCTAATCGTGGAGGGAACCGGGTCCATCTTCCTGGCCGGGCCCTATCTGGTCAAAGCCGCCATCGGTGAAGACGTGGACAAAGAAACCCTCGGTGGAGCCAGCACGCAAAGTGAAATTTCCGGCGTAACGGATTACAAAGTCCCCAATGACCAGGTCTGCCTGGATACCATCAAGGATTTGGTGGACAAATTGGGGCATTTTCCCAAAGCGGGATTTGACCGGGTTGAGGCTACTGATCCCGGGGTTGAAGAAAGCCAGCTCTTGCGCATTTTCCCCAATGATCCGTCCAAACCCTATTCCACGTTAGAGATCTTGCATTGCCTGGTTGACGATTCCAAACTCACGCAGTACAAAGAACATTACGGCAAAACCATCATCTGTGCTTACGCCCGCATCGACGGCTGGGCGGTGGGCATCGTGGCCAACAACCGCGAAGTGGTGCGTAATGCCAAAGGGGAAATGCAATTTGGCGGGGTGATTTATTCCGACTCTGCAGACAAAGCCACGCGGTTTATCCTGAATTGCAATCAGAAAAAAATACCTTTGGTGTTCTTACACGATGTAACGGGCTTCATGGTAGGCTCGCGTTCCGAACACGGGGGCATCATCAAAGACGGCGCCAAAATGGTGAATGCGGTGGCCAACTCCACAGTACCCAAGTTCAGCATCGTGATGGGCAACTCCTACGGTGCAGGCAACTACGCCATGTGTGGCAAAGCTTACGACCCCAGGCTCATCGTTGCCTGGCCTACGGCTAAAATTGCCGTGATGGGTGGCTCACAAGCGGCCAAAACCCTCATGCAAATCCAGGTTGCTTCCCTCAAATCCAAAGGGGAAGTGCTGGACACGGAGACCGAGCAGCAATTGTTCAACGAAATAAAAGACAAATACGACCAACAAACCTCTCCCTACTATGCCGCTGCCCGTCTGTGGGTTGACGCCATCATCAGCCCGTTGGAAACCCGCAAGGTGATCTCCATGGGCATTGAGGCCGCGAATAATGGCGTTGTGGAGAAGTTTAATGTGGGAGTCATACAGAGTTGAGGAGGTTGAGAAGTTGAGGCTACCGCGAGCGACAAAGCGTAACGAAGCCTTAACTAAAAATATTTCTAGTGGCAGCTATGTCACTTGCGGTAGCCTCAACTTCTCAACCTTCTCAACTTCTCAACTAAAGAAGATGAATTTTATCGCAAAAACACTCGCCGGCCTCGAACCCGTGCTGATCGAAGAGTTAAAAATCCTGGGGGCTGAAAACATCCGCCTGGGTAAGCGGGCCGTTTTTTACGAAGGCGACATAGATTTGATGTACCAATCCAATCTGGAGTTGCGTACAGCCTTGCGTATTTTGGTGCCCATTGGTCATTTCAAAGTGCGGAATGAAGACGATTTGTACCACAAAATTGGAAAATTCGACTGGTCGGAATACATGAGTGTAGACGATACGCTGGCCGTAGATGCGGTGACCAGTTCCTCCCTCATCCGGCACTCAAAATTTGCCGCGCTGCGCACTAAAGATGCCATCGTGGATCAGTTCCGCAAAAAGTTTGGCCGCAGACCGGATGTCAATACCGAATCCCCCACTTTGCGCCTCAACCTGCACATTGGTGAAGATGATGTAACCCTGGCCCTCGACAGCAGCGGAGAATCACTGCACCGCCGTGGCTACCGGGTGGATAGCGTGGAAGCCCCCATCAACGAGGTACTCGCTGCCGGGATGATTTTGCTTTCGGGTTGGGAATGTGACTGTGATTTCATCGATCCCATGTGTGGCTCGGGCACCTTGCCCATCGAAGCGGCCATGTTGGCGTATAATATTCCTCCTCAGATCAACCGGCCAAGTTTTGCCTTCATGCGTTGGGAGAATTTTGACAAAAAAGGCTGGGAAAAAGTGCGCGAAGAAGCGATCCTTTCCCAAGTGGTTTTTCAGCACAAAATTTACGCTTCGGACATTGATTTTAAAGCCGTCAACAGTGTAGGGTACAACATCGAAAAAGCTGGACTGGAAGGCAAAATCCAGGTGAGCCGCGAGCGCTTTGAAAACGTCATACCCAGTTCTGAAAACGGCCTGCTCATGATGAACCCACCCTACGACGAACGGATGGAACTGGAAGATGGACAGGCTTTTTACAAAGGTCTGGGCGACACTTTCAAGAAGAACTGGGCTGGCCATTCGGCCTGGATCATCAGTTCCAATCTGGAAGCGGTGAAATCGGTAGGCTTGCGGCCTTCACGGCGCATTCCGTTGTTCAATGGAAAACTGGAGTGTCGGCTTTTGCGCTATGACATGTATCCCGGGAGCAAACGGGTGAGAGATGAAAGAGAAGAGATGAAAGATGAAATAAGAGAGATAAAAGAGGAGCAAAAGGGGACGGATGAAGATTGGTAGTATTGGATACAACAAGGTTCCATGGTTGACAACCTTGTTGTATCTTCTTGTTGTTCAATTTAGTATTTCGATTGAACCAATGTATGAACATCAGGGGGACCAGCTAAAAAAGAAGCATATTTTTCAAGTAATTTTTCAGATTCTTCTTTACTGAATCGTTCTTGAAATAAAGGAAGAATTCCATAATCCCCATTTTCAACAAGTGGATCCATGACAAAAGCATAAGTCCAGGTTTTGTTTTCATTTTGTGCAGAAGGAGTCAGCCACCTGGTTTTTTGGTACTTCTCTTTCGTCAAAGGGTTTTTAGATTTGGAGAGTAAATCAAAAAAAATCTCGTTCATGAATTTTTCATACTCGATTTTAGACTCATCTTTTACGTAGTTGATGATCATCATCACTTTTCCACTCTCCTTTGCCCTCATTACTTCCTTCGATTGAGCAAAGCCATTTTTCGGAATGAGCATGGACATTAATACTAGGACACTTAAGAAAATACGATTTTTCATAAACTTAGGTTTTTAGTACGGTTAAATAGGTAAAGATTAACAACCAGCAACTATTTCTTCAGTCTGGCAAAACATTGTTGCTTGATTCATAGCTGATTCTGTAAATTTACACTAATTTTTAATACTTATCTTAATGAAATAGCATGAGTCTATTGTTCAGTTTTTAAAGCACTGCAACCTTAAAAGTCTTTTCTTTGCGTTCCGAAACGAACCAGATCAACATGATTGGCCAAAACATTGCCCAGGCGGCGGAGTTACTGAAGCGCGGAGAAGTGATTGCGATCCCGACCGAAACCGTGTATGGTTTGGCCGGGAATGCACTGGATGACCACACCGTGGCCAAAATTTTCGCCATCAAACAGCGGCCTTCTTTTGATCCACTCATTGTGCATGTGCCCGATTGGCAAAGCCTGGAAAACTGGGTTCAAAACATTCCAACTGCCGCCCTGCAATTGGCGCAACAGTTCATGCCTGGCGCGCTAACGCTACTTTTGGAAAAAAAAGAAACCATTTCCGATCTGGTCACTGCGGGTTCACCCCTGGTGGCCATGCGGATACCCGCTCATCCCCTTGCGCAGGAATTGCTGCGTTTGCTTCCTTTTCCACTGGCGGCGCCCAGTGCCAATCCATTTGGCTACATCAGTCCTACCCGTGCCGAACACGTGGCCCAACAATTGGGCGATAAAATTCCGTACATCCTGGATGGGGGACCTTGTACCATTGGACTGGAAAGCACCATTGTCGGTTTTCCGGAGGGGCGCACCACGATTTTCCGCAAAGGTGGAATTCCCGTAGAAGCCATTGAGGCGGTGATCGGACCAGTGCAGGTGCAGGCCCATTCCAGTTCCAATCCGCAAGCACCAGGTATGCTCAAAAGTCATTATGCACCACGGATTCCGCTGGTTTTGGGTAAGTTGACTGAACTCATTCCACAACACCAGGGCAAAGTCATTGGGGTACTCAGTTTTCAAGAAAGATACCCGGAGATACCCTCTGAACGACAGTTTGCGTTATCTTCGTCAGGTGATTACACTGAAGCTGCTCGAAATCTTTTTTCGGCCATGCGTTATTTGGATCAATTGCCACTTGATTTGATTGTAGCCGAACTCTTACCCGAAGAAAACCTTGGACGGGCCATAAATGATCGTTTGAGGCGAGCATCCAGCAAAAATTAATCAACCAAGCGAGGTCATACTCTGTTACCTATTTTTATTCACAGACTGTTAAAAAACCAAATCAGTATGCGTTTCAACAAAATCATGATGGCCCTGACGATGGTGTTGGCCATTTTTGCATCTACCGCCCTTCAGGCACAAGACAACAAAGCCCAACGGCCCAGCCCTCCTAAAACTGTTGTACGGCAGTTGGACTCACTCAGCATCAACGTGGTTTACAATGCGCCTTCGGTAAAAGGTCGTTCGATCTGGGGCGCCCTGGTTCCTTATGGCAAAGTTTGGCGCACGGGTGCCAATGAGGCTACGACTTTCGAGGTGAACAAGTCAGTAATCATTGAAGGTCAAAAACTTGCAGCGGGTAAATATTCCCTGTTCACCATCCCTGGTGAAAAAGAATGGACGGTTATTTTCAACAAAGAAGCCAGCCAATGGGGAGCCTACAGTTACAAAAAAGAAATGGACGCCCTGCGTGTAAGCGTTAAACCAGGCAAATCCAAGTTGTTTGTAGAGCAACTGGCCATTGATGTATCTGAAAAAGGAGAAGTCAGTGTGGCTTGGGAAAATGTACAAATCAGTTTCGAAGTAAAAGAAGCCAAATAAGCGCCCAATCATAATTAATGGCACTTAAATGCTTCAGTTTAGGGACAGGCTCTTGCCTGTCCCTAAAAATTCAATCCTTCTTCTTATTTTTGCCCCAGCTTAATCAATACTCACTCCATGAAACGTTTGATCACATCTACATTGCTGCTTTCCCTTGTCTCGTTCAGCATCAGCGGCTGCAAAAACGAACCCAAAATTGATAAAGACGACCTCTTGGGCCGCTGGGAGATTCGGGAAGCCTATCGCAATGAAAAAAAATCAGAAGACCTGATGGGGCTCTTCTTTGAATTTTTTGGCGATGGGAAAATGCTCACCAACATGTCGGGGGCTACCACAGAATCACAGTACGAGCTCAAAAAACAAACCTTGATGCAACGCGGTGGAGACATGGAAGCCGACTACGAAATCACGAGCCTGAACGATACCAACCTGGTACTCGTGACGACCTTGCGCGAATACAATTTCCGCTTTGTACTGGGCAAAAGCATTCAAATCAACTAGAAATGCCAGTTGAGTCCAAACCGCAATGACAAAGGAGATTGTGATGTAAAAGGGCTGGGATTGACGTTGTACAGCACCAAAATTTCACTTCGTGCCGAGCCCATGCCACCCTGCAACAAGCCGATACCAACGTGTATATTGTTGGCATTGACCCTTTGTATTTCCAATCCATTTGAAGTATAAAAAGGAACCGCCTGGTTCGCGTATTCGTATTCAACATGGCCAAAAAACTGTTCAACGAATTTATAGCGGCTGAACACTCCAGCAGTCCAGGTCAGTGGTTGAGCGCGTACCACTTGGCCGTTACTCAAACGTTGGCTGTAATAGCTGTACAAAAAACCTACCCGTGGTCCAACTGAAAAATTCGGGGTCAATTTGTAGCCCAACATCGGGCTGATGCCAAACTGAATCAAGGTCTGGGAACCAAATCCAAGTCCTATCGGAAGGTTTCCCCCGTACCAAATTCGTCGATTTTGGTCACTGCCTTTGGTATTTTCACCGCTTCTTTTGATGATTTGAGCATTACTGTGGATACTCCACAAACCAATACAACAGAGTAATAAAATAATTTGACGCATTGTTGATGGTGCTAAGGATTCTACATGAAATTTTTAGTAACCACACAAAGATACACGCTCTTTTTTCCCTTCGTTGCACCAAAGAAATTTTTGCCATCAGCCTTACCGAAATATGCTAACTTTGAGGTATCAAATACCGCAGCACTGTAAAGCTTCGTTCATTATGTTGATGTTGTTTTCCTCTTCAAACAACTAAAATCTTCGTCCAGAACCCAACACACTACCGACTACCAATGATTTGCGTTCCATGAAGCATTGCATTACGATATTGAGCATCTTACTAAGTGGCTGGCTATGGGGGCAAAACTGTCCTTTGGAAGCTTCGCTGCCTATTCCCGTTAACGATTCAGCTGTTTATAGTTTTGAGGTTTTTGACGTCATCAACAACAACCTGGCTGCTCCAGGACAGGGTGTGTGTGGGGTACAAATGCGTTTTCGCCACAATTCCATCACGGACTTTGAAGTATGGCTAAAATCCCCCAATGGCAAAGAGATACAACTCATCGGTCCCAACGCAACCGTATCTCCGCCAACTTTAGGAGGCAGTTGGAATGTAACTTTTGCAAGATGTCTGGGTACCCCAATGCCCCAGGTACCCTTCGCCCCTCGCTGGAACAACAGCACCAATCCTTTTGGTGCCACTGGCATTACGGGGTCGTATTGGCCATTTTTAGGTTGTTTGGAAGAATTCAACACTGGGCCAGTGAATGGCACCTGGGAACTCAAATTAAAAACCATAACCAGCACTCAAATCAGAGGAAGTTTATTGGGTCTTGACATCCAGTTTTGTGACAAAAGAGGGCAACGCTGTTGTTTTGCTGATGCTGGAGTCCTCAGTGGCCCGTTTAATGTAGCCGCTTGCCAGGCCGATTTTGACCTTAACCTCACTACGGCACCAACATACAGTGGGGCCAAACCCGACTCCAGCAAATACGCTTATACCTACGCCATTGGCCGTGACATGATCTTGCAGGGTTTCGATTCCATTCCAGACCTGCGTCGTATGTCCCCTGGCAATTATCAGGTATGTGGTTTGTCTTATTTACGCAAAGATACCAGCCTTTTCCCTGCTGCAAACAATATCCTGAGGCTGGATACCTTGCGCAACCAACTCAAAAATGCAACAATAGCACTATGTGGTGAAATGACTGCGGATTGCATCAATGTACTCATTGCTCCGCGTTCAGATTCCACGGTATTGCCCATAGAAATCATTTGTGCAGGCGATTCGGTCGTGGTAGCTGGCCAAATCTTCAAAACTACGGGGCGTTTTCCGATCACTTTTAACCAGCCGGGACGTTGCGACAGCTTGGTCATCGTCAATGTTCGGGTAGAACAAAGCCTGAACTCCACACTTGATAGTATAATCTGCGCCGGAGACTCCGTAGCCGTCGGAACCAAACAATACAAAGTTACTGGCAATTATGTGGACACCTTGCAGGCGAGCAGTGGCTGCGACAGCATTGTTTCACTCCGTCTGGTAGTGTTGCCAGCTATTCCCGTTAAAGACACTGCCATTGAAATATGCTCTGGCCGGTCGGTTGTAATTGGCGGCCAACGTTTTAGTGATTCCGGCGTATACGACATACCGTTGGTTTCCAGCCAGGGTTGTGACAGTTTGATTCGACTGACCCTTACCATTATTGAGCCCCAATCAGTAATTACGGCTACGGATACTTTCCTCACCTGCACGCGTACCCAGGTAGTATTGGACGGTACCCAATCCACCCCCTTGGGGCAAGTTATGTACCGTTGGGAAGACAACATGGGCAATCCGATTGGGGATAGTACGCATTTTGTAGTCACCAGTCCTAATACCTACTATTTACAAGTCATCACCACCAAAAGTTTGTGCGCCCGTCGCGTTCGTATCATCATCACTGCGGATACCCTCAAACCCGTTGTCAACATCGGCGGCACGGATACCCTGGATTGTAATACCCCACGCATCACCCTGAATTCAACGGGTAGTACTAATCTGGCTGCCCCTCTGTACAATTGGACGACTACCGGCACCGGGCGGATTGAGGGGCTGAGTACCCAGGCAAATGTATTGGTCAGCGGCCCTGGTTTTTACCAATTGACCGTGACCAATAACCGCAATGGCTGTACAGATTCTGCCGAAGTTCAGGTTTTTCAAGACCTCAACCTGCCCATTGCCAATGCGGGTACAAGTGATACCCTTACCTGTTCACAGGGCAGTGTCAATCTCAACGGCAGTGCTTCAAGTACTGGTGCCTCATTTAGGTACTTATGGACAGGTTTGAATGGTCAGGTCGTGGCCGATTCAACTTCAGTTCAAACCAGCACACAAGTTGCGGGATTGTACCAGTTGGCAGTAACCAACACGTTCAATCAATGTGTGAGTTTTGATACGGTTAACGTGGTTGCCGATACGACCCCGGTCAGTTTGTCCATTGATCCCCCGCGTGAACTGAACTGCACAACCCGCTCGATTACGCTTACTTCTCGGGCAAATCCGAGCAATCGTTCGCTGAGTTACAACTGGGTGGCCATTAATGGGGGCAACATTACCAGTGCCAATAACACTGCCAATATTGAGGTCGATTTGGCTGGTCTATACGCCCTGGAAGTAACCGACCTCGCCAATGGTTGTACCACTGAAGCTGAAATAACCGTAAAAGACAGCAGCAATACAGTCAGCGCAGTGATTGCAGTCCCGCTGGCCATTTCATGCACCCAGCCTGAAACAGAACTGGATGGTTCTGGATCACAAGGCGGTAGCACAGTGGTCTTCCAATGGAGTACCACCAACGGCAACATTATCGGTGCCAACAACCACGCCCGCATCAGGGTTGGAGCAGCAGGTACTTACCAATTGATTGTTCGGGATACCACAACCCAATGTAGTGACACCAGTACGGTAGTCGTCAGCAGTCAACAAATCCCCCCCATTGCCCGGGCAGGGCAAGACCTTGAATTGACTTGCAGTGCGCCCATCGCAACCCTCAGTGCTCAGGGTTCTGCAACGGGAAACAACATCCGTTATCGCTGGCAAGGCCCCTGCCCTATCACAGATTCAAGTGCTGCCAACATCTCGACCACTTGTGAGGGTCAATATGTTTTGCAGGTGCTGGACACCAGCACGGGTTGTACCAGTACCGATACCGTGGTAGTCAGTCTAAATTCAGCCAGCCCCAATGCCCAGGTGGCGACTACCACAACCAACATCAATTGTACGGCTGGAGAAGGTATCCTTTCGGCACGAGGATCCTCAGGAGGTCAAATCCGCTGGTTTTTCCAAAGCAATGAAGTAGGCCGCGACACTCAACTTTTGGTTAGAAACGCCGGAGTATACCTCTTGGTGGTAGAAAATACAGCTCTTGGATGTACGGACAGCGTCCAGGTTCAAGTCAATAAAGATTGTAAACCCATTGCCAGCATTGCTCCCGTCGCAGGTATTTCATGTAAACAAGAAATCGTCACCCTCGACGGAACGGGTTCAACATTTAACGCCTCCATTCGTTATCACTGGCTGGGGCCAGTTGGTGATTGTATCGTAAGCGATTCTTTACTCCCCAGCATTGATGTAAAATGTCCGGGTACTTATCAGCTGGTGGTAGAAAATCTCGCCACCAATGAGCAGGATACTGCATCGATTGTCGTCACTGCAAACCAGGTAATCCCGTCCATCGCCATTGCTCCCGTAGACACCTTGACCTGTACATCCCCGAGTCTGGTGCTGAATGGAAGCGGTTCGGCCCAAGGCAACAACATCCAATACACCTGGTTGAACAACACCGGTCAAGTGGTTGGTAAAACGGCGCAAGTGAGTATCAACGCCCCCGGACTTTATGCCTTTGAAGTGTTGGATACCCTCAATGGGTGTTTTGCCCAACGGGAAGTATTGGTGGTACAAGACACCAACATCCCTCAAATCGCTTTTAATAGTTCAACTTTTCCTTGTAACCGCGATACATTTAATTTCCGGGCTACCGTTCTGCCAATAGGGCGAAACTACCAACTCAACTGGATGGGGCCTGGCATTGCAGGAAGAGTAGATTCCACGGTTGTGGCGCTTACTGCTGCTGGGCAGTACATCTTTTCGGCGACTGATTTGGGCAGCAATTGTACCGTCAGGGATACCATCAATCTTGTAGAACCCGCAGATTGCCTTCCCTGTATCAGCGCCAGTTCTAGTACGGTGGAGTTGACTTGCACCCAGACCCAAATCGCACTACCCGCAGCATTTTGCCGCCCCTGCGTTGGTTGTACCGTAAATTGGAGCACCAATGATGGCAATTTTGTATCCCGCGCAGATACACTTACCCCCATCATCAATCGGGCGGGCACCTATACCTTGACCGTTCTGGATTCGAGTGCACGGGCGGTAACCCTAAACATCATTGTGCGTTCAGACCAACAATTGCCCGTATTGCCTTCTGGTTTTGATGCCAGTTTAACCTGTGCCATTCGAGAGATTGCCCTACCCAATCCCGACTCCTCAGCCCTCAACCCCGTGAGTTGGCGTTGGGAAACCAGCGATGGTCAATTGGTGGCCGACACCTTGCCCGGGCGCTTGAAAGCGGTACGCATTGGTACGTATCGTTTGGTGGGTCGAAATGTACTGACCAATTGTGAAAGTTTTACCCTGGTTCGTATCGGTCTGGACAGCCTTGCTCCGAGGGCGTTCGCAGGAAGTGATCAGGTATTGGATTGTACCAATCAAAGACTAACCCTCAATGGCAATGGCTCTGCAGTAGGCCCCGGCATTAGTTACTTGTGGACCGCGTTGGATAATGGTCGCATTCTCGCAGGAGAAAACTCGGCAAACCCGGTGATTGACGCACAAGGCCGCTACGTCATCAAAGTAGAGGATGCCCGCAACAATTGTTTTTCTACAGACACCTTGCTGGTCACCCCTGATGCTACCCTACCCCGCATTGAACCCATTACCAATCAGTTGCTCAACTGCCGGGACAGCATTTTAACCCTCAATGGCAATATGCCTGCTGGAGGCCCTTACACCGCCAATTGGTGCGCACTGGGCAATGCGAGGGATACCATCGGCTGTTTTGCGCAGCAAAATTTGCAGGTAAGTAGCCCCGGTCTCTACAGTTATGAATTAACCGATACCCGCAACAATTGCCGGAATCGAATTTTTGTTACCGTAAAAGATGACCGCATAGCACCCTCCATCGATGCTGGCCTAACCGATACACTCCGCTGCAATGCCCTTAATTTGCGCCTGAATGGCCAAAATCTCCGCCCGGAAGACCCCTTACTTTTTGCCTGGCGTGGAGACGACAATCAAGCCATTGAAGCCGACAGCACCCTTAACCCCTTGCTCATCAGTGGTGGATGGTATACTTTATTGGCACAAAGTCGGCGCAATTTTTGCACCAGTACAGATCGTGTTTTTATTGCTGTCGATTTGGGGCGGCCTCAAGTTTCTGCGGGTCGTGATACTTTTTTGAATTGTGTACCCTTACAAATTAGTTTACAAGGGAACTTCAGCTCGAGCGGTGGGGAACCAGTGGAAGCCCGTTGGACAGCTAATAGAGGCCGCATCATCAGTGGTCAAAATACCGCCAACGCCCAGGTAGATCAACCCGGTAATTACTTGCTTACGGTGCGCAATACGGTCAACAATTGTATTGCTATGGATGAGGTTGTGGTCAGCAATGAAGCCCTCAAACCTCAGGCACGCATTGCCGGGCCAAATACCATTTCTTGCAATGTGCAACAAGTTACCTTATTGGGTACGGCCTCTACCAACCCCTTCAACCGCACGCTGCGCTACTTTTGGACACCAGTAGATGGCGGTCGGATCATTGGTAGTCCAGCCGATGATTCAATGGTTACTGCCCGCGCTGGGTTGTATCGCCTGATTGTCACCGATGCATTGAGCGGCTGCCAGGATTCAAGCGATTTTAGCTTGCAAGCAGACTTGAATCGCCCGCGCATCGCGATTGCGACGCCGGCTACTTTGAGTTGTAGTCGACCACAAGTAAGAATTGATGCCAGTGAAAGTGCGACCGGAGTAATCTATCTATACACCTGGTTGGCACCCAATGGACAAACCTTGCCCGATTCTAACCGGACGCCACAAGTTACTTTGCCGGGAAATTACCAACTCAGCGTGCGCAACGTACAAAGTGGTTGTATCTCGGTTGATTCAGTGGAAGTGACTGAAGACTATACCCTGCCGCAAATACGCCTCCGGGCACTTGACGTGCTGGATTGTGTGACCCCGGTAATCGAATTGGAAGCGGGGTCGTCACAAGGGCGCAATTTGAGTTTCCAGTGGTCGGCCAGCCATGCTGGCATCCTGAGCAACACTGCTGCTGCATTGATTCGAATCAATGCTCCGGGGTACTACCGCCTGGTGTTGACCGATGGACTCAGTGGTTGCAGCAGCCGCGATAGTCTATTGGTGCAGGAAGCGGCGAGCGCCATCGACACAGTAATTTTTGCAGTACGACAACCGGGCTGTGGCTCTAACCAGGCTGGTCAGGTTAGTGTTACCAATATTAGCGGCGGCACTGCGCCCTACAAGGTATTTTTGAACAATACCTTCCCCGAGGCCAACAACCTCTTCCGCAACCTGCGGCCGGGCAACTATACCCTTAAAGTTGAAGACGCGGGTGGTTGCTTGTGGACGGCCCCAATTGAGCTCCAGGCACCCCAGGCACCATCGGTAGAACTTGGCCCCGACCGCGAAATCAAACTCGGCGACAGCGTAAGTCTGGCGCCCATCATTAGCAATGACAGCATTGTGTCGATTACCTGGACAGCGGGCACTACCTTAAGTGACCCCAATAGTCGGAATCAGTTGTTGAAACCCAGCAATTCTACCACGGCTCAAATCAGCATTCGCGCCGCCAATGGTTGTACCGCTAGTGATTTTGTCAACATCCGCGTCATCCGTGAATCGCCTTTGTTTGTACCGAATATCTTTTCACCCAATGGCGATGGCATCAACGACGTGTTGAACATTTTTGCGGGTTCTCAGGTCAACAAAGTCAAGTTCTTCCGCATCTACGACCGTTGGGGCAATCAGGTGTATGGACTACAAGAGTTCAGTCCCAATGACACCCTGTTGGGCTGGGACGGTAAATTGGGCGGCACCCTGCTCAACAGTGCGGTATTTACCTGGTACGCCGAGGTCGAAATGGCCGATGGGAAAGTGGAAGGCTTGAAGGGGGATGTGAGTTTGTTGCGGTGATGAATACTTGGAAAAGAATTTTTACAAATGATAGAAAACGCTATCTTTAGGGACTTGATTGTATACTGTCGATTGTACACAAAAACCTAAAACCATGCCAGACTCTCTGTCCAACATCACCAGCAACACGCAAAATTTGCCTGCAAGTGCTCCTCAAATAGATTGGTACTTCATTCTCACCCTTTTAGGCATCATGCTGCTTACCGGGCTCATCGGGGGCTACGCCAATTTTCTCAATTCGCCCAAAGAAGAACGCAGCCTGATGCGGAGCTTGATGATGGGGATCGTTGCCACCATTGCCATTCCGCTTTTTTTAAAGGTAGTAGACAGCAATATCCTCAACCAAACCCAGACCGACGTGATGAATTATTTTGTGTACGCTGGCTGTTGTGTTTTGGCTGCTTTCTATTCGGCTAAATTCCTGGAAGGCCTGTCGAGCCGCATCATTCAAAATTTGCAGGAAAAAGTAGACCGTACCAGTGAAGCGGTGCAGGAAACCGCCACCAAGGTGGAGGAAAATGCCGCCAAACTTGATGAAACTTCCGAAAAAACGGACATGATCATCGATACACAAATCCCGGATACGGTCATTCCCGATGATGTGCCAGAACTAGCACCCGAAGAACTGCGTTCCAGGTCTTTACTCGATAAGGATATCCCCGTAGCTACGCGCTCTGTAGAGGAAAAAATGGAAGCTGCTTTTGGAAAAAACAAACTCCAAACCCTGGA
>Ga0209717_1001211_pt1 | contig 28684 bp, 21 predicted proteins | sample AD_UKC048_MetaG_FD_184418 | JGI IMG/M metagenome (GOLD analysis project Ga0209717, IMG submission 184418) | Active sludge microbial communities of municipal wastewater-treating anaerobic digesters from USA - AD_UKC048_MetaG (SPAdes) (version 2) | ecosystem: Engineered > Bioreactor > Anaerobic >... | reverse complement strand
AATCGTTCCGCCCGAAATACCCGGACTTGGAGAATCATAAAAAACAAACGAGGAAATAATGAAAAAAAATGTAGCTCTGCTGTTAATTCTTATTTTTGCGGTTTCCTGTTCAGAAACATCAACCAAGAAAAACAAAGATTCTGATATTATTCAGGATTTCGACTTTATTGAACTTGATGAAGATGCGATTGAAGAGATTGACGATGTTATTTTTCCGGACAATTCTCAGGAGCCGGATGATTTTGAAAATATTGATGATCCTGATAATGAAGAACAAACAGATGAAGATGAAACGGTTGATGAAACGGTTGATGAATTAAATGACGAAACTGTTGATGATGATGTTTTTGAAGGAAACTCTATAGAATGGCTCGGCGACACAGCAACTGTTTCATATACGGGCAATGAGCTGAAAACATTCACTATTTCGACAACAGCCGACCTTCGTGACAACACTCCTGCAGATAAGAAGAGGACTTTTTCGCAAAAAGAAGGTGACATGATCCTTAAAAGCGGAAACATAATGTTTGATGCACTTTTTACAATGGCTTTAAGGGAAGTTGAGGAAAACAGCGTTTCTCAGATCTCCGACTGGAGTTTCAACAATGGAAACCCTGTCCCCTGTGACTGTTTTGAGACTGGTGCAAAATGGCATTATGTATGGACAAGAGATACAAGCTATGCCGTTGATCTCGGGCTTGCATTCGTTGATCCGGAAAGGTCAAAGAACTCACTTAGTTTCAAAATATCAGAAAGAAAAGCATCCGCCGGCGGATCAAATATGGAAATAATTCAGGATACAGGTAGTGGCGGATCGTGGCCTGTGAGCACTGACAGGGTATCGTGGGCACTCGGTGCCTATGAAACACTGAAATATCTTGAAGGAAGTTCTTATACTGACTTTCTTGACAAGGCATATACTGCAATAAAAAACACTGTTATGACTGACAGATCACATGTTTTTGATGCTGCTGACGGTCTTTATTATGGCGAGCAGTCCTTCCTTGACTGGAGAGAGCAGACCTATCCTGTCTGGACTGCAAGTGACACCGTTCATATTGCAATGTCAAAAACACTTTCAACCAATGTGCTCCATTATATAATTTTAGATACCGGCTCAAAACTTGCTGAAATCAAAGGAGACGCAGCTTTTAAAAATGATTGTGATACTTGGAAAAATTCCCTTAAAAATTCAATAGTTGACAAATTTTATCTCAGTGATGCCAAACTATTCAGTGCAATGAAAACGACATTTTTAAACGATGCCGCCGTTAAAAAATTTGATCTTCTCGGGCAGTCGCTGGCTGTTATTGCAGGTATCGCTGATGAAAGCAAGGCGAAAGATGCCGTTGCAAATTATCCTGTGACAACTGCCGGTCCGCCGGTCATCTGGCCTCAGGAACCGTCAACAAGAATTTATCACAACCGTGGAATATGGCCTTTTGTGACTGCTTATGCACTGAGATCTGCGGTAAAAACAAGAAATGACATGGCTTATGAAAACGCTTTTATGAGCATTGTAAGAGGTGCGGCACTTAACCTTTCAAACATGGAGAATTTTGAATTCACAACTCTTTCAAATTACTATGCCGACAACCGAAAAGACCAATTAAACCGTGATCTTACAGGGCCTGTTGTTAATTCGCAAAGACAGCTCTGGAGTGTTGCGGCGTTTATTTCTTTAGTCAAAGATGGAATTTTCGGAATGAATATTGATATGGATTCGATCACCTTTGACCCGGTTATTCCGGTTGCTTTAAGGAAAGAATTTTTTAATAATGGTGAAGGGATACAGATCAAATATTTCAAGCTGAAAGGGAAAAATCTTAAAATAGCTGTGATGTTCCCATTCAATGATGAAAATGAGAGCGGGCAGTATGTTCTGGGATCAGTTAAATTTAATGGAAAAGTTCACGGTTCTACATTTCTGATCAGCGAACTTGATGAATACAGCGACATTGATCTCATTCTTGAACACAGTGCTGCAACAGGAACGATAACTGAAAAGAACTGCTCGATAGAATCAAACTGTTTTGCTCCTCATGCTCCAGTCATTCCGACAAGTCCATACGGCATTGAAGTCAACAGTGGAAAGCTTGCGGTAACATTCACCGGAGATAACGGAGTAACTTTCAATATGTATCGTGACGGCGTTAAAGTTGCTGAAAATGTGACAAGTCCATGGACAGATACGAATTCAGCAGATTATACAGACAGATCATATTGTTACAGTGTTTCAGCAGTAAACTCGTCAGGCCTTGAAAGCCACATTGCAAATCCGGTTTGTTTCTGGGGCACGACATTTGAAAGGGTTACAAAAATCGAAGCGAATGGTTTTGACCAGACACCGAACGCATCTGACCACGGCAGATCTCACTTTGCTGACTGGGGCAACCCCGCAGCTGTGCTTTCAGCTTCGTCATTCACTCCGCCTTCAAGCGGCACTTATCTTGTTCAGATCGAGTACGGAAGCGGAAGACCGATTGACACAGGAATCACATCGTGTTTTAAAAAGGTTGAATTCATTGATGAATCTGACTCTTCAGTTGTTTTTTCGGGCTTTGTCACAATGCCTCACCTCGGAGCTGACAACTGGGACAGATGGGGCGATTCGTCATTCCTGAAAGTTGCGCTAAACAACACAAAAACATACAAAATTTCAATAACCGACGCATTCAACATGAGCTATTTTGAACACTTCGTCCCCTACACTGGCGGAGCAGTCGGAGGCGGAACAGAAGTTTATAACCGTGTCAACCTTTCAACAATAAAGTTTCTGCTCAAAGAAAAATAATTTCAGAGTGTTAATGATTTAAGTTGAAGCTGGTTAGTCGTCGATGTTGATAGGGTCGGGATTGAAAATTGAAGCACTATAAAAAACAACATAAGCACAATCAGATCCCTCAGGAATTTTGAACTGTTCAAAAAAATTTGCCGGACCGGAAAAATGTTCAGAGGTCACTTTCATGCTGTTCTGAGCGCCCGATTTAAGAAGCGAATTATTTGTTTTAACAACATTCTGCTCATCAGTCCAGATAACATTTCCACCGGCAGTCTGTCCATCAGTCGCAAACCATCCGTTCTCAAACTTTGAAGAAGATTTCTCAACAATATGCACATCTCCGCTCATTGTTCCTGTTGCGACAACTTTTAGACCCGGAATAGTATCATTATCCCAGTCCTGCACACAGGCATCGGTTTCTTTTTCAGGCAGTTCATAGCCACCGGGATTGTCTCCGTAACACGCCGGATCAACTGATCTTATTTCCCATGAAACATCCTGTGTAAATCCAAAAGTCCCATTACCATTATCAACAAGGAATGATTCTTTAGGCAGCAACGGCAGGGCATCGGCAAAGCTTTGAAGCATATTAAGCTTCAATATTGAACTCGCACTATTATCAATTTTTATGCTGCATATTTTTGCTTTTATAAAAACCTTGTCTTCATCCTGTTCCTGAACAATATGAAAATATGTCCTGGTCCATGCTTCGGCCATATTTATCGTGGCAACTTTTGAGGCAGCCGTAAACCACATTTTCTGTGCATAATGACCGCAGACATTCGGATAGCTTCCCGGATTGCATAATATACATTCCTGAGTATCAACCCATTTTTCATTTTCACATTTCTGATAAAGCTTTCCCTTATTTGCCTCTCCACACAATGTAGTACCGATCTGCTTTTCACCGTTTGTACATTCAGCAACAGTATCTCCTGTATTACCGGTGTTTCCTGAGTCACCCGTGTTTCCCGTGTTACCTGTATTTCCTGTATTTCCAGTATTGCCGGTATCTCCGGTATCACCAGTGTTTCCAGTATTGCCGGTGTCACCAGTGTCACCAGTGTCACCAGTATCACCAGTATCACCAGTATCGCCTGTATCGCCTGTGTCGCCTGTATTGCCGGTATTGCCGGTATCTCCGGTTTCTTTTTTATCATCGCCGCATGAAACAGAAAAAACAATCGCCGCAATCATGACCACAAGGATCTTTTTCATGTCAACCTCCTATTAGAAATATAAAGCGAACCAGAGTCCGCCTGAAAATATCTGACCACTTGAAGTGTATCCAGGATAACCCGGATTGTTTGTCTGGAAACCGACAGATTCAGGCATCGTCGCTCCCGTCTCACAGTCCGGATCCGGATTAAAAGGATCACATTCTGAATCAGGAAACTCATCAACAACTTTACTGTCTTTTCCGACTGAATTTTCAACTCCTTCTTCTTTAACAGTTTCCCTTTCAATCATTATATGTGTCTGAAAATTTATTCCCGTTTCAAGCTTCATATCCTTTATTTTCCATGCGTAACTAACTCCGGCAGCCAGATTCACTTTGTTGTTGTCAACATAATTTGTCCGTCCTTTCTGATCAGGCACCGGAGTCATATAGTATCCTAGATCAAGTCCCACCTTGAGAGCTTTATATTCAATAGCTGTTCCAATTATAAATTCCCATGAATCCTTCCATTTGAAACGGTCTATCTCTTCATACGCCCACCCACCTATGCTCTGGATGTTGCCCTCTTTATCTTTGATCTCCATTTCAGAATCCCAGAAAATATTATCTTCCGGTTTTTCATTATACCTGTTCACATATTTTGACCATTGTCTCCAGATAGCTGTAAAACCGGCACTCAATTTAAGATCTTTACTGATCTCAAAATCAACCAGTGCGATCGACGGGGACAGCGACAATGGCTTATAACTGTAAGCCACTTCAAGGTTGTTTGTGTTTATTTCCGCCTCTTTTTCCCTGTCAATATACCAGAAAGTTATTTTGTTCTTTGTATCAACACCGGTTTTTGAAGGAAGGTGTGCCGTAAATCCAATGTTCAGAAAATTCCAAGGTTTTATTATGAGTCCGAAATGGGGAGTGAACTTCGTTTTTATTGTTGTATCAGCGTGTATTTTGTTTTCGTTCTTACCTGCATCGGGAGTAAAAACTGTAGAATTTATTACAGCTTCAGCCGTTGCTGTAACACCTACTCCTGCAAAAACATATTTATAACCGCCCGAAAGCGCCAGAGAAAGGTTAAAAGAACTCATTCTGTCATCATAAAGTTCATAGTGCAGTGAGTTTGAAAAATTCGCTTCCCTTTCGTCAACAAAGAAAGAATCCTGTTTCATCAGGTTCCCGATCGGAATAAGCCCGTAAAAACCAAGTGCCAGATAATCCTCCCACAGAGGAAAGACCAATCCGAGTGCACCGTAAAACTCCCCGTCTTTTGTTGAATGTCCGCCTCTTTCATCAAGATCTGCGGTAGGTCTTGTCTTAAAGGGCAGATTCGTTTCAAGAGGTGCTGTTCCCTGCTGGGTTGCGCCGTAAATTCCTGTTCCTTCGTCAACATCACCGATGACATCACTCCCGACTGGTTTATCCATGAGAGAAATGTCAAGATTCTGATAACTGTAGAAAAAATTGAGTGAAAATCTTCTCTCCATCAGCGTAAGAAGTGCCGGATTGAAATATGTCACTTCAGCACCCTGGGCAAACACCCTTGAATTAAAAGGATTTGTCGTTCCCATAGCACCCACGGTTTCTGAAAGAGGAGATGGAAACAGGTCAGTAAAATAAAGAAATACAGCAGAACAGATTAGAAATTTTCTCATGTCATTTTCCTTATAATAAACAACATCCACAGCACAGGAATGTACCAGATTTTCTCTATCCTGTCAAGAAGTTATCACTCTTTTCTGTACTCGAGTGTCATTTTTATTCAAGTGGTTTAACTTGTTGAAGAATAATAAAATATCTGAATAAAAAAAAAGGGGGCAGAAGCCCCCTTTAAAAAATCATTTCTTTTCAGATCAGTAGTGACTTACATAATATGCGGCCTGACCGAACTGATCATATGCAAAACTGTTAAGCTGGTCAAGAGTTGTCTCCATGATAACAAGGCGGCTGAATGGCTCCGTTGAACCGGATGCAGCTTCCTCAATCTCATTCTCTTTAAGTATTTTAGCATCTCTTACGATTCTGTATGCAGGTGAATATCTTGCATACTTGTCAGCAAGGAATTTCTTGAACTCTACTTCACTTGCAAATCTTACATTTTCACCGTCAGTTTTCATTCTATCAAGTTCGTCGTTTACCTGAGTTACAGTCCATGTCGGATTATTGGCAGTGATTATATCGGTAAGATACCAATCCGGCCATACCGCTGAAGCAAGACACGGAGTAAAATCATCAATTCCGTTCTCGATCAGACCTTCTCTGCACTCTCTCCAGGCCCTGAAAGCTGTCTTATCAAGGTTATCCATTGCACTTACCGGAATCTGAGCTCTGTAGTAAACGCTCTCATCCTGATTAAGGAACTGTTCTTCATTAACATCAGGTGTAGGATACAGACCGATAGCATAAGCAGGAATTACACCTGACATCCATCTTCTGAGAACTGATGTGTCTGCAGAAATGTTTGCCAGATTTCCCATTGCCCAGTAATTCGGCCACATTTTGTCGAAGTAGATCCAGCCGGCATGAAGCGGAACATATTTTTCGGGTTTCACTGGGTCGATCATTGAACAGATGTTGATAGCCGGCTCATATGCACCTTCAAGTGTTGATCCCTGCGGCCAGAAATATGGTAATGCACCGAAGTTTGTAAGAAGGTTGGTTGGATACTGTGCTTTTACCATATTGTTGCTGATGTCAGAATTTGAACAGTACGGAGAGAAGGTCATAACAGCTTCCTCTGTTGCAATGTCTGAAAGAACATTGAAAATAACATTTGTCAAACCGTCAAAAAGCTGTCCTAAACTGTTTGCTCTGCTTTCCCTTCTGTATTTTCCGTCAAACCAGCCGGAGTTGGAGAGTGTGAAAAGAGAAACCATTTTCTCTTCCGCAAAACCCCTTCTGATAACTTTATCATAATAAATTCCGGGGTTGTCCTGGATATCATAACGGTCTCTGTGGTAACGGCCCATTGAAGCCGGAACTGTCATAAAGTCACTCTTGGAAATTCCAAAAGGAGATGGATCTGAACTGATACCGTCAATGTAGTTGTCAGTTGACTGATAGTAGAATGTCTGTCCTGGAAGCATTTTTGTTGAAGCGTTTGCATCGTTATCAACTTTCATATATTCACCTGCAGATGGCTTATATATCCTTTCGAAAAGAAGATACTGTATACCTTCCATACCCGCAAGGACATGGTCACCGGCACCCATCGGTGTCATCCCTCTTACTTTATCTGTGGTAGGATCTACCCAGTATTCTATGCCTGCAAGTGCTTTTGAGTGTTCCTGACAGAGATAGTCTTCAACATCAATAAATGTATCTTCCGTTTCCCCTACCGGGATCTGCATTGTTGAACAACCGTCTTCGGAGTTCCAGAGAGGCATGTGTCTGAACCATTTTCCATAAGCATAGAAATTATAATCAAGAAGGAAGTGAACGAATTTATATTCTTTAAAGAGTGAATCATATATCATCTTCATTGATGTTCTTCCGCGGAACTCTCTGAATTTCGGATTACCTCTTCTGAAGAATCTGAGGTAATAGAACATATCATCCATATCAACCATCTGTCTAATTATGTCGGCAGCAAGATATCCGCCATCGAATGTGTTCGCTTTCGGTTCATCATAGGATTTCTCATCGGAAACAAAGATATACTCGTAGTGACTACCGTCGTTTACAAGATATGTTGTATCCCCTTCACAGTAATACTGATCAACATCTGAACCGTCACAGTCGTGACCCCATTTCAGCGAACCGTCATCGTTTTTCATCATATTTCCAAGGAGTGTCCTCTGGAATCTGGGAATCATCCTTGTTACTTTTTCACCGTTCTCATAATACTCAACAACTTCTCTCGGTTTTTCAACCTTTGCAAGTTTTCCAGTCTTTTCGTCGATGAAAGGAGTGTTAACCTTTACGAAATCAGGATATCTTTCATCTCTGACTTTATTAACAAGTTCCGGATTCGGATCGTTGCTGTCTCCTTCCTTAACAATGAGACCATATTTATTTCCACCTTCGACCATGTACTGTTCGATCGAACGGCCGTAAACAAATTTAATTGCAGCACTGTCATATTTTCCAAGGCCATTTGCGTGAATGTATGCTTCTCTCTGGTAATCCATTACTGAATTATACGTGTAGTAATTTATGTCAGAGTCAAATTCCTTCTTGAATCTGTAAACTTTATCACCAAGAAGAGTCGGGTTGTAATCAGGTTTTGCAATTTCATCTTTTACAAGAGTTTCAACTCCTTCCATCATTGCAGGATAATTTCTTTCAGCAAAATATGCATCACCAAAATTGTTGATGTCGGTTGATCCTGCAAAGTTGTGTCTAAGACCAACTGTATGCCCCATTTCGTGCTGTGCAACACCTTTAAACATAAGCTTTTCAAGTTCATCATAGATAGAGTATATAAGAGCTTTTTCATACTTATCCTTTCCGCCTTTGTCCCAGTCTGTGATTTGACCACGAAGTTCAAGCTGTTTTGCCTTGATGAAATTGATTATTGTTCCATCAAGAAAACTTTCATCATAATCAAAGTCACGCGCTCTTGCATCCATCCATCTAAGCATTTGTGCTTCCATAAGAGCCGGTCCACCGTACCACGGTTCCATTATCTCTCTTTCTGCATCGCTGTAGGAAGGATTGTCAGCAGGATCAGCCCACGGATAAAGAGCTCTCTTAATCGAATAAGGAACCATCTTCGTTTCCCACTTTGTTCCTTTTATCGAGCTGTAATCAAATCTGTCATATTTCTGGGTTGTTGCCATAAAAAGGTCGTTATATTTCGACAGAACATCATCCTGCATTTCCATAGGAAGGCTCGGATTAAATTTAGGAAGTGGCTCATTAATCATTTTCATGCTGTTTTGAGGAACTCTCTTTTTAAGCGATTTGCCTTCATAGGTCTGTGGATTGTTGTTCCAGGCAACTTCAGGGTATTTTGCATAGTCCGGATTAAGAAGGTCTTCAAAATCCCAAGCAGCAGGATCATCTTTTGAAATGACCATTCTTGCCATTTCAACTGCTCTTTCTGTTGCCCATGCAAGAACAGAACCTGCAACATTGGAACCGCCACCCAGAGACTGACCTGTTTCAGGGTTAACATTCCACTGTGAAACACCGAGAATACCGTATTCAGTCGGTTTTTCAACCCAGTTTATAAGAGCTGCTTTCGGATTACCGTTGTCATATTTGTAACGGAGAACCGGAAGACCTGCCTCTACTTCACAAGATCTTTCTTCGTTAAGAACACATGCCGCCTTTGCTTCAACTGTTCCTTCAGGACAATCTTCATCCTGTGCGAAAACTTTACAACCCCAACGGTCACCTCTCCACTCAGGATTGCCGGCTTCATCAACATAAAGCTTCGACATTCCGGTGTTGTTTGTAACACAGGTGGTGTACTGCATAACAACATCTTCTCTGTATTTTGCCGCTTCTTCCATATCTATACAGACTTTCACAGCATTTTCACGGCTTTCATTTGAATAGTTGTGATAATTATCAAAAGCGTAAAGTGACTTTCCGTCTCTTGCAGGAACATAAGATTCGACATGGTTTTCTACCATTACAACGATGTCGTTCTTATATTCTTCAAGTATCTTTTCCATGTCTGTATTAACAGTATCGTCACCATTTTCATCAATGAATGAACCGTCCCATCTCTGGATCCATGCATATTCATCAGGAATAAAACATTTTGTTTTCCAGTCTTCCGGAAGTTCATTAAGATACCAGTACTGGTCACGAATAGTCTGTCCATTCTCTGTTTTAAAGAAATCATTCTTATAGTTGTCAACATACCATTTTTCGAACTGACGGGTATCACTTCCAGGGTTCATTGCGGCATACCTTGCGGCAAGCATTGCGTGGTTGTAATCTTTTGTGATTGCACAGTTTATCGGAATCATTCTAAGCGGAGTTTTCGGAGAAGAAACAAAAACTATCTTCTGCTGATATTTCACTTTTTTCAAGCAGTCATTGTATGTTTCGCTGTTTCCGCATTTGAAATTCCATTCTTTCTTTTCATTTGCCCATGCCATATTCCAATAGTTTGCAAGAATGTGAAAATTGTCATCCTTGTAACCATGATAGTTGTCGTAACCTCTGAATGTATTTGTAAAAAACCCGTATTCACGGAAAAGTTCATCTCTGAATTCAAGAGGTCTGAAACCACTATCCTTGGAACCTTTTTTCCACATAAATGAACGGGTAGCAAGGTCATAATCTCTTTTTCCGACAACATCTCTGTTCACTTTTGTGAAAACATATCTTTGAGTCATGCCTGCGGGTTCACTTCCAATGAACTCTTCAACATCTTCCATTGTGTAAATCGAATCCCAGCTGTTAAGAGGAGCAAGATACTCTGTCGAATAGAACTGAAACCACTCAACTTCTTTGTTGAATCTTTCCTTGTCATCAGCTATGGCGGTATATTCTTTATATTTCTTTGGAACAATGTAGGTTCCGTCATGAGCATAGAATTCCCAGTCTGTACCGATATTTATACCGTATTTGTAGAAAGGAGCGCCCTCTTCCATTGTCATATTAAGATATTTGTATTCAAATGAATTAACACCGCTCGTTGTGTCATAGGCAAGAGTAAAATATCTTCTTTCCTGCCACGGTCTGTCGGTATTTGGAGAAAGAACAGGAAGTGCCTCTCCTGTTGTAGGGTTTTCACTCGGTACAATGTCATAATGCATAGCGATAGGATATGCAAATACTGGTGTTTCATTGACATCAATAATTTCGTTGGTGTCAATTGAATTAAGCTTGTCCCATACGCTGTAGGCAATAAGCCAGTTTTCGGTAATTTTCCACTTGATCACTTTTCCGTCATTTGATTCCCCTATGAAAGAATAATCAACTGTGTAGGGAATATCAACGATAGTCGCACGGAGAAAGAATTCTCCTTCGAACAATCTCTTGTCCAGAGAAAGTTCAGGTGTTTTGTCCACTGCATCTCTTTCTGTCGTACATGATACTGCGATCATGACAACAATAAGAGCTGCAAGCAGTGAAAATGCTCTTTTAAACCAGTTCATAATAAAACCTCCTTAAATTAGAAACTGTATGAATAGCCAATGTTAGCAAAAACTCTTGTGTATTTAGGCTTGAAAGGGTAATTGGAAGATCCGTTGTTAACATCAGGATCGCCTGGAACTGCATTGTATGTATAATTGCCGCTGTCATATTCGGGAGCGTTGGTCATGACTCCAATTCCGAAACTCCATTCCTTAATAGAATATGAAACTGACGCTCCGAAACTGAAAACATGGCTCCAGTCCTGATAAGTACCGCTGCCTATTTTTGTGCCGGCATAGTCGCCGTCACCGTACAGATCATCGGGCATTGATGTGACAGAATAATTTCTTGAAATAACATATCCGCCGTTCACTGCTATCTTAAGCCCCTTGTAGGCAAGAGAAAGATTAAGACCCATAACAAAAGTGTGTTCATTTATTGGACTTGATATATCGTTCTGATATTCATCCATTGCATAATCGTTCTTTGCAAAGGTCTTTGTATATGAAAAATTAAATGCCGGAGTTACCGAAGTCTCTTTTCCAACTTTAAAAGGTCTTGCCACACCGAAACTTGCAGTGAGCATTGTATAAATTTCATACTGCTCCCAGAGTTCAGTTGATGTAAATGGAAGACCTGCGTTTATTCCAAGATTTCCCATGATTCCCCAGACAACAGGAAATCCTTTTGAAAGACCCAGATTGAGCGGGGTGCCGTCGAACTTTCCTGAATCGATGTTTTCATCAGTTGTATATCCGGCTTCAGTTGCAACAGAGCTGTCAAGGTCGTATCTGTAGAGAGCGTTAAGACCTACATCAGCAGAAAAAGCTATCTGCCACGGGAACATATATGTTGCACCCAATGTAAGATTATAGGAAAAAGCTTTTCTTTCCTTTGCAAATCCATGTGAAAAACCGTTGATGACGCTGATGTTGAACTTTTTGTTCTCTTTTTCTTTATCATCATCTTTACCTTTTTCATCTTCAGGTTCGCTTTCGATCTTAACAGCCACCTTAGGTTGAGGAGCTTCTGCCGGTTTTTCAGCAACAGGTTCCGGCTTTACTTCTGCCGGTGCCGCCTCTGCCGGTTTTTCAGCAACAGGTTCCGGCTTCGCTTCTGCCGGTTTTACTTCTTCCGGCTTCGCTTCAGCAGGTTTTTCTTCCTTTGCCTCTGCTTCATCCTCCGCTTCATCTTCTTCTTCCTCTACATCCTCCTCAGCATCTTCCGAAACTGATTTTCCGGGCTCTGTCTCCCCTTCACCGGCACTCTCCTGAGCTAAAACCGGAAAAGCGAAAATAAGCAGCAGGGAGAGAAAGTAAATCTTAAATACTTTCAATGTCTCCTCCATTTATGAATAAGTTTCTCAAACCGTGTCTCCTTAAAGCGCCTGCCAAAATAGTAAATACACCTCTAAAAGTCAAATGTTTAAATGAACATTTTTCTTACACACACAATTTAGCAAGACATCTTCCAGACTTTTTTATTCTTTAATATCAACAAGTTGCACAGAAGTCTCATCAATTCAGTATCTCCACATCGGTTGCAAGAATGCTGAAAAGAAATATCTGGTCTTTTATTGTTTCCGGGCCGAAAAATAACCGTCCAGTGACTCTCACCAGAACTACCTGTTTAAAAAGCTTTTCCCTTTCAAATTTAAAGGGATTTTCGCCGCTGTCCTTATAAACATAAACTATATCTGCCATTGTCGGTGGATTACAGAAAACACATCCTGCAAGAACTATCGACGGGTTTGAAAGCCAGAAGGCCGTAAAATTACCATCTTCGGGAATTTTATCAACAGGCATTACCGCTCCGGTCATTACAACCGCCGCACCGTTAAGCTTGTTCACAACTACTTCCGGCATTGATTCTTTAAGACGGAAATAAGTATAAACCTTTTTAAGTCCCTGATAGTTGAGTGGATGAAGATTTGAAAAATCAGGTTCGTTAAGGGTATATTTTCCGTGATATTTTTCTTTTTCCACAAGTTTGTCGCCGGGTTTTAGCACCGCATCAGCACCGTGTTTTTTAAAGCTGTCAGATATAGATTCATTTGCTTTTTTGAACTTTTCGCCTGCAGGAAGTTTTTCCTCAACCTTCTCAACATCCTCAACGATCTCAACCTTCTCATCACCCTCAACTCTCTCATCACCCGCAACCTTCTCAACCGGTCTGCTTGAAGAAATATCACCAAGCCCGGTGATGGCATCTCTGCCCTGATATTCTTTCGGAAGAAGTTTTTCAGAAAGGTCTCGTTCGGGCCTCATTTCATAGATAGCTGTGACTATCAATGCAGATAATATCACAGCGGAAGCGATAAAAAATTTCTTCTTTTTTGACATATCAGTCCTTGGCTACCTCTTCGACAAGGTTCATATTGTAGATCCTCAGCATTGCAACAAGTGAAAGGATCTGGCCGGACACCAGAGTAACCAATATTCCCTGTATTTCAACTTTTGTGACAAAAAACGGTTCGAGACTTATTCCGAGATTGAAATCTATCAGCGGTTTTAAATACCATAGAATAAAATGACCGAGAACAACACCGGCAAGAACACCGGCAACTGTAATTATCATTGATTCGATCATTACAGTCAATGAAATAGGGAGCTTGCCTATTCCCAAAGTTCTCATCATGGCCATCTCTTTCTTTCTTTCATTTATTGCCATGACCATTGTTACAAAAACCATTGCAAGAACGATCAATAATGTTCCGTAACTGAAAAATCCTGCGGCTGTTTCGGCTTTGTTCATATACTGCACAACTCTTCTGACTGTTTTTGCCACATCTGTTGCACTTGTACCGCTTCTGGAGGAATATTCCCTTTCAAGTTCACTCGTAGCGACCGGATTTACAGTTTTCACAAGAATCGCAGAAAGCGTTTCATGGGCTTCGCCATCAGTACCGTGATCACACCCTTCGTGGTGTTCATGGTGTTCATTATCTGCATTGTGATCGTCGTGTTCATCTCCCTTCTCATGAATTTTCCAGACTGCTCTTAAATTGACATAAATAGAAAAATCTTCCGGTCCGTTTATAGGATTCATTACTCCTGCAACATAATACTGAAAATCATCGTGACGGTGAGCATTTTCATCACCCACATGTCCGTGACTTCCGGCAAACTTGTCGTCAACTGTGAGTCCGTATCTTTCGGCTATTTTAAAACCGATAACTGCTCTGTGAAGGTCAGATTCAGGGAAAATGTTGTCAGAAACAAAACCTTCTTTCAACTTTATGAATCCGTTGCTTTTTTCCTTAATGAAATCAGAGTTTACCCCCGTTATGGGAATTCCCATGTAACTGTCAGCCCTTGCAACAGGAAATGCTGATGCGACTCTTTTATCTTTGATCAATTCTTCAAAAACTGAATATTCAAGTGTCCCTTTCGGTTTATCGATATTAAAAACCGTTGACATCACAAGCTGGGTATCGCTTGATCCCTCAGGTCCGATAACAAGCGGAAAGCTCAGAGAACTGTTTACGGCCGTTGTAGCCAGTCCGAAAGTCACATTCCCGATAGCACTCAAAAAAGCGAATGCACAAGCTATTGAGATTGTTGATATTACCACAGCGGAACATCTGTGTTTCATATTGTGCATAACTGCTTTTAAAATAAATGCCGCCCTCATGACACCCTCCCTGTTTCAAGATCGAATACCATGTCGCTGTTAAAGTCATCAAATATCCTGTCATGTGAGGCGAAAATTATTGTCGAGCCGTTATTTCTGCACTTTTCGATCGATCTGTAAACCGTTTTTGCACTTTCTGTGTCCAAAGATGCGGTCGGTTCATCGGCAAGAATGATCCGGGGGTTTGAAAAAAGAACCCTTGCAACACAAACCCTCTGCCTCTGCCCCACCGAAAGATGGTAGATCTTCCTTTTTTCAAGACCGGCAAGTCCCACCTCATTCAAAACAGCAATCGCTTTTTCTTCAAATTTTTCAGGGAGTTTCCCTGCAAAAGCGAGAGGTGCATAAACATTTTCAATGACAGAAAAAGGACTTAGAAGATTAAATGTCTGAAAAACATAGCCGATATTCTCAGCTCTGAACCTGTCTCTTCCGGTTTCGCTCATTGCGGTTATTTCAAAATCACCCGCCTTGACCGTTCCGCTGTCAGGAAGAATAAGACCTGAAACAATGTTCATCAGTGTGGTCTTTCCGCTTCCGCTTGCACCCTTCAGGCGAAGCACCGCTCCGCTTTTAAGCTCAAGGACAAGATCCTTAATAACTGCAAAACTCTCTCCAGTTGCATCCTTGTAACTCTTTGAAATTCCTTTAATAATAACTTCCATATGTCCTCCGCCGGCAAATCTTGAAAGCTGAAAACCTTACCCGTTAATAAATTTTAAGTCAATGAATTAATGGTCACACACATTAGTACCCGACACAAGCTGACCGTTTAAATAATCGGTAACAAGCTTTTCCGGTGTTTGGGCTGGAGAACCTACTATCACTGAAATATTATTCTGGGCAAAAAGTGTCTGAGCTCTTGAACCCATGCCGCCTGCAATAATAACATTCACATTTTTTTCACCAAGCCATTTGGGAAGGAGTCCCGGCTCATGTGGCGGAGGAGTGACATCTTCTCTTTTAACAATTTTCTTCTCTTTGTCGTCAACATCAATGATAGCAAATTGAGCACAATGGCCAAAATGCATGCACAACATGCCGTTTACAAGCGGAATCGCTACTTTCATTTTTCTTCTCCATTTACAAATTTTAATAATTTTTTCCATATAGAATGAATTTCTTCGTATGTCATCCCATTTTTATATTCCACTACCGTTTTTTTTAAGATCTGTGCGTCTGTAAAATCACTGCTGTATGAAACACGCCCGATAAAAGAAGCACCTTCGCCATGCACATATTCTTCAATATTATCAGTCATTTCACTATTCACATCCCATCTGTTAACCACTACTGCCGTCTTTATTCTAAAGTGTTTGGCAAGCGACATAACCCTCTTAAGATCATGAAAACCGCTCAGTGTCGGCTCAGTAACAATGAGCACTGCATCAGCACCTGTTACAGAAGCAATGACAGGACAACCTATACCGGGCGGCCCGTCAACAATTATAAAATCTGATTTTTTCTCTACGGCTATTCTTTTTGCCTCGTTTCTTACAAGTGTGACAAGTTTCCCTGAATTTTCAGCGCCGATTCCGAGTTTTGCATGAACAAGCGGGCCGAAACGGGTTTCAGAAAAAAACCACTCTCCGCACAATCTGTCAATAAAATCAATGGCTTTCTCAGGGCAGAACTCTACACATACTTTACACCCTTCACATTCATTTCCATCAATGAAATGCACTCCTGATCTTACCGAGATCGAATCAAATCTGCAAAGTTCACGGCATACTCCGCAATTTGTACACTTATTATTATCTATTACAGCGACTCTTCCACTGTAGAAATCACTTTTCCTGACAATTTCCGGTTCAAGGACAATGAACATGTCTGCGGCATCTACATCACAATCAGCGGCAATACTGTTTTGCGAAAGGGCAAAAAGTGACGAAGCAATGCTGGTTTTCCCTGTTCCCCCTTTTCCGCTTATGACAACGATCTCTTTCATTTTTCGCCTCCAGTCGTCCAGAAAATGAATTTCCAGAGATCTTCAAGCTTTTTTTTCAGATCAGGAGCACCGGTTATTAAATTTCCTCCGGTTGAGCATATTTTTGCGATTTTATGGCTGTATGGTATTTTCATCAGTATTTTCAAATTGTTATCTTCACAATATTTTTCGACTAAATCATCTCCCGCCATTGATCTGTTTATAATTACGCCCACCGGGATTGAAAGCTTTTTTATTGTCTCCACAGCTATTTTAAGGTCATTGAGTCCAAAAGGTGTCGGTTCTGTGACAAGAATGACAAAGTCGCTCTCTTTTACAGCCGCGATCATTGAACAGCTCGTTCCGGGAGGAGAGTCTATGACAACATCATTGTTTCCGTCTGCTTTTTTCAGAACTTTTCTTATCACAGGTGTCGCCATCGGAAAACCTATATCAAGAATTCCCTGGGAAAAATCAATACGGCCGCTTCTGCCGGAAACTATCTTCCCTATGAAATTGGGCACTTCAGTTATTGCTGAAACTGGACAGACCCTCATGCAGCCACCGCAACTGTGACAAAGCTCATTGAACACCATAGGAGGTGAACCGAAAAACACTATCGCATTGAACTGGCATATCTGAGCGCATTTCCCGCAACTGATACATGTGTCTGTATTTATTAAAGGAACATCCACCGAAACTCTTTCTTCGATCACATTTTCAAGTTCAAGAAAAAGATGACCGTTCGGCTCTTCAACATCACAGTCAAGCAGCTGAACCATTCCGGGAGATGTCATTGCAAGGGCGATGGAGACCGTTGTCTTACCGGTCCCCCCTTTACCTGAAGCAACTGCTACTTTCATTACCAGTGACCGTCAACATCGGCAGATTTCATCTCAATCAGCATGCCTGAAACATACTTTTCAACAGCTTCCGACACTGTTGCCGCATTTGCGTTGAATATCTTTACTTCCGCCTGCTTAAGAACTGTGAAGGCCTTCGGTCCGCAGTGACCTGAGACAAGGACTTTCGCACCTGCCTTTATCACATTCATTGCCGCCTGGATCCCTGCTCCCTGAGCCGCATTGAGGTTCATTGAATTATCAACTGCTTCAAACTGTTTTGTTTCGGTATCATAAATAATAAACCCCGGTGCTCTTCCGAATCTGTTTTCAAACGGTGAATTCAGATCATTTCCTGTAGTTGTAACTGCTATTTTCATTTTTTATGCTCCATATTTCTTATATTAAAAATTCTGCACCGTTTTCCCCTTCCGCAACCCGGCATTGCAAAACCCGGTTTAGCAAGACGGTTATGAATAAAGCCCGTTATCACTTCATCAATATCACCCGAAACAAACGAATACACAATAACTCCTCTGCCGATAAGTTCCATCTCAACCCTTCTTGAAACAGCTCCGCAAATAAGGACATCGATCTTTTCACTTATTATGAAATCAACTTTGTGCATGCAGGTTCCGTAAACGATTGAAACAGAGCTCTTTGAAACAACCTCGCCGTTTTCAACATTTATCAACAACGCCTCTTTTGCAACATCAAAAACCGGAGAAATTCTCCCGTTCCAGATTGTTATAAGAACTTTCATCAATTCACTCCAAAAAAAACCGGTCCTTAATTGCAATTGTTGTGCCAATAACAACAGAAACGGTCAACCATCTGTTTTTACTTATTTTTATTGGTTTTTAGATTCTTGAACACAACAGAATGAGTTGCATTATTGCAACTTTATTTTGCTGTTTTGTGGCAGTTTTGCAACTTTGTTGCGTCAAAGTGAACATTGCTTAAAACTCCCCTCTTGAAAAAAAAGATTTTGGGGACTATTGTCTCTGTGTGCATGTTTTTTTGATATGGAGGAATTAGAATATGTCATTTTCACTTTTTACGAATCCTGAAGAAGAAAAACGGTTTAACGACACTGTTTCAAAGATTAAAAACATTATTGTTGTGATGAGCGGAAAAGGGGGTGTGGGCAAAAGCAGTGTGGCTGTGAACCTTGCATATTATTTTGCGATGCAGGGGAAAAATGTCGGCATCATGGATGTTGATTTTCACGGTCCGAGCATTCCCAAACTTCTTGGAATTGAAGGGAAAAAACTGGGATCAGATGAATCGGGAAGAATTAAGCCGGTAAGAATTTCAGACACTTTTCACGCTGTAAGCATCGGGCTTGCACTTGATTCCATTGACTCGCCTGTCATCTGGAGAGGGCCGATGAAAGTAAGTGCGATCAAACAGTTCTTCTGCGATGTTGAGTGGGGCGAACTCGATTATCTTATCATTGACTCCCCTCCCGGAACAGGTGACGAACCGCTTACTGTCGCACAGTTCCTTCAAAATAAAGCAAATGCATTGATAGTAACAACTCCTCAGGAAGTTTCAATAAGCGATGTCAGAAAATCACTTTCATTTGCAAGCGGACTTGGATTTAAAAATCTCGGAATAGTCGTCAACATGAGCCACTTTGTCTGCCCCAAATGCGGTGAAAAAAGTTATATCTTCAAACAAGGCAGCATTGCAAAAATGGCAGAGGATCACAACACTGAAATTCTTGGCGAAATCCCGATCGAACCTTTAGTCAGCGAATGCGGCGATGAAGGAAGATTTTTTGTCAATGTTTACGGGAAAACACCAGCCGGAATCGAATTTGAAAAGATAGGTGAAAAGATCTTTAAGAAGCTTGCCGAATAAACACGACTTTCTTGTCAGTAACGACTTTTCTGCAAAATTTTCTTGACAAATCAAATTTTTTGCGTATAATTTCCTCTGTAATGCTGTTTTTGCATTGAGGAGGTTTTTTTGAAAACGATGCTGAAAAATCTGGCAGATATTCAGACAGGATACTCTTTCAGGGGGCGTCTTGAATATTCTGATTCGGGAAATGTAAGGGTTATTCAGATGAAAGATCTGACTTCTGATAACATTGTTGACTGTCACGAACTGATAAAAATAGATATGGAAGTTCTCAAAGATCATCATCTTGCGAAAAAGGGAGATCTTGTTTTCAGATCAAGAGGAATTAACTGTACAGCATCAATTTTATTAGAAGAGATTGAGAACACTGTGGTTTCTGCTCCTCTTCTAAAAATCAGGGCGATAGATCGCAATAAAGTTTTTCCTGAATACCTTAAATGGTTCATCAATCAGCCGGAATCTCAGAAATTTTTGCAATCAAGGTTGTCGGGCACTCATGGAGGAATGATAAGGGCTTCCGAGCTTGCCGAACTTCCTGTTTCTGTTCCCGACTTGAAAACGCAGATGCTGATAGTTGAAATATCAGAATTATCTGAAAAAGAACACCGGATATTGTCACAAATTTCAGAACTCAAAAAAGATTACATCTCAAAATTATTAATAAATTCATCAAAAGGAGAATAAGGATGAGTACAAAAATCGAGCAGAAGGATATAAACAGTGCGGCGTGGGCGGCGTGTGACACTTTCCGTGGAGTTGTAGATCCGGCTCAGTACAAAGATTACATTCTTGTGATGTTATTCCTTAAATATATATCAGATGTATGGAACGATCACTATGAAGAATACAGAAAGCAGTATGGAGATGATGACGAAAGAATAAGAAGAAAGCTTGAAAGAGAGCGGTTTGTTCTTCCTGAGGTGAAAATTAAAGAAACAAATGAAAAAACCGGAATTGATACAATTTTTGACAGGTTTCCTGCTAATTTTTACAGTCTTTATGAAAGAAGATCAAATGATAATATCGGCGAACTTATCAACATAGTTCTTGATAACATTGAAGAATCCAACAAATCAAAACTTGAAGGGGTTTTCAGAAATATTGACTTCAATAGTGAAGCAAATCTCGGAAAAACCAAAGACAGAAACCGTCGTCTTAAAGCACTTCTTGAAGATTTTAACAAACCTCAGCTTGACATGAAACCGAGCAGAGTTTCAGAAGATGTTATAGGAAATACATATATTTACCTCATTGAGCGGTTTGCTTCTGATTCAGGCAAAAAAGCAGGAGAATTCTTCACTCCTTTGAAAGTCACTGAGCTTGTAGCAAAACTTGCAATGCCTAAAACAGGAGACAGAATTTGTGATCCGGCATGCGGTTCGGGCGGATTGCTTGTTCAGGCGGCAAAAATAATTAACAGCAGAGACTTTGCACTTTACGGACAGGAATCAAACGGCAGCACATGGGCTTTGTGCAGAATGAATATGTTCCTTCACAGTTTCGACAGTGCGAGAATTGAGTGGTGTGACACACTCAACAGTCCAATGCTTGTGGAAAATGACAGATTGATGAAATTTAACTGTGTTGTTGCCAATCCTCCGTTTTCACTCGATAAATGGGGCGCAGAAAATGCAGAAAACGACCGGTTTAACAGGTTCTGGAGAGGCGTTCCACCAAAAAGCAAAGGTGACTGGGCATTCATTACCCACATGATTGAAACAGCACTTGAAAAGGAAGGAAGAGTTTCTGTTGTTGTTCCTCACGGAGTTTTATTTCGTGGAGCTGCTGAAGGGAGAATCAGACAGAAACTTATTGAAGAAAATCTTCTTGATGCAGTCATCGGACTGCCGGGAAATCTGTTTCCGACAACCAATATTCCTGTGGCGGTTCTCGTTTTTGACAAAAGTCGTGAAAGAGGCGGGAAAAATGATTCAAGAAAGGATGTTATTTTTATTGATGCAAGCAGGGATTTCATTCAGGGAAAGAATCAGAACACGCTTTCAGAAGAACACCTTGAGAAGATAGTAAAAACATATAAAAACAGAGAGGTCATCGAAAAATATTCATATCTCGCACAATTTGAAGAAATAAAGGAAAACGATTTCAACCTCAACATTCCCCGATATGTAGATACCTTTGAAGAAGAAGAGGAAATAGACATTGATTCAGTTCAACTCGAAATAGACCAGCTCGAAAAGGAACTTGCTCAAGTGAGAGCAAAAATGGCTGAAAAGTTGAAGGAGATTGAGAAGTAATCAAAAATGGACACTGATGTACACGAATATTACCGGAATTAGAAAGGAGAATTAATCATGTCATCAAGTAAAGAAATAGTAGTTCTTACCGAAACAGTGCGCGTTTACCAAATACATAAAGATGATTATATCTCTCTGACAGATATCGCTAAACATAAAAACGCTGATGATCCTCGCTTTGTCATTCAGAACTGGATGAGAACCCGCTTTACGGTAGAATTTCTGGGTATTTGGGAACAATTGAACAACCCTGATTTTAACCGTGTCGAATTCGAGGCGGTTAAAAATGAAGCCGGAAGTAACGCATTTGTAATGACTCCGGCCAAGTGGGTCGCTTTAACAGGTGCTATCGGTATTATCTCCAATTCTGGTCGCTATGGTGGCACCTATGCCCACAAAGACATTGCTTTTGAATTTGCATCATGGGTATCGGTAGAATTCAAACTTTATCTAATAAAAGAATTTCAGCGATTGAAAGATGAAGAACTCAAGCTGCTCGGCTGGGATATTCGGCGGAATTTGACAAAAATTAACTATCGGATTCATACCAATGCTATTAGAGAACACTTGATCCCCGTGAAATTAAGTAAAGAGCAAATCAACTTGGTTTATGCATCAGAAGCAGACATATTAAACATGGCACTTTTTGGAAAAACAGCAAAGCAATGGCGGGATGAAAATCCGGACGAAAAAGGAAATATCCGTGATTTTGCCAATGTATCACAGCTGGTGTGTCTTGCCAATCTTGAGAATCTGAATGCCCATTTTATTAAAGAAGGATTGGGACAACCGGAACGACTCAAAAAATTGAATCAGACTGCAATTGAACAAATGAGATTACTGATTGAAGACAGAACAATGAAAATGATTGAAAAGAAGAGTCAGGATGATGAAAAATAAAAGTAAAAATCTTAACCGGGTCGATTTCGACCCCTTTAAAAAAATTATGTTCGATTTATCATCTCGTGGAAAAGAACGAAATGATAAAAAACCATATTGAGGAAGAGATCAAAATGGTCAAAACAGGAAAAACACCATATCGAGGACTTCCTCGAAATGGTCTGCATAAATAAACCGGAGGGGAAATGAAAATACCGGAAGGATGGAAAGAAAAACCTCTTGAAAAGATTTGTGACTTACAAGCAGGGAAGTTTATTTCCGCCACTGAAATAAAAGAAACCAACGACGGAACATCGTATCCTTGTTACGGGGGAAATGGACTGCGTGGTTATGTTGATAGGTATTCACATGATGGAATCTTTCCTTTAATAGGAAGACAGGGTGCTTTGTGTGGAAACATTAACAAAGCAAGTGGAAAATTTTATGCAACAGAACATGCTGTTGTAGCTACACCATGCTCAAACATTGAAGTCAACTGGTTGTATTTTCAGCTTCTTTTCTCAGATTTGAATAAATATGCAACTGGCGCAGCTCAACCAGGACTTTCTGTAAATAACATTAAAAAAATTTCAGTTCCTTTACCTCCCCTCCCAGAACAGAAAGCAATTGCAGATATTCTTTCAACATGGGATGAAGCGATTGAAAAAATAGAGAAATTGATAAAGGAAAAGGAGAAGAGATTTAAGGCAACTGTTCAAAAACTAATAACGAATAATTGCACAACATGGAATCATTTAAAGCCTGAAAAAATATTTAATTCTGTGACAGAAAAGAATTTCCCCGATGAAGAATTGCTTTCTGTAACACAAGATCGTGGTGTTATTCCCCGTTCAATGCTTGAAAGTCGTGTTATGTCTCCAGACGGAACAACAGAAACATATAAACTTATTAAAAAAGGTGATTTTGTAATAAGTCTCCGTTCTTTTCAAGGAGGGATTGAATATTCAGAATATAGAGGAATCATCAGCCCAGCATATACGGTGTTGCGACCCAAGATCGAAATAAATAAAGATTTCTATAAACTGTTTTTTAAAACCTATGTTTTTATTGAAAAATATTTAAATATAGCGGTCATTGGAATAAGAGACGGAAAACAAATCAGCATTCCCGATTTTATGACAATTAAAATTCCTTTCCCGCCACTCCCCGAACAAAAACGAATCGCTGAAACACTCAACACCGCTCAAGATGAAATTAACATCCTGAAAAAACTATCAGAAAAATATAAAAAACAAAAACAGGGACTCATGCAGAAATTGCTGACTGGAGAATGGAGAGTGAGAAATGTCTGATCTGATCCCAAAACACGGCGGTTACCGCAAACTGAAAAGTTTCCAGATTTCACAACTGGTTTATGATGTAACTGTCCGTTTTTGCGAGCTTTACATTGACAAATACTCCCGAACCCGTGACCAGATGGTGCAAGCCGCAAGAAGCGGAGTCCAGAACATTGCAGAAGGTTCCCAAGCATCCGGAACATCCAAAAAAACAGAACTCAAACTGACAAATGTCGCCCGTGCAAGCATTGAAGAACTGAAACTCGACTATGAAGATTTTCTTCGTCAGAAAGGACTTGAACAACTCAAATATGATCACCCGGCACTTGTCAGATTCAAGGAAAAACAGTGCAAAACACTGAAAGAAGTGCAGGAATGGGTGAAAGAGGAAAGGGAAATTGCAAAACACGGACGAGCACGGACAGAAGAAAAGAACACGGACAGACACGGACAAACACAGACAAAAAATAATAATATTAATTCCGTGCCAGTCAGTGACAGTCAGTGCCAGTCTGTGAGTTTTTCTTCTTCTTTCCTTGTTGCAAATGCGGCACTTTCACTTTTAAATCTTGCCTGTCACTTACTCGACAGGCAAATTGAAAAACTTGCAAAAGATTTTGAAAACGAGGGCGGTTTCACGGAACGGCTTTACAAAGTAAGAACTGAAAACAGGAGAAATAAATGAGCAGTTTCAACATCAATGAAAAACACATTTCCCAGATTCCTGCTTTACAGCTTCTGGTAAACATGGGATATGAGTTCATTTCTCCGAAAGAGGCTCTGAAAGAACGGCAGGATAAACTTTCAAATGTGATCCTCGAAAATGTTCTGCGTAAAAAACTTAAAAGTTTTAACAGGATAAATCACAAAGGGGGAGAATATCTTTTCAGTGAGGAAAACATTCAGTCTGCAATTCAGAAACTCAAAAACATCAAATATGACGGGCTTTTGCAGACAAATGAAAAAATATATGACCTTTTAACTCTGGGAACCGCTCTTGAACAGACTGTTGAGGGAGATTCAAGAAGTTTCACTTTAAAATATATCGACTGGCGGAATCCTGAAAGAAACGATTTTCATGTTACAGCTGAATTCAGCGTTGAAAGATCAAGAAGCTCTGAAACTGCAAGACCTGACATAGTCCTTTTTGTGAATGGAATCCCCTTTTGCGTTATTGAGTGCAAAGCTCCGAATATTAAAATTGACGAAGCGGTTTCTCAATCCATCCGGAATCAGTCTGATGAATATATTCCGAAACTGTTCACATATTCTCAAATGGTTTTGGGAATAAATAAGAACTTTCATAAATACGCAACTCCGGGAGCAGGTGAGAAATTCTGGTCTGTATGGAAAGAAAAGTTTTCAAAGGAAGATACTGAAATCATAAATGAAAAAATTAACTCAGAATTGCCGGAAGAAACTGAAAGAAAAATCTGCCACGCTCTTCAGATATTCAAATTTCCTGAAACCGGGCAAAGATCGGTCACAAATCAGGATGAAACACTCTTTTCTTTATGCCGTCCTAAGCGGCTTCTTGAAATATCACAGAAATTCACGATTTTTGACGGCAGAGATAAAAAGATTGCAAGATATCAGCAGTATTTTGTAATAAAAAGCACCCTTTCAAGAATCAAAGAAAAAAATTCTGACGGCATTAGAAAAGGGGGAATAATCTGGCATACTCAAGGCTCAGGCAAATCACTCACAATGGTAATGCTCACAAGAAACCTTGCTCTTGATGATGAAGTGAAAGATCCGAGAATTGTTCTTGTCACAGACCGTGATGATCTCGACAAGCAGCTTGGAAATACTTTCGCATCGTGCAATCTTGATCCGAGCCGTGCAACTTCGGGAAGGAATCTTCTTGAACTCATCACAGAAAAGAAAAGCGGAATTATCACCACACTGATCCATAAATTTGATAAAGCATTGAATTTAAAGAAAGTTCAGGACGAATCATCAGATATTTTTGTCCTTGTGGATGAAAGTCACAGAACTCAGTTCGGATCACTGTCAGCAAGAATGAAACAAATGTTTCCCAATGCCTGCTATATCGGATTTACAGGAACACCCCTTCTTAAAAAGGAAAAAAGCAGTTTCGCCAAGTTCGGCGGACTGATTGATCCGCACTATTCAATAAATCAGGCCGTTGAAGACGGAGCTGTCGTTCCACTGCTTTATGAAGGACGGCTTGTTGAAATCGAGCAGAACAAAACTGCAATAGATCTCTGGTTTGAAAGACACACTCAGGGACTTACTGAAAAACAGAAAGCAGACCTCAAAAGGAAATATGCAAGAGCGGAAATGCTCAATAAAGCTGAAAGAGTAATTTATATGAGAGCTTTTGATATTTGTGAACATTTCAGAGCTAACTGGAAAGGGACAGGCTTCAAAGCTCAATTAGTTGCCCCCGATAAAGCATCCGCAATAAAATATGATGAATTTATTAAAGAAATTGGTGATATATCTTGCGATGTTGTTATTTCCCCTCCTGATCAGAGAGAAGGATACGAAGAGGTTGACAAAGAACCCAAAGAGGAAGTTATCAAATTCTGGAACCGTATGATGAAAAGATACGGTTCTGAAGATGAATATACAAAACAGATAATAAATCAGTTTAAAAACGGGGATGAACCGGAGATTCTGATCGTTGTTTCCAAACTTCTAACAGGATTTGATGCACCGAAAAACATTGTTCTTTATCTTTGCAAAACACTCAGGGAACACAATCTTCTACAGGCAATCGCAAGAGTTAACAGGGTACATGAAAACAAGGAATTCGGATATATCGTCGATTATGAAAATATTCTCGGTGAACTTGATAAAGCACTGACAATGTATAATGAATTCGAGGGTTTTGATGAAACAGACATTGAAGGAACCCTGTCATCAATAAGTAATGAAATTGCAAAACTGCCGCAAATTCACTCAGACCTGTGGGATATTTTTAAAACTGTCAAAAACAGTTATGACGAAGAGGATTACGAACGGCTTCTTGAGGATGTCAGTTTAAGAGACAAGTTTTATCAGCGTCTTACAGAATATGGAAAATCACTATCAAATGCTCTTTCAAGTGAAAAGTTTCTCATGGAGACAGATGACAGAAAACTTGAAATGTATAAAAAAGATTTCAGAAAATTCTATCTCTTGCGGGAAGCGGTAAAAATAAGATACGCAGAATCAATTGATTACCGCGATTATGAACCGAAAATAAAAAAGCTTCTCGACACTCATATTCAGGCAAATGAAGTGGTTCAACTTAATGAGCCGGCAAACATTTTTGACAGCTCATCTTTCGGTTTTATCAAAGACGCTCAGGGAGTTTACACAGGATCAAAATCCGTTGCATCACAAGCTGACACTATTGCTTTTGCGGCAAAAAAGACAACAAGTGAAAAAATGGATGAGGATCCGGCATTCTATCAGAATTTATCAAAATTAATTCAGGATGTTATTGACGATTTCAGAGCTGGAAAAATATCAGATCTGGAATACTTGAAAACAGCGAAAGAACTAAACAGAAAAGTAATTGGAAAAATTCATGACGACATTCCTGAAAAACTTAACGGAAAAGAAGATTCTATTGCATATTTCGGTTCAATTAAATCAGTTTTTGATCAAAATGAACTGATTCATGCCGGAAACGACATCATTGCAGACATCGCAATCTCAATATCAGGAATAATTGATTCAAATAAGAAAATTAATTTCTGGGATGATGAAGATGCCCAGAACAAGGTAATTGATGAAATTGATGACTATTTATATGATGAAGTGAAAAACAAAAGGAACATATTTCTTAAAACTGAAATAATGGATGATATCATTAATAAAATCATGCGCATAACAAGAAGCAGAGACGGAAAATGAGTGAAAAGAAATCCATTAAATATGGTGAACGGGAAATATTTTACAATCTCCAGTATTTAGAAAGGAAAACAATGACAATCGCAGTCCATCCTGATGGAACAGTGATTGTTAAAGCACCAATCCAGACACCTTTTGATAAAATCGAAGCCCGTTTGAAAAAAAGATCAAAGTGGATAGCTAAGCACTTGGATTATTTTATAAATTTAAAACCTAAAGTTACACCAAGACAGTTCGTAAGCGGAGAAACTCACCTTTATCTTGGGAGAAGATATAAGCTTAAAATAATTATTGATAATAAAGAAAAAGTTGTCGCAACAAGAGGAAATATTGTTGTTTACAGCAAATTCAGAGATTCAGACAGAATAAAAAATCTTGTCGAAAAATGGTATAAAGAAAAAGCCGATGAACATTTTACGAAAAGCTTAAATAAATGCTTTGAAAAATTTAATAAATACAATTTGAGAAAACCGGCATTAAGAATCAGAAGAATGAAAACAAGATGGGGAAGTTATTCAACAAAAGGAACCGTTACATTAAATCTTGAACTCATTAAAGCGCCATCGGAATGCATTGATTATGTTGTGACTCACGAACTTTGTCACATGTTGCATAAAAACCACGGAAACGGGTTTTACAAACTTCTTTCAAAAATGATGCCTGAATGGGAAAAAACCAAGTCAAAGCTTGAAAGATCAAGCTCTTAACTCCTAAGCAAAAACAAGAAGATCGGGTTTGAAAACAAGTATCGCTCCAAGTGTTATCATCAATATTCCGCTTATCAGTTTAAGCACTTTTGCGTGTTTTTCCTCAAATCTGTATTTGCCCATCGTGAAAACGAAAAGAGCGACAATTACTGCAAGAGGAATGACATAATAAGCGTTATAGAGAGCCATGTAGAAATATTTTACCGATGTGCTTATCTGCTGAACTGAAAGAACTCTCGTATAAATTGCCGGAAGTCCGATGGTGCATCCAAGTTCAATGAGATTAACGAAAAATGCAAGTGCGATTGTGCCGAAAAGAGAGACTGCAAAACTGCTGTTATTCATGATCTTTCTCATTTTCTCAAACAGCTTGGGTTTTGCTTTTTCAGGAATCATCAAACTCACCC
>Ga0209717_1001209_pt1 | contig 28743 bp, 35 predicted proteins | sample AD_UKC048_MetaG_FD_184418 | JGI IMG/M metagenome (GOLD analysis project Ga0209717, IMG submission 184418) | Active sludge microbial communities of municipal wastewater-treating anaerobic digesters from USA - AD_UKC048_MetaG (SPAdes) (version 2) | ecosystem: Engineered > Bioreactor > Anaerobic >... | reverse complement strand
TCTTTATTGTAGATTGGTAAAATCCATCTTAATCTCTCTTCTTTAATTGTTTTTGGCATAGTAGTACACATATACCAAAATCTTAAATGATTTTGGTAAAAACCGCCAAATGTGTGTGCACATTACCTGGCAATCTTGACGTCGGAGGAGAAGTAGATGATGGCATCAAAACTCCTAAACTGCCAATAAGAGGATTACGGATTGTGAAAAAACCATAGTTTTTTCTGAATCACTTTATAACTAAGCCACTCTTTTATGGAGTGGCTTTTTCTTTTTTTAATTCTTTTCTGGCCCAAGCCAAGGTTTGACAAATAGTTAACATATATCTAAACTGGAATTAAAATTTACAACCTATTAAAACGGAGGCTTTATGAATTTATCAGATGTTGAATCGGGAAAAAAAGAAGTTCTGATACCACAAATGGCCGAGAAATTTGCTAAAGATGGCATTAATATGGTTTTTTGTAGAAATCCAAAAGTTTTTGGTTCAAAATTAGGAAATAAAATCGCCACCTTTCATAGCCGCAAATCAAAAATTAAATTTTCTTATTTAGAACCAACTTATTTGGGTAGTATCACGGTTACTTCTGATGGGAATGTTTTATTTACTTTTTTTAATAGATTACCATCCTTAACAATCTATTTTACAGATGTAACAGATACAACAGATGTACCAAAGACATGGTGCGCCACTATAGAAGGTGAATTGAACATCGAAAAATTTATTGATGAACTAGAAAAATTTATAATTTAATGCCACGAAACATGGTTCCGATAGAATATTATCGGAACTTTTTTATTGTGTGTCAGCCTTTTTTAATTCATTAATAATTTCCATAATATCACCCGCCATAATAGTATTAATATTATGCCAAGTCTCTTTAATGCGATGATCTGTCACCCTATCTTGGGGGAAATTATAAGTCCGTATTTTTTCACTGCGATCGCCAGTACCAATTTGAGATTTTCTTTCTTTAGATAATTCTTCTTGTTTTTTTCTTTCTTCCTCAGCCATAAGTCTAGCCCGTAAAATTTGCATGGCTTTTTCTTTATTTTGCAGTTGTGATCTTTCGTCTTGGCAAGAAACAGCAATGTTTGAAGGAATATGAGTAATGCGTACAGCGCTGTAAGTGGTATTGACAGATTGACCACCATGTCCGCCAGCGCAAAAAGTATCAATTCTTAAATCTTTAGGGTTAATGGCAAATTCTATTTCTTCGACTTCTGGCAAAACTGCAACTGTCACGGCCGAGGTATGCACACGACCAGCTTTTTCTGTTTCGGGCACTCTTTGCACCCGATGAGTACCACTTTCATATTTCATTAAACCATAAGCATTTAAACCGTTAATTTCAAAAATAATTTCTTTAAAACCACCCAAACCAATTTGATTGGAATCTAAAATTTTAACTTGCCAATGTTGCAATTCAGCGAACCTAGAATACATACGAAACATTTCCGCAACAAAAAGCGCAGATTCATCGCCACCAGTGCCGGCCCTAATTTCTACAATAGCATTTTTTTTGTCTAAATGATTTTTAGGTGCTAAATATTCTTCAATTATTTCATTTAAGTTAGCCATCTTAATTTGCAAGTCTACATTATCTTTCTCTGCCATACTTTTTATTTCTTCATCATTTTCCAATATCATTTCTTTGTTATGCTTAAAATCTTTTTCAGCTCTCTTTAGTAAATCAATTTTTTCTAATATATTTTTTAATTCGGCAAATTCTTTAGACAAAGAAGCATATTTTTTTTGGTCGTCAAAAACAGCAGGATTTTGTAATGCTTGCTCTATTTCTTGGGATTTATTTTCTAATTCCGTGATTTTTTGAGATGAAATTGACATAGAATTATTAACCCGCCTTCGCTCCATTGCGACCAATTATCGCTTCGGCGGGCAGGCCTGCCTGCCGGTAGGCATGTTCTTATATTTAAGATAATATTATTTAAAATTAAAGTTTAAGGAGTAAATTCCTATTTTACAGTTAGTTCATTCTGTGTAAGGAGTTTATTCGCCGGAGCATAAATTAGTTATTTAAGAGAGGAGGTGAATAAACAACCATATAAAAATCCTATTTCGCCCAAAGCAAAATAGGATTTTTTTGAATAGTTATTTTTTCTTAGTATTTTTGTCAACAATTTCTTGACCAGCCTTTTTAGCTTTTAAATTACTATGTTTAATAGTCTTACTGGTTTTAGTAGTAGATTTTTTAGCTGAGCGTTCTTCAAATTTTTCTACTCTTCTGGCAGTATCTAAAAGTTTTTGTTTACCAGTAAAAAAAGGATGGCAATGAGAACAAACTTCAACTTTAATTTCTGGCAAAGTTGAACCAACTTTAAAATGATGACCGCAAACACAGCTTACTTCGGCCTCAGCATAATATTTTGGGTGAATATTTTTTTTCATATTTTACTTTCCCGAATAACATCAGGGTGGCATCCGAATATATTCGAATAATATTATTTAAGCTAAAAAAATTATATCACCAATGTTAAATGATGTCAAATAATGACTAGACTTGTAATATTTTAGATTTATGTTATTATGTATTTACGATGTAATTTACATTGTTATTCGTAATAATTTATATTTTGCGAATACATGCGTATCTATAAACTAAGCATGCTTTGGGGATTAAAAAGTTTCTCCTGAGTTTAAACTTTTTAAAATGAACTAAAGCAGAAGACAAGGAGTCAATTTATGAATATTCCTAGCGAAAAAGAGCTTATGAAAGCCGGTTTGCATTTCGGTCATAAGCCAGAAAATTGGCATCCCCAAATGGCCAATTTTATTTATGGTCAAAAAAATGGGGTGCACATTATTGATCTGATTAAAGCCAGACAAAAATTGTCTGAAGCTTTAGAATTTGTAAAAAAAGTTGCCAGTGAAGGTGGCAAAATTCTTTTTGTCGGCACTAAAATACAGGCCAAAGAGATTGTCAAAAAATATGCTCTATTGGTCAACATGCCTTATGTGGAAGAAAAATGGCTTGGTGGCACTATTACTAATTTTAAAGTTATTAATGGTTTGGTGAAAAAAATGGAGAATTTGGAAAATCAAGCAAACAAAGAAGATTATGAAAAAAAATACACTAAAAAAGAAAGATTGGAATTTTCTTTAGAAATCGAACATTTAAAAATCGGCGTGGAAGGTATTAGAAATTTAACTTCTTTGCCGCAAGCTATTTTTTTAACTTCAGCTAAACACGAAAAAACTGCTTTATTGGAAGCTAAGAAAAAGCATATCCCGGTGGTGGCTGTCTGTGACACCAATGCTAATCCTTATGATGTTGACTATGCTATTCCTGGCAATGATGACGCTATTAAATCTATTGAATTAGTTGCTGCGCTTGTGGCCGAAGCAATTAAAGAAGGAACTATAAAAAAATAAAAATCACAAATCCAAAATTACAAATCCCAAATAACCACTAACACTAAAATTCAAAAAAACATAATTTATTATTTATAATCATTTATTATTTATAATCTAATTTTGAAAATTTGAAATTTATTTGGAATTTGATATTTGTAATTTGGAATTTTAAAAATATGATCTCCACTGAACTCATTCAAAAACTAAGAGCTGAAACAGGTATTGGCATAATGGATGTTAAACGTGCCCTAGAGGAAGCCCAAGGCGATGAAAAAAAAGCTCTAGAAATTTTACGCCAAATGGGACAAAAAATAGCTCTTAAAAAACAAGCTGAAAGAGTGGCTAAAGACGGTTTAATTGCCACTTATGCCCATGCTAATGGGAAATTAGCATCTATGGTTATCTTAAGTTCGGAATCAGATTTTGTGGCCAAAAACGAAATTTTTAAAGATTTGGCTCACGATTTGGCTATGCAAGTAGCTGCTCTTAATCCAACTTATATTTCCACAGAAGAAATCCCAGAACAAATTTTAGCCGAACAAGAACAAATTTATAGAGATGAAATGGCTAAAGATAATAAACCAGCCGAAATAGTTGAAAAAATTATTGAAGGAAAATTAAATAAATTTTATGAAGAAGTGTGTTTAATGAATCAAAAATTTATTAAAGATGACACCAAAACAATTAAAAATTTAATTGAGGAACATATTGCTAAATTAGGCGAGAAGATGGAAGTCAAAAAAATTATCCGTTGGGAAATTTGATCAATTTATTTAATTTAAATCTTTATAGCCTAAAATGGAGTAAAAAAACAGCTTTCAATAGCAATAAAAAACTTAGCCCCATTTTACGCCAAAAAATATATTCCACTATGATAGTAGCCGAAATAAAATTTAGCCCACTAACCAAAAGTTATTGGTTTGATCCCAATGGTCTTGATTTAAAAATTAATGAAATGGTGGTGGTTAAAACAGAACTTGGTTTAGAATTGGGCGAGGTGGCCGAATTAAAAAAAATTAACAGTGAAATGAGCTCATTAAGAGATATCAAACCAGTAATTCGCAAAGCCAATAATTCCGATTTACAAAAAGTGGCTGAAAAAAAAGAACACTTGGAAGCTGATTTTAAAATAGCCAAGGAATTGATAGAAAAAAATGATTTAGAGATGAAAATAGTTGATATGCAATATTCTTTTGATGGTGGCAGAATAACTTTTTATTTTACTGCGCCTGCGCGTATAGATTTTAGAAATTTAGTCAAAGATTTAACTCACCATTTTCAAAAATCTATCCGTTTATTTCAAATTGGCTTAAGAGATGAAGCCAAATCTTTAGGCGAGATTGGATCTTGTGGTAAAAAGCTTTGTTGCAAAGTTTTTTCAGAAAGATGCGAGTTAATTAATGCCAATTATGTCAATGGCTCGCAGATTATTCATCGTGGCAATGAAAGATTAACTGGCATTTGTGGTAAATTAAAATGTTGCGCCAAATTTGAACAAAAAACCTATGAACAATTGGCTAAAAATTTACCAGTTGTGGGTTCTGTAATTGCCACTCCGCAAGGTAAAGGCACAGTTATAAAACAATTTATTTTAAAGGAAGCTGTGGAAATTGCCTTGCTTAAAGATCCAGAGACAAAAATTGAAATTAAAATTTAAACTAAATTTTAATTTTTAATTTTTGATTTTATTATTATGTTTATTAAAAAAATTGGCATTGATCTGGGCACAACCTATACCCTGGTTTATTTACCTGGTCGGGGTATTGTAATTAATGAACCATCAGTGGTGGCTCTTTCTGTGGTGGATAAAAAAGTTTTAGCTGTAGGTGATGATGCCAAAGAAATGATTGGCAGAACCCCAGACACAATTATTGCTCAACGTCCCTTAAAAGAAGGAGTAATTGCGGATTACAAAACTACTGAAGCCATGATTCGTTATTATATTAATAAAGCTCTTGGAGGCATTAGATTCTTTCGTCCTGAAGTTATGGTAGCAGTACCAGCCGGTATTACTTCAACAGAAAAAAGAGCAGTTATTGACGCCACGCTTTCAGCCGGGGCTAAAGCTGCTTATGTAATTAAAGAACCAATTGCCGCAGCTATTGGGGCTAACATTCCTATTGGTTCAGCCTCTGGTCACATGATTGTGGATATGGGTGGGGGCACCAGCGAGGTGGCTGTTATTTCTCTTGGAGGCATTGTAGCCAACACCTCAGTTCGTATTGGTGGTAATAAATTAGATTATGCTATTCAAGAATTTACCCGGCGCCGCTATAATTTAGCTATTGGCGAGCGTACGGCCGAAGAAGCTAAAATAGAAATTGGTTCAGCTATGTTTTTAGAACAACCTTTAAAAATGAATATTAAGGGTAGAGATTTGGTAACTGGCCTGCCTAAATCATTAGAAATAACTTCTGATGATATTACTGAGGCTATAAAAAATGAATTAGAAGGCATTGTGAGCGCTGTTAAAAATGTTTTACATAAAACTCCACCAGAACTTTCTGCTGATGTCATGGACAAAGGCATGGTTTTATCTGGTGGCACTTCCCAATTAAGAAACTTAGATAAACTTTTAGCTCAAGCCACTGGCGTGCCAGCTTTTGTGGCTGATGAAGCCTTGCTTTGTGTGGCTAAAGGCACAGGTATTGCTCTGGACAATCTTGATGCGTATAAAAAGAGTATTTTGGCAACAAAGTAATTCAATTTCCAAGAGACAAATTCCAATTTCCAAATAAAATTCAAGTTTCAAATATCAAATAGCAATTAAAAATTATTGGAAATTGAAATTTGTGATTTGTGATTTATTTGGAAATTGTATCTTGGAAATTGGAAATTAAACACATGACCTACATTATAATATTAACTTGGAACGGCGAAAAATATCTAAGTAAACTTTTTAAGAGTCTGCAAAATTTAAACTATTCTCAAAAAAAAATTAAATATATTGTCATAGATTCTGGATCAGTTGATAATTCTGTTAAAATCTTGGAAGATTTAAAACTTGATAATTTGAAAATTTTTAAACTTCATGAAAATTTGGGTTTTGCTAAAGGTAATAATATAGGTATAAAATATGCTTTAGATAATCAAGCAGATTATGTAGTTTTATTAAATCAGGATACTTATGTAGAACCTGATTTTTTAGTGGAACTAATTACGGTGGCTGAAAGCGCAGAAAATATCGGCATTGTTCAACCAACAATTTTATACTATGCTAAACCCGAAGAAATAAACTCCTTGGGCAATCAATTACATTTTTTAGGTTATGGCTGGTGCGAATTTAATCATAAATTACGCAAGAATATTGATTTAGAAATAAAAAATAAACAAGAAATTACTTATGCTAGCGGGGCGGCAGTATTATATAAAACAAAAATGCTTCAGAAAATTGGAACTTTTGATGAAATATATTTTTCTTACCATGAAGATTCTGATATTTGTCTGCGAGCTAAACTTCAAGGGTTCAAAACGGTTTTAGCTACTAAAGCAATTTGTTATCACGATTACCATTTTCCTACCGTTAAAAACAAAAAAAGATATTTTTGGATGGAAAAAAACAGACTCTATTTAATTTTAAAATTTTATCAAACAAAAACTTTGCTCTTAATTTTACCCATGATGTTGATTATGGATAGCGGACATTTTTTAGCCAGCATTAAAAATAGATATTTGTGGCAATTTATTAAAGCTAAATTATGGTTTATGTTACAATATAAACACTTGCTGTGTGAAAGAAAAAAAATCCAAGCCCAAAGAATAATAGGGGATAGAGAATTATTAAAAAACTTTGCCTCGGAAATTAAATATCAAGAGACGAGTAATTTGTTGTTAAATAAAATCGGCAATCCTCTGATGAAATTTTATTGGCAAATAATTAAACAATTTATTTAAAGGAGGCGTATCGTGCAAATACTAATAATTCTAATTAGCGGATTACTTATTGGTTTTTTAGCAGAGTTTATTTTTCGTTCTTTAAAAAACAAAAAAATTATTATTCCCAGTCCGTATAGTATTATTATGTATGGTTTAACAGGTCCTTTTTTGTATTTTCTTTATCACCTTAAAATAAACATGCTTCTTAAAATAATTTCCATAAATATTTTTACCACTAGCTTAGAATTTTTAGTGGGTTATTGGCTTAAAAATTATAAGAAAATCATTCTTTGGAATTATTCCAAACACAAATTTAATTATAAAGGAATAATTTGTCTCCGCTTCTCAATCTACTGGCTTTTAATGGCCTTGGGTTATTATTATTTTATTCTACCAGCATTATTAAAATTTTAATTATTTCTATGCGGCCTCAATTTGAGGCCTTTTTTATTTTCCTATTATTATGTTAAACTAAAACTATATAAATTATTTGCATAATTCGCAGAAAATTAGTAATTAATTAGTAAAAAAAATGAAAACTCTAATTATTCATGACAGATTTATGTTTCGCGGTGGTGCCGAACGTCTAGTCTTAATTATGGCTAAAGGTTTAAACGCTGATCTTTGTACTGGTTTTTGGAGTTATACTGAAACTTTTCCCAAAAGCGATGTGCCCAATAAATTATTTATTTTGGGTAATCCTTCGCAAAAAAGTGGTTGGCGTTATCTCAAATTCCAGTGGCTTTTTTATTTTAAAACTAAATTTATTAAAGATTATGATTTGGTAATTTTTTCCGGCAACAATTGCCTTTCAGCTGCTCATAATGTTAAAAAGGGGGTTAAAAAAATATTTTATTGTCACACACCAGTTCGTCATGCTTATGATTTAAAGAATCACTACTTAAAAAATAAAGTTTGGTGGAAAAAAATTATAATGTCTTGTTTTATTCCTTTCAGTCGCTTAGTTTATAAATGGGGTTTTAACCAAATGGATATTGTTATCGCCAACTCTCTAAATGTTCAAAATAGAATAAAAAAATATTTAAATCACGATTCTATTATCGTTAACCCGCCCATTCAAACTACAAAATTTAAATGGCTCGCTCAAGGTGATTATTATTTATCTTTTTCTCGCGTGGATAAATTAAAGAGAGTTTTTGATGTTGTCCGAGCATTTCAAAAAATGCCAGATAAAAAATTAGTAGTCTCTTCTGGGGGTGATGATTTAGAAAACGTTAAACAATTAGCCAACGGTTATGAAAATATAAAAATTCTTGGCTGGCAAAATGATGATGAACTAAAAAACTTGGTTGGTAATTGTCTGGCTACTATTTATATTCCTATTAATGAAGATTTTGGTATGACGCCACTTGAATCAATGTCTGCTGGCAAACCTTGCATTGGCGTTTTTGATGGGGGATTAAAAGAAACAATTATTGACCGCCTGACCGGTAAATTTATTCCAGAAAATTATACTATTGAAGATATTATTAAAGCGGTTGAGTGGTTAACACCTGAGCAAGCTCTAAAAATGCGCGCTGATTGTGAAATGCAAGCAGAAAAATTTAGTGAGGAAAAATTTATTGAGAAAATGAAAAATATAATTAATAATGAATAAAAAAATAATTAAAAAATCAATTACTGAAGCAAAAAAAATAATGAGGCAAATAGATGATCCTGCTCATGATTATGAACATGCCAGAAGTGTTTTTTTAGATGCACTAAAAATTTTAAAAAGATCTGAATTAAAAGTTGACATGAATATTATAGCTCTCTCGGCATGGTGGCATGATGTTGGTAGATTATATAAAAATGTTGGACATGAAAAAATTAGCGCTAAAATGGCTTATGACAATTTAGTTGAACTCAGTTTTGATAAAAAAAATTGTCTTTTGGTTTATAATGCCATTGTCAATCACAAGTGGTCAATGAAACCAAAAACAATAGAGGGTAAAATAATTTATGATGCCGATAAATTAAATTTTATTTCTATTCAACGATGGAAAAAGTGTTTAAAAAATAAAGAATATAAAAATCTAAAAGAAATGTATTTTTTAATACCCAGACTGGAAACAGAATTTTTATTTTTAAAATCTTCTAAAGAAATTTATAAAAAAAGAATTAAAAAATTTATTTTTTTTATTAATAAAATGCCAATTAAATATAAAATAAAATTAAATTAATTTTGCATGTTAATAGGCATCGACGCTTCACGTAGCGTCTCGACAATTCAAAAAACTGGGGTAGAAAAAGTGAGTGATGAATTGATAAAAGAAATTGAGAAATTAAGAAATAAAGAAATTAAGGGAAATGAAATAAAAATAATTTTCTACACCCCCAAACAAATCTCCTGGTTGCCTCAAGAAAATCAGAAGATTTTACCTTGGCCTTTTAAATTTCTGTGGACGCAAATCCGTTTAGCCTACGAATTAATTTTTCATTCGCCAAATATCATGTTTTTTCCAGTTCATTCTTTGCCTTTAGTTTTATTATTGTTTTTACCTTTTACCAATTACCGATTACTAGTTACCAGTTACTATCATATTATCCACGATATCGCTTTTAAAAAACATCCAGAATTTTATTCTTGGTCACAAAGATTGATTTTAAATTTAGACCTTTGGCTGTCATTAAAATTGTGTACAAAAATTTTTGTGCCCACCGAAGCAGTTAAAAATGATATTCTTTCTTTTTGTCATTCCCGCGAAAGCTGGAATCCAGTTGATAAAATTATAGTCACTCCTTGGGGATATAATAAAAAAAATTACAAATTACAAATTACAGATTACGAATTACGAAAGAAGCAGTTCCTTTACATTGGCAGAATCGAAGAGAAAAAAAATATTACTAATCTAATCAAAGCCTTTAAAATTTTTCACGCAACTAATCCAGAATATAAACTAATCTTAGCTGGTAAAATTGATGAAGAATTTAAAAAAAACCATAATTCATTATTCACAATTCACAATTCAATTCAATTCCTCGGTTATATTCCCGAAGAAAAAAAACAAGAATTACTTAGCGAATCCATTGCACTCATTCATGTCCCGTTTGAAGAAGGTTTTTGTTTCCCCATGCTTGAGGCCTTTGATTTTAGCTTACCAGTCGTTGCTTCTGATATTCCAGTTTTACGCGAAGTTGGCGGTGATGCTTGTCTTTATGTCAATCCAAATTCACCAGAAGACATTGCCAACGCAATGAACGCATTTACAGAAACACAAAATCTGGCCTCTCTACAAGAAAAGGGTCGCGCCCGCCTAGCCATTTTTTCCTGGGAAAAAACTACGGAAAAAATATTAAATAAAATTATAAAATAATTTTTTATTATTATTTTATTTATTAAAAAATATTGATTCAACTATTTATTAACCACCCCACCCGACTTCGTCGAGGCGCCCCTCCCTGAAAAGGATGGGACAAAAGACATTTTGTCATTCTTTAAAATTATGCTAAGATATAAACACTCTATGTGGAAAAAAATACGCTTAATTTCACTTATCATTATTGTTTTGACTGTGCTGACAGTTGGTTTTTTTGCTTATCAAATTTACACTAAACCAAATTTTCAAGATGAAAAAGAATTTACTATTCAAAAAGGCGAGAGCTTGAGCCAAATTAGCCAGCGTCTTTTTAACGAGGATCTGATTACTTCACCAACATTTTTTAAAATTTATCTTTATCTAAAAGGTTGGCAAGAATCTATTCAAGCGGGCAGTTATGTTTTAACTCCTATGCATATGGCAGATTTAGCCCAAATATTGGCTCAAGGTAAAGTTGATAATGAAGTAGTAATAAAATTTACCGAAGGGCAAACTATTGATAATTTGGCTGATATTTTATTAAATCAAAAAATAATTACTAATAAAAAAGATTTCCTAGATTTGGCTAAAGTTAATAATTTCAAAAATGATTATGATTTTTTAAAAGATTTATCAGATAATAAATTGGAAGGTTTTTTATTTCCAGATACTTATTTAATTTACAAAGATGCCACAGCTGAAGACGTGCTTAGAAAAATGTTAGATAATTTCCAAAATAAATTAACCCCAGCTTTGCAAACCGAAATAACTGCTCAGGGTAAAACTCTTTATGATGTTCTAAAGATGGCTTCTATTTTGGAACGTGAAGTTAAAACAGAAACAGATATGAAAATGGTAGCAGGTATTTTATGGCAAAGAATAGCCACTAAAATGGCCCTGCAAGTTGATTCTTCACTTAAATATATTATTGGTGGCAATAATCCCAGTTTAACTCTTAATGAGCTGGACATTGATTCATTATACAATACTTATAAATATCTTGGCTTAACACCAACTCCAATTGGCAATCCCGGTATGTCTGCCATTCGAGCCACCATTTATCCAGAAAAAAGTGATTATTGGTATTATTTGTCTGCCAAAGATTCTGGCGAAACAATTTTTGCCAAAACCTACGACGAACATAAACAAAATATACAAAAATATTTAAAATAATTTTTTTATATATGTATGCACCAGAAATTAAAAAACGGGAATCAAAAGACCCAAATGAAAAATTAATTTTTTTTAAAATAGAAGAATATGTAAAAACATGTTTTGATTATATAAAAGAAGCTCAGGTTAGTGAACAAATAAAAGAAACAATAGTCCAAGTTTTGACTAGATTTGTAAATGGTGGTTTTATAAATTCCAATCAATTTGGTTTAAATGTACGCGACACAATAGACACAATTTTAACTATCACACAAAAAGACACTAATCCGGAATCGGAATCTAAAAAATTGTATGAAAATCTTAAAGAGGTTTTATGGTTGCTGTTTGATGAAATTAAAGGGTTAACAAATTAATTTTGTTGGGTAATATATTAGATTTTAAAATAATAATTAATTTTTAAATTTATGACCGAATTTAATCAAACAGAAAAAAATAAAAATGATTCGTAGATAAATAAATCAATGTCTTGCGAATCAACAGATAAAACACTTGAAGAATTGGAAATGATGGGTTGGACTTGTGACTGGACATTCCATACAAGATTTTTAGAACAATGGAATCAAGCTTGTGACAAAGCAACAATTTTAAAACAACAAGGTTGGCGTGTCTTACTTGTTAATGGTCAGGATGAACGCGAAAGACAAGATGGGGTCGCGTATTTATACAAAAAAAGGTTACTGGAAGAAGAAAAAAAGATACATTTTCATCAAACGAATTACAAAAGTGTATTGATGCTCTAAATACGCTTCATGATAATTTTGAAGACAGGAGTATTTTGACACAACACCCAGAAAGTGTGAAAGCTATTGCTGGGAGGTTTACTACGGCTGGTTTAGGTGTATTAGAAGATTTAATTCAAAAATTAAAAGAAGCAAAAAAATAAAGAGGCCAGACGCAATGTCTGGCCCCTGTTAGAGGTTGATGTATTAGAAACCGTCAAGATTTTGTCCGGCAAAGGAGTACTGTCCACGGCATCTGTGTTTCCACAGCGCCAGAACTTTTCCCTCGCCAAAATCAATCTTGAGCATCCTGATGGCTTTGTCCTTGGCAAACCGGACAAGACCCATCTCAACCGCATTCCTATCCGAGGATACACAGAGAACATCTTCTGCATAAAAACTCGGAATAACCGACGAAAGTTGGTATCCGGCAAGAGCATAATACTTACTCTCGCCTTTGTCCAGACGGAGACTCACACAATCCAGAGGGATCTGGCCGTCAAAACTTATCTTCGGGCGATATGCGACATCGTGCATATTCTTCCAAACACCGAAGAGGTAATAGAGTACGGCCTTTCTCCATTCGTTCTCGGCAAAATTCTTCAAACCAGAAACCTGGATGCTTCTACCGTTGGAATTTTTGGAATTTTCCATTACATCCTCCTTTGTGTCGTTTTCATAATACCTCTATAACGGACCATCCGCCATAGGAATTATGAAGGTTCACAATAGACAAATATAGCATATTTTAAATAATTTGTCAAGCAAAAACCTAAAAAAGCTTAATATTGGCTAAAAAATAACTTATTGTGTGTTTTAATTAATTTGACACACTTTTTATTACTTGCTATAATAAAAACAATTCAATCCCTAAGACTGCGGGTGCAAAAGTAAATCCTGCACAGGAAATATAATGGTTGGCTAGTTTTAGCCACTTTTTCCGCAGTCTGCTATTTTTCAGCAGATTTTTTAATTTTAAAGAAGTGAGCAAGGTTTTGTTTTATGAAATAAAAACAAAACCGACAGCGAACAAAGTTAAAATTAATCCCGCCAAAGGCGGGAAACATTATTTACTAACAAAATTAAAAATTATAATAAATATATGCCAAAATCCAAACTACAAAAGAAAAAAGTCCTAGACAACGTGAGTGAGAAATTAAATAACTCTAAATCTTTTATCGTTTCTGTATTTGAAAAATTACCAGTCAAAGACGATTTTGCTTTACGCAAAGAATTGAAAGCGGAGGGTGCCAATCACGAAATTGTCAAAAAAACTTTATTAAGAAAAGTTTTAGCTGAAAAACAGATTAATGATCTAGAAGGTGTTGATTTAATCGGCAATTTGGCTATCACAACTAGTGATGATGAAGTATTGGGCGCTAAAATTTTAGCTAAATTTATCAAAGGCAAAGAAAATTTTAAAATTGTTGGCGGCATTCTAGATAATCAATGGTTAAACTCTGAGCGCATTATGGCTTTAGCTAAATTACCAAGTAAAGAAGAATTGATTGCTAAAACTGTTTGGACCATTAAAGCTCCTTTGTCCGGACTGGTTAATGTCATGGCGGGTAATATACGTGGCTTAGTTAATGTTTTAAATTCAATTAAAGATAAAAATAATTAATATTTGTAACTTGTAACTAGTAATTTGTAATTAGTAAAATGATTAAAATTTATTTTTAATTTTCATTTTACCAGTTACCGATTACAGATTACGGATTACTATTTAAAACTATATGGAAGACAAAAAAGACATCATTGTACCTGAAAAATTTAAATCAATTGTCGAAACAATTGAAAAAATGTCTGTCTTGGATTTATCAGAATTAGTCAAAATCTTAGAAGACAAATTTGGTGTTTCTGCCGCCGCTCCTATGATGATGGGCGCTATGCCTACCGGAGCTGGTGCTCCCGCTGAAGCGGTTGAAGAAAAAACAGAATTTTCTGTGGAATTAACAGCTACTGGTGAAAATAAAATCGGCGTGATTAAAGTCATCCGTGAAGTCACCGAGCTGGGTCTTAAAGATGCCAAAGATTTAGCTGAAGCCGCTCCAAAAATGGTTAAAGAAAAAATTAAAAAAGAATTAGCTGAAGAAATCAAGAAAAAATTAGAAGACGCCGGCGCTAAAGTGACCCTGAAATAAATTTCAGGGTCATCCTGAGCGAGCAAAGCGAGCCGAAGGATCTAATCCAATAATGCAATTACTTTAAAGTCATCCCGAGCGAGTCCCGACTTGTCGGGATGAGCCGAGGGATCCTGTGTGCAAAGGTAAATTTTTTTTCTTAAATCCATTAGAAAAACAGTCCCGAGTATTCGGGACTGTTTTTCGTATAGCCATATCTATTGTTTTTTATTTTTTTATGCTAAGATAAAAAAATAAGACAATTTTAAATCTAATCAAGGGAGGGAATTATGAAAAAAGCCTTTTATGGATGCTTCTTGCTTATTTTTATTTTTTTATTCAGTGGTTCTTGGTGTAATGATACCAAACCGGAAGATAAAAATTCCATTCCAGCTAATAGCGTTATTGTGCGGATTGACGGACAAAAAGTAAATTTTATCAAACCGGTTTCTTATTTACGTTTTGAACCAGGAGTTTATGGCGAATATATTATTTCAGAAATTTGGATTACGCTCGGCAATGAGCCCCCACTGCCCCTTAAATTGCCTGATTCTGGTGGCGGAACCATTCAAATTGGCAACAAAACAGCTGAAATAGATTTTGATTACAGAGTGAGTATTTATATGCTTAACCAACCTTGGAATAAAGTTGGATTAAAAGGAGTGCAAATTAATAGACAAAATAATTATTGCGCTATTTATTTACAAGCTGGCAAAAAATAATAGGGAGGTCAATATGCCTAAAAAAACACATTCGTATTCAGAAAAACCAATAGCTGGTGAAAAAATTGTTATCACCTGTAACGACGGCAAAGAATTTGTAGGTTATAGAAACGACGGTCATATCACAGGATTTAGTGACGTCAAAGTTCCCTGGAATTATGATTCTCAAAGATACGTGGTTAGTTGGCAATATGTAAACAGAGACGACTAATAACCATTTTTTTTTACAAACCAAAATCGCCAGAAAAATGCTGGCGATTTTTTATTTTTATTTGACACTAAATTTATATATCTTATTCTCAAGCGTTATTAAAGCATTGTTTTGATTGTCATCAACTATTAAATTTTTAGCCTGCCCCAAATCATTATTTAAATATTGTCTAAGAACAGCGCCATTTTCTTTATTAATCACTAGTAAACGACCATTATCTTGATCTAAAAGATACATGGAGGACCAATCTGTTTGTGTATAAAGTTCTAGATTGCTGCCCAAGGCTTGATTAATCTTACCTAATTCAAAAGCCTCTTCTTTGCCTTTAAATAATTTAATTATTTGATTTTTATTAACCAACCAAACACTACCATCAATATTAAGTTCTTTGGCACCTTTAAGCAAATCTTTATTGCCTGTATACCAATTAGTAACAGTGGGTTTAGCGGCTAAAATTTGAGAAATTTTATTCAAAGATCCAGAGGTGCTGTCCAAACTATAAATATTATCATTATAAATAGCAAAAATATTGGCTGATGTTTCAGTGGTTAGAGAAATATTTAAATTTTTAGCTGACTCTTGGCCAGATTTCCAATAAGAAAATTTATTATCATTAGTTAGTAAAACTAACTCATTGTCTTTATAAGTTTCTATTTGTTTTAAATTGGTTCCTTTAAAAACCAAAGTAGCATTTTTATCATTATCTAATTGATAAATTTCGTCATTAGCAGTTAAAAATTGCCAATTGCCTTTATTCTTCCACAAGCCTTTGAGAGTCACAGCATTTAAATTGCCAAGTTCACTAACTACTTCTAAATTAGCCTCATAGATGTTATTAAGTTTATTTAATAAAATAGTTAATTCTTTTTTTTCAGTCTCAAATTTTGTTTGCCAAGCAACTTCTGTGGGGTAATTATTATTTAGCTGGTTTAAAGCTTCGGTTAATAAATTGCTGGCTTTTTCTTTATCTTCATAAATTAAAGCTGTATCGGAAGCAGTTTTTTTCTCTATGGCCGAATCCAGAGTTTGTTGCCAATTTTTAAGTAAATCAACTTTTTTCTTGTAAAATGACAAATACCAAAGACTACTTAAAAAAATTACGATTAAAAGCACTATTAAAGCTGTAAAAATCTTTTTATTACTAAAAAAATTTTTTAAAATAGTTTTTAAAAATTTATTAAGCCTGGAAATTTTTTCTTTAAGTATTCCAGATTTAGGATGAGTTAAACTTTCCTCAACAGCTGGTAATTTTAATTCTTTGGGTTTTTTAGTTAAAAAAGAAAATGGTTTTTTTAAAATAGTCAGCAAGCTTCTTTTTAATTTCAAAAAATCTGGCCAATTAGAAGAAGCGAGAGTACGTCCAGTTCTTTGTTCTAAGTTTTCTAATTGTTTCAAAGATTCTTTAGAGCCATAAAATTCTTGAATATATTTATCAGTTTGTGATTCTTTAATCTCAATTTCTTCGGCCTGGCCATTTTCTTTAATAACAATGCCAATTAGATTATTATTTTTGCTATTTTCTAATAATAAATTTTTAAAATGCTCTACCGCCTGATTGGCTTTAAGATTAATTAAAACTTCTTTAATTTTGTCTAGAGAAAAATAATCAAAAAAGGGAAACGTGGCCAAAATAAGACCATCCTCGGCATATATTTCACCAGTAATTAATTGGCTAAAATATTTTTTTTCTTTGCTAGCATTTTTTGAACTCAAAATTTGAGAAATTTTTTTGTGACGCACCAAATAGCCGGAAAAAGCCCCCATTTGGCTTAAAACCAAATTGTTATTTTTTACCACGCCAACCAACAAATTTAATTTTTGATACCATTGATCTGGCTTGGCAAAAATATCTTGAATATTATTATTAACTTCCTGGCAAGTCAACTCTAAAGCGCTTTCCATATCAGCGATGGGTGAAGAATAGTAACTATTTTCAATTAAAGAGACTAAATCTTTAATTTTTTCCCCTAAATTTCTTTCTTTAGAATCAATGGCCAATAAAACAAACAAACGACCCAAATTAGATTTTTGAGCTAAGGCTTCATCAGCTAAAAAAACTTCTTGGTTGTTAATAATTTTAGAAAATTTAAAATTAATTTTTCCAATTGTTTCCGACATATAAGAGGAATAATTATACACAAAAGTAATTGTGTATATTATAACATAAATTTTAACCGCGGTAAATTTTGACCAAATTTTTAAAATATTATATAATAAAATTAATTAAAAATTGTGGATAAACTCCGTTCCAAGTTCGTGAACTTCGGAAAGAAACAAAAATAAAAATATGTTAAATGCCAAAAAACTAAGCCAACTTAATCAATATATTGAAGCCGCAGATATTGCCCTGCAACAAGCTAGAGAAATTTTAAAAGAAGCAGGAGCAACAGAATCTGACAAAGCTCTAGCCAAAAATAAAGCTAAAACTCTTTCTAGTAGCACAGACGCCACCACTAATTCCAAAATTATTGAAGGTGTTTTTAACGGGCAAGATATGATTGGTCCTGATGGTAAAGAATATAGCGTGCCAGCCAATTATGCTTCCAAATCCAAACTAGTGGCTGGAGATATTTTAAAATTAACTATTGAAACTGATGGTTCTTTTGTTTACAAACAAATTAAACCAATTGATCGCGAGCGCTTTACCGGCGAACTTTTAATGGATGAAGTTACGGGTAATTATGTGGTGATGTTGGCTGATGGTAGAAAATTTAATGTCTTAACCGCTTCGGTAACCTATTTTAAAGGTGCTTCTGGAGACAAAGTAACTATTCTTATTGGCAAAGACCAAACATCTGCTTGGGCAGCTATTGAAAATATTGTTAAAAATACTGATCCAGTTTTAGCTAAAGAAGTTAAAGAAATTTTACCGCCAATAGAAATTAAGGAATTACCGGCTTCACCCGAAAAAAAAGAAATCGAAAGTTTGCTTAATGATAATGATGGTTTGGACCTTGATCATTTAAATTTAGATCAAAGTGATCTTGAGGATTTATAGCACCCGAATTATTACGAATTATTTGCGAATGCCCCCGAATAACAAAAACTTTGTTTTAACAAAGTTTTTTAATTTTCACACATTATGATATAATGTAATTAGTTTTAAAAAATTAAAATTATATTTTTTATTTTATTTTTTATTTGTTCCCCGTTCGCTTGGCGGAGTCTTAGTAAAAAAAAGAGCTGAATGAAGTGTGTTCTATCTCCTCCTTTTAAAGGAGGAGACACATGCCCCGAAGGGACAGAGGAGGTGGTTATAATATTAAGAAAAAATTAATTCTAAATACTATAACCACCCCCTTAGCCTTCGGCTTAAGACCCCTCCTTTAAAAGGAGGGGACAAAAAAATGTCTCGAATTATTTCTGTGGTTAATCAAAAAGGCGGAGTAGGCAAGACCACCACCGCGGTTAATTTGGCCGTTTACCTAGCTAAGCTTGGTAATTTTGTTTTACTTGTTGATTTGGATCCGCAAGCTAATGCCACTTCTGGCATTGGCGTGGATCATAAAAATATTAATGCCGGAGTATATGAAGTTATGCTGGGGCCATATTCGATGCGTCAAGTTGCCCTGTCACTTGATCCCTTGGGTTTAAAAATTATTCCAGCTAATCAAAATTTAGCTGGCGCTAATATTGAATTGGTTTCACAAGCTGAAAGAGAACATCGACTTTACAATGAACTTTTGGAAGTCAAACACGATTATGATTATATTATTATCGATTCACCGCCATCACTTGGGCTATTGACCATCAACGGCTTAGTGGCAGCTGATGAAATTTTAATACCAGTCCAGTGCGAATATTTTGCTCTTGAAGGTTTGGGGCAACTTCTAAACACTGTGGCTTTGGTTAAACAATATTTAAAACCCAATTTAAATATTTTGGGCGCGGTTATGACTATGTTTGATGAGCGTAATAAATTGGCTAAAGAAGTTTTTAATGAACTCTATAGATATTTTCCCAATAAAATTTTCAGAACAGTCATTCCCAGAAATTCCAAACTGGCTGAAGCGCCATCTTTTGGTAAATCTATTTTACACTATGACCCTTCTGGCCGCGGAGCCAAAGCCTATGAACGTCTGGCCAAGGAATTGATGGAATATACAAGATTAAAAAAATAAAAAAGCCGGAGTTTGAAAGCACCCGGCTTTGTGGTTTTATTTTTTTATAATCCATTGATGTAGGTTAATGTTTCCATGCCACTCAAATTCAAATTTTTTATCACGCATAATATATCGAACAGCCAAGGGTACCAACTCCCTGGCAGTTGAAGCATATTCCGTCCTCATCCACTTTGACCCGCCTTTTTCCAAAAATACAGCCTCCCACTTTCCTGTTCCCAGCTCTGGAAAATAGTTGTTACGTTCAATTCTTACTTGTCTTGTTTCTCGTTTATCCTTGGGTTTCAAATAATAAACTTTTTTTTCGAATAAAAAATAATCTGGAATGAGCTCAATTACCGGCTCGCCTGATTTGTAAACTTTCTTTTTATCTCTCAATAAGAAAGCCACCAAACCAGCAACCAGAGCAAAAAATCCAAACCAACGAACTGGAATAGCCTCCGGATTTTTGCTGGGCAAAAGAATAATGGCCACAAAAATCATGACGGCTATAAAAGCATAAACCAAATTATTTTTTTTCATCATTCTCTCCTTACTTTTTCACGGGTTTGCGTTCAAATTTCTTCTTTTTAAAAGGGGCGACCAGATTAGTAAGTTGGTCAGTTTTTTCTTTTTTTTGCATTTCTATAAACAGGCGAAAAAAAGATCACAGTGGATAGTGCTAACAGAACTCCACCAAAAAAAATAAATGCATGGCCAAAGACAACATGATTGCCGTTGGATTTCAGCAATGTCAATCCCCACACAAACAAGAAAATACCGCTGACCAAAATGGTCAACATAAGATTTCTCATTTTAGAATACATGACTTTCTCCTTGTTTTATTTTTTCCAAAAAATTCTAGTTAGAAAAAAACCCGCTATTATTATAATAACTCCCCAAAGGGCTCCGTTGACAATCAAAAACAAACCAGCAATAAAAAGCCCTCCACAGGCGATAAGAGCAAGATTGTTTAAATTCTCACCATCATCAAGCCATTGACAAATAATGTGCCAAACAGCTTTTGCTTTTTTGATAATTTCTTCCATTTCCATTTTCTTCTCCTTAAAATTTTTACATAAATTAAAAAAAGTATTATAATTAATATAATAAAATTTTTCCTCCAAATTTTATATTGTTAATGTTATTAATTGCCTACTCTTTTTTTGATAACTTACCTTATCATAAAAAAATTTTATGTCAACTCTTGATCAAAACCAAAAATCACTTGGCAGGGGACTGTCTTCATTAATTGGTGACACTAGTAATATTGGCTTGCCCAAATATAATGTCAGCGCCGCAGATTTGCCCTATTTACCCAAAACTAAAAAAGGTGTGGCCAATCAAATTTTAAATTTAAATGTTAATTTAATTAAAACCAATCCCTATCAACCGCGCCAAGAATTTGCTGATATTCCTTTGCAAGATTTAGTGGCTTCTATTAAAGAGCATGGCATTATCCAACCGCTTTTGGTGACTGAAACCATGGCTGGAGAATATGAATTAATTGCTGGTGAAAGAAGATTGCGCGCGGCTAAATTGGCTGGCTTAAAAGAAGTGCCCGTTGTTGTTAGAAATGTTAAAGATTTAGAAAAATTAGAATTGTCTTTAATAGAAAATATTCAACGTCAGGATTTAAATGCTATTGAAAAAGCAGAAAGTTATAAAAAGTTAGTTGATGAATTTGGTTTAACTCATGATGAAGCAGCCAAAAGATTGGGAATTTCTCGAGCTCAATTTAGTAATTTTTTGCGTTTATTAAATTTACCAGTCGAAGCTCAAAAAGGCTTGGCTGCGGGTAAAATTTCTTTTGGTCAAGCCAAAGTGCTTTTGGAAGTTAAAGATAATAAAAAACAAGAACAAATCTATCGCCAAGCCACGACCACTGGTATGACTGTCGAAGATACTAAAAAACAAGTGGCTAAAGTTAAAGTTAATTCTTATACTAGAGAAATTAAAAAAGATCCCCAAATAAAAAATTGGGAAATGGCTCTACAAGAAAAATTAAATACCAAAGTTAGTATTAGAAAAAGAGGTAGTTGGGGTGGTATTATTGAAATCGAGTTTTACGCTGATGAAGAATTGCAAGAACTAGTGGATAAAATTGTAACATAAAAAAATATGTTATTATAAAAAAAATAAAAGCGAGTCTGTGTGTGCAGACTCGCTTTTAAACTATTTTTAATTCAAAATAAAACATACATAATTTTATCCCCTCATTTTAAAGGAGGGGTCTCATGCCCCCAGAGGGGCAGAGGGGGTGGTTACAGCATTAAAATAAAACTAATTTTGCTTAACCAAACTTTGACAATAGTTATACAGATCACTTAAAACACTATTAAGATCATTAGCAATTAATTCGTTAGTATATCTTTTAATTTTAAAACCCAATGATTCTAAATATGTTTGTCTTTCTATTTCATAATCTGGGTTATTGGCATAATTGTGTGTGCCACCATCTATTTCAATAATTAATTTTAATTCTGGACAATAAAAATCTACAATATATTTACCAATGCCATGTTGTCTTCTAAATTTATAGCCAAACTGGTTGAATCTTAACTTATTCCACAAGACCACTTCGCCTTTGGTCATACTATTTCTTAGCTTGGCTCTGATTGGTTTTTGATTAGAGTGATTAAAAAGTTCGTTGTTCATACTATAACCACCCCCGTCTCTGCTCCGCAGAGTCGCCCCTCCTTTAAAAGGAGGGGATAGAACGCAGGCTATTTTTATTTAGTAATTTGTAACAAATTTTGCCTTGAAAAGGCGGGGGTATTGGGGAACCAAACTTTTCTTTGATACATGTTATAAGAAATGAATAAAAAAATATTGCAACCTATTTGCCAAAAAATTTAAAAATATTTAAACGGCTCTTTTTATTCAGAGAAGCGCGAATCTTGTCTTTAGCCGCGTGAGTTTGCACAAAAGACAACCAAGCTTCGGAAGGCCCAGCCCGATTTTTATCAATAATAATTTCTATAACATCACTATTTTTTAAGGGTGTCGACAGAGTGGCAATTTTGTCATTAATTTTAACTCCAGCGCATTTATTGCCAATATCTGAATGAATGTGATAGGCAAAATCCACTGGAGTGGCTCCTTCGGGCAAATCAATGACATCGCCTTTGGGTGTAAAGACAAAAATTCTATTTTTAAAAAAATCTAGTTTCAAAGCCCGCAAATATTTTTTAGCTGTTTGATTATCTTTTTGTTCATTAACCAATTCTTTAATCCATTTCAATTTATTTTGTGAAATTTTTAAATTTTCTTTAAGAGCATTTTCTTTATAGAGCCAATGAGCAGCTACGCCATATTCTGCTTCTTCATGCATTTTTTGAGTGCGAATTTGAAATTCAGTAATTTTGCCATCTGGTCCAAAAACTGTGGTGTGCAAAGATTGATAACCATTGGGTTTGGGTTGAGCAATATAATCTTTAATTCGACCAGGCAAAGGCGCCCAAAGTTTATGAATATAACCCAAGACCCGATAACAATCATCAATGTTTTTAACAATAATTCTTAAGGCTACCAAATCATAAACCTTATCAATATCCATGTCTTTTTTAATAATTTTTTGATAAAGAGAATAATAATGCTTGCTGCGACCGGCAATGTTTAAAAATTCAAATTTAGAATTATCTTCCAATTCTTTTCTAATAATTTTACTAACTTTTTCTATAAACTTTGTTTGTTCCACATATCTTTTTTTAGAAATTTCCATGACCCATTTGTATTCTTCCGGATAAACATAAGGAAAAGACAAATCTTCTAATTCACATTTAATTTCTTCCATACCCAGTCGATTGGCAATAGGCGCATAAATATCCAAACTTTCTCTGGCAATTCTTTGTTGTTTAACAGGCGCCAAAGCATAGAGTGTTTTTAAATTATGAATACGGTCGGCAAATTTGATAAAGACCACGCGCACATCTTCAGCAATAGCCATAAACATTTTACGCAAATTTTCCGCATATCTTTCCAAACCGCGATATTTTATTTTACCTAATTTGGTAATGCCTTCAACCAAGCGGGCGACTTCAATGCCAAAATTTTTTTCAATGTCTGCTAAGCTTTTGTTTGTCTCTTCGGGCACATCATGTAATAGTCCAGCCATAATCGTGGCTAAATCCATTTTATATTCAGCTAATTTATACGCCACTTCCAGGGGGTGTTGAATATATTCTTCGCCACTGGTTCTTTTTTGGCCTTGATGGGCTTCCTTAGCAAAATCATAAACCAAACGCAGCAAATCTAAGTCTGCTTCTGCATTATTTTTTTTAATAATTTCTAAAATACGATTGATAGTCATATATTGACTATTATAGAGCAAAAATGTATTCTAAACAAACCTGTGGATAAATAACCATTGACTTTTTTACATTTTTTTGATATAATGGATTATTAACAATAATTATCCACACATTGGTTATTTATAACCTGATGTTAGCAACAATATGTTTAAAATAGCTTTTATCGGTCAAAAAGGCATTCCTATTACTCAAGGTGGGGTAGAGCGTCATGTTGAAGAACTATCTTTACGTCTATCTCGCAATGGTTATGACGTCTATGTCTATACCAGACCTCATTTTGTGCCTAAAGAATACAAGAAATATGATAATGTCAATTTGATTAGTTTGCCGTCTTTACGCACTAAAAATTTTGATGCTATTTCTCATACTTTTTTAGCTACTCTGCATGCTGTTTTTAAATTAAAAGCAGATGTTATTCATTATCAAGGCGTGGGTCCTTCAATTTTATCTTGGCTACCTAAAATTTTAAATTATAATATTAAAGTTGTGACTACTGTTCATTCGGCAGATTGGGACCATCAAAAATGGAGTTTTTTTGCCAAATTTATGTTAGAGCTAGGTGCCAAATTTGCTTGCAAATTTGCTGATGAAACAATTGCTGTTTCTCGCAGTTTGCAAAAATATTGCTTGTCTAGAAATAAAGGTGAAGCCACCTATATTCCTAATGGTGTGCCTTTACCAGACAAAAATAATGAATTGGCTGATAAAGTTTTAGCTGGTTTTAATTTGGAAAAACAACAATATCTATTAGTAGTTTCCCGCTTAATTAAGCATAAAGGTGTGCATTATTTAATTGAAGCTTTTAAAAGACTTAAAGATAGAGATGGAGCTAGTAAAAAAATGGCTGATCTAAAATTAGTTATTGTGGGTTCCACGGCTTTTACAGAAAATTATCAAAAATTTTTATTAAAATTAACTCGTGACCGCAAAGATATTATTTTTACTGGCATTCAAACTGGTGCTAATCTTGACGCCCTGTATAGAAATTGTTATTTATATGCTCAACCCTCTGAATCCGAAGGGCTTTCTATTTCAGTGCTCGAGGCTATGTCTTATGGCAAAGCAGTTTTAGTTTCTGATATTGAAGAAAATTTGGAATTAATTTCTGGCAATGCCGAATCTGGTTCTGTGGGCTTTGATTTTCAAAATAAAAATGTTAATGATTTGGCTCAAAAAATTGCCATTCTTTATAATAATCCACAAATTGTGCATCAAGTTGGAGCTAAAGCCAGAAATCATGTCAAATTATATTATAACTGGGAAGAAATAACTACACGCACAGAAAAAATTTATAAAAATATAGTTTTAGTTAAAGATAGAGTGAAAAAGTTCAGTCCCGCTTTTTCACTTTCAAGCGAAAGAGCCTAAGAAATCCAAAAAACTGCCCCCTAAGGGCAGTTTTTTGTTGTAGACAAAATAGGGGAGGAATGATAAGATAGGAGTGGAATTAAATTACAAATATCAAATAACAAATTCCAAACAAATTACAATATTAAAATTCAAAACAAATTAAACTATTTTAAATTTGAGATTTTGAATTTATTTGGGATTTGGAGCTTGTAATTTGGAGCTTATCACATTTATGTTTAAAAAAATATTTGGTAAATTTTCTTATGATTTAGGCATTGATCTTGGCACAGCCAATACCTTGGTTTATGTTAAGGGCAAAGGCATTATGGTTAATGAACCATCGGTAGTGGCTGTTAACAATAGAAATGATCAAATTGTGGCTATTGGTGAAGAAGCCAAAAAAATGATTGGCAAAAATCCAGCTCATATCAATGTGGTTAGACCATTGGTCAATGGCATTGTTTCAGATTTTGAAGTTACAGAAAAAATGTTGAAATATTTTGTCGATAAAGTACATAAAGATTCTTGGCTATCTACGCCAAGACCACGTATGGTCATTGGCATACCTCTAGATATTACAGAAGTTGAAAGAAAAGCTGTGGAAGACGCCGCGCTTTCAGCTGGAGCCAGAGAAGTTTTTTTGGTCGAAGAACCTATGGCCGCGGCCATTGGAGCCAGATTACCTATTAATGAAGCAGTGGGCAATTTAATTATAGACATTGGCGGGGGCACCACAGAAATTGCTGTCATCTCATTATCCGGAGTGGTTAGTTCAAAATCTCTAAAAACAGCTGGGGTAGAAATGGATTGGAATATTATCAATTACGCCAGAGAAAAATATAATCTTTTTTTAGGAGAAAATTCGGCTGAAAATATTAAAAAATTTATTGGCTCGGCTTATCCCCAAAATGAAAAAATCAATATGGAAATCCGTGGTCGAGATTTATATTCAGGACTGCCCAGATCTTTGAAAGTTACTGATGAAGAAATCCGCTATGCCTTGGCTAAAACAGTTAGCATTATTATTGATAATATTAAATCAGTGGTGGAAACCACTCCGCCAGATTTGGTTTCGGAAATCTATGAACGGGGCATTATTCTTTGCGGTGGTGGGTCTATGCTTAAAGGCATTGATAAATTAATTGCTAGTGAAACTAAAATTCCCACCAAAATTATTGACGACCCACTAACTGCCGTAGCCAGAGGCGCTGGTATTATTTTGGAAGATTTGGAAGGTATGCAAGATTTGTTGATTCCAACTACGAATGAATAAATGTTGTTGCGAATTATTACAAATTATTTACGAATTATACAAATATAATATTCACACTTTAAATATTCGTTAATAATTCGTAATTTTAATTCGCATAATTAGTATCTAATATATGTCGCGTAAAATAATTAAAAACGAATTTTTTATTATTGGTCTTATTGTTTTAGTCATAATTTTTTTGCATTATCTAAAAATTCTTTCCCCTTTAGAAAAAGTTATCTATTGGACTTTGGCGCCTTTGCAAATTACCACAGAAAATCTGGCCCATAGCGCTAACAATTTAATTAATAATAATTTAATTAAACACAATTGGCCCGAAGAAAATAGAATTTTAACCGCCAAAGTGGAGACTTTAGAAAATCAATTAGTTGGTTTAAAAAACTTTATTGAAGAAAATCAATTAATTGAAGCTCAAAAACAATATTTAAGCGAAAGAAAACTTAATTATCTAACTGCCAGAGTGCTGGGCAGAGCAGAGACCAATAATGCTAATATTTTAATTATTAATAAAGGTGAAAGCGATGGCGTTAAAGTTGGTCAAGCCGTAGCCGGAGTTAATGGTGCACTACTTGGCAAAATTATTAAAACTGAAAGTAAAATTGCTCATCTTTGGTTATTAATTGCCAATGGCAATCGTTTTAACAGTACTCTTGCAGGTAATTCTGAAGTTGCAGGCTTGGCTGAAGGCAACCACAACACTTCCTTAATTTTAGACTATATTTTAAAAAATGCTGAGCTTAAAACAGGGGATTTAATAGTCACTTCTGGAGCTGATGCTTTAATTCCAGCCGGTATTTTAATTGGTTCGCTTGGCGATATTATTGATGATAAAAATAATCTTTTTAAACAAGCGGAAATTATTTCGCCTGTGGATTTTAAAAACATTAAAATTGTTAACGTGATTCAATAAATTTAATCTACTTGGAGTATGTTTAATAAAAAAAATATTTTTTGGCTAGTTTCTCTCATCTTAATTTTTATTATTGAACAGGCTTTAATTTTACGTCTAGACGCGCGTTTAAATTTCTGGCCAACAGTTTTAATTTTTACGCTTTTAATTTTTGATTTAAAAAAAGCTTTAGCCTGGGCTTTGGGCGCCGGTTTTCTTTTGGATCTCTATTCTTTTTTGCCTTTTGGCAGTTATCTGGCCTATTTTTTTCTGATTATGCTCTTGCTATATTTTTTAACTAAAAATTTCTTAACCAACCGTTCTCTAGTTTCACTTCTAATTTTAAATCTAATTGCTTGCGCTTCTTTTCTAGCCCTGTTATTTATTACAGAAAAAATATATTTAAAATTTTTATTAATAGAAAAAATCGCTCTTTACGGCTGGCAAGATATGCTTATTTTTTTCCTAGCCAATTTAATTCTAACTTTAATAGGCTTTATAATTACTTTAAAATTCACGAAAATTTTGGAAGTGGGTTCTATTCAAAAAAGGTAGTTAAAAATTAATTCCCCTTGGGATTATTTTTTAAGCGCTTGACAAAAAAATTGGCAAGACTAAGATTATTGTATATAATAAATTCACCCTTTGGAATTGTGGATATATGAATGAGCCAGTTTTTCACACCCTACGCTGTTTAAAATGCGCTTGCCACTTTTCTAACATCTTAAAAGTGGAAGGAATGGTTAAGATTGAGAAAAAATGCCCTAAATGCAAGTGTTTGAATACTATAAATTTAACATCTAAAGAGATTACTATAAAATGTAAGTTAGAGCCAGAAAATATTGATAATAGCGGAGAAAATAGTTTTATAGGCGAAAGAGAAGAATATTAGTAAATGTCAAATATCCAATGTCAAATGTCAAATGTTTGGTATCCAATGTTTAATGGTAAAAGTAAAAAATTAAAAATATATCATATTTTTATAGGCAAACATGCCCTTGATGGGATATCCACGCCTAAGAGTTATAAATTTAATTTTGAAAGCAAGATTAATTAAATTTTTATGAATGAGCCCGGTGCTATTTGTAATTGGAGGTGTGCCAAATGTGCTTATCATTTTGCCAACATCTTTATTATTGAAGGCGCTATCAAAGAGGCTAAAAAATGTCCCAAGTGCAAGTCTTTAAACACTTCTGAATTCTATTCCAAAGTGCAACATTAGGTTTTTGATTTAAATATTTCATAAGGCGTTGCATAATGATGTCTTTTACGCGGTCGGCTGTTAATCAGCCTGACCGCTTTTTGTATTTGTTCACTGG
>Ga0209717_1001208_pt1 | contig 28752 bp, 24 predicted proteins | sample AD_UKC048_MetaG_FD_184418 | JGI IMG/M metagenome (GOLD analysis project Ga0209717, IMG submission 184418) | Active sludge microbial communities of municipal wastewater-treating anaerobic digesters from USA - AD_UKC048_MetaG (SPAdes) (version 2) | ecosystem: Engineered > Bioreactor > Anaerobic >... | reverse complement strand
CAACCGATAATGATGGCAATCAAGGCGGCCAGTTTAAACAACTGCGACATTTGCCGCTCCTGTTGGTAAAAACTGGCAATGCGGTCATCCAAAAACTGGTAATCCAGGATGTATTCAGGGTAAATTCTGTTCCAGGCTTTTTCAATCAGTGGGATAGTTTCCAACAACTGCCCAGCCTGTAGTTTGACATTGGCGGTACCGTAGTTGTCGCTGTGCATCATCAGCACGGGGGCGATTTCCTCTGACAGGGATTCCGAATGGAAGTCTTTCACCACGCCTACAATGGGTGCTTTGTAGTAGCCGTCCCAAAGGTTGATCATTTTGCCAATGGCATCTTGTGGGTCTTTTACTCCCAGGCGTTTCAGCAAGGTTTCATTCACGACAAAGGCACGAAAGGTATCCGTACTCGCAAAGGCATGGCCCGCCGCGAATTCAATGTCGTATAAGCTGAAATAATTGGGATCCGCCACTTTCATATTGGCCGCAAAATCGCTGTCCTTCTCGGCATTGTCGTAGCGCAGGGGTGTGAACCAATTGCGGTCGTCGGCAGGTGAATTAAAACTCATGCTGACTTCCGCGACCCCACGTTGTTGCAGGAGTTCATTTTTTAGCGAATTGACTTTGGATTGGCTAACGCTATCGGTCGGCACGTTGATCAGAATTACCGGGTCTTTTTGGCTAAAACCAAGATTGGTGCTTTGGAAAAAATTCATCTGCTTGACTACCACCAACATGCCAAAAATCAAGACCTGGGCAATGGCAAACTGAAACACCACCAAGGCCCGGCGCAAAGTCGCATTGCCGGTACTTTTCACCCGGCTTTTCAGCGCAACAATCGGATTGAAGCCCGATAAAATAATCGCTGGATAAAACCCGGACAGGAAGGTAACCGCCAGGGTTAAGCCAACAACAAAGGCCAGCGTATCCCAACCATGCAATACTTGTAAAGTCACTGGAAATTCCAGCAGACGACTCGCCAGAGGCATGGTCACCTGAGAAAGCAGTAAGGCAGCGCCTACGGATAGGCTCACAATCAGGGTGGTTTCCGCTAAAAACTGGCCCAAAAGTTGGCGGCGATTGCCCCCTACTACCTTGCGTACCCCCACTTCTTTGGAGCGCCGAATGGCCTGAACCGTAGCCAAATTGATAAAATTGATACAAGCCATCAACAAAAGAAAAACACCCACCAGGGTCAGTGAGCGAATGGTGGCTTTGGAAAAAGTGCGCCCAGAGGGGGTGCTATAAGCTGCGTCGAAGTGCATCTCTTTCAAAGGCTGCAAGCGAAACACGGCTTTATGGGCATCAGCCGGGCGGTGTTTTTTGGCAAATTCTGGCATCATGGTATTGAACTGCTCGCCGCTGGTATTGGGGGCAAGCAATACAAAAGCCTGCCAGGCACTATTGATCGAAACCCAGTCGGTCGAAGTGCGCGGCGTAACCGAGTACAAAACGGTGATGGGCAGGTCACTACTGGCGGGTGGGTTTTTGATCACCCCGCTGATGTTCAGAGTGCGGTTGTTGTTGAGTCGGATCGTTTGGCCCAGGGCTTTTTGCCAGGTACCAAAATAGCGCTCGGCTACTTCCTGGGTCAAAACGGCGTTGTCGGGTTGCCCTAAGGTGGCGCTGGCGTCATTGGACAACCAGGTGTAATCAAAAATATCGAAAAAGCTGGGGTCTACCGCGTAGATGCCACTGGCTTCCCGGAATTTTTGGTTACTGGAATTGACGGTGATTTGGCCGGAGCCACCGCCGATGTAAAAGGAAACCCGTTCGATTTGAGGATACTCGGCTTTTAAAGTAGCGGGCACGGGATAAGGAATGGCACCAGTCAAATTTGGCCCTTCGGGTGTTTCCATATCGGTCACCAGGCGGTAAATGCGGTCTTTTTTCTGGTGATGCGTGTCGTAACTCAATTCAAACTGAATGACAGTGTACAACATCAAGGCACAAACAATGCCCACGGTCAAGCCAGTGGCATTCAGGATGGTATAGGTGCGGTTGCGCAAAAGACTGCGCCAGGCAATTTTAAAATAGTTTTGCAACATGGTCGTGTGATTTCGGTATGTTTGGGTAACGCAAGTTCCGTGCCAGCGAAAATAATTCTTATAGTTCGTTGATAATCAAAAAAATTTAACGTTTATAATTGTTCGGTTTTGGACAGTAATTGTCCGCTTTTGGGTTTACAGAGAAGGCTTGTAAGTTCATTTTTGACCTATCCGCATTGCTTTCGATTTTCGCAGGAAAAAGGAGTGAACAAACTAAGTATCACCTGAGTACAGCTAAAAAGCTACTCCGTGTGGAAAGAAAAAATAGCATCAAATTAAAATTGAGGCGCCTCAAATCGTGATTTGCAGCATTCAGCTCAGGTAGGAAGCGAATCTTTGTACCATTCATTCACTTCAAAAACGCTGCACCATGTTCAAGATTTTTGCGCAATGCGCCCTGCTTTTTTTCAGCCTCCAACTTACTGCTCAAAGTACCAGCAACCCGGTTCGGGTTAGCTTCACCCTGGCTAATCCGGGGCTGAGCACCAAAATCATCGATATTCGGTACTTCGATAATGCTCAATCTAAAGCCAGCGGCTACGGCTATCACTTGGGTGGGCTCAGCAGCCATGCCGTGAACATGCCCTCAGGTACACGCATTTATGAGCAACGAAAAACCAAGTGGCAACTTATCCGGGTGGTCACTGCCGCAGATGCAGGCCAAAAAATCAACCTTGGCAAAACCTATGAAATCAGCCACCAACAATGGCTTGATGCCGCCTGGGCTGAAAAGTATGAAGAAATTTACCGCCTGGAAAAAATCAAAGAACAACCTGAAGTGGAAACCTTTGCACAAAAAGCAGGTTTAGACATGGTCACCTTCAAAGTAGCGGGTAAATCGATGATCGGCAAACAGGTGTACGTCCGAGCTGAAATCCCTGGCGATGAACAAAATTTCAACGTAGGTTTTAGCCGAAAGCTGAGTTGGGGTAGTGTTTATCGGGTAAGTTACCCAGTGGGCACCAAATTGTACCGTTGTGAAGCGCCCTATTGGGAAGGCAAACGAGTCAAAGAATCTTTAATCCTGACCGTAGACAAAGAAAAGAGCCTTTATTTGATTCGGATATGAGGAATTGGTTCATCATTGTACTTATTCACTAGTGAATCAATCTACATTCAAGCTGCCTCTATGCAATTCAATTTCAACATCTATTCTACTCCTTTGCTTTTTGCTTTTATCCAAGGCTGGATTTACGCAGGTATGTTCTGGCTAAGGGCATGGCGGCATGGACGCTGGTCAGATGGGCTGTTTGGCGTGTTGATCGCCGCATTCACTTTCGAGATTTGGGAGTATATGCTGGGTTTTGCCGGGATTGAAATCTTGTGGACTACATTGGAGTTTTTTCCTCGGAACTTTAATTTATTGATCCCCGCCTTGAGCTGGTTTTACCTGAAAAGTCAATTCAATACGCACTGGCAACCGCGTTGGCAGGATATGTGGCATGCGGCCCCATTCAGTTTATATTTTGGCTATCACTTGCTGGTGTTCTTCCAGGGTCCTGACTTTGTTGAATGGTGGAAAACCGAGGTACACTTTCCTTGGGGCATCCAATACCTGGAAGCCATTTTGTCTTTCACGCTGACTGCCCTGTATTTTTATCGGGCCTACCAGTTGTACCATCAATATCGATCGTGGTCGCCTACCCAATTCTCTAACCCGGAGTTGCTGAGTTTTGGCTGGTTCCGTAATTTTTTACTGGCCTATTTTTTGGCCAGTGTCATTGGTTGGAGTATGACTTTAATCGACCTGTGGCTGAACCTGGATTTTTGGCACGACTGGTGGGATGAACTATTCAATGCCGGATTGATTTATTACCTCAGCATCGCAGGGTATGCCCAAACCCAAGCCCGCCAACTGGTTTTTGATCCATCCACGCAAGATGCCCCAATTCCGGAGATGGCCAAAACCGATAAACTCAGCGAAGCAGACCTGCAGCACTGGCGAGAACAATTGACTCGTTTGATGGAATCTGAAAAAATGTACCTGGAACCAGAATTGGCGCTTGCGGATTTGGCGCGTCGACTGGGCACCAATACCTCGATACTTTCTGCTACCATCAATCGGGTTTTTGAAAAAAACTTCAATGACTATGTCAATGCCTACCGGGTGGAAGCGGTGAAAAGCCTATTGGCTGATCCTTCCGTGGCACACCTTTCGCTGTTGGGGATTGGCCTGGAAAGCGGCTTTAACTCCAAGGCCACTTTCAACCGGGCATTTAAAAAAGCGACGGGGGTTTCGCCCCGGGAATATGTCGCTCAAACTTTGTGAAACCACAAAAGCCCGATCTGGGTGAGCCATTGTTAGGTTTAACTATATTTACCCTAAAAACAAACATGAACCAACGCATTGCCCACATCGCCCTGGTGGTTGACGATTACGACGAAGCCATTGCTTTTTATACCCAAAAACTGGGTTTTCAGCTCCTGGAAGACACGCCACTAAGTGAAACCAAACGTTGGGTAATGGTGGCTCCCAAAGGGCAAGGGGAATGTTGCCTTTTGCTCGCCAAAGGAGTGGGGGAAGAACAGCGGAGTCGCATTGGCAACCAGACCGGAGGGCGGGTCTTTTTATTCCTGTATACTGATGATTTCTGGCGCGATTACCGCCAGTATCAAGATCAGGGCATCCAGTTTGTGCGCGAGCCCGTAGAGGAGACTTATGGTACGGTTGCTGTTTTTGAAGATTTGTACGGGAATTTGTGGGATTTGATTGAGCCAAGGTAAATTTTAAGGAACAAATAAAATAACCTGCGCTTGTAATGAGAAGAGAGGGCTGGTCTAAGAACCAGCCCTCTTGCAATAAAAAACGTTTTGCAACGAGCGCATTAGAAGCGCCAAAAAACCTATTCATTATTTACCGCGCTTGCGGAAATAAATGTCTCCGCTCACCGATTCAGCTTTGACACTGCTGCCACCCCCGTTGAGGCTGGCCGCTACTTTTTTGCTATAGGCAGAGCTGTGCTCATTCAATTTGATGTCAAAATCGGTGTAGATTTCGCCCGTAACACTTTTAAATTCCAGATCAGCCGCAGTACTGGCGGTACGATCTATATCCACAAATCCGCTGATGGTTTTCGCGCGCAAGGAGCCATTGTGTCCACGTATTTCGATGTCGCCCGAAATGGTTTCCAGGGCTAGTGACGTACCTGTGGGGAGGGTGATTTCGTAATCGATGCGCAAGCAGTAGCAATCGATGTTGCTTACTCCGGCATTCAACAAGGAGTCACAATTGTTGCACCAAAAAGAGCGATCCTTGTTCCAGTCTTTATCACGGAAAAAATCCTTTTTGAAATCGGTTTTGACGTTGAGTTCCTCTTGAACGTCGACTACCTCCATGGTGTGAACTTGTTTGTATTCTTCCTTGGTCGTTTTGAGGATGGTGGTCAACTTCAATTCTGCTTTGTCCCAGGTTTTGACCGTAATGGTACGGGCAAAAGGCAGTTTCAACACTGCTTTTTTACCACTGGGCATAGCGTATGTAAAATCGCTTGCATCCCCGCTCTTGCTTTGCGGTTGGGCTTGCGTAGCAGGGGAGTTTTGGGCATGGCCCGTACAGCCCGACAAGAGGATCAGGCACAAAAAGATCAGGTTTTTCATGATAGGAAAGGATTTGAAAGTGAAAAGCGAAAAACTAATAGCGAAAAGCGAAAAGTATCGGTAATATGGATCGGAAAGCATGAACTATGGGTTGCTATTCGCTATTAGTTTTTCGCTATTCGCTTTTAGTTTTTTACTATTTTTTGCGCAGGTACAAATCTCCATTGATGGACTTGATGGTCAATTCTACCCCACCACCATTGATGGTGGCTCCGGAAACGTTGCGGGTAAGTTGTTTAAGTCCGTCGCTTTTTTCATTGGTCGCGAATTTGATGTCCAAATCCGAATACATGTCACCATGGAAGGTAGACATAGACAGCTTGGCCTTGGTATCGGCAGGCATGGTCACATCTACAAAGCCGTTGATGGTGCTGATGTGGCAAGGTTTGCTCTGGTTTACTTTGGTGAAAATGACTTCCGTGTTACCATTAACGGTGTTGGATACAATGGGCCCGGTTACATTGACGAGTTTGATGTTGGAACTTTTCCCTACAATTTCTACCTCACCACTAATGTCTTTGATCTCCATGTCGCTTTTGGTCCAATCCAGTACTTCCACTTTGACATCGGCATTGTTGGGTACTTTGATTTTGTAGGTAGCCTCCCGATAATTGGCTTTTTTGACGGTCATCACGCCACCAGCTTCTTTGATTTCCAGCCCAATGCCAGTATTGTCTTCGGCGGTGCCGTACAAGGGCTTGAGTCCCTTGGCGCGTTCAGGAGGGCCTGGGAACGTGCCGTCGGCTTCAATTTGGATTTCATTGCCACTATAACCGCTGATTTCAATCTCCGCTCTTTCGATGACAATACTCACTTTAGGCGCAGAGCCGGTGAAGGCTTTTTTGAAAGTTTTTTGGGCAAACGTAGCCGGTAAGAGCAACAGCAGTGCTGCGCCCAGTGCAAATACATGCTTCATGACGTTGATATTTTGAAAGGTAAAAAATGTCGATTGTTAAAATTTACAGGAGCACATCCAAGCCAGCCGCAGCCTCTTGTCGCACAAAATCCATCAATTCCTGGTCTTCTGACATCGAGCGCAAGGACGGAACCGCCCGTTTATCCCTCAGTGCAACCAGGATTTCGATAATGGTAATTTGTACTTCGGGGCTCTCTTGATAAGCCAAACTGCTGATCAGTGCTTTGCGGGCATTTTGATCGTCTGCAAAACTTCCCAGCGCTTGCGCTGCTTTCATCCGCACATTGATCATGTCGTCGAAGTTGAGGGTATTGATCAATGCTTTGATAATTGTGGGGTCCGCTTTTTCCTGCTCCAATACATTTACTGCCTGGATACGGTCGCTGGCGCTGGCTTCTTCCAACATGGCCAAAACCAGCATTTTTTGGGTACTGCGCATCTCCTGGCGCAATGCTGCAATTTCTGCTTGTTGCTGTTGATTGACCCGCCAAAACCAACCAAAACCCAAACCGATGATCAAGAGGGCAAATGTTGCTGCCAATTGCCATTCCATGCGGGAAAGCGCTTGGAAGGAACGAAGCCTTCCAAGCCAGTTGGGTGATTGCAGTTGGCGTTTTTCCGCCTGCAAAAATGTATCGAATCGTGCGTCTAATTCGCTTGAAGGAGTTTGTTCAGGTAACTGTTCCAGTTGCAGTAATACGGCTTGCAGCTCTTCCAGGTTTTTGCGCAAGTCAGCATCCTGGGCCAATTGTGCTTCCAGTTGTTGGCGTTCCTCGGCGGGCAAAGTGCCATCGAGGTATTCCATGAGGAGAATTGCAGTTTTATCGTGCATCATGACTTTTGGAGTTTAAAATAAAGGCTGCGCAATTGTTGTAAGGCCCGGAATACTTTCAGTTTTACGGCACCTTCAGTGCAGCCCAGGAGTTCGGCAACTTCCATGTATTTCATACGTTGGTAGCGGGTCATCAACAAAATCTCAAGCTGATCTTTGGGGAGTTGTTGCATGGCTTTTTCCATTTGTGCCAGGTTTTCTTCCCGTTCGAACCCCAATCCCATCAGTCCGTTTTCACTGAGTTCAAGGTGGTTTTCGTACTTGCTGATGTCTTCTTTGACCTTGTTGCTACCCTGTCGTTGAAAATCCGCTTGGACATTGCGCGCAATTTGGTACAACCAGGCTCGGAATGCCATCCCACGACGGTAACTTTGGCGGTACTTGATCACCCGCTCAAAAATCGACTGCACCAGATCTTCACTGACCTCGCGGGCAAGACCCTGGCGCAGGAAGAAATTGAACAAACTGACCCGATACCGCTGAAACAAAACAGCAGCTGCGTCGAGCTTGTCCGCTGCGAGTTGTCCCATCAGTTCTTCGTCGTTCAGGTTTGATGTGCGCTGCATTCCGTTGGCTTTCAAATAGGATTACTTGGGGTTGGGAAAAAGGTTACGAAAAAAGGTGAAGTTTTTTTAAAACTCGGAACTTGACTTGAATTTAATAGGTTTGGAGCACTAAATACTCAATCGGAGTTCATGAATCGAAAACTAGCCAGCATCCGACAATGTGCCGAACTGCGTCCCATTCCGGGTGCCGATGCCATCCAAATTGCCGTGGTAGACGGATGGACTTGCGTTGTTAAAATAGGTGAATTCAGCCTCGGCCAGAAAGGGGTTTATTTTGAAATAGACTCTTTTTTGCCCATAGACGATGCACGTTTTGAGTTTTTGCGGCGGTCTTCGCTGCGCCGCATGGGCGAAACAGAAGGTTTTCGCTTGCGCACCATTCGTTTGCGGGGGCAATTGTCGCAAGGTTTGTTTATGCCCTTGAGTGTATTTCCCGAAGTGGATCCCGCTGAACCCATTGGCACCGATCTAACCGAGCGTTTGCGCGTGGCCAAATACGAGCCACCCATTCCTGCCGATTTGAGCGGCAAAGTAATTGGGCCTTTTCCCGGTTTTATTCCCAAAACGGATGAAGAGCGGGTACAAAATCTGGTGGAGGAGTTTGCGACCTGGCAAGGGCTGTCCTTTATCGTGACCGAAAAATTAGACGGTACGTCCTTCACTGCTTATCAGCGCGATGGCAGGTTTGGGGTTTGTTCACGCAATTGGGAGCTTTCGCCTGAAGACCCCAATTCATACTGGAAAGTAGCGGAGCAAAACCAGTTGGAGCAAAAACTACAGCGGCGCAATCTGGCCATTCAGGGCGAGATGATCGGAGAGGGCATCCAAAAGAACCTGTACAAATTGTGGGGGCAGCACCTTTTTGTGTTCCATGTGTTTGACATTGATCAGCATCACTATTTCTCTTTTGCCGAAACCCAGGCTTTTTGCCAGGAAAACAACTTGCAGGTTGTCCCATTGGTCAACCCCGATTTTCGTTTACCGCCCACAATAGGAGATTTGTTGAAACTGGCAGAGGGCACTTCATTGCTGAATCCTCAGGCCATAAGGGAAGGTTTGGTGCTGCGTACAGCAGACCGAAAAGTGTCTTTTAAAGCGATCTCGAATGCGTTTTTGGAGGAGGAGGATTGAGGGGGATTTAACCACCTGAGACACCTGAGTGCACCTTAGATGAACTCAGGTGTCTCAGGTGGTTCAAATATTAATGTATTTTAGGGGGCAAAACTCCATACTATGGGACGAATACTGCTCCGTTACGTTTTTTATTTTATCGTTGCGGTATTGATTTATCTCAATGCTCGGCTTTATTACCAGCCCAAATGGGCAAAAGACCAGTTACATCTCAATCAAAGTATATACGCTCAGCTTCAACATCTCCAAACGCGCATGCATACAGGCGCTGGTGCCGACATGCAAAACGTTTTTCCCGAAGGCTTTCTCTTTTTGAATGCTTTGTACGGCCTGTCCTGGTGTGCTTTATTGGAAAAAATCGAGGCACAATCGGCAATTCAGCAACAAGGGCTTGATGAAGTGCGCTGGGCTTTGCAAGAAATAGCATCTCCTGTCGGGAAACGCCCCTTTAATCCCAATTTGCCCCTAGCTTATGGTGCTTATTACATGGGATGGAGTAATTATTTACGGGGAAAATACTTGACCATCATCCCAGCATCTGCTCGCGATTCAGCAGAGGTAAAGGTTTTTCAAAACAATTGCGCATTGATTGCAAGTGCCGTACAAAAGAGCGAAACGCCTTTTCTAGAGTCGTATATCTATGCTGCATGGCCTGCTGACATGGTTCTTTGTATGGCTACCCTGGCTTTGCACGATCGTTTGTTTGAACCCAGGTTTCGACAAGTTCTCAACAGCTGGGTGGAGCGAGTGGAGCAAAAAACCGACGCCCTAGGTTTAATACCTCATTCAGTTCATCCCTATACTGGATCAGTAATCGAACCCGCCCGGGGCTCTTCTCAAAGTTTGATACTTAACTTTTTAATCGAAATTGATTCAAACTACGCTCGTCAAAAAATTAAAACTTACAAACAATCTTTTTTAGCCTACCGTTTTGGACTTCCAGGCATACGTGAGTATCCGAAAGGAACCCTCGGATTGGGAGACATTGATTCTGGGCCAGTACTCTTGGGTATTGGTGGAGCAGCGTCGATTGTGGGGCAAAGAACCATGGCTGTATATGGTGAAAATGACGCCGCTATTGGCTTGCGCAACAGCATTGAGGCATTTGGTGTAGGGCTAAAGTGGCGGGGTAAAAAGCGCTATATTTTTGGGACTTTGCCCATCGCCGATGCCTTCATCGCCTGGAGCAATTCCGTTGAGGCAGTAGAAAGTGAACGATTGGTGGAAAAACGAAATTGGAGGTGGGGATTTCAGTTGGGATCGGTGGTGGTAGTGATCATGGGATTAATAGGGCTACGAATACATAGAAATCGTAAATTCTGAAATAATCCTATTGATAATCATGACTTACCTCAAGCACGTTTGAAGTAAGTTTATCAACAAGTATTCGACCACTAATAATTAATTTTTCCCCTCTTCTGGGGTCTCTAGGCTCTGTCAATTACCCACAAAACCGCACATTGAATGTGAGATTGTGGGTAATTGACAGGTCTCAGGAGATTCAAAAACCAAACTGCTTAATCTGATCATTCTACTTTTTCAAAACGCAAGTTCCTGACCCGATTGTAGGTCATCAATACGGCAATCACCCGTCCAGTAGCCTCAGTTTCCAAGCTCATTTTGTAATCCGAGGCAAGAAGTTCCCCCTTTTGCACCACCTCAATGTTGATGTCGTTTTTACCCCCCTCTCGTTTAAAAACCAAGCCCTTTTCTGGCGACAATTTAATACTGAAATTCAGATCCAGCTCTGTACTATAATACCTACCCACGCAAGCCTGCAAGTAAGCGTCGGAAGGAGCGAAGGGGGGAAGTTTTTTAAGCAACAGCGGCTCTTCTGTCTTCGTATACAATGCCATGGTGCTCGTCGAATCTGGCCTGTGGTTGAAGGAAACTTTCCAGTCTTCATCAATATCCCAGTGGTATAAATTGCCTGTTTCACGAATCAGTTTGCGCGGGTTGTTGTTGTCCATTTGCCAATACAAGCTGCCTTCCTTGAGCTGAATCCGAATGATGTTGTTTTCGGAGCTGCGGTACTGACCGACCAAATCTCCGGGTGTTGAGGCCGCTTGTACTTGCAGCGGTCGGGTTGCATAGGCGAGTTCTGCTGCTTTGCGCCCCAAAATTTGGGTAGCAACTTCCCGGGCAATCCCCCCACTCCACAAATTACCATTGTTACTCAGCACCATGATGCTCAATTTTTCGCTTGGGAAACGAAGCGTTTGGGCATTGTATGAGCCTGTGCTACCAGCGTGATGCACCGCCGGGTAGCCATTGATCGGGCTGATCTCCAACCCGTAGCCATAATCCTGAATGGTCGTGTTGGGAATTGGCTTTTGACTACTATTCAACAGTGAATTGGCCTGGGTACTGGTCTTTTGAATGGCTTGTTCAAACACCAGTTGATCCTTTAAGGTGGTGTACAAAAAGCCGTCCGCGTAAAGATTGGTCATCATGGGGTATTGCTGCCAACTGCCATCGCCCCAATCGTTGTAAGGCAGCGCCTGAAATGGAATCACCTGCATGTAATTGGTGCAAAACTGGGTATGTGGCATACCTAAGTCTATAAAAAGCTGTTTGGCATATTCTGGGAAAGGGGTTCCGCTCACTCTGGCGACAATTTCTGCCAGCAGGGTATAATTGGAGTTGCTGTACCAACGCTCGGTACCCGGTGCGAAATTGAGGTCTTTTTGCTTCAGCAACAAGGCCAGTGCATCCTCATTATCCAGGCCTTCTTGCCGCCACCAAGGTTTGCCGCTGATGCTGAGCAGATCATAAAAATCCCGGATGCCGCTGGAGTGATTGAGCAAGGTCTTAATTGGGATAGGGGTTTTTAGATGGGGGTATATTTGGGGCAAATACTGGCGAATGTCGGCTTCCAAGGAGAGTTTGTTTTCCAGCACCAGTTTTAGTACACACAAAGCTGTAAACTGTTTGGCTACTGAAGCCAGGTTGAACCGGGTTTGGGGGTCAACCGGGATTTGGTGTTGCAAATTGGACAATCCCAGGTACCGTTCATACACGATTGCACCATTTTTAACAATGCCTACCGCCAAACCTGGTGCGCCAGTTTTGATTTTGGATTCCAGTAATTGGTCGATTTTGGCAACATCGATGCTTTGCGCAATACCTTGGGTGAGCGTTGTCAGCAACAAAAAAAGGGCGAAGAAAAAACTTTTCATGATCCTGTTTTTGAAATTTAAGGGGCGATAAAAACAGGAGTCACCCAGAATTTTAATTTCAACGAAGCCTTTAGAATCACGGAGTGATTCAATCTTGAATAGCCGCGGTCGTCCGCGGTAAAATGTCGTGAAAAATGCTCCACAACCGCGGCAGCGGTTGAACCATTCAGCACGAAATTCAACCGCTGCCGCGGTTGCTAAACCACGCCAAACGGCTAAGCCCGCGGACAACCGCGGCTATTCAAGATTCAACCGCTGCCGCGGTTGGAGGTTTAAAATTCGGGATGACTCATGTTTTGCCCCACTACTAGGCTCCAAAAATCGGGTAAGACCAGTTCTCCGGCGCTCCAAATCTGGATTTGACACCCATTTCAGCCCTGATTTTTCAGGTAGTGCTGTGGAGATAGGCCAGTGCTTTTTTTAAAAGCGCGGTTAAACGTGGATTTGGAGTTGAAGCCACATTCCAAAGCGAGGGCCAACAGGGTTTTCTGGCGATGTTCCCCCTGTTGAAATTTTTCGAGGATGGCCTCGGTGCGGTATTGGTTGACGAAGTCGTTGAAGTTGAGTTGAAAGCCTTGGTTCACAATTTGGGACACCTGCTTGGGGTTGGTCTTGAGCTTTTCCGCTACATCAGTTAGGGTGAGGTTGGGGTTTTCAAAAAGCCGTTCTGCGTGCATGATTTGCACAATTTTATCCTTCCACTCTGGTAAATTGACCAGTTCAGTAGTTTCTTTGATCTCCTTTTCTTGTGCCTGAACTGGTGCTTCTTGATCGGATAGTGCCGCTTCCACTGCAATAACCGACTGCACCGAATTGGCATAACCGCTGATGGTGATGTAATAGAACAGAATGGAAAAACAGAGGTAGTACCAGAACTTACTGCCAAATTCTCCCCATTCCGGGTTCAAAATAAAAAACAAGACCCGCAAAGCTGAAATCAGCAACAGTGCCAGGAGGTAACGCTGAATCCAGTTGAACAAAATGGAATCCGCAAAACTGACCACTTCAAAGGCAATCCTCTTATACAGCGCATAGTACCGTAAACTCAGGTACAAATACACCAACATCGACACCAATCCCGCTACTTGATACCAGGGATCAAGGTCTTTGTCCTGGCCATCGGCATAAAAATAGTATTGGTGCAGGATGATTTTATCCGTGACAAAAACGATAAGGGTATACACGAAATAAGCAAGAGCCGGGAGAAAGTGTAAAACATCTTTTTTGCTGATTTTGAAAGACTTATTCAATAAATTTTGGGTATAAAAATAGATGACCGGACCAATCAGCAACAGTTGTTGGAAAGGGACATAAAACATGATGTTGCGCCTAGGCTCGTCGGAATACCAACCTGCATAACCCAACATGAAAGGCGCAATGTACATCGCGCACAAAAAAACGAATAAACTTAGCCAAAGGCTGGCTTTGTCCTGGTATTGCCAGCCTTTTTTGAGCAGTAAAAAACAAAAAACCAGGCCATGGACAAAAAAAATGAGCAGGAGGCCACTTTTGGGTGTGAAGTCGAATTGCATGGGTGAAGAGGGTAGCGAAGGTTGTAAAACCAAGGTAAAACGTAGTCGTTATCCCAATGTTTAGCAAATTGAGAAAAAAGGACGCAAGAAGAAGTTATCCTGGTTTTTCCAAAGACGGCCAAAGCGACAATTATTTAAACACAAAGGAAAAAAAGAGGGCTCAAAGAACACAAAGTTAGACGTTGACAACGCTTCGCTTTGTGTTCTTTGATTCGATTTGATTGGATTTTTTTGAATTTTGATTCGATTTTTGAATTTAATGTTTAAAGAAAGCACTGAAATTAGGATTAAAAGAAAAGGTTGAACTCACTGCTACTTCTTTGCTTTAAATCTGATGCGGAGTTGCTTTGGCGCAAATTCCTGGAGTTCCTGCAATTCATTTTGTGTTTTTTCAATCCAGGCACCTTGTTTAGATGGGTCAGCGTACACCTCGCTGTCGTATAAATCCTGTCGTTTCTGCATGTCGAGAACAATAGTTCTGGCGATTTTTTCCCCGGTGTTGTTGAATTCTTCGATTGATTTTATTTCTGAACTCACTTGGCGGACAAATCGGCGGGCGTAAATTTCACTAATGTCAAAATGAATTTGTTCGTGTTCAAGTAATGTTTCAGCAGCAGGATCGGGTTTGAAGTAAGAGCAAAAACAATCGAAAAAGGTTTCCACGCTCAAGGTCATGTAGCCATCGATCAACTTGCCCCAGGTTTTGTATTTGAACGAACTACAGGTTGCTGCCTGAAAAGGCCGGTTCAAGGTGTCTCCTTTAAAATCAGTAATGCTTAATCTTCGGCGGGCATCCCAGACAATTTCTTTTTCATATGGCCTGATGTCTTTTAAGCGTAGCGCTTTGGCACTAATTTGGTGGCAGGTGCTTCCAAGGGTGCTTGGAAGTTTATGTTTGTAAATTTTAATCGCATTGGCACCGAGTTTCAAAGCCTGCGCCTCGGCAGAATCTACTACCGTTTCTAGATCGCAATTGATGCTTGTGCCACTGTCCATGACTCGAATTTCTCCAATAACTTCCGCTTCGGTATAACGAATCGAATCGGTTGGCATGAATACAATCAAGCCTTCGTACATTTGGCGAGCTGGGAAATTTTGGAGTGGCTTGACCACAACCTTGGGCGAGCAGGTACTGAAAAGGCCTAACAAACCGAGGCCAAGTAAAAAAAGTCTAGTTTTCATGGAATAGAAGTCTAAGCCGTTGTTCAGGCAAATGCAAACATACTGATTGCTTCTATTCAATGGATAAGTTGGGTGAAATTTAACCTTTGGGGCGAGTTCGGGAATACCCCGAACCCGCAATATCGTTGAAAAGAAATTTACCTCAACGACCGATTGATCTCTTCCAACGCCTCACTCCCCGGGCACAAATCCTCCTCTCGCAACTCATTCAGCGGTTTGTCCACGGTGTTCAATATATCGTGCAAGTCCTGCGTATCTGGGTCGATGTAAAGCAGGCCGGTAAGAATCTCCTGATTGACCCGCGACAGATAAATTCGTTGCATGGCGGCAAGTTTATCTCGGGGGTCCCAATTGGGTGCCAGTTTGTGCAATTGCAGCGTGGAGCCGTCGTGCAAGGTCAGGTCAGCCGATGAGCCTTCGGCGTATTCCATTGTAATTTCCTCGCCGGGTGGCACGTAGTCGACCACATCTGCGGTTGTGATGTGTTCGCGGACGTAATCGTATGATTTGGTTGAACCGGTATTGTTGTTGAAGGTCACGCAAGGTGAAATCACGTCGATCAGGGCAAAACCGTGGTGCGAAACCGCCGCTTTAATCAGCGGAATCAGTTGCGTTCTATCTCCCGAAAAGCTCCGGGCCACAAAGGTTGCGCCCAGTTCCAGCGCCAAGGCCGGCAAGTCGATCGCATTAAAACTATTGATCCCGTTTTTGCTGACCGAGCCTACGTCGGCAGTGGCCGAATCCTGGCCTTTGGTCAAGCCATAACAACCATTGTTCATCACGATGTACACCACGTTGAGGTTCCGGCGCACGGCGTGTACAAACTGCCCCATGCCAATACTGGCCGTATCTCCGTCTCCGGAGACGCCCAGATAAATCAAATCCCGATTGGCCAGGTTAGCTCCGGTAGCTACCGAAGGCATGCGCCCGTGTACCGAGTTGAACCCGTGCGAATTGCCGAGGAAATATGTAGGTGTTTTGGAAGAGCAGCCAATGCCCGACAGTTTGGCCAAGCGGTGGGGTGCAATCGCCATTTCAAAACAAGCTTGCGTAATGGCTCCACTGATGGAGTCATGGCCGCACCCGCCACAGAGGGTGGAAATGGCACCTTCGTAGTCTTTTTTGGTGAATCCCAAATCATTTTTGGGAAGTTCGGGGTGGCGGAATGAAGGTTTTACGTAAGTCATATGATGATGAGTTGAAAGTTGAAATTAAGACAGTTGAGAAGTTGAGTGGTTGAGGAGTTGAGGCTATCGCGTTTTACAATGTCGCTCGCGGTAGCCTCAACCTTCTCAACTCCTCAACTACTCATCTTCTCTTTGATTTGTTCACTGATATAAGCCGCCGTAATCGGCATGCCATCAAAGTTCAGGATGCGGATCATTTTTTTGGGATCTACTTCCAATTCATTGATCAGCAAGCTGCGCATTTGGGCGTCGCGGTTTTGTTCAATGACGTAAATGCGCTCGTGGCCATTGACAAAGTCTTCCACTTTTTTCGAAAAAGGAAAGGACAGGAGGCGCATTGCATCCATTTCGATACCTTCTTCTTTCAACAGATCGAGGGCTTCAAGCGCTGAGTAAGTCGTGGTGCCAAAGAATATTATGCCTTCTTTGTGTTGGTTGCCATCCTGGTACAATTCCGGCTGGGGAATGATCTCTTTGGCCGTATCCCATTTTTTGAGCAAACGATTCATGTTGCGCACATAAACGGCACCATCTTCGGTGTAGCGTGCGTATTCATCGCGGGAAGTGCCTCGGGTAAAAAATGATCCTTTGGTCGGGTGTGTGCCCGGGATGGTGCGGTAAGTGATGCCATCGCCATCTGAATCGAGGTAACGCCCGAATTGCGCCATGTTCTCCAGGTCTTCCGCATCGTACACCTTGCCGAGGTCGTACTTACGGTTGTCGTCCCATTTGAGTGGGGGTGAAAGGTGCTCGTTCATGCCCAGATCGAGGTCGATCATGACCAGGATAGGCGTCTGCAAGCGATCAGCCAAATCGAAGGACAAAGCCTGCAGCTCAAAACACTCTTTAGGATTGGACGGGAAAATCAGGATATGCTTGCTGTCGCCATGCGAAGCATAGGCAGCCAGGGTAATGTCCGATTGCTGCGTACGCGTGGGCATGCCCGTGGAAGGTCCCGAACGTTGTACATCGGTCAGTACCACCGGAATTTCCGCAAAATAAGCCAGTCCTAAAAACTCATTCATCAAGGATACCCCCGGGCCACTGGTAGCCGTAAAGGATCTGGCCCCGTTCCAGTTGGCTCCGATGGCTACGCCGATGGCGGCGAGTTCGTCTTCGGCTTGCACTACGGCAAATTTCTTTTTGCCAGTTTCTTTATCGATCCGCAGGCGGTTGGCGTATTTTTCAAAAGCATTGACGAGCGAGGTAGAAGGCGTGATGGGGTACCATGCCGCCACCGTTGCACCGCCGTATACTGCCCCCAGGCCGCAAGCCGAGTTTCCATCCAGGACAATGCTGTCACCCACCAGATCGCGGGTTTCCATGCGCAAGCCGATGGGACATTCGTAGTGCTCCTTCACGTAATTGCGGCCCAATTCCATCGCGTTGATGTTGGGGGCAATCAGCTTTTCTTTCTTCTTGAATTCATCGGCAATGATGCCTTTGAATACGTCAAAATCCATGTCCAGCAACATCGATAAGGCGCCTACGTAGATCATGTTTTTGAACAACTGGCGCAGGCGTGGATCGCTGTATTCGCGCAAACAAATTTCCATCATCGGAATGCCGATGTAGGTGATGTCTTCCCGCACGAATTCCGGATGCAAGATTTTAGTGCTGTCGTACACAAAATACCCCCCTGAACGCACGGATTTTACATCCTGCGGCAAGCTCTGTGGATTGACACAGACCATCAAATCAATGCCATCGCGGCGACCGAGGTAACCTTTTTCACTGATGCGCACTTCGTACCAGGTCGGTAAACCCTGGATATTGGAAGGGAAAATGTTTTTTGCTGAAAAAGGCAGACCCATCCGAAATATCGCCTTGGCAAACATATTATTGGCACTGGCGGAACCCGTGCCATTGACATTGGCAAAACGTACTACAAAGTCGTTTACAGCTGCAATACTCCGCATACATTACTCGCTTTACTCGTTGAATATAAAAATTTCTGCATATCCCAGGCCGCAGTGGGGCAGCGCTCTGCGCATAGTCCACAGTGCAGGCAGACGTCTTCATCCTTGACCATTACCCGTTGGGTAGCAGGCAAAACATCCGAGACGTAAAGATCCTGGGAAAGGTTGTGGGCGGGGGCATTCAAGCGCGTGCGCAGGTCATCCTCTTCACCATTCGTGGTAAAGGTGATGCAGGAAGTTGGACATATGTCGACACAGGCATCGCACTCAATACAGCGGTTGGTATAAAAAACGGTCTGCGCGTCGCAGTTCAGGCAACGTTGTGCTTCTTTAAAACCAAGTCCCTTGTCAAAACCCAGTTCCACCTCTACTTTACGGTCGCGAAGGGTTTTTTGCTTTTCGGCATGGGGAACTTTATAACGATCATCATTGACAACTTCACTGTCGTAGATCCATTCGTGGATACCCATTTTTTGGCTGACCAGATTGGTTAGTGGTGAAGGCCGAACCTGCACATCTTTGCCCTGGCAAAACAAGTCAATCGATACCGCGGCATGGTGTCCATGCGCCACCGCCGTGATCACGTTTTCGGGACCGAAGGCTGCATCTCCACCAAAAAACACCTGATCGAGGGTAGATTGGAAGGTTTTTTTGGATACAACGGGCATGTTCCAGTTGTCGAACTGTAGCCCCAGATCGCGTTCAATCCAGGGGAACGTATTTTCCTGGCCGATGGCAATCAAGACATCATCGGCTTCGATGTACACCAGTGGTTCACCCGTGGGCACGAGGGAGCGTTTGCCTTTTTCGTCATAAACGGCCTTAACCTTTTCAAAACGCATGCCCACCAGGCGACCATTTTCCACCACAAACTCTTTGGGTACGTGGTTGTCCAGGATTGGAATGTCTTCGTGTTGGGCGTCTTCTTTTTCCCAGGGTGAGGCTTTCATTTCGCTGAAAGGGCTCCGTACCACTACTTTTACGTGATCTCCACCCAAACGGCGGGAAGTACGGCAGCAGTCCATCGCGGTGTTTCCACCACCGAGAACGATGACATTTTTGCCAATCTTGTTGGTATGCTCAAAGGCTACACTCGCCAGCCATTCGATGCCGATATGGATGTTGGCTTTGCCTTCTTCACGTCCAGGAATGTTGAGGTCGCGGCCTTTGGGTGCGCCCGTTCCAACAAATACGGCGTCGTAGCCTTGATTGAGTACATCGCGCAAGCTGGATACATACGTTTTGAAATGGGTGTGAATGCCCATGTCCAGGATGTAATTCACCTCTTCGTTGAGTACGGATTCCGGCAAACGGAAGCTGGGAATCTGACTGCGCATCATCCCTCCGCCAGCGATTTGTTCGTCGTAAAGATGAATCTCATACCCCAACGGAGCCAGGTCGCGGGCAACGGTCAAAGACGCTGGCCCGCCGCCGATCAAGGCAATTTTTTTGCCATTTTTGATCAGTGGAATCTCCGGCAGCCAGTCGCTTATGTCGCCCTTGTTGTCAGCGGCAACGCGCTTGAGCCGACAAATGGCTACGGGTTCTTCGTCTACTCTGCCTCGGCGGCAAGCTGGCTCGCAGGGTCTATCGCAGGTACGTCCGAGTACGCCTGGGAAAACATTGGATTCCCAATTGACCATGTAGGCTTCGGTATACCGTTCAGCCGCGATCAACCGGATGTATTCCGGGACCGGTGTATGTGCAGGGCAAGCATACTGACAATCCACAACTTTGTGGAAATATTCAGGATCGGTGATGTCTGTAGGTCGCAATGTTACTGTAAATTTTAGAAATCGAGCCAAGATAACAATGTTGTTTGGAAAAACGAATCAAGGCTTGAGAAAAGTATTGTTTTATGATTTGTTCCAAATAAGCTACGGTTGAGGATGGGCTGCCTCATCAAAAAACCAATACAATTGGCCGCTACGGGGGTTGACGTAGGATGCTGGGTACAGTTTGGAATTTTTTTCACCACGGGTAATGATCCGCACTTTTTCCGCTTTATCAGCACCCGTAACCAGGAAGGCAACGTAGCGAGCCTGGTTGATCAATTCCATGGTGAACGTCACCCGGGGCTGGCCAGATTCAGGGTGCTCCACAGCTTCACAAATTTGGGTGGAAGGCAAGAGATCCAAGCGATTGGGAAACAAGGACGCGGTATGGCCATCTGCCCCCATCCCCAATAATACCAAATCCACTTGGGGAATCCCTCCTGTCATTGGCAGGGTATCACGCAACACCTGGGCATAACGTTGTGCCTCATCGGCGGGGTCTTGCTCGCCCTGGATGCGAAAGATGTTTTCGGCAGGAATAGCCAAGGGTGCCAACAAATGTTCCAGGGCTGCCCGGAAGTTGCTATCGGCATGGTCTGCTGGCACGCAGCGCTCGTCACCCCAGTAAAATTTTATTTTTTGCCAATCGATTTTCTCGCGGTAGTGGGTCACCAGATAATCGAAAAGGTAGATGGGGGTGCGCCCGCCCGAGAGGGCGATGGAAAAGCTGTCTTTGGATGCGACCAATTCGCCGAGCCATTCGGCAAAGACGATAGTGAGCGCTTCTACTGAGGGGTAGGTGTTGTGTGTAGAAAGTGTCATTGTTTGGATTTGGGGTAAAGATAGGGAAGAGTGGTTTACTTTTTGTGGCTCTCAATCATTTGTCGAACTTTCTCCATTAGCACCTTCAAAGCGAAGACTCATCCCCACCAAATCTTAAACTCCGTCCAGCCATCCTCCCCCGTCCGCAATGAAAATTTCCAGCCGTGGTTGAGTAAGATATCCCGAATCAGCGTCAGTCCAATGCCCTGGCCTTCGGTTTTATTGCTGTAAAAAGGGGTGAACAACAAGTGCTCCGCCTCTGGCGGGATGGGTTCTCCATTGTTGCGGATGCGCAAAGCATGGGCATCCAGATACACTTCAATGCGTTGCCCGGTCTGGCAGGCTTCCTGGGCATTTTTGAGGATATTGATCAACACTTGTTCGATTTGCTGCACATCCATGGAGCGCAAAACGGCATGCGGCGCGGGTTCAAAAACCAGGGCAATGCCTTTGTTTTCGAGCAATGGTTGGTACAGGGCAGTTACCTCGCGCAATACTGCATTAAGGTCTTTGCGTTCGAGCAGGGGCAAGGGCAAACGCACCACTTCGGCGAAGCGGCGCATAAACAAATTGAGCCGTTCATTGCGGTTTTGGGCAACGGTCAGCGCTGCCGAAAAGGTTTTTTCACCCTGATTCAACAAATGCCGCTGGGTACTGTCCATGATCGAATTGATGGCACCCACGGTGTTGTTGACCTCGTGAGCCATCATGCGGATCACTTTTCCATAGGCTTTTTTTTCGGAAGCGAGCAACTCGGCGCTCAATTCTTCCACCATGATGAAAGGGCGTTGAAAACCCCGATCCATAAAAAAAGACCGTTGCACTTTGTAAGTTTCTACCCCATTGATGGCGATAGTTTGGGTTTCGCCATTTTGCAAACTACCCAATTGAGCAGTAAGGGGATGGCCCAATTGAGCCAGGGGTTTGTTGCGCCAGGTTTGATCTTGCAGCCTTAGCCCCAGCAGGTCGTAGGCTTTGGGGTTGATTTCGGTAACCTGGTCATCAAAATCCAGCATCAGAATAGCGATCGGCGAGGCTTTAATCAGTTTTTCCAAAAAATAATGTTGTTCCGCCAATTGGGTGCGCTCCACGCGCAACTGTTCAATCATGGCGTTGTACACAGAAATCAGAGCGTCTACTTCCCGATTGCCAGTAGGACGGAAAGTGATCGAAAAATCCTGATCCCGGATGGCTTCGATACCGGATAAAATATACTGCAAAGGGCGATGAATGTCTCTGAAAATGGCATACGATACGTACAGGGAAACCAACACCAACAACTCCGAGGCGATGAAGATGACCTTGTTTTGGTACAGCACCTGGAACGCCAGACAAATGATCACACCGTGTAAGATCAGGATCAAGAGCAGGTAACGGATGCGCAAACTCATGGTACTTGTTTTGTAAAAGTTGAAAAGTTGAAAGGTTGAAGAGTTGAAATGTTGTGGGTAGCACCCTATCGGAATTCTCTTTTGGGCTTTTCTGTAGTGCAAAGGCCATAGTAAAATTGTCTTACAAACTCACCCACTTTAAACCCACTCTTCAACTTTTCAACTCTTCAACTTTCACCTTGTTTTTATGTGCCACGGATTCCAATACGGCATAAATTTTGGTGGCGGCTTCGTCCCAGGAAAATTGCTGCCGCTGCTGCTGCCCTTTTTCGATCAGTTCTGCCCGTAGCTTAGGTTCAGCCCAGATCCGCTGCATGGCCAGAGCAATGGCTGCGGTATCATGCGGGTCGGCCAACAGCGCCGCTGCCCCAGCTACTTCTGACAAGGAAGAGGTGTTCGAGGTGATGACGGGCGTATCGGTACACAGGGCTTCCAATACCGGCAAGCCAAATCCTTCAAAAAACGAAAGATAACAAAGCGCGAGCGCCGAGGCCATCAACTGAGCGGATACGTCTTCCGCTACATAACCTAAAAAAATGATGTCGTCTCTGAAAGGAGATTGGGCATGGATTTGGGTGATTTCAGCCACTTGCCAGGCCAGTTTACCGGCAATAAGCAATTTTACGGGTGCCGAGGTTTTTACCCGGAATTTTTCGTAAGCCTGAATGAGTCCAATCAGATTTTTACGCGGATGAATCGCACCCAAAAAGAAGAAATAATCATATCCCTGGCTAAATTGTGTTTTAACCTGCGCTTGAGCGGCTGGAGAAAGCGGCTGAAAAACCTCCCGGGTTCCATTGGGTACGACTACAATTTTTTCAGGTGGAACTTGATAATGCTGGATGAGGTCCATTTTACCAAACTCTGTTAGGGCCAAAATCTTTTTTGCCTTGCGCAAAAATTTAGGCACAAACCACCAATAATAAGGCCGATGAACCATCGCAACCTGGGCCGGAAAATGAAAATGGGCAATGTCGTGGGTGGTCAACACACTGGGGACTGAGGTAGTCAGGCTGAGAAAATTATCGGGTGAAAAAAAAACATCAACCTGCTGCTGCCGCAAAATCCTGGGAAGCTGGACATCGAACCAGTACCAAAATGAAAAAAAATGCCGCGCCTTGGGCCCAATCACCCGCGATACCACATTCGGGCCAGCAATCAAAAACTGATCTTGGGGTCGGTCATAAATGAGCACGAACTCGTCTTGGGGATGTGTTTCAACCCAACGTTTGCACAATTCAAAGGTGTACCAACCTAGTCCTTCCAGTTTGCCTGCTTGTAAAAAACGGGCATTGATTGCAATTTTCAAGTCTCTTGCTTTTGATGGTCGTAAATTTGGTTAAATTTACGCGCCCAATCCTATTTTTTCGATGCCCAAATGTAATTAGCGTTCAACCTATTTGCTAAACATTTATTCTTTCCGGTAGTTACTGCATAGTCCCATTTTGAATGTATTGCCTAATTGGAATGTACTTTCCATTGAACCTTAGTGCAGCTAACACAACATTACTATGATAAACTTACAATTGCTCAAACGCATTTGTGAAACCCCCGGTGCCCCGGGTTTCGAGCAACGGATCCGCCAGTTGGTGATCAAAGAAGTACAAGGCTTGGTGGATGAACTTAGCGTTGACAACATGGGTAACGTGGTTGCCATCAAACGCGGCAAAGAACGCAAACGCGCCATGATTGCTGCCCACCTTGATGAAATAGGTTTCATTGTCAACCACATTGACGAAGAAGGTTTTTTATTTTTTCATCCCCTCGGTGGTTTTGACCCCAAAACACTCACTTCTCAACGGGTGATTGTACACGGCAAAAAAGATGTAATTGGGGTAATGGGTTCAAAACCCATTCACCTGATGAAACCCGAAGAGCGCAACAAAGTAGTCCCCATGACCGATTACTACATCGATTTGGGCATGCGCAAAGAGGAGGTGATCAAAATAGTTTCCATCGGGGATCCAGTTACCCGCGAACGTGAACTCATTGAGATGGGTGATTGTGTCAACAGCAAATCACTGGACAATCGGGTATCGGTGTTCATCCTCATCGAAACACTCCGGGCATTACAAGGCGTGGAAATACCTTATGATATATATGGTGTTTTTACCGTGCAGGAAGAAGTAGGCCTGCGCGGAGCCATTTCAGCTGCCCACGGAATCAATCCTGATTTTGGTTTTGGCCTGGATGTCACCATTGCCTTTGACACCCCCGGTGCGCAAGCGCAAGAAGCGGTCACCAAACTCGGTAAAGGAGCCGGGATCAAAATCCTGGACGGCAGTGTAATTTCAGATTACCGCATGGTGCGCTACCTGAAAGAGACCGCTGATCAATTCAATATTCCTTGGCAACCCGAGATTTTACCAGCTGGGGGTACCGATACAGCGGGTGTACAACGTTATGGTAAAAAGGGAGCAATTGCCGGGGCAATTTCCATCCCCTTGCGCCACATTCACCAAACCATTGAAATGGCCAATAAAGCCGACATTCAACATTGTACCGATTTGTTGATTGTGGCCTTGCAGCATTTGCATGAATTCAATTGGGAATTCCGGTAGGGTTACCCCTACGTGGTTGCTCGGTAGGGGTAACCACGTAGGGAGGCCCTTACAGCGTTTCGAATGGAGGCAAGGTTTTATGCGCTCCATCACAAAACGGCTTGTTGGCTGAAGCCCCACAACGACAAAACGTAGTACGCGGACCGGGTTTTACTACGATGGTGCCGTCGGCAAGTTTTACCTCCAGTGGCCCCAAAATCCGTAAGGGACCATTGGTCACGACCTCTATAATGGTTGGTGTTTGTACTTGTTCAGGCGCATCAGGGCTTGATTGCTCTTCCATGATTTTGTATTTATGACAATTAGGAATTTTTTGTGCGCTAAACTAAGGGTTTTTTCTAACAACAGCACTGAAGTACTATGCAAGCAAATAAACCAAATTGGTGGATCGCCGAAACGGGCGCATGGATTGCCGTCAACAAACCTTTTGGATTGAGTGTGGAGAAGACACTTGGCGCATTTGACACCATTGAAGACCAGGTACTTGCTTACCTCTCTCGCCAGACGACCATGCCTTTTGTGGGGATCGTACATCGATTGGATCGGGTTACTTCGGGTATTCTTTTGTTGGCAAAGAAAAAAAGTGCGCTGCGCAAACTGAATGAACAATTCGCCCATCGGAGTGTAAAAAAGATATATCTGGCAATGGTGGAAGGGGTCCCCACTGTCCCCGAAGCTACCCTAAGTCAATGGTTACACAAAGACCAAAAAGAAAAAAAAGCCGTAGTTTTTGACGAACCCGGTGAGCACCGCGATGTCTGTCAATTGCATTATCGGGTAATGCAGTACAACCAGACCAAAGCTTTGTTGGAAGTTGAACTCCAGACGGGCAGGTTTCATCAGATACGGGCACAATTGGCGGCTTTGGGTTCACCAATCATTGGCGATGAGAAGTACGGTGCCAGTCATTTTGCCTATGCCGACAAAGGTATTGCGCTACATGCCCGTTACCTGGAGTTTATGGATCCGCAGAACGGATCAACAGTTGTATTAAAAGCAGCGTTGCCCATCCATCCAGTTTGGGATTTTACTTAAGCAGGTGTTTGAATTTCAACTTCGCGCAACAAAAAAAAGTGCCCCAACTGACAAGTATTACAGTGGGGCCCTCTGGTGTATAATGACGAACACACTAGTGGATGCAAAAGGATTGGAGGCCAAGAGATGTATACTCGGCTTCATAAATTATCAGGCAAAACAATGCCCAAGGTTTTTTGGTATGAATAAAAGTAACCACAATCCCTACAGGTAGTAGGGGTCAATATCCATTCATGGGATAGGTAAATCACTACGCTATGCGTGCATTTACCTGGAAAAATTACTATTTTGATAGGGAGAAAACACACTCCACCAAGCGAGTTCACTTGGTAAAATAAAACTCATTGTGTGTGTAGATAGCCCGAAGAATACGTAGGGAGAACAGAACTCAAGTTGATGCACAAATATATATACATTTCATATTTTATGCAAAAAAATCGTCAGAAAATTGTAAAAAAATATTGAGTCCTGTTCCGCCGCAATATTTTTTTATTGGATGGGTACAGTCGTCACTTGTTTGTAGTGAAACCCTTCATCTTCTTGCCCTTCGTCTTGCCAGCCCTGCATCACCAAGATTGTGCCTTTGATCTCTATTGCGTAAAAATAATCCCCCGCGCCAGCCCACCAACCACCACAAGCACCTAGTGCGTTGGCGGGAATCTGATAATTGTTGTAATCGGCCTTAGAAATTTCTGCGCAAACTGAAACGTCAGCAACTTTAATGCTTTGATCGTTTACCACCAAAAAAACTTGTGATTGCGGGTTGTCATCGTTAGCGTCCCTTATGGTTTCGCAACGAAAACGTACTTCCGCTTTGGGTGGGTCAGTAGTTAAACCCGTTTCAGGGCCTTTTGACTTTTGGTCTTGCTTACAGGCGGCAAAAAAAAGTAGAAAAATTGAGCAGCAGACAAACACACGCATGATAAAGATGTTTATTTTTGAAGAATTTAATCTGCCAAAGTTAACATTACCTGAATAATCCACTACAAACTTCACCTAAAACTTGGCCGTTTTGACCTTATTTTAATGCCTGTTTCTCAATTTCTCATTCTCATTCCATGTTGCAAACCAAACAATTACAGTTCAGTTACAACCGCAATCAGGTGATGAACTTCCCGGATATTAGCCTGCAAAAAGCTGAGCATTGGCTTTTGTTGGGGCAATCGGGTAGTGGAAAAACTACCTTGCTCCACCTGCTAGGCGGCCTCCTTTCTCCTACCAACGGCTCCATCGTCATTGGAGACACCGAGGTAGGACAATTGCGCTCGGCTGCGCTTGACCGGTTTAGGGGCAAAAACATTGGAATTGTTTTCCAAAAATCTCATTTTGTACGGGCACTGACCATTGGTGAAAACCTGGCGCTGGCCCAACAATTGGCTGGGCTAAAGCCCAATCGAGAGCGGATTTTAGAGTTATTGGAACGCCTCAATATTGCAGATAAGTACCGCTTGAAACCCGATCGTCTGAGTACCGGGGAGCAGCAAAGAGCCGCCATTGCCCGTGCTTTGGTCAATCATGCACCCATCATCCTGGCCGATGAGCCTACCTCAGCACTGGATGACCACAATGCCCAAGAAGTGATCAATTTACTGGAAGAGCAAGCCCGTGCGCAAGGCTCTACCCTCTTGGTCGTTACCCACGACAAACGCCTAAAAGACCGTTTCCCGAATCAAATTGAACTTTAATTTTCTGCGCCCTCCCACGAATGTATTCGTGGGAGGGCATATATACAACCAACCCACCCCACGAATTTATTCGTGGGAGTCGTGGGAGGGCATCAATCGAACCACCCCACGAATTTAGTCGTGGAGCCAAACATACTCATATGGGTTTGCTCAATCTTAGCTGGAAAAACCTTACCAATAAGCCACTATCCATGTTGCTCAGCCTCGTGCTGTTTGCGCTTGGCGTTGGCCTCATTTCTTTTTTATTCCTGCTCAACCGACAAATCAATGAAAAATTTGAAAAAAACCTCGCTGGCATTGATCTGGTGATCGGCGCCAAAGGCAGCCCGCTGCAATTGATTTTGTCGAGCATGTACCACATCGACGCACCGACCGGAAATATTCCGATCAAAGATGTGATGCCCTACCTCAATCCCAAAAATCCGTTCATCAAAATGGCGGTACCCCTTTCGCTGGGCGACAGCTACCGGGGCTACCGCATTGTGGGCACCAGTGCCAATTTGTTGGAATTGTACCAGGCCAAAGTAAATAAAGGCCGCTCTTTTACCCGCTTGATGGAGGTATTGGCCGGAGCAGGTGCAGCGCAGGAACTGGGCTTGAAAATTGGCAGTACGTTCCAAAGTTCACATGGTTTGATCGAAGACGAAAACCTCGTACACGGCGGGCACGATTTTAAAGTAGTAGGGATTTTGAAACCGACCGGAGCGGCCATCGATCAACTCTTACTCACCGCAGCCCAAAGCATTTGGGAGGTGCACGAACATGGGGGCATGGGCGTAGCACCCGCAATCGAGGAAGAAGAAAAGGAGCATCATGAGGCTGAGCACCAAAAAGAAGACTCAACTGGGTTAGCTGATCCCGACCACGATCATGCCGAAACTACCCAACAGGTCGGCCCGGTTGCACTCACCAATCAGGAAAATGATTATGCAAGTGAAGACCACAGTCACGATGACGACCACCTCGAATCGATTACCACTTACCCCGATAAAGAAATCACATCTCTGCTCTTGCAATTCAACGGACGCAGCATCACCACGCTGAACCTACAGCGCATGATCAACCAAAACACCAGCATGCAAGCAGCTACGCCCGCCATTGAAATTACTCGTTTGTACAGCCTAATGGGGGTAGGGCAGGACGCACTGCGCTGGTTGGCTTTCATTATCATGGGGGTGTCGGGTTTAAGTATTTTTATCTCCTTGTTTTCTTCGCTGCGCGATCGCCGGTATGAATTGGCCCTGATGCGTACAATGGGCGCCTCGCCGGGGAAACTTTTTTCCATGATCGTCCTGGAAGGTTTGTTGCTGTCCGTATTGGGCTACCTCCTGGGGCTGCTGATCAGCCACGGAGGGATGGAATTGCTGGCCGGAGAGATGAAGGCAGCGTATCGATAT
>Ga0209717_1001206_pt1 | contig 28798 bp, 20 predicted proteins | sample AD_UKC048_MetaG_FD_184418 | JGI IMG/M metagenome (GOLD analysis project Ga0209717, IMG submission 184418) | Active sludge microbial communities of municipal wastewater-treating anaerobic digesters from USA - AD_UKC048_MetaG (SPAdes) (version 2) | ecosystem: Engineered > Bioreactor > Anaerobic >... | reverse complement strand
ATAGAAGAAAGATTTTTATAGTTCCATCTCCAACAAGGCGTAACTCAAACTTTTCCCGTGTGCATCCATCGCCAGAGAAGTGGTCACTCCGCCCAACAAGGCATTTTGGCAAACAAATAACAGCGCATGGATATTGGGCAACTCGTAACGCACAATCTCGCCGGCCACGATGTCCCGCAAATGAGTTTGCACTTTTTCAAGCGTGGCTTTTTCACAAAGCAAAGTATAATCCGATTCTTGGTATGGAATCAGGGAAAGGGTCAAGGTATTGCCTTTATCTCCGGCGCGGCTGTGGGCGATTTCGTAGAGTTTCATACTATAGATTTTTAGCACTCACCTATAGCTTCGAGTGATAAATAGTAATAACCGAAGTTTTTTTCACCGCAGAGTAAATGAGTACACGCGGAGTTTCGCGGAGTTTTTTTAGGGGCGCCTGCGGTGCGGAGAGGCCACGGAGTTCGCCTCTGCTGAAGTTTGGGTCTTTACCTTATCAAGTCCATTTGCTTGATCTTGTGCAAGATTTTCCCTGGAGCACAAACTCCAGCCACCGCAGGTGGCAAACTCCTTGATACTAAAACTCCGCGAAACTCCGCGTGTACTCATTTACTCTGCGGTGAAAAATACGTAATGTGAGTTACTTACCCAGAACTCGGTTATTATTATTTATCACTCAAAGCTAACGGCGAATGTATTTCATATTTCTCGCGCAGATAAACGCAGATGATGCCAATTTTCTAAAAAATCTGCGTTTATCTGCGCGATCTGCGCGAGAAAAATAAAGAATAACCCGCCGCAGGTGGGTTACGATTCAAAATAATGCACAGCCGGCTGCACCTCATCCCGATCCAGCAAAACGGATACAATCCCAATCACTTCATTGACCAATTTCCGGACGCCGCCACCACCCGCCGGGCCATTGGTGTACAAGGCTTCCACTTCTTCTCCGATCAGGGCTGCGGTGCTTTGCTCCGACGCGCTAGCTGCTACCCGCAAACGTATTTCATAGGGAACTGCCGTGTGGTCAAAATGCGTACGGTGCACCGAGTGGCTGCCGATGTAATCGATGCGCAGGTTTTCGAATTGGGGTTTCAACCTTTTTTCCAAAATCTCACCAGCCAGTTGAGCCCTTTCCAATGCCGCTGCTCCGGCGTAGGAGATTTCGCCTTCCCCTAGGTAAAAGGCTTTGTATCCTACACTCACTTTGTAGGTCTGGGGCTTGATTTTTCCACTGCCACCCTGGACTTGCACGCGATTGGGGCCAATCTCCTGCAAGTGTACCGACATAAAATCCGCAACAACATCCGGGGTATAGTATGCATGCGGGTTGATGACTTCATACAACAATTGCTCTTTTGCTGTTTGTAAATTCACCACTCCACCCGTACCTTCCACCTTACTGATGATGGCCGAACCATCTGGGTATACATCGGCAAAAGGATGCCCCAGTGTGTCCAATCCTTCCACCGGTTTTTTAAGCGGATCAGCAAAATACCCACCCGTGATGTGCCCCGCACATTCGAGCAAATGGCCAATGACCGTCCCTTTGCCCATCAGTTCATAATCCTCCCGACTCCAGCCAAATTCATGGATCAAGGGCGCCAAAAACAAGGAAGGATCGGCCACCCTGCCGGTGATGATGACCTGAGCCTGGTTTTGTAAGGCCTCAAGGATGGGTTCAAGGCCCAAATAGGCATTGGCGGATATCAATTCGCCCGCGGCTTTCAGCGGCTTTCCGGTTTCGAGTGTGTTGGTTTCCGGGTTTATTTTTTCAAAAACATCGTCGCCAGTAATGGCTGCTACTTTGATTTGAATACCCTGCTGTTGGGCTATTTCAATGATTTTTTGTGCTCCAGCGATGGGATTCGCCGCACCCATATTGGTGATCAGGCAGATGTTGTTTTTGGCCAAAAGAGGAAGTAAGGAACCAATGCGGCGTTCCAAGAGTGGGTCATACCCTTTACTGGGATCTTGCAGCTTGCGTTTTTGCGCCAGGGCGATGGTTCTTTCGGCGAGGCACTCCAGAACGAGGTAATCGATGTTGCCTTTTTCGGCGAGTACCATTGCTGGTTCCAATCGATCACCGGAAAAACCTGCGCCGCAACCTATTCTGATCTTTGTTTTTGCCATTACGTTATTTTTATTATCGCCCAATGATACGGCTGCAGGAGTATTGATGGGAACGCGGATGACGCGGATTAAGCGGATTTACGCTGATTAAACCCGTGTAAATCCGCTTAATCTGCGTCATCCGCGTTCCCATTAATGTCGCTTTAGTCAATTCAAATCAGCAACTCATCAAATGTGGATCGAACCTGTAAGCAAAGCCACCATCGTCATTACGATCGTGGTGCCAAAAGCCCATTTAAAGGTAAACCGCTGGTGCTCGCCCAGGTCTACACCAGTCAAACCAATCAGTAAAAACGTCGAAGCTGTCAAGGGACTGAGGGGAAACCCCACCGTCATTTGACCCAGAAGCGCCGCACGGCCAATTTCGAGCGGATCAAGGCCAAACTGGGTCGCACTTTGACTTAAAATGGGAACCACCCCAAAATAATACGCATCCGGCGTAAAAAACAAACTGGCGGGCATACTCGTGATGGCCGTAAGCACAGGCAACCAATTGGCGTATTGTTGAGGAATCAGAGCCACCAGACCATTGGCCATGGCATCGATCATTTTGGTGCCGCCCAAAATGCCTGAAAAAATACCCGCTGCAAAGATCATGCTCGATACCATAAAAATATTGGTGCCGTGACCGCGCAATATTTTCTGTTGATCGGCCAAGCGGGGGTAATTGACCAGCAGGGCAATCATACTCGCTACCAAAAACAACACGGGAGCAGGTATCCAGCCTTTCATCAGCGTGACGATCAGGGAAACAGTGAAGAGGGCATTGAACCAAATTAACCTGGGGCGCCGGAGTAAGCGTTGTTCTTCCGTAAAATTTTCGCTGGGCTGGTATTGCAAATCCAAAACGCCCAGGCGTTTTTTTTCTTTTTTGCCCAAAACATAAGCCACCAACAGCACCCAAAGTATCCCCCCGATGATGGCCGGAATATTGGGATTAAAGATATGTACTGCGTCCGTATTGAGGGTAGAAATGGCCCGGGCTGAAGTGCCCGACCAGGGCACCAGGTGCAGCGGGCCCACGCTCAAGGCCACAATGCCAGACAAGACCAGCGGATTGATGCCCAATTGTTTGTAAATGGGTAAAAACGCCGAAAGCACAATCATAAACGTAGCGGTACCGTCGCCATCCAGATGCACAATCATGGTCAACAGGGCGGTGCCCATCACTACCTTCAGCGGGTCACCTTTTACGGTGCGCACGATGCCAGCGATCACCGGATCGAACAGCCCCGCATCCAGCATGGTGGCAAAATACAACACCGCAAACATCAGCAAGATCCCCGTCGGTGCCACTTGTTTGATGCCATCCAGCATCATTCCGCCCAGTTCCGTGGGATTGAATCCGGCCAGCAACCCAAACAACAGGGGAACCAAAACCAGGGCAGTCATGACCGAAAGCCGTTTGCTCATGATCAGGATCAAGAAGACGGCGATGGTGGAAAAACCGAGCAATGCAAGCATGATAGAGCTGTTTGAGGTGCGGCAAAGGAGCGCTGGGGATCAAAAATAAGGGATTTTTTTACACTCCTGAACATTTTGCTCGGAGGACACAACCCCCGAACCCTCGAACTACGAACCCTCGAACTACGAACCCTCGAACTCCCTACCCCTCGAACTACGAACCCTCGAAACCCCGTCCCCCCTACAAACTTTTCAACTTCTCCCACTTCACCGCCCACTGCCCATCCTTTGGCCATCCGTCCTTGGTACAAAGCAGGGCTACTGCGGCCAGCAGTCCACCATTGCCGGGCAGGTAAATGCTCAGATCGGCTCGTTGGTAATTGTGGCCGTTGGTGAGGTAGGTGTTTTTTACGGTTTTCATCGACAAGTAGCTCACCGCCCAATCCGGTTTTTTGAGGTAAGCAGCGCTCATGGCCAACATCGGATAATCCCAACCCCAGGTGCTTTGCCAATCCCAGCTGTCCCAGAGGGCATTGAGGGATTTTTCCAATACCGCCGGATCAACTTCCGGTGCAGGCGGCAACATGCCCAGGCAACCCGCAATCATGGGGTGGTCGTGCAAAAAAGAGCTGTCAATGTAGGAGTCAACGGCGTTTTCCGAAAACAGGTACAAACCATCACGGGTAGCCAGTGGAGCCAAATTGTCGATCACTTTTTGCCATTGTGGCTCCGGGTTTAAACCTACCCGTTTTCGCCATTCTTGTGCCGTGCGCAGCGCCCAGCGCCAGTAGGTGAGTTCAAAAGGCGGGTTGATGGTGGTTTCGGGGCGAAAGTTTTCCTGTGCAGGAATCAAGGCAGGCCCCAGGATGTACTGCTTTCTTTTTTCATCCCAACGCGCATAAGCAGCCATAAACTCGGCGGTAGCGAACACCAGATCCTGGTATTTTTTGAGGGTGTTTTGGTTCGGTTTATCGCGGTACAACAACTCGACCAGGTAGATGTAATGGGGTTGTTGCCAGATCAGAAATGGCCCAATGGAGCTAGGGCTTTCGTCGCCTTTAGGGCCCGTCATTTTGGGCCAACGCACGCCCGCGTAGCCTTGCATTTGCGCGGTGGCCTTGGCTTTTTCCACAATGTTGGCGTAATAGGGCATTTGCGCGCGCAGGTATTCGGCGCGTTGCCACATGGGGAAATGCACCCCGTGCCACCAGTGCATTTCTAGATGGAATTTGCCATTCCAGCTGTTGTAGGTCAGGCCGGTTTCCTGAGGGGGTAAAGTGCCCGCACAGTTGATGCGGGTAAGGTATTGGGACAACACCACACGGCGCTCCAGTTCTTTGGCGCGGGGATCGGTACATTGTGAAAAATCGACCGCGCCGCCGCTTTTCCAAAAACGGGACCAGGATTTAACATTAGCGATTTGGATGCTGTCATAATTGGGAATATGGCTGAGGGGGAATTCTTTTTGGCTAAAAACCAGGCTGCATTCAAAACGCTCCTTGTCGCTGGCGGGAGTGATAAACCAGGTATGGGCATCTCCTGCTTGAATTGCTCCATTGCTGTGCCGAATGCCCAGGAAATAGCGGTCGCTGTCTTGCTGATGGCTGAGCAAAGCCCGACGGTTCTTTTGGATAAGCAATGCGCTTTGATGGATTTCGTTTTGAGCAAAACTATAACTCAAGCGTTGAGGAATGCCGAGGGGCAAGCGGATTTTGATTTTGAGTCGACCCTGGCGCAACAGGGAAGAGGAAATGCGCACCGAAATGCCATCCAGAACCGGATTGCCCAGGGTTTCTACTTTTACCGACTGTCCTTCTATGGCAAAGGTGCTACTCATTTGCCCGGTCCAGAGGTTCAATTCCTGCTGTGGGTTTTGTAGATCGCTGATTGAAACGGTACTTCCATCTTTTTTGACCATTTCCAGACCAATCATGCCGAGGTGGATGCGGTGCGGACTTTCGCGCAGCCAATCCGAAGCCTTGGCCTTAAACGTATCCATATTGGCGGTATATCGATAGGCGTAATTGACCTGGCGATCGCCTACCTGATAGGGTTTATAACTGTCACTCACTTTGAATCCCCGTGGGTTCAGCGGGTAGTGCCAGCCCCAATCGGATTGGGTGCCGAGGGGAATACCCGGCTCATAATGCTCGGGAAAACTTTGTAAGCCGGTGATGTCGGCAGTAAAGGCAAACCGACCGTTGCCAACCGAAAGGGGGCTAAAAGGGGTAGTTTCAGCATGGCGAATGGTGTGGCGCATGACCAACTTTTTGCGGTCAATTTTACCCGTTTGTGCTGAGGTCAGCGCGCAGAATAGGATTGCACAGATCAAAAGTGCAGGGTACTTGGACATGTGATATAGGTTAACAGCAACTCAAAATTAGCTTTCCAAGATAGCAAATTTATAGCTTGCATACTTTCCTGTGCTGTCCTGTGTGTTTATTCCCTACTTAATTTGAAAGAGCAAGATTGTATCTGCCCCTCGCCCTCAAATGGCCGGAGGCTAAAAAAACCTTCCATCTGGCCTTCTTCTTGTTGTAAAAAAGTGGCAATGGTGATGATGCCAGCTTTTTGTCCGCCAATGATCCAATCCCCTCGGGCAAAAATCACGTTGTCGTTGACGTTGCCGGTGAGTTTGGCTTGCACTTCAAATCCGCCGAACGAATACAATTCCAGGATGATTTTTCCTTCTTTTTCAATGAACTCCAAAATTTCCAGGCTTGTATTTGCGGATTTTTTCAAACTCGAATTGATCGTTTCTCCCTGATACATACCCAAATAAGGGCGGTAATTTTTGATCTTAAAACGCGGCATGCTGGACATTTTAGCCGCAATATCGATGGGTTTTACATCCAACAATTCATCCTTGGCAACGGGTCGAATTTGGGACGGAGGAAGGATACTTTTTTGTTCATCATCGCCATAACTGAATGTTTTCCTTTGCAGCACGTTTTTTTCAAATGAATAATCGTATTGGGACAACAACTTGCCGGGAATAGATCTGATCAGTTTTCCATCTTGATCATACTCTTTTTGCACGCCATACCATTCCGCTCCTTCGTATACCCCAATTATCGATAGCTGCCCATTGATGTGGTACCAGCGACACTCTCCCTTTAGATGCAATTTCCAGGAGAACAAACCCAATCCATTCTCCTGATGCTGCTTGGCGATCCACATATGCCCTTGGGTTTTGATTTCGCCGCTGATGAAATGGTCTTCAAAATAAAAGTATAGTCCCTGCTCCGGGTTTTTAAAATTGGTGATATAGCCCTCTTCATCCACGTCAATCCTGCTGAGTTTGGTTTGTTTTCCCTCGTTACCGGCTACTTGGAAGATGCGGTATACCCTGGCTTCCGCTTGACTTTTGAGTGGCCTGCCGCTGAGGTCAAAAAAAATGGGCCCTTTAAATTTGGGGGGAATGTAGATGGATTGAGAAAACAACCATCCGCTGGTCAAAAAACAACCAATAAATATCAGGATGACTTTAATTTTCATAGTCAAATGAATTTCTGTAGAAGCAGAAAAAGCGAATCTAATTTGTAAATTTAGGGATTATTGTAGAAGTTTGTCATGATCTATTTCCGCAGTAGAAGGAGTACTAGACTTTCGCCTTTATTCTTTAATATTGTGCACTAAAACAAATACCATGGCAGATACGGGTAAAGAACAAAGTCAAGAAACCTGGCCAATTCCAACTTTCCACTTTTCCGTTAAAATTGGGGATTCTGAACTCTCCTGTCAGGAAGTTTCTGGACTAGACACGGAATACGATGTCGTTGAATACCGCAATGGCAATAGCCCCTCCTTTTCGGTCAATAAAATGCCGGGATTGAAAAAAACCTCGGATGTCACCATCAAAAAAGGCATGTTTAAGGGAGATTCAAAACTGTATGATTATTTCAAAGAAGTCCAAATGAACCTGATCGAGCGGAAAACCGTCACCATTACGCTCATCGATAGTGAAAATGGCTCGCCTTTATTTGTATGGACACTCACCAACGCCTTTCCAAAAAAGGTAACAGGTGCAAGCATGAATGCCAAAACCAGTGATGCATCCATCGAAGAGATTGTGCTTGCGCATGAAGGATTGATCATGGCCAAAGGTTAACTATCGACCTCACCATCAATTTCTCTACCTCCAACCAATCCATAGACAGCTTCGCTGCCTTTGCGCTCCATTTACAATAAGCTAGTCGCTTCAACTTCAAGGAAAATAAGGAAAATCATCAATGAACTCACCCGCGCGGGTGAGTTCATTGAGCATTGTACCCCCTTTTTATCACCCTCCCGGGTCATATTTTTCAAATCTATTTCCTCCTAGTTTTGAAGCATACAATCAACCATTTTTATCCTTAAAACCTTCATTATGAAAAAACAAATCAATTATTTGGTTTATTTGATGTTTTTATATTGTGCACTGGGGCTTCCTCAGCACATCAATGCCCAGACTGCCTACGAAGCCAAAGTGACCAAAATTTTTTGCAACGAAACCACAGAAGGAGGAGAAGACGAGATTTACCTGGAGGTGACGATCGATGGAGGCACTGCAACCCGCTACCCAGGGAACGGTGGCTACAAATCCATGAACGAAGATTCTGACATTGCGACCTGGTTCCCACCTTACAATTTTACATTCAGATCCAGCTGTACCATTCTGATCAAAGAACTGGACGACGACAGCAAGGATGATCTGATTGGAAAAATTGAGTTGTCTGCAAGCAGCCCTTTAGGGTCCAAAGAACTAAAAGCCTTAGGCAGTGCAGAAGACGCCAACTATGATGTATCTTATTCCTTGGTCCGGCTTTCGACTCCGGTTGCTACGGCTGCTGCACCGTTTAAACTAACCTTCAATGGCTTGCATTGCCTTGAAACGACCGACGACGGAGAAGACGAGGTGTATCTGGAAGTAATAGTAGATGGAGGAACCCCCATCACGGTATCTTCCTATTCCATGAACGAACGCAGCCAGGGAGCTTTTGAAATTTCTTTTTTAACGCCGCTGGCCGAATTGCTCAGCATCTCGGATGCTGCCAAAAAAGAATATTGGCTCTTGCCTGGTTCCTGGAATGTGCAAGACAATATTGTCATCCGAATCAAGGAAGACGATCCTGATCCAAATCCCGACGATGTGATTGGTGAAATCCGCATTAGCAAAAGCGACATCGACAACAACCTCATTGGCAATGAATTCACCTCCGAGGGGCATTATTATGCTACGGTGAGCAAAGAAACCCTCAAGGCACGCCCAGCCAATATCCCCGCCAGGTTTACTTTGATGGACCCCGATAATGGTACCCGTACAGACGCAGTTGCCAATCAAGGGAGCGAGGGCGCCTGTGTTGCTTTTTCTACTTCCTCGGCAATTGCATCCAAGGTGATCAATTCCATGCTGGCTCCAGGGCAATTATCCGCAGATGACCGGGCCAAAGTATCGAATTTGTCTAAATCCATGTTTGATGCCTTCTGGTTTTATCGCTTGAGGGATGCCAGCCCCCGAACCGGAAAACAAGAAGAAGGCTGGCAGATTTATGAAGCTTTACCTAAAGCTTGTAATGTGACCATTCCATTTCAAAATGGGAACAAAAATTACGGAATTCGGCTTGAAAATTTCTACAAAATCAACAGCAATGGCAGTATCTCACTTTTTAATGCACAAGGGGCTGAAAGCATAGCCACCCACGCAAATCCACAAGTGAGCAGGCAAGACCGCATGCGGGAGTATTTGTTGAAAAAAGAAGTGTTGCTGGCGGATTTTTTGGTTTACCAGGATTTTTCTGCCTACGTAGGGTCGAAAAAGATATACGGGGGGAATATTTACCAAACCGGAACCGGAAAAGCCGGGGAATTATGGGGGCATGCCGTAATGGTGACCGGATTTACTTATCCCGATGTCACCAATAATGAGTGTGCCTACTGGGAAGTGCAAAACAGTTGGGGGCCGCAGTGGGGCGACAACGGCTTTTGCAAGTTCAAAACCAACGCTTGTGGCCTGGATGAAGAGATGTATTTCCCGGGCAATTTTTACGTATGTGACCTGGCTGGTAATCGGGTCAGTGCCGACGAAGCCAAAAGACTCATCCGTGAAGCCCTGGTTGCAGCGGGGCCAGCAGGGGCAGCAATTGGCGCAACGATGGGCGGTGGCCCGACAGGAGGAGGTTCAAATCCTCCCGCAGTTACACCTAATACGCCAGCAAACGCACTCAGCAACAAACTGGTGCGCATTGTCAACATGGCGAATCCTAATCTGCGCATCAACATCGAAAAAGGCCCCCTCAGTCTTGATCAAATCCACGATGGAGCTTGGAGCGCCCAGTGGAAACTTGTTCCCGTACCGGGTACTTCCTACTTCTGGATCCAAAACCTCTGGAAACCCGATCAACGGCTCCAGGTAGAAACTGGCCAGCTTTCCACGGCTCCAATTCATGATGGTGCCTGGAGTGCTCATTGGGAACTTAAGCTCACCTCAACGGGGACCTATCTGATCAAAAACCGTTGGAGAACGGGTCAAAGCGTGTATTTCGATAATGGAAAACTGGCCTTTGGGGCGTTGCCAGATATCGCCGTCACTACTTGGTGGTTCGTGTTTCCAGTCCAATAAATAGGCTTTAAAGCTGTCTCTGGATCAATTTTCAGAGACAGCTTTTTTATTTTGATCCAGATTCAACTCTACCCTGAAGCCATTTTCATATACGGCATACAAACTACCTCCCATGTTTTTAGCCCGCATGGCCATATTACTCATTCCTGATCCATCGGAGGGCTTTTGTGTTGACACCATTCCATTGTCTTGCACCACCAGGCGCAAATGCCCCTTTTCTTGTTCAAAAATGATGTTGACCTGAGTTGCATCCGAATGCTTCAGAATATTGGTAATGGCTTCCTTGAAAATCAGGTAAATGTTTTGGCGTTTTTCGGGGTTGATGAATTTTTTTCCGTCAATGCCACGTACTTCAAAGTGGTAGGCAATGTTTTTAACCCCTAGGTTTTTTTCAGCAAAAACGCGCATGCGGTCAATCAGGTTTTCGTATTTGTCTTTGCGGGAATCGATGACCCATACAACATCGCGCATGCGTTCCATGGCATCGCGGCTCATGTCACTCAGTTCGTTCAGGGCGGTTTTGATTTCAGTTGGCGCGGTGTAGGCCATCACCTGGGATTGCATGGCCAACCCCGATAAAATGGAACCGACGTCATCGTGTAAGTCACTGGAAATTTTGGTGCGGATGGCTTCCAGGGCTTTTACTTTTTGGATGGCCTGGGCGGTGCGGTATTGGATAAAAACATAAACAGCTGCTGCAAAAAGCCCCGCATAAAGGAAATAAGCCCACCATGTTTTCCACCAGGGCGGACGGATGCTGAAAGGATAAATAAGGGTTTTGCTCCAGTAACCGTCTCCATTCATGGCTCGAACCTTGAACGTGTAATTTCCTGGTGGCAGGTTGCCATATGGCACTTCGGTAAGTGCACTTAGCCCACTCCAATTGGCATCAATACCTTCCAATTTGTATTGGTAGCGCATTTTTTGAGGCGACTGGGTGGCAATACCAATAAAATGAAAGCTGAGAAAATTGTTGCGGTGTGCCAAGCTCAATTGTTCAGGAACCCCTTTCCAGGGTTGTAAACTGGCAAACCTGAATTTGCCCACTGTTACGCCATTGCTCAAATTGAAAGAAGTGTCTTTTTTGCCCGCCAATAGTGCCCAGGGGATTAATTCGTTGAACAAGCTGATGTTGCTCAGCTCTACCTTGGGGGCTTGAGCTTCCAGGTTGTCGCCGCCTGGGTGGTACACCGTAAGCCGGTCACTTGCACCTACCCAAATGTTGCCTGCGGTATCCTGTTCAATGGCACCCGAATAGCAGGATACCCCTAAAAAGCCATCCTCGTAGGCATAGTTTTTGAAGAGTACTGGCGATTGTTTCAAGGCTTCAGGTGGTGCAAGCTGCGCTTTTTCCAGTTGCTTCAGCGCTGTCTGCGACAACTTGCTCAAGCCACCGCGGGTACCTACCCAAAGGTTGTCCTGTTCGTCCAGGATCAAGCTCAAAATATTGTTGTTGATCAGTCCTTCTTCTACGCCAAAGCGGGTGAACTGTCGTTGAGCCTGATCCAACCGAATCAGCCCATGGCCGACACTGCTGATCCAGATTTGACCCCATTTATCTTCTACAATGCCAGACACGTCATTGCTAAAAAAGCCATCCTGCTCGGTAAATTGGGTAATTGTTTTTCGCTGTTGGTGAATTTGGTTGAGGCCTCCACCTCGGCTGCCAATCCAGATATTTCCACGCCGATCTTCGATGATGCTTTTAACGTCGTTGTGACTCAGTCCTTCTTTGGTGGTATAATTCGTAAAAAACTGACCAGTAGGGTCAAGTCGAGAAATCCCATTGTTCCATGATCCAAACCAAATGGCACCACTGCGATCTTGATAGATGCACCGAATATCATTGCCGCATAAGCCAGATTCCTGGGTATAGGTGACAAATTTTTTGCCATTGAATTTCGAAACGCCACCTCCCCAGGTTCCGCACCAGATATTGCCTTCTCTATCTTCTAAAAGACTGAATACGCTGTTGTTGTCCAGCTTGTGCCCCAGGCCATTTTCGGTGGAGTAATGACGAAAGGTATTTTTACTGCGATCCAGCTGAACCAAACCACCGCCACGGGTACCCAACCACATCTTGCCATTGCGGTCCTTTAATACATCGAACACGATGTCGCTGCTGAGGCCTTCTTCCACGGTAAAATGTGAAAATAAATTGCCCGCATATTTGATCACTCCTCCCCCCAGAGAACTGCACCAGATCGCACCCGTCCGGTCTTCGAGTAAATCCGAAATGAAATTATTGCTCAAACCTTGTTTTTCGCTGAATCGGGTCAGGGTATTCAGGCGGGTATTTAAGCGCAGCAAACCCGCTCCATCCGAGGCAAACCAGATGTTCTCATGTTTGTCCTGAAGGATGTTGGTAATGATAAAATCCGCGTTGAGCTGATAATGCGCAAAGGTGGTACCGTCAAAAGTGGACGCCAGCCCTCCGGTGGAACCCAGCCAAAGCAATCCGTTTTTGTCTTCCCGAATGGCATAAACGTAATTGGCTTTGAGTCCGTTTTTGTCGGTATAATGTTGAAAAGCTTGGCCATCAAATTTACTCAATCCTGCCGCTGAACCGAACCAAAGGTTGCCCTTTTTATCTTCCAGTGCGCAAAGGACATCATTGTTGAGCAAGCCCTGTTTTTCGGTGTAGTGGACAAAGTTTTTGCCATCGTATTTGATTAGTCCACCGGAAGTGCAAAACCATACATTCGCTGCATGATCCTGGATAGTCTTGATGACTGGAGCATCGGTAAAGCCTTCAGCGAGATGGTAATTGGTGAAATAATTTCCATCGAATTTGGAGATGCCCCCACTCCAAAATCCGATCCAGATGTTGCCAGTTTTATCCTGAAAAATGCTACTGATGCTGTTGCCGCCCAAACCCGTTTGATCCGTATAGGTGACGAACTGTTTGCCATCGTAGCGGCTCAGTCCGCCGCCATCCGTACCAATCCACAAGCAGCCCAACTGGTCCAGTAGCAAACAAGTGGTTTGGATGTGTTTTAACCCCTGCAATACGCTGAAAGAACTAAAATTGTCGGGGTTGTGGTCACTGATGTGGGCATCTTTGGCCATACTTGTTTCGGGAATGCCCATGGCCACTGGCCGATCGATCGCGGGGCTTAAGCTGGGCAGGATGAAGCCGTTTTGTCCTGGAATGGCTTTGGTTGGTAAATTTGCTGGTCTATTTTCAGGCCGACCGAGTGCCTGAACGTTGGTATTGGCAGGTACTTCCAGCGGCGTGCAATTGGGGCCAATAAATACAGATCCCAGTGCTTTGGTTTGAGGTGGAATGATGCTGTCCGGATGAACAAGACGCCCTTTGGCCGGAATAAACTCGGGGGAAAAGTGGGGTAAATTTTCGTTGGGGTGATTCTGATTGCAAGAAAACATCGAGCCCAAGCAAAAATAAATACACAACAACCTTACACACCTGGACAGGTGATGATGGCATCGATTTTGGGAAATCATAGAGCAGCCTTTAAATGATTACGCTTCGAGCTCCCAAGATAATGATTTTGGCCTAGGAACGGAAACAGAATAAAGTAAACGCTTGACAAGCTCTTTTTCGATTTCGCTGCGTTACTCCTCAGTTGCGTAGGCTCGCTATGCGCCTTCGTCCTGCCTTGCCAAATCAAAAAATAGCCAAGTCAACCCGTCTACTTTATTCTATTTCCGTTCCTAGGCTATTTGATATAGCCTTTCATGTACTGCGTAATCGCCTCGGTTTTGTTGTTTACTTGCAAGACTTTGTACAACTTCTTGACGTGTGAGCGCACAGTCTCGATGGAAATGAACAACTCCGTAGAAATCGTGGCGTAACTCTTGCCGTCCACCAGTTTTTCTAAAATTTCTTTTTGTCGATCCGAAAGAATACTGGCTTTGCTGACCCTGCCACCCATCAGGTGATTGACAATTTCACGGGCTATTGAGGGCGACATGTACGAGCCACCATTGGCCACAATGCGCAAGGCCTCTACAATTTCGTCCAGACTGGCTTTTTTGGAAATATAAGAACAGGCTCCAGAGCACAAAGCTTTGAGGATCACGTCTTCCTCTTCATAGGTGGTCAGCATGATGATGTCCTGATGGGGCAATCTTTCCAAAATCAAGGGAATGGCTTCCAGCCCGGACAAACCGGGTAGCCCGATGTCAAGAATCAAGATATCTGATTGGAGCGAAGGATTGATGTTCAACGCGTGCAAGAAAGATTCTACGGATCCATGTACCTGGCACAGTTCAAATTCTTCATGGAACCCCACGAACTTGGATACATTTTCACGCACAACCTTATTGTCTTCAATGATGCTGATTTTGGTCTTTTTCATGTGGTATAAATTCCTGTAAAGTTAAGTGCTTTTGATGAATAAAAAACTCACCCGGGCGGGTGAGTTTTCGGTGCAAAAGACTCACCTTTTTCACCGCTTAGGGTGATTGTAAGGCCTACAGATTTTGATCAATTTTGTCCCATCACTACCATCTAATTCATTCATCCACCAAAACCAATATACGTGAAACAGCTAACAAAAAAACGCACGGCAGACCCGGCTATCGAATCAATAAAGCAAACCTGGCGTGGTTTTATCGCCGTGTACCCCAAGTTGTTGCTCATTTGTGGCCTCCTGATTGCTGCACAGCAGCTAACGGCACAAGAAACCGCTGAAATCCAGAACTTCTGGCGAAAAAGCTATATCCAGGCGGATGCCGGGAAAACGGGATTAGGGCCACAAGGTGAAAAAGCAGTTTGGACTGTCGAAAAAATTGCCAACAGCACCGATGTGCGCCTCAAGCATGTGGCCAGTGGAGCCTATCTGCATGCCGAGACTGATGCCAAATTTCCAGCAGTAGGCGCAGCAGGCCCCGGCTGGTTGAGCGCCATGTGGATCATGGAACCCATTGCTGGAACCAACCTGGTGCGCATCAAGAACAAATGGCGGAGCCTTTATCTGCATACGGAGACCGGAGCCTTAGAAATGGGCGCGGTTCAACCTGGCTGGCTGAGTGCCCAATGGCAGATTTATCGGTCCTCTTCTATTTCCACTACCAGCTCGCCCAACACTACAGCTCCCGAAATCCTCGGCGCGATGGGCAGTGGTACCTTCCCGGATCAAATCTCCGCCCCCCTGAAACAAATCATCTGGCGCATCAATATTGCGGGGAATCTTTCCAAGTCCATGGATGCTGGCAAAACCTGGAATGATTTGAACAAAAAATTGGCCTACGTTTCTGCAATAAACAATACGACTGCCTGGGGCATAAACTTTGAGGGAAAAATTGAGCTGAGCCTGGATGGAGGCATTACCTGGAGAACCACCTCCGGTCTGCTGAAACAAATATCCGGGGTGGACGACAAGATTGCCTGGGGTGTCAATGACAAGATGGAAATCTATCGAACCCTGGATGCTGGCTTTACCTGGTCAAAAGTGAGTGGCGTGGCGCAAAGCATCTCGGCAGTGAATGGAACTACCGCTTGGGCCCTCAATAGTGGCAATATCTGGCGTACCAATAATGCAGGTAGCAATTGGAGCCAGGTTCCTGGGAAAATGAAAAGCATCAGTGCCAAAAGCTTTGATCTGGGCATTGGCATCGACGATCAAGGGAACCTTAAATCGACAGTAAATGCAGGTAAATCCTGGGTATCCGTGGCCAATGGTTATTTTTTAAGTGCTGTTACATATGCGGATAATGCTGGTTATGCCATCGACAATAACCTAAAATTGATTCCGATAACATTTGGCTGGATTGAAAAAGATGCCATTGTGCTGACCCCTGCTGCGCCTAAGAATGGCTCTTTGATGGTTTTTAATGAAGCGGGGTATGTGGCCACGATTGCGCTAACCTATACCGATGCGGCTGGAAATGTGCTCAAAAACGACCAAATCGCGCTGGGTAGTTCCAAACAATACGACATTCCAAGTTCAGCAAAAAACATCGTCTTGAAAGTGGAAGGGGTATCCTGCATCGACCCGCTCAGCATGGAAGTCAAGTTTGCCAGTGCAGCGGATTTGAAACAATGCTACAAAGTATGGGGAACTATTTTTTCCACTGAATGGGGGAGTATGAATTGTTTTTGAATTTTTTATCCTAAAAACAGTTAAAATCCAATATGAAAAATTTCCAATTAATCGTGCTGGCTATTTTGGGCTTTGCCAGTTTGAATGCCCAAAACTTATCTCTTCAACCCACTGAACCACAGGACCTGCAAAGCAGCTTGATCATGAACAATGCTTCCAGCAGTTATGCGGCAGATGAAACGCCCACCGTGCATCAACCCCACAGTCCCATCGTGGCGACTAGCCTGCGGGTGAAAGGCCTCTACATTGTCCCCGCTGGACAAGTGGAAAAACCCAGGGCAAAAGAAGCCATCGCAGCAATTTTCGCCATCATGCAAAGCCATTATTTGAAGATGCTGGGCGTCACTTTTGAGTTCGATCCTGAAGTGGCTGTTTTGCGCTCAAACTATAGTGTGACAGATGCCGTTGACTGGAACAACAACTACAACTTCATTAAAACCAACTTAGGCCAAGAATTCCTCAACAACCGCAACATAGTGGTTTCCGTTCTGGAAGGCACGGCGGGTGATGCTGGCGGCTGGGGTGGAGTATTAAAAATGACGGGAAGTTTCTGGAACAGCACCTACGACATCTTCATCAATCGGCCCCATATGTTGGCTACAGAACTGGCCGGTTGGTCTCATGAACTGGGGCATGCTTTTGGCCTCATGCATTCCTTGGACACCAAAAATTGCATGACTAAGTTGAATATCGATATGGGCACACTCCCCAGTTTGTTGATGCAACAAACCGATAAATTCCGCACCTTGTATGAGTATCCTCTGGCCAAAGAAGAGAAAAAAATGCTGCTGGATTCTACCTATTCGAAAAGTTGTTTGGCCTTTAGAGGCGATCGCCCGGCTCCCCTGCGTTACCTCCGGCTCACGAGTGGCCAGGCCAGCCAGAGTGCCAATGGCCGCAATGTAGAAATGATCGAATACCACAACGGTGCCGAAGGCCGGGGTACTTTAGCCAGAGACGCTTCGGGCAAATGGCTGGAACGCGATTTACTGGGTACCGCCCGTTTTAGTTTCAACGAAGTTGGGCGCGACGATTGGTCGGTCTACCTCCAGGATCCTGGTCGCAATGTAGCCCTCCAAATCGATTTGTATACCTCAAAAGTGATGTATAGTGCCATTGGAGCGAGTAGCAAGAGTCCTATTTATTCTATTTTATGGTCAAAAAAATCAGCGGGTTCCATAAATAATCCGTCTTGCGCTTGTGCCGCTCAAACCTTTCGCAGTGTAAGCGACCATACCTGGGTAGAGTTCAGGCTACCGAGTGGCAGCAGTGGCCAAACCATCAACATCCCGGCTGGTGCCCACAACAAATACGTTTTCCCGAAATGTAACCGGGTTTGGTGGGACAACCTCAGCTTCAAGTGCAATACCAGTACTTGTAAGTGGGAAAAAACAGCAGGCCGATGGGATGCCGATGCACTTTGTACGGGTTCTCCAGGCAATAGCCCATATGTTTTTGTGGGGGAAAAATAGGTTAATAATATAAGCTAACTTAGTTGGGCTGGGCTGATTGAAAATAGCCCAGCCCAAATCTTTTTAAATCGATCATTTTCGGTACTTTTAGGACATTCAGTCCACCAGCAAAACACCGATGCAAAAATTACTTCCTTTCGTTCTGGCTCTTTGCCTATTCCAGGCCTGCCAAAATCAAACGACCACGACCGAATCGGTAAGTGACACCAGTTCATTCGCCGACGATTACAAACAACTCAAAGCCCACACCCCCGTCATCCTCCTCGAAGATGGTGAACGCAAAATCCTGCTCGCCGAAGCCTACCAGGGCCGCGTAATGACCAGCACCGCCGCCGGGATGAAAGGTACCAGCTACGGCTGGATCAATCACGATTTGATCTCCAAAGGCGAATACCAGCCCCACATGAATGCCTTTGGCGGTGAAGAGCGTTTTTGGTTGGGTCCGGAAGGTGGGCAATACGGCCTGTACTTCAAAAAAGGTGACCCTTTTGACCTTTCGCACTGGCAAACGCCCGGTGCCATTGACACGATGAATTATCCAGCCGTTGAAAAAGACAAACGCCAGGCACGTTTTGTCAAAAGTTTCAGTTTGGAGAACTACGCAGGCACGCGCTTCGACCTCAAGATTGACCGCCGGATTCGTTTGTTGAAAGAAAAAGAGGCAGCCGATCTGCTGCAAGTACCCCTGGGCAAAGTAAAATGGGTAGCCTATGAAAGCGACAACCAACTCAGCAATGAAGGGCCCGAGGATTGGGACAAATCCAAAGGTGTTGTATCCATCTGGCTGCTGGGAATGCTCAAAGCATCGCCCGCTCAAGTAGTCGTTTTGCCCTTCAAAAATGGGGGCGTAGACCTGGTCAATGACGCCTATTTTGGCAAAATCGCTGCCGATCGTTTGCTCAAAAAAGACAGCGTACTCTTCTTTAAAGGCGACGCCAAATCGCGGGGCAAAATTGGGATTCCGCCCGGCATCGTCAAACCCCTTGCGGGCAGTTACGATGCCGAGAAAGGCACATTGACCATCATTCGCTTCAATTATCAGGGCGATACAGTCTACGTAAACTCCATGTGGGAAAACCAACGTTACCCCTACCGTGGCGACGTGGTCAATACCTACAACGATGGGCCCAATGACAAAGGTGAACAAATGGGGGCTTTTTATGAGTTGGAAACCTCTTCCCCGGCTTTGGTGCTCAAAAGGAAGCAGTCGTACAGGCATGTGCAGCAGACCTTTCACTTTGAAGGAACTGCGGAAGAACTGAATACCATTAGTCAGCAGGTGCTGGGTGTCGAGTTGAGTCAGGTGCCGAAATTATAAATGCATTTTTCTTCGGCCACAGGACAGCACAGGAAAGTCCAAAGTGCGCTTCATCCTAATTTGTTACATGAAATTCCTACACCGCATGTTCAAGTCATCAATAATGCAGTGGCTTTTCAGGAAGGCACTGAAAGCTCAATTGTTTTTGCTCATTCTTTTCCCCGTTTTCCTCTTCGCCCAAGTCAATACCGCCAAACCCTGGGCTTACTGGTGGTGGATGGGTAGCGCTGTCAACAAAGCCGACATCCGCAAAAACCTGGAAGATTTTTCTGCCGCAGGTTTTGGGGGCATGCACATCATCCCCATTTACGGTGTAAAGGGACAAGAGGCCAACTTCATCCCCTACCTGAGTCCACAATGGCTGGAGATGTTGGACTACACCTGCATCGAAGCCAAAAAACTGGGTTTGGGCATCGACATGACCCTGGGAACCGGCTGGCCCTACGGAGGATCACAAGTCAAAGCTGAAACCGCTGCTCAGGCCTTTCAAATCCAAACCATTGTTGTAAAAGCGAATGAAACGCTCTCGCAGTTACCTCCCGTGCCCGACAAATGGAAAGGGGCACGGCTGGTTGCCGTATCGGCTTATGCAGGCACGGGTTTTATCCAAAAACTGGACATCAACAAACCGATTTCCTGGCTAAACGGGGCGGACTGTACACTTTATGCCTTGTACCAATTGCCTACCGGGCAAAAAGTAAAACGCGCCGCGCCAGGCGCTGAAGGTTGGGTCTTGGATCATTTCAATGCCAGTGCAGTAAAAAGTTATTTCCAAACTTTTTCCAGCGTTTTTACCAAAAAGAACTACGGCGTCAGGGCCTTTTACAACGACTCCTACGAAGTGTACGGCGCCAATTGGACTACCTCTTTCCTCCAACGTTTTCAACAATTGCGCGGCTACGACTTGCTCAATCACCTCGATGTGTTGGCCCGTGACACCGCCAGCAATGACCGTGAAAAGCGCATCTGGTCTGATTACCACGAAACGCTTTCAGACATCTTATTGGAAGATTTCACCAAACCCCTCAACAATTTCGCTCATCAATACGGCAAAATTGTCCGCAACGAATCTCACGGCGCCCCCGCCAATTTACTCGACCTGTACGCAGCCAGTGACGCACCAGAAACCGAGTTTTTTGGCAGTAAACCCTATGGCATTCCCGACTACCGGGTTGATCCCGATTATGAGGTGAAACGTTTTGGCGAACCCGATGCTTTTGTTGTAAAATGGGCCTCTTCGGCGGCACACGTGGCCGGACGCAAAATGGTGTCTTGTGAAACGGCCACCTGGCTGGGCAATCACTTCAAAGTGGCCCTGTCGCAAGTCAAACCCATTGTGGATGAATGTCTGGTATCGGGCGTCAACCATATTTTTTACCATGGTGTACCTTATTCTCCACCGGGAGCGGAGTTCCCTGGTTGGTTGTTTTACGCCTCTACCAATTTTAACCAACAAAGTCATTTTTGGCCGTTTTTACCCCATTTGAATGCCTACATCGAACGCAGTCAAAAACGTTTGCAAGCCGCAAAGCCCGACAACGATGTACTGCTTTATTTCCCAATTTATGACGTTTGGCATACGGCTGGCCGCAAGAGCAAAACCCATCCCATGGAAGTACACTCTATGGTACACGAGGTCAAGGACAGTCCATTTGGCAGAATGGCCACACTGTTGAGTGCGCAAGGATACACCCTCGATTTTATCTCGGATCGACAAATTCAAGGGCTGAAAGTGGAAAACGGCACTATTGTCACCACTGGAGGTGCGCGTTACAAATCATTGGTATTTCCAGTTTGTGAATATTTGCCACTCGCTACTGCACAGGCCTTACAGCGCTTAAAAGCAGCCGGCGCTCGGATCTTTTTTGACACCAAACTTCCACGAACCGTAAATGGGTGGTCGGGTTTTGCGGAACGGCAAAAAGCCATGCAGGCACTTTTGGCCGATTTCAAACCCACCCTTCCCAACTATTGGAACATGGTTTTGTCCAACAGTGGGGTACGCCGGGAATTCCTGGCGGAAAAAAGACTGAGTTTTATCCGCAAAAAAACGGATCAAGGAACGTTGTACTTCATCAGTAACCTCGTGGGACAGTTTAAGCAGGGAACGGTTCGTTTGGCGTGCAATGCCCAAACCCTGAAGTTGTACGACCCACTGCACAATCGCGAGGGAATCCAACCCTTCAAAACCATCGGCCCAAATTTGATAGAGTTCAACTTACAATTGGCTCCTGGCGAAAGTGTGTTTATCGAAGCCTTGAACAAAGTTGAAACTTCGGCTGCATGGCCGCAGGCTTTTATCGCCAATTCGTTCCGGGATTTGCTAGGAGAATGGCAAATCGAATTCCTGGAGGGAAAACCTTTTGTTCCCAAAGCTTACACCACCGAGGCACTGGAGTCCTGGACTTTGGCACCTGATTCACTCTCCCAATACTTCAGCGGAACGGCGCGGTATACCCTGCGTTTCTATTTGCCCAATGATCAAGTAGGCCAGGTGACCAGGCTGGATTTGGGGGATTTGCGTGAAATGGCCACAGTGAAGCTGAACGGTCAGGATTTGGGCGCGGTTTGGGCCTTGCCCTTTGTAGTGGATGTGCCCACCGGATTACTGCAAAAAGAAAACACCTTAATCATTGAAGTCACCAACCTATCGGCAAACCGGGTGCGCTACCTGGATCGACAAGGTACGCCCTGGCGCAAGTTTTACGACATCAACATCGTGGACATTCGGTATCAGCCTTTTGATGCGTCAAAATGGGAGCCGGTGCCTTCGGGTTTGTTGGGGCCGGTAAAATTGTTGTTTAAATAGTTGAGGAGGTTGAGAAGTTGAGAAGGTTTAGACTACCGCGAGCGTCACGAGCAGCGTTGTCGTTATTGGTATTGGCCAAAGTCGCTGCGGAAGCCATGTCATTTGCGGTAGCCTCAACTTCTCAACCTCCTCAACCTTTACAATAAAAATCCTCCGGGAAAATCACCATGCAAAACACCGAAGAAATCGCCTTTGTGATGTACCTCAAACCAGGCAATGAAGCAGAATACCTGCGCCGCCACGACGAAATCTGGCCCGCCCTCTCCGCTGCCCTGATTGAAGCCGGTATTCTCGATTACCAAATCTTCTTGGAACCCCAAAGTGGGCACTTATTTGCCTACCAAAAACGCCGCACTGATCACCGTGTTGATCTACTGCCCGGCCTGCCGATCATGCGGGAATGGTGGGATTACATGGCCGACATCATGGAGGTGAATCCTGATCATTCTCCGGTGGTGCGGCCTTTGGATCGGGTTTTTAGATTTCCGGGATGACAGCCCCCTATCAACCACAGTGTTTTTTTCACCGCAGAGTGAAAGGAGTATACGCAGAGTCGCACGGAGTTTTAGGCCATCTGCTGTGAAAAGAGTAACCGGAGATCGTTTTTGGTGAAGGTTTTAGTGGCGCTGCTGAACATCGTTTATTCAGTTATGACTTTCAAATAGAACCTCCAATGTGTTCGAACTCCAGCCACCGCTGGTGGCAAACTCCTTAAAACTTTTATAAAACTCCGCGAAACTCTGCGTATACTTCTTTTACTCCGCGGTTAAAATTCGCCGCTTTTGAACCACTTAGTAGTATCCAAATCAATTGTCATTTCATCATAAATTCAGCACTCACATTGATTTTAATACTTTCAGTACCTGTCTCTTTTGATCCTGGCGGCATTCCAATAAATACAAACCTGCGGGCAAATCAGGTAGGCTACTCAACACCGTTTCCTCATACATATCCCGGCTTTCCTGCCAAAGCGCGACTCCCTGCAAATTGCGCAAGGTCAAACTGACCTCTCGTAGTGACGCAGTGGTATGCAGCACGATATTGTCCACAAATGGGTTGGGATAAACCTGGATTGCGGGCAAAATTTCCGCTTCATGCTGGGTTGCTGTCGTGGTGGATTGAAGCAGCCAGGTTCTTGCAGTCGGGTCTTGTTGAAAATAATCAAACATCAGCTGCCCAATTTTTTCTTCGCCCAGGCGCGTCAGGTGCAGGCCATCTTCGCCCACGTCCGTTGAGCAATCGAGCGCAAAGCCATCACTACGCGGTTGACTAGCATTGCTCCAGTGGTACGAGCCCCAGGTCACATAAGGAATGTTCGCCTGAGTGCCTCTGGTAACGAACCCGGGCTTTTGTGCAGCCGCGTTTTCGATCAGCCACTTGATGGCCCAGCCCGACAGATAGTCGCGGGGAAAAAGCAGTCCCTTCCCTACCCCACCGGGCACTGGCGTAGCATACCCGGCATAAGCCCGCGCCGAAAAATAAACCACCTTGAGGTTGGGGTACTTGTCGTGCAAAACTTCCAACAAGAGCCGGTAGTCTTCCATCAGTTGTTGGGGCGCCCTTGGAAACAGGGTATCGCCCGTTTGGGTATTGTCGGTCTCCACCCAAGCCAATTGCACCTGTTGATCGTTCAGGCCATTGCTTTTTAAAGCCGAGGCAGCGTTTTGCCAGTAGTTGTCTTCCGGGGTGTTCATCTTTTGCACCCCCTGGCCGCCAACACAGGTATTGACCAGCACCAATTGAGGATTGAGGTTGCTAGACGCAGCGCAGCGGAGTTTGAAGTTTTCAAATTCGGTACGTGGATTGGAAGCGCCTACCCCAATCATCACTACTTTACCCTTGGGGTCGCTCTGACCTTGGGTGTTCAAGGGTTTTATTTTGGCCACTTGTTCGTTGATTTCGGCCAAATGGGCGGCAGGTCGTTGGTTGCCGCCGTTGCTGTACAGTCCACCTGCGAACCCACGATAGGTTTTGCCTTGCAAGTCAGGCAAAGGGATCAGATCGGAGGGTTTGACCGCACAATTTTTTTGTGCAAAAAGGGAAATGCTGTAGGAAAACAGCAGGAGCAGGAGTGTGGTAAATCTGCGCATAGGTTGATGGTTTTGTGAGGGTGTTTGTTATTGGGATAAGCGCAGAAATGGTGTTTTGTAATCAGTAAAGTGGAAGTTTTTTTATGCACTTCCTTAATCCAGAAAGGAGAGTAAACAAAAAAAGGGCAGCTCCTTTCGGAACCACCCTTTTTTTTTGTGGAGGTAAGGGGATTCGAACCCCTGGCCTCTTGCATGCCATGCAAGCGCTCTACCAACTGAGCTATACCCCCAATTTAAGTGGCTGCAAATATACAGGTGGGATTTGGATTTCTCCAAATATTTTTTGCAAAAATATTCTTTGACCGTAGCAATCGAAAAAAACGAGCTTTATTGCAAAAAAAATCCTCGAAAACTGCAAATTATTGCATAAAATAACGCAACTTGTGGATAATTTCGCATTCATTATCGTTTTTTAAGTTCTTATCGCAGCGGATTATGGAAAGAATTACCGAAGCACCATCGCAATACCGACATCTCGAAAAGATGACCGTTCGGGAGTTATTGGAAAACATGAACCGCGAGGATCAAGCTGTACCCATCGCGGTGGCAGCAGCCATTCCACAAATTGAGGCCTTGGTCAATGCCGTGGTTGACAAAATGCAACACGGTGGGCGGCTGTTCTACATCGGTGCGGGCACCAGCGGTCGCTTGGGTGTATTGGACGCCTCGGAGTGTCCTCCCACCTTCGGTGTTCCCGAAGATTTGGTCATTGGCCTCATTGCGGGTGGAGACCGGGCGATCCGACATGCCATCGAAGCAGCGGAAGACAGTTGGACCCAAGCCTGGGAAGATATGCAGGCCTACGATATTGATGAAGGGGACGCCGTAGTTGGCATTGCCGCTTCCGGAACCACTCCCTACGTCATTGGAGGTTTACAAGATTGCCGCAAGCACGGTATCGTTACGGGTTGTGTAACCTGTAACCCTGGTTCGCCGCTGGCTGCGAATTCAGACTTCCCGGTAGAAGCGGTGCCGGGACCTGAATTTGTAACTGGCAGCACACGACTTAAAGCCGGTACGGCCCAAAAATTAGTACTCAATATGCTCAGCACCAGCGTAATGATCCGTTTGGGAAGGGTACTGGACAACAAGATGGTGGACATGAAGCTCTCCAATGTCAAATTGGTGGATCGTGGGGCAAAGATGCTGGTACAAAACCTGGACCTCCCCTACGAGGAAGCACATTCTTTATTGCTCAAACACGGTAGTGTGCGCAAAGCCATGGATGCGTTTTCCTTAACGCACAACCACAGCACCGGCCTATGAAAATCCTGGTCGACAGTGGGGCAACCAAAGCCAATTGGGCCGCCGTTCATGACGGGCGGATCGTGCACCAACTGCAAACCCAAGGCATTAGCCCTTACTTCCTCAGTGATGAAGGGATTGTGGATGTATTGCGCGAAGTCAAGCGCAGCATCCCCGAAGCTGTCCAGGAATTGCATTTTTACAGTACAGGTTGTAAAGCTGAAGAGCAGCGGCGACGCATGAATCAATTGTTGCGACTCATGTTTCAGGAAGCCACTACCGTACATGTGGAGACCGACCTCCTGGCTGCAGCCCGTTCGATGGCCCAACGCGAGGCAGGGATTGTCTGCATTTTGGGGACGGGTTCAAACGCTTGCCGGTATGACGGCAGCCAAATTGTAGAAACTGCCGGTGGCCTTGGATTCATTCTGGGCGATGAAGGCAGTGGCGCCGCCATTGGCAAAGATCTCATCCGCTCTTTTTTGAACCTGGAAATGCCCGAAAATCTTCGCGAAGAGCTCAACGAACAATACCACCTCACCCGGGACAATATCTTGCAATCGGTGTATCAACTGCCCTATCCCAATCGGTTTTTGGCCACCTTCGCGCCATTTGCACACGAAAATCGACAGGAACCCATCATTAAAGATTTACTCGACCGGCAGTTCAATTTGTTTCTCAAACGCTGCGTGCTGCTGCTGGAAGACAGTCAACATTTACCCATCCATTTTGTCGGTTCAATTGCTCAATATTTTCAGGAAGAGATAAAGCACAACGCCGAAATTTTGGGGTTACATGTGGCTAAAATCCAACAGGATCCGATGTTGGGGCTGATCCAATACCATGAGTAAGCAATATTGCTTTTTTTTGCAAGAAACAGCCCTATAACTCGCAAAACATGCTGGTTTTGAAATAAAACATGGGCTGAAATTTGGGTTTTTGAGAAAAAACCTGCACTTTTGTGCAAGAAATACGAAAAGAACAGTTTGGCATATTGCAAACTGCCGAAAGATAAACACACTATTTGCTAGCTATTACCAGCCTGCCGAAAATCATTCGGCAGGCTTTTTTATTAGACTTATGTCGAATGTGCTATCTTGGAGCCAATAAGGAACCGAAGTTATGCTGAAAAAAGAACGTCAAGCGCTGATTTTGCGCGAGGTAAACATCCACAATAAAGTGGTACTCACCGATCTTAGCATCAAGCTCGATGTATCGGAAGATACGGTGCGCCGGGATTTGCAGGAATTGGCCGATGCTGGAAAAATCATCAAAGTCCGCGGAGGAGCACTGTCCAAGTCCTACCATGTTTATTCCTACAAAGAAAACGAGATATACGCTTACCAGGAAAAAACCATCATTGCCCGCAAAGCCATTAGTTTGTTGCGCGAAGGCATGTTGGTCTTGATCAGTGGCGGCTCTACCAATTTGGAGATTGCTCGTATTTTGCCCCAAGACCTAAAGGTCACTTTTGTTACCATGAGTTTGTCAACGGCGATGCAGTTGCTGGAACACCAAGGCTCCGAAACCATTTTTATCGGGGGCCATTTGTCCAAATCAGCCGGAATTGCCGTGGGCGGCGAAGTGGTACGCACCCTCAAAGACATTCGGCCAGACCTCTGCCTGATGGGGGTCAACGGCATCGACGCCATCGATGGCATGACTGAATCGGATTGGGAAGTGGTTACCATCAAAAAAGCCATGATGGAATCTTCCAAAAAAGTAGTGGCTTTGTCGATTGCGGAAAAACTGGATTCCAGCCAAAAAATTCGGGTATGTGGCCTGGATGACCTGGATGTGTTGATCACTGAATTGGATCCCGAACACCAGCGTTTGGCTCCCTATCGGAATTTGGATCTAGAGATCATGTAATTTCTGTCCAGCAAAAAAATGAGGCATCTGCTCAGGCACCACACCTTAAACAAATGCCCCATCACCAATTCATGAGAACCTAAATTTTTGGGATATGCATTATGGATTGTCAACACAATTATAGGTGTTTGGTGTTGCCAGATGCGTTCCACAAAAGGTCATTTTTTTATTTTTTGATCAAAGCTTGCCGCCGTTGCATCAGTTCCCGCCAGGTGGTCAAAACAATTCCCTCCTTTTGCAGATAAGCTTTTAGTTCCGGTGACTGCATCGCCAGTAGATCGCTCTTGCGAACGTCTCCCGAACTTGAAATGTGTTTGAAAATGGGGGAAGGTGCGGTGCAATGCACAATCAACATGGTTACACCTGATTTCAGGCGGGTAAAAGATTCCAGCAAGAGTTTGGTTTTTAACTTTTGCATTTGTTGGTCATTCAGCCCCGGGGGTATGCGCATGCCATAGGTTTCATTGTGCAAGTCGTCAAGTACAGGAAGCCCGTTGTCCCAGAGGATTTTGCCCGTACTCCGCAACAAACCTACCGTTGGTGCATCCAGTTTGTTGGTTTCCGCAATCATGCTGCAATGTCCGGCAGGCATCATTACCGGGATACGCTCCTGGATGCCAACTTTGACGTAACGTTGCAAAAATGCAGGTGAAGCAAACAAAGTCCCCATATGCGAATCCATGTGGGTAGGTTGAAAACCCATCTTGCGGGCACGTTCCAACTGCGCCCGTATTTCTTGCTCCACTTCATCGGCGGAGGCATTTTTTACAACATCCTCAACTTCGGGCCACAAGGCACCTTCGGCATCAACCAGGCCGGGTACGGCTGGTTTACCACTCAGCGGGCCCCAACGGTAATCATCCCATTCCGAGGTAAGGGTAAGGTGGAGTCCCGCGTCTATTTCGGGATATTTTTTCAGTTGGTGTACAAAACCTGGAACCCAACCGCAGGGCATCATTACGCTTACGGAGTTGGCTACGCCCTTCGTCAAGGCTTGGATGGCACCTTCATTGGAATCCCAGGACATGCCGGCATCATCTACGTGCATGATCAGCACTTTGGCGCCTTTGGGCCAGCCCAGGCGTTCGGCATACGTGGAATCGGATTGGGCAGATAGGATGCCCGTGCAGAGGCTAAAGAGAAAAAGAAGCGATCTCATTTGGTCATTTTTGAACATTTCACGAACCCTCAAAATTATCATTTATTACCGTTGAGCATATTTACAATCATGCGCTTACTCTATTTTACCAATGCTGTTCAAAACTGCGTTTTTCCAACAGTCCATTACTCAAATCGAGTACAACAGCAGCAGTTCCTGCGTCGTTTCCACTGCCTATGCCAATGTTGTCGTAGGGATGCATCAAGGCTTGATAGGCCGGGTAAAACCCATACGAACCCACCATTTGTGCCGTTTTCTTCAGCAAATATCTGGCGTTTTCAACAAATCCATACCGAATCAAACCGGCGTACATCAACCGATTGAGCAAAGGAGAAACCTGCAATTTAGTTTCCGTTTCCGCGGTCTTCTCTTCCAGGATTTGAGTGGGTAGTGCCCAATACTCTTCCCGGAAAAAACTTTTGACCAGGCTGCTCCCCAGGCGTTCCGCTTGTTCTTGATCGGGTACTCCAGCCCACATCGGTAAATAATTGGACAAATATAGACCGGGCAAACGTTTGGCTTGCACGACATCGTACGGGCGATAAGTATTGGTTCGGTCGTCCCAAAGGTCTTCATTTAAACCAAATACGGTCAATTCTTGCCATTGCAGCAGGGCTGAAAGGTCTTTGCCTA
>Ga0209717_1001205_pt1 | contig 28846 bp, 11 predicted proteins | sample AD_UKC048_MetaG_FD_184418 | JGI IMG/M metagenome (GOLD analysis project Ga0209717, IMG submission 184418) | Active sludge microbial communities of municipal wastewater-treating anaerobic digesters from USA - AD_UKC048_MetaG (SPAdes) (version 2) | ecosystem: Engineered > Bioreactor > Anaerobic >... | reverse complement strand
GGCATCCTGGGCAATGGTGATATGGGCTTCGATTTCACCGGGCTTATTTCAAACTGGACAAAAGATTTGACCCTGTTGACCAACGGCCGTTCGAGCCTGAAGTTGGAGCAAACAGAAAAACTGCATTGGCACCAGATCGGAATAATTGAAAAGGAAATTGAACGATTTGAACACAACAACGGCTTTATCCAACATGTCGTTTTTAAGGACGGGACAACATTCGAAGTCAAGGCTTTGTATGCGCCAAGTCCGTTTGTACAACATTGTGGAATTCCTGAATCATTGGGTTGCGAACTGACGGAAGACGGTTATATTAAAACGGACCATTTTCTGGAAACCACCGTGAAAGGTGTTTTTGCGGTGGGTGATAATGCTTCAAAAATGCGAACGGTTGCCAATGCGGTAGCGATGGGTACCAGCGCAGGAATGATTATCAGTAAAAAAATGATCCTGGAAGGGATGGTTTCTTAGAGCATGTTGAGATTTTCATTGCCGGGCTGCAACCGAAAAATTTTATTTCAGGTCTTCGTTAAATTTTTCGCCGGATTACCCGTATCCGACTGCAAAATTTGCCTTGCCTGAAATGAAATTTTTCTGGTTTCGCCTCGGCAATGAAAAACTCAATATGCTCTTAAAACTCAATTTTATAACTCAAATTGGGAATGATCACCGATGCCAGATCCTTGTCGATCGTTTTTTTAACGTTGTTGTACTGGTAGCCGTAAAAATCGGACTGCCCCGTGATGTTCAGGATTTTCAGCGCCAGTTCGCGGGAACTCTTCTTTTTATTCATTTTGTAACTGGCTGTAAAATGTACATTCACCGATGAGTTTTCCTGCATTTTAAATGCGTTCGTTTCATCATACACAACGTTTTCAGCCAGGTGCGAAGCGGCCTCATTTACAGGCGAGTAGCGGTTGCCGCCCTGATAACTCAGGCGCGTATTCAAACCCAGGGTGTTTTGTTTGTTTTTGCCCACCTGCCATTCCTTGCCGATCAGGAAATTGAACACATAATTCCGGTTGTACCTGGTGCTGCGCCATACATTGTCTCCGCCTTTGTATTCCGAGTTGAATACCGATGCGGTAAACAAATAATAGTAGCCATTGGAAATGTATTTTTCAAGTGTAAAATCGACCCCGTAGTTTCTTCCCTTGCCGGTGTTTTCTAGTTTCTCTGCAAAAAACCAGTCGCTTTGAAGGTTGATAAAAGAAAAGGAACTGTCCGCCAGGACGGGTACGGAAAACAACTGTTGAAAATAGGGCTCTACTTTCAGGTGAACCAGGTCGGAGATTTTCCAGTCGTAACTGAGTACGAGGTGATGGGCTTTGGTAAAATCGAGGTTCTTGTTTACGGCCGTTTCTCCTGTGGCAAAAGAATTGTTGAAATAATAGTTTAACCGTTCGGAGCGGCTGTGCAATCCGTAAGCCAGACCGACGGATTGGTTTTTATTGATTTGCTGCCGGAATCCGAGTCTGGGCTCGATGGTATAATGGTTGTTTAAGGTGAAAAACTGGCCGTTCACGCCGATGTTCATCTGTAGGTTGTCGGTCACCTGAACGGAGGAACTGCTGTAGCCCGAAAGCAGGGTGCTGAATCCGTCCTCATTCACAATTTCACTCGGCGGACTGTCGGACGACAATGCTTTATTCAGTTGGATATCGTACATCATGCCGGTCACCAGGATTCCGGTTCTGTTCGTGTGCCTGGCGCTGAATTTTTTATTGACAAAAGACGATAAAACGAAGTTCCAGTTGGTGTTGGAAATTCTGCTATACGGCTGCAGGGATAATTGATTGTTCATTTTCCGGGTCGTCCAGTCGATACCGCTTGCCGTGGCCGACAAGGTCGTTTTTGCATACGTGTTGCTGTTGAAAAAATATTTGTGGCTCAAGCCCGCCGCACCCATATATTGCTTTATGTCATGCGTTTCATTATCGTCGGCATATTCCCATTCCGTACTGTCGATTTTAGCCTTGGCCCCGGCATTGTCTGCCAGACCGATGCCCCAGAATGAAAAAACACCTGCTTTTTGAGTGGGGAAATTCAGTTTGAAAGAAAGGTCCTGGTATTTTATACCGCCGGCATTTTCAGGCAGCAAGGGCGCCAGCAGGGCGAAGGTGGAATAGCGGTAGTTGAACAGGTAGGACGACTTTCCGGATTTCGAAAACGGGCCTTCGGATGAGGCGTCGATTCCAACCGTACCCACCTGGAAAGTATACTCGCGCTTTTCATTGTTACCAGTACGCATCGCGATGTCGAAAACGCCCGACAAGGCATTGTTGTATTCGGCCGGAAATGCGCCTGTGAAAAAATCCGAATTGGCCAGCATCTGGCTGCTCAACGCCGTAACGGCGCCTCCTCCGAACGAATTCAGGTCGCCGAAGTGATTGGGATTGGGTATTTCAACCCCTTCCATTTTCCATTGCAGAAATTTGGGCGCATTTCCCCTGACGATAATCCCGTTATCATCCGAATTGCTGGCCACGCCCGCAAAGGAAGCGGCTAAACGGGCAGGATCGTCATTGCCGCCGGCATAACGTTTTGCTTCTTCCACGCTCAGCATCCGGGCGCTGACGGTAGCCATTGAATTCAGCGGCTGTTCCTTGTTTACGCGGGGCTTGATCACCACTTCGCCGAGTACGGAAGTGTTTTCCCTGATCTGGATGTTCAGAAATAATTCTTTTCCGGAAATAACGGTCAGTTCACGAAGAATGGCCGGCTCGTAACCGACATACGTAACACGCAAATCGTAACGCCCGACAGGTACGTTCCGGATCACAAAATTGCCGGAAGTATCGGTGATGGCGCCAAAGGGAAGGTCGGTGTGGAGTAATGCGACCGTGGCAAATGTGACCGGAGCATTGGAAGCATCATCGATGACGGTTCCGCGGATGGTCTGGACAGGTTGGGCAAACGATTGTGCCGCAAAAAGCAAAAGGATGGAAAAAAAGGCTGTTCGCATCATTGTAAGATTGAGAATTAAGAAAGCACAAATGTCCTTCCGCTCTCAACCCTGCACAATACTGATTTATCAGTACTCCTAACCCGAGCGTGTTTGGTTTTTTGTGTTTAGTGTTTCGTAAAGGCCTGGTAGTCAACCGCATCCTAAACACTAAACACAAAAAACTAAACACCCTTCCTATCCCAGCAGTCCGTACCGGGAAGCAAACGTGACCGCTTCGAATGAATTATTGGCCCCGAGTTTTTCCAGAAACCGTTGCCGGTGTGTATTCACGGTGTGTAAACTGATTGCCAGTCTGCTGGAAATTTCCTTGCTCAGATAGCCGTCTTTTACGAGTTTTAAAACCTCCAGTTCTCTTCTGGTTAATTCATATGTCGCTTTTTCCGGCGCTTCCCAGGGAATGATTATCCCGGTTTTGAAATTGATCAACTGGCTTTTGAGGGCACTGTTTTCTTCCTGATTGGGAGAGAGGTCTACAAAACTCACGAGTAGCCAGATCTGCCCCTTTTTGTCCAGTTCCAGTATTTGATATTGCTCGATCAGGCGCATGTATTTGCCGTGCGCACTGAGCATTCTGTATTCCTGAATTAACTTGTGGTTCTTTTTTTCTTCCCGCTCCAAACCGTTGAATATTTTTAATGCGGAAACGCCATTGATACTGAGCGTTAACTTTTCATCCGGATGAATGATGCTTTCAAAAAAACGATGTCCTTTTTCTTCATAATCGGACGGGGCATAACCTAAAAGCGCTCCGAAATTCATGGAGTAAAAAACGACCTGCCGGGTATGTATGTCAAATACGGTTACGCCCGAATTTCCAATATCGGACAGGGTTTGTAAGACCCGCTTGTGTTGGTCCAACAGGGAGTAGTCCAGATCTTCTTCCTCGAAATTGTACTGTTGCAGGAATTTGTAAAAAATTTCCTCTATGCTGTTTTGCTCTGACATTTGGTCTGAATGCTGCTTTACCTGTTAAATACCCTTGTTCTGGCGGGTTTTGTCAAAGTTACACATTTCAGAAATAAACGACTGAACTTACTTCAGCACGTCGAATTGCAGGCCGCTGGTTTCAGTTGTTTTGCCCAGGCGTTTTTCACGCGCCAGCCATGTAACCGTTGTGCCGTCCAGCCAGCGGGCGCGCCTCCAGTACGTTTTCAGGGTAATGCCCGTGGCGGGGATTTCTTCTTCCTGAATGTCGAGCCTTCGGGATTCACCCGTCGGCGCATTGTTTCTGATCAGAGAGGTGCGAGGCCGGATGCGCGTGGCTGATTCCGCTCCGTCAAAAATGCGCGGCATGGCTGCTCTGCGCAGCATCATATCGGGTTTGTTCTCCACCGGCCGGAACGGAATAAAAGGAATCCAGTGCGGCGGCACGGTGTTTCCGATGGTATAGGCGTAATCTCCCGGTACACCCAAATCAGGAAGAGGTGTTGCGTCGGGCGTGCCGGACAAAGAACGCAGCCACTCTTCCAGGCCTTTTGCCGAACTACTGCCTTCCAGTGTTCCGCCGATGCCGTCCGAAACAGTCTGTTCCACCGCCCAAACCATATTGGCCATTTCGTCGCGAATAAACTTGATCTCTTCCAATGCTTCGCTTTGCACCCGCCCGATGCTGACAGGCGGCAGCCACATCCAGTCTGCCAACTGGTTTTCCGCCAATTGAAACAAACGCCAGTCTGCCCGGCCTGCGTTCTGCTGCATAATAGTCTGAACGCCAAATACATCCGTCACCCGCAGGCTCTGTATTTTTGATAGAGATCCCAACGGAAGGGAAAGCGGCATCAATAACCAGTCGTTGCTATACAATAGGCTGAATTCTGCCAGCAGCAAAATCCCGGTATCCGTTTTTTGCGCTTTAATATTGCTCAAATCGATGGTGCTGTCTTCCATTTCCCACCAACGGGCGCGCGGCATACCGGGAAAACCGACAGCGGCAGGCAAGGCAGTTTTCCGGTGTATTTGTATGTCCTGCGGATGGAGATCCTGTTTCAAATCCGCTTTTTCGGCAGCGCTCACCCAGTCGTGCCAGGCCAGTTGTTGGCCGTTGTGTTCGGGAGCATGCAGGAATGCCGTTTCGGTATCGCTAACGGGAGCGGCCACTTTGGCGACATATTCCATGCGCGATGCATCCCAACTGCTTGCAAAACCGGGATTGTGCGCCAGAAGCCGCTCATTCACCCAGTTTTTCCATTGCTCGCCGAGTGAATCGACGGCAGGGTCGCTGCTGCTCAAAAAATCGGAAGCCTTTCTGGTTTGTAGTTCTTTAAAAAGTTTCCAGCCATCTATCGTCCGGGAATTGCCGAGGGCAGCCAGCGATTGCTCGTACGGTTCGTGGTAAACGGCCCGTAGTTCCGCATTGTCGGGGTCGAATACAACCGCAGGCGCTTTATATTGCAACAGCGGCATCTGGCAAAACTGGTCCCAAAACGTTTGTTTGCCCGCTTTGACCAGCAGTTGCCGCCATTTCCTGCCCGTTTCCATGCGCAGCACCAGGTCGAATTCCGGCAAAATGCTTTCCACGATGCTATCCAGGGGTTTATCCCCGGGCGGTGAAAAAGCAGGTTGTCCGTTGGCGGAAAACCGCTGGGCATTCGTCGTGCGTGCAATGACGTGAGCAGACGCCGCCATACCCGCATCAGCCGCCTGGAATTCGCCCAGTTGCCATTGACGTGCCAGCAACCAGAGGGGGTCGCGGATTTCACAACGCAGGGCGTCGGCTACATCCTGACTTTCAGGCGATGGGAGCAAACGTTCCCACAATAAAAGTGCATTTTTTTCGGCCATTTTGTAGTGTCGTTGCAGGCTTCAGGCCTTGGGTTTTATCAATTCCGTTTCCGGTATACGGTTGTTATCTGTCAAAAAAGGCAACACCACAGCAGGAATAATGTCGCCAAAAACTTTGTTCTGGCTTTTCAACTGTGCAGGTGTCACCAGGCGTGATTTGGACATCTGAAGCGCGTCCTCTACTGCGCCCATCAGGTATTCCCATTGCCAGTTTCCACCTTCCACAGGGCTTACGGCAAGTAGCATTACCTGAGGAGGCTCGGTGTTCGGCTGGTCGTACTGAAATGCCAGTCCCGTATCGGTTGTGGAGGCGGGTATGAATTCGGACCATTCGTCCAGCAGTATTCCGGTAAATGATTCCGCTGCATTGAAGTTTGAAGGCGTTTCCAATAACAAGGAGGTATTCGGGCGCAATTCGGGCGCGATTTTTTCCAGATCCGATTCCTTGATCGAATGGCCGATCCACGACACCTGCGGCAAAAAAGGCAACTGGGTTACAACCGGTTCCTTAAACGCATCCGCTACCGTTGGATGCAACTCGCGCAGCATCGTCACCTGCCTGAAATATCGCAGGGGCTTGCGGACCAGGGATGCTTCGCCCAGCCAGTTGTCAACGGTTTCTGCGTCGGTATGCAACAATTGTTTTCGCTGATCGAACGCTGTTTGTAAGGCGCCTGTATTCGTTAATTCAACAACCGGGAAAACCAGTACATCCTTGCCCAGCAATACTTCGGCAGCCTGTCGCAGTTGTTGATACCGCTGGTTTTCATCGGCGGACAGTTCGGCCAATATTTGTTTCAGGGAACCAACACGTTTCTCCAGATTGATCGCAACGGTTTCCGCTTTTTCGATTAAAAACCCAAACCGCTCCGGGTCCAGCGAAACACTGCCTTCCGAGCCCGCTTCCTCGATGCCGAACTGCGCTGCCTGCAAGAGTGGTGTGCACAACGCGGCGGCGGCGTTGCGTTGCGTTGCGGCAGGCGCATTGTCTGCAATGGCAGTACGCAACGTATCGGCCATACTTCGCAGTGTTTGAGGCAACAACACCGCTTTACCTGAATTTTTGCCGTGTTCTTTTAATGCGTTTTCCAAACCTTGTAGACGCAGATTGCCGCCGCTACTCCCCAAAGGACTTAGGTCGGCGGGTTGTAACGGGCGGCCCAATTCCAGTGCTTTTTTCAGGTTCAGCAACAATGCGCTGATTTCGTGGATACAAACCTCCGTTTTGTCAAAACCCGTTCTGTCTTTAAAGTCGATGCCGACCGGCGTCTCCGGAACGTTATTTGTAAAATCGGGTAGGTTCAACACCTTCGACTGCACCCATAAATGCAGGGGACTCGTTGCGCCCAGGCGAAATGAAGTGGGGAAATGATACAGCAAATCAATGGGCTCGATCCCCATTTCCGACAATTTTAACCGCGTTTTGCTGCCGTCGGGCAGTGTAACGGAGACGAGAATTTTGGCCGGTGCGGGCAGTTGCAGGGCGAGCCATTTGTTCAGCGTAGGCGCGAGGCTGGTACGCGGACCGGCTTCGGCAGACCACACATTGCCTTTATCGGCTGATGTGAGGGCCGGGAAAATGATTCCCACCCGGTGCGTCAGGCCATGGCCTTTTTGCGGTACCTGGACAAAATCAGGCAACAGGGTCTGCCCGCCGGTATTCAGGCTCCGCAAGGCGGCGGCGGCCCGGTCTGCATTTCCTTTGGCTGTTTGATACACGCTTTCCGTCAACAGCAGGTCGCCGGTCGAATCCAGGTAATCGTTTTCCAGCGATCCTGCGATTTGATTGAGGCGGTTTTTGTCCGTCGGAGGAATCGTCAATACTTGCCCTTGTGCATTTTTCAGAGCGTTTAACCATGCCGTTGGACTGGCCCGATACGCTTTTAAAAGCGCCAGACCATCGAGACTCGCCATCAGGTTCGTTTTGCCGTCCGTTTTCAAATCCTCTTTTAATGGAAATGCTTTCCTGAACTCGAACCGGTAATTGTCCAGCACCTGATCATGTAATGCGCGTTCAAACAGATGTCCCAGCAGTTCTGCCAGGGGAATACCAGCCTGCATACCTTCCATCATTTGCAGGGCTTTCCGAACGCGCGGTGCTGTGAGATTGATTGACAAAGACTCCGTCTGGGTGTCTTTCCGGTGTGCCAGGTATCCGGCTCTCATGATAGCGGCCGTTGTGGCGTGGGCCAGCGAGGGCATGTGAATGAATCCGTCGCTGCGGCTCTTGTTGATCAACGTGTCCGCTTCCACCTTGTTTGCCGGCAGGTTCAGCCAAATGCGTGGGTTGGCGTTTTCACCGATATAAAAATAAGCGCGATCCGTACTTACTGCCAGATCGATGCCTTTATCCTTTGCCGATCTGGAATTGATAACCGGAATAGCAGCCCGGTCGAAATTCTGACTGGTAGCGGCCATGTAGGTTGGTTCCACATTCAATACGACGATATCGCGCGGATTTTTCGGTTTTAATCCGAGTAAATAACCGAACGCACCGATTTGAATGCCCTGTGGCCTGACATTGCGTTGTTTGTCCAGCCGCTGGTGCAGGAGCCCCGACATCCAGGCGTCGAGGCGATAGGTGCACAGGTCGAGGTGTTCCGAAAAAAGCCTTTCCAGGCGCGCGGTTGGTACCGTTTTGAACGTTTGAAATGCTTTTTCGAGATCCGTCAAAGGTTTTAGTATGGGGTTGTTGCCTGCCTGTTGTATCCATTCCCGGAGGTTGAAGGTCTCCAGTCCGTTTATGTATTCGCGGCGATTGGTTTTAAGTGTTACCTGCGCAGTTAACTGTGCCTTGTAAGCCGCAATGACGGGTTTATACTGCTGGTGCAGCAGGTTTTTAGCGTCGAGTGCAGTGGGGTTGAAAATGATCTGGCCCGCCGTTTCCAGTTGTTCCAGTTCAAAATCCTTCGCTTTTAACAACCAGAGCCCCGGATTGCTTTCTGTGGCTTTTAACTGGTTTTCCAGCAAAGCGCGGAGCAGCGCCTGTCGGCTCAGCAATGCGAACAAGGACGTATCTGCCTGACTTTCCGGATCGCCGTCGCCGGCAGGCGCCGAGCTGATTTGATTGTTCCAGATATCCGAGAGTTTGGCGTTCAGCAGCCATTCCATGTAATTCCATGATTTTCCTGCTATTTTTTCGGCAGCGCGTTCTTCCGACAGGGGAAGGCTGTCGATCAGAAAATTGGGCAATGGCAATGGCTGGGCTGGGATCACATTTTCAAAAGAATGCGCGGGTAAGGTGTTGAAATCCGCGCGCACGTTTGAAATGGCAGTAACATTCAGTTTTTGAATGGCGCTGGTTAATTGAGACTGGCTACCTAACAGCGAATTCTTTTTAGAAAGCGCACTGTTTATACCGGACTGAAGCGTTGTTCTTCGGGATTTTAGTGTATTTATTTCAGAGGTCAAAACTGCGTTTCGCTGTGTCAGGACCGTTCTCTGCTGAATTCTGGTCGCCTTGTCGGGAGCGAATGGGAGATTGATAAAGGTGTTTAAATTAGAAATCAGTACAACATTGTTTTGTAATTCCGATTCTCTTTGCGTTATCTGCGCATTCACATCTGCCAACTGGCTTTCGAGGGTTAAAATGGGTGCTAAATCTGCATTTACTTCATCCAGCAAATTTTGAAGGATGGATTTAAAACCCGCGCCGGCAAGTATCTGTCCCTGCAATTGGGTGGAAGAGGCGGTCAGGCTCAGCATATCCAGAAATGGCGCATCCAGGTTCCCGGCGGTGGTAGCGGCGTTGGATACCGAATTTACCTGTACGGCAGCGGCACTCCAGTGGCTTTTTAAAGGGGAAATGAAATCGGACCAGACTTTACCGAGCAATTTTTCTTCGTCCGTTTTGCTGTTGTACTGCCATAAAGACCAATTGGTGGTCGGAACGATCCCGTAGGGTTGATGATTAAAACGTAATACGGGCAGCAAGCCGCGGCCGGTAACGAATTGGTTGAAAAACCGCCGCAGCATTTCCCGTTTCGGTTCCGTCATAGCCGGGCTGAAAAATTGCAATAAATAATATCCCCATGTAGCGTGCCAGAGCATACTGTTCATGTTTTTTGCCTCGTCTATATCCGTTTGGTCGCCATTCGGGAAACGGAAACTGCCCTTTAAACCCAGGAAGCGGCGCAAATAGGATTCGTCGCTTTCCAGCCCCTGCGGGTGTGTGGAAGGCGCTTTAAACGTCGACTTGAAATATGCCAGCGAAGCGGCCTCTTTGAGGTTAAAACCCGATTTCTGTTCGCCGAAATTATTGGTTGGGGTGCCTTGCGGTAAAACGGCCATTCCCTCTTCCTTGTAAAGGCAGTTTTCAAAATGTTCGTTCAGTAATTGTGTACTTTCCGTTTCGTTGGCAGAAAGTTTCACACCCAGTACGATGATACGCTCGACGCCCTCCTTGAATTCGGGGTTTTGTTTTAAATCCACCCGGATAGCGAGTCCCTGTTGTTCGGCTACTTCCAGATTTTGCACCCATTGCAGGTATTCCGGCGCTTTTAGTATCCCGTTTTCTTCCCTGAAAATGGCGTCTGCGGGTTTCTGATCAAACGGATCGTCGGTAGGGTCGAGCCCCAGCCGGATGGGCTCCGGAATAGGTTTTCCGGTAAACTCCTTAAACGCGCCCGTTGCGGCATACAGGCGCACGACGATGCGCTCCGGCAGCAATTGGGTGATGGGCGGGAGCGTGTAAGCCCCGTCTTTGAGTGGCGGATTACCTGGAAACTGTGGTTGAGCCGGCAAAGGCTGCCCGAACGTGAAATTTTCAGGCTGCGTTACGCGCACAATCCAGGCCGCTCTGGCGGGCGACATCGTGGCGGAGAAGTTGAGCCATATTTTTTCTTCGGACTCGGCTTGTGTACAAATCTTTTCCCAGAATGCTTTGCCCGCTTCCCATTCTGCCGGCATGAGGTTGGGTTCATGCGCATATTTGAACACGTCATCCGGATAAAAACGAATACAAAGTTCCTCTTTGTCGGACTTGCGTTCTATGTACTGGTTGCTTTTGGGTTTGATTTGCTGGTTCCTGACTTGCGTTGCCAGCGCATTAAAAAAGCCGCCCTGCAATTGTGGTACCTGGTACGTCCAGGCGCCTTCCTCTTCCTGCTCCAAACCGCTGCTTCCCTGTGTGGAGTCGATGCAGTCGTCCGCTTTCAAGCGCCTTACGACGTGCCGGAACGTGACATAGCGCGCCTCCACCCGCAAGGGAAGTAACAGGAACGGAATATCGGCGGCAACTTGAGTCAGTAATTGTTGCGGGGTATCTGATTGTGTCAGCAGGTTGATGGCCGAATGCAGGTTAAAGCGGGCGTCTTCCCGGCTTTTCCGCTGCTGCACCAGGTCATTTGAAGGGGCGGCCGCGCCACTTTTCTGCGACAACGCAAATTGTTGCAATGCCTGATAGTACTCGTTATCAGCCACCTTGAACGCATCGCGTCGCTGGCGTATCTGCTCTTGTATTTGTTTTAGGTCTGCCATGGGTCATTGTTGGTTTTTGCTGCGTGTTTCGTTTACGGGATATCGATCAAGTCAGCAACCTGCTTGCATGCACAAATAGCATAAACGGTTTTTGGTAAAGCATGGAAGCCACCTGATCGGCGCGTTTTCCTGCGCGCGGCAGGGTATTGAACCGGGCGGACTCCACCTGAATACATTGATTTTCAGACACTTCTGCCAGTTGTTCCCACGAAGGGTCGCCGCTGCCTGGTTCGGCAAGCAGGTCGAGCCCGAAGTGGGTGTCACCGGCGCGTTCTTTCATCACGAAGAACCATCCCGGGTTTTCCGCGTCGCCTTTAACCTCCTGTATGCCGAGGTTAAAGCCCAGGAAAGTGTAATCGGGTTCGATCCGTGCGGAAAAAAGAGGCCGGCGTAGATCGGGAGAGTCGGTGATCCATTGCGACTGCTTTTTCAAATCGAGAACCAGGTTGTGGCTCCCTGCTTTTTTGTTGTTCCAGGTTGCTCTGGCCATAAAAATTTCCGTGTTCGGGTATTTACGGAGCAGGTCGCCCCGGATCACTACCACGATTGGGTCCGTTGTGCCTGCTGCCCCGGCCGTGTTGCCGTGCGTCCCGAGTTTTGAACTGGATTTCCATTGCAGAATGGGCTGGATATCCGCTTTTGGATTTGCGGAATTCCGCACATCCCAGAATTGGCTGAAATAGGTGGCGTTTAAAGGCGCCGGAAATTCGCGCCACAGAAATTCACGCGCCATTTCATGGTTGAGGCCCACCAGGTAGGATTCGATAAATTTGCTGTTGGCTTGCAGGATGGCTACCCGGTTGGACGGGATTTTTTCCAGCCCGGGAAGAATGAAATCCGTATTGCGCTCCGCGAGTTGAGCATACGCAGCGTCCTTGAAAACGGGGGCGGGAGGCAGATCGCCGGCGCCTGTATTTCCACTTCCAGGTAAAATGTGACTTATCATCGACTCGAAACGGGCCATAATGGTGTTTTCAGGAGCGATTTGCGCCCAGAGCCCGGTCATCGTGGTTTTATGGATGTCGGTTTTGCGGGGTGTCGGGTGACTTTGTATGCTTACGTAAGGTAACCACGCGGTCGTTGCAGTCCTGAGCGGGTCGACACCTGCCAGGCCTGCATTTTTCAATCGTTCCGAATCCCCCGGATTATTGTTGAGCCAGGTTGAAATGCTGTAGATCGCTGACTGAAGCGGGGTAGTCGGTATTTGAGCGAATATAACCAGCGTTGGCATATCAGCGAAAATTACGCCTGTCGGCTTGTCTGATAATCGCCGCATCAAAGGCCCGCCCGTGCGGGTGATTTTTAAAAAAGCGGGGGAGAAGGTAGATGGCTTGTCGGCTTCTGCGGTTAACAGACTTCCCAATGCCTGGTTTGCCGCGCCTCCCGTTTTAAGGGTAGGTATGAATGGAGAAAAGAAACTGGTAGAACGATATTGTGCCGCTGAGTTGGACACATCTGTCATCGGTTTCACCCGTTTTACTGCCATTGTCTGGCTCAACTGTTCCGAAAACACCCAGCGCCTGCGCATTTTCAGGGTGTCCGTATACGTTCCCCATTGCTCCCACGCACTGTCCATCAATTCCTCCTGATCTTTTTGTACCACGCCGGTTCCCTGCGCCGCTGCTACCCGGTATACCGGATTGAGGTTTAATTCGCCGTACCAATTCTGTGCGCTGTCGGTATTCAGCAAATCCCCGGGCCGGTAAAAACTGCCGTATACCGGTGGTGTAATGATGGGGTCGTCATCCAGATTGGATGCTTTATTCAGGTTGTTTTCTTCTTTAAAATAAGGGTGTGGCGTGGTTTTGGCCTGCGTGCTGTTTAACGGCGTAATACCGAGGTTGAGCAAAGGGGCGATTTTTGCCCTCAATACCTTTTTATCATTGGCTTCAACGATGGTATCGGGTGGCAAACCAGGCAGTTTCAAGGCACTTTCCAAACGGATCGTTCCGGCAGCACCTTTAATGCCCCAACCGGGATTGCGCACGTCGAGGTGTTTGGTTGCCGCCGCCAGATCGTTTTGTTCTTCCACCGTCAAGGGCGATAATTTGCGCGCCAAATCCTCGAAGTCGCCCGCCGAGGAAGTAGAGAACGGCCATTCGAAATATACCGGGAATTGATGAGCGGTAGGACTTGCTGCGGCATTGGACCAGGATGGCTGCAAATTCGGAATGTTGGCCACTTCCGCATCCGGGCGCCCCAGTCCTGCCAGACGACCTTTTTCAAATGCCGGTATGACGAAAGCCGTGTACCGGGTATTTGGGCTCAAGCGGCGGGGGCAAACCAGCCGGGAGCAACCCATGTTGGGGTTTTCATCCAGTTTCTGCTGAATACTTACGCCCAGCGCCTTTGCCGTAGCGCCTTCGGGTTTGAAATTGAGGTGTACGTGGGCCCAGGAAGCAGTGCTTTGCGGTGCGGGGAAAGCGGAGGGCATGACTTCGGGAAAAATAACGATGACGGGCAATTTGTTTTTCCCTCCGGTTATCCGGCCGTATTCATTTTCCGTTAATACGATCAGCCAAAGCCAGGGTTTGAGTATGCCGCCTTGTTCGGGCACGGCCGGCGAATACCGCCACGGAAAATCTTCGTCGTAAAATTCGATGCTTGCGAGAAAATTGGCTTCAAAATCATTTACACCCGCCCTGGGTACGGTGCGCACAATTGCCTGGTAATTCAAACCCGTTACGTCGCCCGGGCCGTAGAGCTGCACCGGCCGTTCGACAGGGGAGGGCAGCGGTTCGCCTTCACCGGTCACCTGTAAACGCAATGGAACGGTTAACCTGCCTTTTTCAACATTGGCATTTGCCAGCCCGACAATGCCGCGGCGCAAAAATGGAAGAAAGGTATAGTTTGCCATGTATGGATTGTTTCGTTGAAAGGGGAATGAAAAGGAGCGTGTGTAAAAGCCTCATTCATTGAGTAATACCATGAAAGCACCCTTTTTCCGCGGCATCGTTTTTTCTATTTCCTGCAATTTTTGAAGCGCTTCCGTTTCGCTCCAGGCGTGTGTATTGTTGTAGGTGCTAAAATCGACTTTATTGACAATGGTAAATTTTTCCCTCGGCGGTGGCGCCGCTGTTTTGACGGGCGCGGCTGTTTTTCCGAAAATGGAATTCGCAATCGCATTGTTTTTCAGTCCGAAAGCAAAGTTGTCGGCATGATCCTTGATCCTGGTGGGCTTGACGGTGGGTGCGACGGTGGCTACATCCACTATTTTCGTCTCGTATTCTACCTCGGTAAAGCTCATCAATTCGCTACAGAGTACGTCGTCCAGGCCTTCGAAACTCAGCCCGGAATCGAACAACTCGTAGGAAGATGAACTGAGTTTCTGCTCGTCGCTCATTTTCACAAACTGAGCGGGGGCGAAGTGATTCCTCACGACAGATGCATGGAGCGGCGCCCCATCGCGGCCCAATAACTGAATACTGAATTTTCGTGCGCCTTCGGGCTCACGTTCCCCGAACTTGTCGATTTTCAGGGATAAAGGCACGGTGTTTTGCCGTACGGTCAACAACTCGTTGGGGTGTAGCAGTAGTTGATCCGGAACGGGAACCTCCTGTTTGCGTGTGGTGGTCAATACGCGGGTACGGCCTGTTTTTGTCTCCCAGTTGCCCGGGTTTTTCAGGTCATCAGTCACTAATGGCAATACCCGCACCGATTCCAGGCGGGTATCGTCGTCATCGCCCCATGATTCATCGAGGTGAACCGTTTTGGAGAAAATCCACACCTTGAGGCGCAGGCTGCCTTCCACATGCCAGGGCGACGGGCCAGAGAACAGTCCGTCGAGCTCGATCGCGGCAAATTCATGGCCTTTCCAGGAAGCGGACAGCAGGAAATGCACACTGATTTCGAAGCAGAAAGGGGAGAACTGAAAGAGCGCATCGAAGGACAATTCGCCCAGTATTTTGACGCCCCATTTTTCAAATTTCAGCACACCGGCTACACCGATCTGGAATGTATTGGCAGTGATCGCTACATATGCGGAAACGACGATGCTGGGATTGCCGGAGCGCAGGATAATTTGCAGCCGTTTGATCTCAGCAGGCAGTTCCAGTGCAGGCGGCTGGAAATCCGGGTGGAAACCGCCGATGGAAAGTACAAAATCGGGGTTCGAATTGTAGCGAATGCGCAAGGCCAGGTCGCCGTCCAGTTTCAGGCCGCATATCGTGGAGTTGAACAGCACCGCATCCAGGCGGATGAACTGTTTTTCAAAATCAAAAATAGCCAGGAAATTGCACTGTAAATTCAGGGCAGTCACCTCCTTGCCCTTTACTTTCTTCTGTACCAGCGCTTTCAAAACGCCGACGATCGTCAGGCGAACGGGTTCCGGAAACTCTAGGATAAATCCGGCTTCTATACTGATCAGGCCTTTCGGGCCCCAGGCAACCTGTAGCAACAAACCGATCACGTACTGGTCTTCCGCCACCGGAAAAACCGTATTGATGGCATTGAGGAGGCCGTACGGGTTTTCCATCGGGTTCTCCGGAAAAAGGATGTCGTCGTACAGGTTGGAACGCATTCCTTCCTGGAGTTTGGTGGTGTCTACCCGCCGGTTGATGCCGACAAGCCCTCCGAGGCCGGTCAGTTGAAAACCCATTCCCAACTGGAAAGATTTTTCAACGGTGAGCATCAGGACAAAAGAAAATCCCTTCTTGCCGTTCGGTAATTTGGTGAGTATAATACCGAAAGCCTTGATATTGAATTTGTTCCTGAACGACAATTGAGCGATGCCCATATACTCGCCACGGTCGGCATCGATATACAGGAAGCCGCCTCCGGTGAGGTATTTGCCTTTCAACAGGAACCCGATTCCGGAAGGCGGTTTCAGGTCGAGGTCGAAGTCGGCGCCCATGAGATTTCCGTCCGCTTTCTCCGGAAAAGTCAGTTTGGCCAGCAGCCCCATGCGGTCGGCCGAAATGTCCAGCGGCCCGAAACCCAGGCGTAAACCGATGGAAGCCTCCAGTTCGGCGCCGCGGACGGTATCTTTATTATCCACTTTTTCAACGAGTGGCCTGAGCCCGAAATAAAGCGTCGGGATTTCAATTCTTAAGGTTTTGCTCTTTTTAAAACCTATTTTCCCTATTTTAAACATAAAAAACAGGCCATCTCTGCCATCCAGTCCATCGAGCGTCCAGGTGTTGGTGCGGGGCGAATAGGCAATAGAAAAACTGGCCCTGATCTGCGCCTCATCGGGCAGGATTTTTTGCAGAAACCCGTCGCGGTCATCACCGGAAACGGCCAGTACAAAATCGCGCATTTCCAGCCTGAATTCCAGGTCGGCTTTTTCCTCGCCGGCGACAAATACTTTTTTGGGGGCTACTTTGAGTGAAATATCGCCTCGCTCCAGCAAGTCTATTTCTTCGGGCTCGTTAGAACCGGGCGCCGGTTTTTTATGCGGCGCCGGTAAAACAAGTTCCACGAACGTATCCAGTCCCAGCAGGTCGCTGCTGAACCCGTCGAAATCGGAATCATCCCAAATCATAGATCTGCTCAGATTGGCAGGTATCCGCAATTGAAAATCTCCAATATCGATTCCGGAGGACGGGTCTTCCGGGTTTTCCGGATTGTCGAAACCTATTTCCGTAGCGGACAACTCAAATTTCATCAGGTACTTATAACCGGCAGGCGCATCACCCGGTTGGGCGTTGGGGGCCGCGACAGGTATGGTGCCAAATGAAATGATGGAATCTGTGAGTTCGCTTAAAACGCTGCTGGATTCGAACATTTCGCCGGGCAAAAACTGTAACTGCAATACCCGGTCCGCCAGTTGGGCCGAACGCGGAAATCCATCCGTATCAGGCAAAGATTCGTACCCGAAATTAACCTGAAACTGCCCAAATTTTTTGACCTTATCCCCCAGCCAGACCATCAGAAGCACACTCAAGTCCAGAAAAATCCCCCTCAGAATATGCTGGCGAAAATCAAGCCTGGGATCGCCTGTCACCTGGCCTGCTGCCGAAATATTCGGGTTCTGTAAATTTGTCGGTTTACCCAGGGCGCCGGCTACCTCATTCACGGAGAAGGTCACGCCCTTGTAAATGACCTCCGCGAGGTCGAATACCAAAGCAAGATCCAGGGCTCGTTTCGTTTCGTTGTATTCATCCGAAAAAATGCCGACCGCTTCGCCGAATGCCGCTAATTCGGGGGCTTTATTCCTGAATAAAATGAAAGAGAAGTATTTTGAAATGGCCCTTAAAGCATTGACGATCGCAATTTCTTTTGTTTCATCATCGTCTTCATCGACGCCCTGGTAGGAGCATTCCTCCAGCATTTCGGCCATCGTTGTCGAAACGACATACATTTCGGCCAGCAGTTTTCCGAACGCCACGATGTTGCCGACCTCAATTTCATCGATATCGAATTTGTCTTTCAAGGCCTGGATCAAACTTTCGAGTTTCCCCAGTTTTTCTTTCACGCGCGCTTTTTTCGCCGCATCGGTCGGTTCTTTGGCCCCTATGGATGCCAGCAATTCGCCCCGAAAGTTTTCGTCTTTGCAGAAATCCTCAAAAGGCGCAAACCAGTCGTTGATATGATTGATTAACCTGGATAATTTGCCCATAACTAAGCGGGGTTTGATTCTTTTGGAAATATGGGTTGCGCCGAGGCCGGTTTCTGTTCCAGCGAAACCTGCTGTTGAAAATACGGATCCTCAAAACTGCCGGGATTTTCGTGGTAGGGTGCGGGCAAATAGATGGGGTAGAAAAACATGGAATGTAAAGCCACCATGTCGCCGGTTACGTTTTTTGAGAAATGTACGATCGCCGCGTTGCTGAACCAGTTCACGGCCCGGCTGAAATGCGTTCTGCTGAAAAAGGCATTTCGTTTGAGCATCTGGTCCAGACTGGAGTTGTAATTGGCGGCATGGATATCCTCCGGAACATCGGTATCGGGCTCCACCTGAAAAGTGGCTCCCAGGGCGCGGAAGCGTTCCCGGTCCTTCCTGGTATCGTGTACAAAATTGAGATGCCAGATATGTGTGGGCGGAGGCGCGTCGGCGTTGATCACCACACGTGGCAATACAACAGGTGCGCCCCCTTGCGTAGCGGGCGGGAACTCTGCCAGCGGCCAGTCGCGCAATGGCAAAAAGACCGGTTTTTTAGCCAGGGCATATCCCAGTCGCAAAGGGAATTCGCCGGGGCGGGCATCGCGGTATTTGCCTGATTCGAACTGACGCCGGAGTTTCAATTGTTCCGTACCCTGCTCCCAGCCCACCAGGGTAAGGTTGTTCATTTCCCGGTTCAAGCCTTTGGTCAGCGCTACCTGCGTTAATGCGGCCGGTAACAAACCTACCAATGTACCTTCCGGTTTCATGTTTTTGAGCGCGCTCGACACCATTTGCACAAAACGGGACGCAAAGGGTTTGTCTTTTTGCCAGTAATCCATTTCACTGGTGATGCCGTAATGCACATCGCCCGACAGGCAAATGACTTTATTGAATATCGCCAGTTTTTTCAACAGGGCTTCATAACCTTCCATGTGCAGCGACCAGTGTTCCACATCCAGGCTCTCTTCTCCTTTGTGCGGCACTTCCCGAATGGATACAAAAGTTTTTGCAGAGAATATGTTTTTAACATTCAAAACACGCGGGATGATCGTTTGCCCAATCGACTCGATGGTGGCCAAACCCAAAATAGGCGCTCCCGAGATGACTATAGCCACTTCCGTACCCTGCGGGAGGGGTGTGGTGGGGATTTGCTGATCCAGCGCTTTTTTGCGGATCAGATTGGGCGGGAAGTCCATGCCGGCTGAAAAATCCCGCCGTGTGCGGGTATCGAGGGCGATGATGCGAACGGGGCCCATTTGAAAGGAAAAGTGCCAGGTGATCTTCGGCTTGTCCAGGTCGTCGAAACCGAAATTAGCATCGATTCTCAAAGAGCGCAAAGCAGCCCAATCCTGCAAGGGAGTACCCACTCCCTCTTCTTTAATCAAGGTCTGATGCGCATCGGCATAAGGTTTCATGCCCTTCACGAAAAAAGGGATTTCAGCCAACACGTCATTTTTAGCACTTTTAGTCCTCGGAATATTGGTAATAATTTCCGTCAAAAGGGCATTGATGATGTTTTGAGCCAGTGTTTCTTTATCACTTCCCGTAAAATGAAGGTTAGCGGGCGTCACGAGCCTTTTCAGAATGTCCCTTACATCGTTAATGAGTTTGTCTTCTTTTATATCGGACGTTTCAATTTTGTCCTCTATTTCACTGCGCAACTGTTCTTTTTTATCCGCCGGAAAATTTTCGGGCAGGGTGTTTTGCAGCAATAGCGCCAGTGCATTGCCCGACCAGCCGAGTGGGTCGTTGCCCCAGGCCTGGAATAATGCAAATGCCAGCAGCCCGTTGCTGATAATCGTTTTGCCGAGCCGGGTGCCGAGCGACCGTTTGGTCCAGCGGCCTGTTAAATACCAGTCGTCCGTAACGTCATGGTCGTCGAACGTCATGTAGTTCGGCATATTGGCCATGGCCCGCCGGGCAGCGGGCAGGTCTTTCCGGAATTCTTCCACACGCCTGATCTCTCCTTCCTTACCTTCCCAGAAGCCGACAACGCTACCATAACCTATATTTTCTTCAATAAAATCCTTTTTCCTGCTTTTACTTAAATCCGAGGGGACAACCAGTTTTTTTTCCCATTCCTTTTTTAAATCTTTTGTATTCAAGTAATTCAGGCGCTCTTTTCTACTCATTGTATCCCAGTCGGGCGGCGGTTTGAACTCTTTTTCCCACACTTTTAATGGGAACAGGTATTTCGCCGTTTCCGTTTCTTCGTCTTTCTTACTGTCGAGAATTTCCTGAACGGACTGTAGTTTTTCCGGCCACAGTACATCCGACCATTGCATCAGGTAAGCGCCGCAAAATTCGGCAAATGAATACAGGTGGTTGGATTGGTCGCCCGTAAAACCGGAGTAGAAGTTGGTGGCCCTGCGGCCGGGCGGCATTGCTTTCGTTACTGCTTCTATGTTTTTGTATTTTTTTCCGCTGCCTTCCTGCTGGTCGAAGTAGTCTTTGGGCTCGGCAGGATAGGGGAATTGCTCCACTCTTTGGAACAGAAAATTGCCGATATCCGTGTACTGCTCTATCAAAAAATTGGAACAGTCGTCGGCATATATCTGATCGCCCGTGTGAAAAAAACAATGCGGCCTGATTTTGGGGTTGTTGGCATGTTCGATATTTAAAAAATCGGGCGCCATTACTTCGGCCAATGCTGCCAGGCCGTCGCGGCCCTTGCCATGCGGTTTCCGGCAGGAGCCGTGCGCTATGCGAAGGTCTTCCAGTTTTTCCGGTACGTATACGAAGGAAGGAAGGCGGTTTTCCTTGAATCCGAGCAGCACCGGACTTTTGAGCAGGTCGAGTTCGCCCAAAGAGGAGACCCTCGTTTCTGATTGGGGATCGTAGAAATGAAGATCGTAGGAATAGATCCCGCCGTTTCGGAGCAAACCTTTGGTGGGAACATAGGCCATGGCTATATGGAGATGCGCTCCTACGGGCAGTGTTTCGATAAAACCCGATGAAAAATCGGGCGTTTTATTGGGGTTGCTGTCCGTATATCCCAAATACAGGTGGAGTTTGATACGCTGCGGCTGTTTCAACGCTACCCATACGCTTGCAATTTGGGAATCTACCCTGCGGAGGATTGGGCCGCAGAGGATCAGGGGGAGGTTTGCAAATCGATTTGCCAGAGGTTGGTTTAAAGCCATGGTGTTTCACTGGTTTTTGGACAAAAGCAAGGTTGATTTGATTCGGGCATGAATTGCCACTTACCTTTCGTTGCAAATACGTTTTTCCTATAATGCCTGCATGTGCTTGTTCGTGAACTCCGCAAATTGCGATTGCCTGCATCGCCGGCCTTGCGTATACACGAACTGGTATACCTCAACCGGCACGGCAGGATATGCGCAGCTGGTCGTTCCGAGGTGTGTTGGGGGAAATGCTGTTTCATTTGGTGTTTGTTTGAGTCTGCAATGATAAACACTTGATTTGTATTTCCAAACCTTGGGACACCGAATTTTTATTTTGCAGAACCGAAGGGTAGGATGTCGCCGGCAACACGAAAGCCACCGATGGAAAAATGCTGTACTGCCGTCGTGACCAAGGGCACATCCCTACGCAACCCTTAAAATCTTCTCCATCTTGCGTCCTTTCGCCAGTTCATCCACCAACTTGTCCAGATACCTGACCTGTTGCGTCAACGGGTTTTCAATGTTTTCTATGCGGTAGCCGCAAATCATACCGGTGATGAGGTGCGCATTCGGGTGCAGCGATGCCTGCTCAAAGAATGTTTCAAACGTTACCTTTTGGCCGATGAGTTCCTGCACCTTTTTTTCATCATAACCGGTGAGCCACTCGATTACCTGCTGCAATTCTTCTTTCGTGCGTCCCTTCTTTTCCACTTTTGCGAGGTAAAGTGGGTACACTGTAGCGAAGGTCATTTTTGCCATCCGCTCATCGTGGTTGCTGGAATTGTTCATGTTTTATACGTTTTCGCAGTGACAGGGATTGAAAACTTTTAACGGTGAAACGTACTGCGAAGTTTTACATCCGCTTTACATTCATTTACATGCATTCGGCCCTGCCCGCTACCCGCGCAGGATACCTTTGAGCATACGTTCTAAAAGTATAGCGACTATGCATGTTCATAAAATTTGCCTGACCCTTTTAAGTTGCTGCTGGCTCGCCGCCTGCGGTGTCCATAATTCCGTGCACCCTGCCTCCGAAAGTTCCAATGCAGGCGTTGTTCCAACCGGGCAATTGTCGATCGTTCAAAAACTGAAAGAATCCGATCACCTGCCCGTCGAAGAGCGCATTGCGTTGTATTACCGGTTAAAAAAAGAGCAGCCTGCAACCTATAACTTCCGGAACGAAGACGAACTGACCATGTACGGCTACGCATCCCTCTGGAGCGGGAACGTGGCGGAAGCCATCGCGATTTTCAAACTCATCGTGGCGGAATTTCCGGATTCGTCCAACCCCTACGATAGTCTGGGGGAAGCGTACCTGCAAAATGGCAATACGGACCTCTCTCTGGCCAATTACCAAAAGTCGCTGGCACTGAACCCCGATAATTTTAATGCGGAAGACCAGATCGATCGTATCCTGCACCCCGGCAAGGTACCGCTGACACCTGCCGAAAAATTCGCCCGGGTGTTTCCTGTTGCCGCCTACCGCGCAGATCTGGATCAATTGGGCAACACCTTGCTGAAGGTGCACCCCAACGCCCTTAAATTTATTTCCAGAGCGGCTTTCTGGAAAGGTATCGAAACGAAAAAAGCCCTGATCACGGATCAAACTACATACGGCGAGTTCGCCTGGCATTGCAGTGAGATCATAGCCAACGTGCATTGTTCGCATACCGGAATGGGCGGCTTTTATCCTGAAAACGATATGCTGGAGCCCGGCCTGACGTTTCCGCTGCAAACCCGCTGGGTAAATGATCGTTTGTACGTTGTCGACCCGCTCAACAATGCCGGCCGCGTGCGGGTGAAAGACGAGATCCTGCATATCAATGGCACACCTGTTCCTGAAATCATCGCGGATGTATACCGGCATATTCCGTCGCAGGGCTACATACAAACCACGAAAAAGCACGTTTTCAACCGCTGGTCGTCCGTTCTGATCCCGTATGCGCTCGGCTTCCCGCAGACGTACACCATCGTCGTGAAAGATGCGGAAACGCCCGTCGTATTGAACAAAGCGGAAAAGAAAACCGGTCCGTTCCGCGACACGTCGATCCCGGCCTGCGACGCCAATTTGTGCCTGGAATTACAGGAAGAGCAAAAAACGGCCATACTGACCATTTCCTCATTCAACTTTTACCCCTGGAACGACCTGCCGGTTTTTACCCGTTTTATCGACAGCAGTTTTACGGAAATACGCAAAAAAGGCATTCAAAACCTCGTTATCGACGTCCGTTTTAACGGCGGCGGCTCGCAGCAGTCCAGTATTCACCTGCTCCGGTACCTGGCGGAAAAACCGTTTGTGTATTACTCCAACGCGCAATTCGAGGGCAAAACGGCCAAAATCGACGGCGAAGAAACGATCACTCCGTTCGAACGGCGTTTTAAAGGGAAGTGCTATTTTTTAATAGACGGCAACGGGAATTCCACCACAGGGCATTTTATGTCGCTGGTAAAGGTCCTGAACCTGGGAACCATTATCGGCGAAGAACTGGGCTCCAATCAATTTTGCTCGGCCGGACAGAAAATATGCCGGCTTTCCAACACGAAACTGGAGTATTACGTAGCCAATAATACGCACGAATCCACGGCTACCGCACTGCCTGATGAAGTGGGTATTCTGCCGGATCATACGGTGATTCAAAACATCGACGCGTATTTGGATCGGGTGGATGTGGTGAAGGCGTATGCGATGCGGCTGGTGGCGGGGAAGAAATGAGGGGCACTGGCGCACTGGCGTTTAGCAGGTCTTGTCAATCGTTTCGGTCGCGGAACGATCCGGTCGTACAGGTCAAATGTTTGGCTGCGCGGCCCAAATATTTGGGTCGCGCAGCCATTGATTTCATTGAAAGAACGAAATATATCGTGACGGGAAGCAAACACTTCTTAATTGGACCTAAAAACTCACTCCTTTGTCTTTAATAAGAACTTTGAAAAGGTATGACCTTCCTCATCCTTTCCATATAGCAGGTATTGTCCGGGTCTCAAGGTTTCGACATCCCAGGTTTCGCTGGTAACGTCTTCTGCCGTCAGCACAGGTCGCCCGGAAATATCGAATATCATAAAAGAAATCAGGCCCCGGATTGTGATGGTTTGTTTTATCAGCGTGGGATAAATAACCGGCCGGCTATGTCTGGCTGAAGCGATGCGTACGACGTTCGAATAACTGGCCCCGCCGTTATTTTCCTTTATTTTGAGCCTGTAATACAGGTCCTGTAATTTCGGAGAATGATCTTTAAATACGTAATCGGAACCGGAGTGTACCGCAGGTATTTCGCCTATTTTTTCAAACCGGAATCCATTTGTACTGCGTTCAATTTCAAAGGAATGACACTGCACTTCGCTCCCGGTTTGCCAGAAAAGAATATTGGCATCTGCCGTAGGCGTGACCTGGAAATCCAGCAACTCGACAGGCAAAGGGGCGCTATTCCCAAAAACCCGCGCTTGCCCGGCATTCGCTCCGTTCCAGTCGTTCGCCTGGGCGCCGATGGCCACAATGGTGCCGTTGGCAGATAAAGATACCGAGCATCCGAACTCGTCCCCTGCCGCATTTCCGTCAATATCCTCGCCGATTGGCTCCCAGGCCATTCCTGCGTTTTGAAAAACACGAACGTGGCCGGCATCCGTATTCCCGTTTCCATCGTTTCGCCGCGCACCGACGGCAACTCTTGAGCCGTCCGCTGACAATGAAACAGCATAACCGGTTTCATCTCCTGCCGATTCGCCATCGATATCGGCGCCGGTTTGTTGCCAGGAATTTGAAATTACTTCATACTCGAATATGCGGGCATGGCCGGAATTCGCTCCCCCTCCGTCGTTGTGATCGGCGCCTACAGCGAGTACCATTCCATCGGAAGACAGAGAAACGGATGTTCCGAAAAGATCGCCGCCGGCTTCCCCGTCGAGGCTTTCTCCCATTGGTGACCAGTTGTCGTTCTGATTTCTGAAAACACGCACCTGACCTGCGTCGGTACCGTTTCCGTCGTGCAAATAAGCGCCGACGGCTACAATATCCCCATCTGACGAGAGGCTGACCGAAAACCCTGCATTGTCCCCACTTGCCTGACCGTTGATGTCACTGCCGATCTGAAACCACGCATTGTCATTGCCATTGTAGTTGAATACGCGCACGTGACCGGCGTTGTTGCCTCCGTCGTCGTTTTGGATGGCGCCGACCGCAAGAATGGAGCCGTCGTCAGAAAGTGCAACGGATCGCCCGAATTCGTCTCCCGCAGCCTCGCCATTGATATCATTGCCCAATTGAACCCAAATGAGGCCATCGAATTCAAATACCCGGACGTGGCCGGAGTTGGCGCCATTGCCATCATTCAAAACAGCGCCTACCGCAATCCTGTTGCCGTTGCCGGAAATCGCTACCGCATAGCCGAATTGATCGCCCGCCGCTTCTCCGGTTAGAGCGTTCCCCAACGGCAACCAATTGACACCGTCAAATTCAAGTATTATCGCCTGACCCAATTCCGCCCCGTTTCCGCCATTTTTACGCGCCCCGATAATAATCCTTGTTCCGTCTTTGGAAAGTGAAACGCTGTATCCTGCAAGATCGCCCGGATTGTTGCCGTCGATGCTTTGGCCGATTTGTACCCATTGGGCGGAAATAATTGCGGGGACCAAAAGGAGGAGGGCTGATAAAATCAGATAAATGCCTGAAGCAAATCGTGTGTTTTGCATGGGAAGTTTATGTTAAATTAATAAATATCTTATTGCCGGAACAACGCTTTCCGGCTATTATTTTTATTCAATTATAGGTAGTTACCTGGCGGACCGACTTGCATTTAATCTCGGTCGATACTGTCTATCGTAAATACTTCTATATTGTAACTGTTAATACATAAGCTTGTCCAAAGATAAATCGCTTTTTCCATAGTACTATTATTTAGGTTGAATAGAATCGCGATATTTTGACAGAAAGGCCTTGGTGGTATCTGTAAAAATCAGATCATCACTTACATGGAATATAAAAAATGGAGATTTAATCGAGTAACTTTCATCTCGGGTTTTTACTTTAAAAGATTCAAATGCATTCAGTGAATCAAAATATGGAGAGGATATCATAAGTTGAAACAATACAAAGTCCGATGAATCTGTGAAAAAGTAGTTTTCGTCAAAAATATAAGATCTTTTTTCTCCTTTATAAATGGTGTCTTTACTTGTAATGGGCAATCTTTCTGATATAGTACGTGCGCCTTCATAAAACCTGAGATCACTTAAAGTGCCTGATAATATAAATATCTTATTAAATGTTAAATAGTATGGCCTATCCGGATGGTCTTGATATCTCTCAACTAAAATATAGGAAAGATCATTGTTCTGTATATTAATTTCAAGCGCTCCTTTCAAATCCGGGCGCGAGGCATTCCGTTGTAAATTTTTTGAAATATCAACTGTTATTGGGGTATAATTATATTCCTTTTTTCCCTGGCAACAGAGTAAAAAAAGAAGAAGCGAAAAAAGCACTTGAATTTTTTTAATCATAAACATATTCTGCTTTATAAAGAATTTCTACTTAGCAGGTTGGAATCACTGCTGCGGCGTAGCGCTCGGGTGTAGGGTCAGGGCAAACGCATCAAAACAGTCTTGTTTTGGATAGCGAACACCAAAAATAAATACCAAAATTTGAAAATGAACGCATCGGCCAAGGTTATGTGAGAACGGCCTTATTCAAATCCCGATTTTGCGCCCTTGGAGTCGGCAGAGAGCACCCATGTTTGAGCCCCGACGCAGGAGGGGCGAGTTTGGGTGCGAACCCGACGGAAAGGGTAGCAAAATCGCAGGATTTGAATACAGCCTTGATTTTTTGGTTCTTTTTCATCAAGGAAAAAGAACAGTACAGCACGATGTCATGACCGGCCGCAGAACGGATTTTTCAACAAAATCAGGCAGGTTTTGATGCGGTTGCCTTGGGGGTAGGTTTGAAGAACGGACGAGACTGAATCAAAAAGAACGGCCAAAAGACCACCAAAAATCCGTTTCATCCTTTCTCCCATCCTCCTACGAGGGGCGTAAATCACAAATCAAATCGCCCATCGCAAATCATGTAATCGGAAATCGGACATCCCGCTCCCCTCACTCCGCCGCCACCTTCCCCACATACCGCCGCCCCGTCGCATCCTGCAACGCTACCACATACAACCCCGGAGGCAGGCCGTTACGAAGTATGACAGCGCGAACTTCCCACAACCCGCCCGCCTCGTATACCACCTGTCCGAGCATATTCCTGACTACCAGGCCATACGGTTTTTCCACATTTTCGGCATCGACGTAGAGCCGCTGCGCGAAAGGGCTGGGGTACATTTTTAAAGGCTGCACGTCCGTTTCGCCAGTGTCCGACGTCATATTGGTGGCCGCCGGCGTGGGGGGCATGGTTCGGGTATCCATGCTGCCGTCCGGGTAACGGCCCCAGGATACGTCAGGGTTTTGCGGCCCGAAGTCCAGGCGTTCCCGCTCCACGTAGCCGCTGCCTTCGCGTTGGAAAACGGCTACCGTTTCACCCCCTGCGCTCTGTTTGAAATCGGCATGCAGCAGCCCCTGTTTCGGTTGCCCGTCGGCCCAGAGCAGCAGAAAGCCGTGCGGCGGCAGAGTCGTTTGTTCGGGGAAATGCAGGGGTAACTGCCAGCGGGAAGGTTCGCCGGCGTTGTCGGTGAAGCACAGTCCGCCCACGTTCAGCGAGTCGCCGGAGGCATTGTACAATTCGAACCAGTCGTCGAACTCGCCCTGTTCGTCGGGCAGGGCAGCGGTGTTGGAGGCCAGTACTTCATTGATAAACAGCCCCGACACATCGGGTGGCAGGCTGTTCGGTTGTCCGGGCGTGCCCAGCAGCACGTGGCTTTCCCGCCAGTCGGTGGGCAGGTTGCCTTCCCGGCCCGCTTCCAGTTCCACGGTAGCGCCCAGCCCGTCGGCCAGCGGCGGCCAGGGGCGGCTGTCGGCGTAGCGTGCGCTGTGTACGAGCCTGCCTGCGGCATCGTACAGGGCGATTTTTCCCGCTTTGTTGTTCAAATCAAAGTGGAAATTCCCGGCGATGGCGCCCGCGTCGGCATGAAACGACCTGAACTGTGCCGTGTCCTGACAAACCACCAGGTAGCCGCCCGGCGCCACCGTTGTATTTTCCGGAAACACAAACGTATACAGGCCTTGCGTCAGTTGCCAGCCCTGGAGGTCGATGGCCTGCTCCGTGCGGTTGTGCAGTTCCACCCAGTCGCCCGTGGGGCGGTTGAAAGGCGGGTGGTAACTGAATTCGCTGACGTGCAGCGTCAGTCCGTAGCCGCCCGTATGCGTGTAGTACGCGCCCATGTCGGCCGTGCTGCCGTCGGGGTCGACAGGTGAAAACGGATCACCGGCATCGATACAGGGCGAGCCGGGCGAAAGTTCGAAATTGCCCGTAGAAGGGTGCACCAGCGCGGGATCGGTGTGCAGGTTGCCGGTTCCGGGCAGCGGTTCGCGGTCCGACAGCGAATAAAGCACCTGAATCTGTGATTTTGTATCGAAAAAGATACTCGCTTCGGAGGAGGCCGACAAAATCGTGTTTTTCACAAAGGCAGTGCCGCCGCCCCGCAGCGCGCTTTTTTCATAACAGGCCACAGCCTGGCGGTTGCCGTAGAAGGTGTTCTGGTCGATATGTGCCACGGCAAGACTGTCTTTCAATGCTATGCCGAGGTCGCAGTCGTACACCACGTTGCGGCGAACAAGCGCACTGGACTGCGAACCGATGGAAATACCCTTGTCCGAACAATCGTGGATGACGTTATGCTCCAGAAGGCAGTTCAACGTGTAAATGCCGAGGTCGATGCCGTCGCAATTGGAGCCGAGGAAGCCGTACACCTCGTTGTGCCGAACGACGCCGTTGGTGACGCCCTTGATGTCGATACCGTCGGTGTTGATGGCGCGGTTTCCCCTGAAAACACTGTGCTCGATCAGCGGAGCGTCCATGTCGTAGAGGCT
>Ga0209717_1001201_pt1 | contig 28973 bp, 19 predicted proteins | sample AD_UKC048_MetaG_FD_184418 | JGI IMG/M metagenome (GOLD analysis project Ga0209717, IMG submission 184418) | Active sludge microbial communities of municipal wastewater-treating anaerobic digesters from USA - AD_UKC048_MetaG (SPAdes) (version 2) | ecosystem: Engineered > Bioreactor > Anaerobic >... | reverse complement strand
TTTCATCGGCGCAGAGTTTTACGTCAAGGTTTTCAAGTTCCCTTCCTATAAGATATGTCCTGCTTTTATCCGTAAGAAAAATGGTTTCCTGTTTTCCACAGACACCGCAGCTGAATACAAGCTTCATATTGGCAGTTTCCTCCGAATTTTTAAATATTATACCATATAATAAAGGCTTTTATTAACATTAAGACATAAAATAGATTGTATAAAATACATCAACATACTTGAAATACCTTTTTTTTATGCTATATTATGGCTACAGGTTTTTAAATATCAGGTAAGGGGATTATATGCATAAAAAAAATCTGCTGGTTTCTGCGATAATAATTTTTTCATTCCTTATTATATACTCCTGCGGCAAAAATCCGGCAGGCCCTTCTTCCCCTTCAGAGCCGGTATCAACAAACACTTTTCAGCCGACATTCACGCATACAGATACCGTACCGCCCGGTTCCACAAACACTTTCACTTATACGGCTTCAGAGACTTATACCGTACCTGCGGGTTCAACATTTACCAACACACCCACGCCGTCCGCGGATTCTTACGAAACAGATAACGTTTACACCGCGGCAAATGAAATAACAAACGGAGAAACCCAGACCCGCAGCATTCACGTCTGGGATGATGAAGACTGGATGTATTTTAACCTGACCGAAGAATCGTGTGTTTCCATAACCACGGCGGATTCAAACCACTGTTACATAGAGGTTTTTGAAGAAGCTGACACGGTGAATTCTTCCTTTACATCCACCATAGGCGGCGACGGCAGCACCCCCGCGGTAATACTTGATTACTGTTACGTTCCGTCCGGAAAATATTACATTAAAGTCCGCGCGTTTAACTATGAACCCATAACACAGTACAAAATAGCAATTAACTTTGCCCCTTCAATAACCGAAACCCCAACCGAAGAAGAAACCGCGACTTATACTTACACAACAGAAGAAACCGCAACAGATACTTATACCGAAACTCCGACAGACACGCAAACCAATACCCCGACACCGTGGCCGACGGATGTTTACGAAGATGACAGCACATCATTTAATGCCCGGACAATCGCATCCGGCAGCACCGAATACCACACCCTTGCCCCGTCAGGAGATGAAGACTGGTTTAAATTTACCGTCCCGTTTTATTCTTCTGTGACGCTTTTCGCGCAAAGTGATGACCAAAGGTACGACCTAAGAATGTGTTTATACCGCGATTATTCCGGATTTCTGTCTGATGTGATATGTGTTCAGGGGTCTGATTTTGAAACATACATCATTCAGCCTCTTAATGCAGGCGACTATTATTTAAAAATGTATGATTACAACACCGCCACAGGGGTATTTTATAACCTGCATTATGTGGCGGTTTATGACACCCCGACAATAACAGAGACCATAACCCCTACAGTTACAATAACCGCCACGGTCACGCCCACCATGACTCTTGGCCCTGATATATATGAAGACGGGGATGATGTTTATACAGGGGCTACTGCGGCTTCTTCATCGCCCAATTCCGAAATTCACAGCGTTTATCCCGCAAGCGATTCAGACTGGTTTGTATATACGGTGGGCGGGACATATACTTCCAGAATTTACTTTAACGTTGACGGAAGCCAGGATGACACAATCGGCATATATGTTTATGACACAGACGGCGCGCCCACATCCGGCGGTTATCCGGATAATTATTTAAACGCCGCGTGGATGACCGGCGTTAATGACGGCCAGCCGTATTTTGACACAAACCTTTCCGCGGGTACATATTACGTTAAAATCATAAACTCCTGGCCTGTATATGAATACAGCCTGCACCACGAAGAAATGACATTTACCATAACGCCGACATTTTCAATCACGCAGACTTTTTCCGTAACACCGACTATTACCGTCACCAGCACCATTACAACGACACCCGGCGCGTGGGCCGGCGTTGCTTACGGGACGCCAGTTATTTCACAGCACGCCGCGCTTGCTTCCAACGGGTCCGGTTATTCCTGGGGATATACGCAGGGCGCCAGCTATGTTCACATAAACGGCACAAGGATGAATTTTTCGGCAGATTACACAAAAATGGGAAAACGCTGGCTTGCAAAATCAGCGCTGAATGATTACGCGGTGTACCCTTTTGGCGCAGGCGGTATTTATGCCCGCTACAGCGGCGACAGCTGGGCGGATTATCTTGGCATAACCGTAGGCAACGGCTTACAGCCCTGCATATATGTTGACGGCGAGACTCCCTATGTCGCATACATTAACTCCGACGCCGGCAACAGCGTCATTGTAAAATCCTATACTTCCAGCTGGGTTCCTTACGGCTCCGCCAACTTTACGCCTCCGGTGTCTGTTGACGCGGCGCGTTACAACACCCTTTCCATGGACGGATATAATGACGCCGGAACACTTAAACTTTTTGTTGCCTACGTGGACCCGGCTGACGGCAACAGGGTTCATGTAAAATGGAAAAACGGATTGTCAGACTGGGAAAACTTAGGCAGTGTTGCATATAATTATGCTGTTGAAGCTTCAAGCATTGATATCAGCGTTATAAATGATGCTGCGGTTTATGTTATCTTCACGGCAAATACATATCTGCCTGTTGTATGCAGATGGAACGGTTCTTACTGGACAGATTTGACACCTTCTCTTTTCGCCTGTTATTCAAAACATAATTCAATACACGCGGTTTCCGAAAATGAAATTTACGTTTCTTTTATAGACACGAATACAAAGAAAGCAATCGCGGCAATGTATAACGGCGCCGGCTGGGTATATATGAACAGCACGTCGGGATATACATCCCCTGTTACGGAATACCCTTACATATTAAAATCCGCAGGGGGCGTTTATTCAGGTTTTATCTTCGGCGGATATATGGGCGTTTACAAATACGAGTAAGCGGCGCATAAAATAAAAAAAGGCGGGGATTTTTCCCCGCCTTTTTTATTTTATGAAAATTTTATTTTTTAAGAAGAAGCTGTTTTAAAAAGCCCACCGCTGCCCCGCCTATCGCCCCGATTCCGCCCCACTTTAACGCAAGTTCATTTCTGAACTGAGAAAACGGCTCGCTGATATCAGCGCCAATGTCGCCAAACAGCCCGCTTGTCAAAAGTTTGGGAAAAAACTCCGCTATTATTCCCCCAAGAAGCGCGCCAATCCCTGCAAATGAAAAAAGTTCTTTCGGGTTCTTCATTTATTTCCTCCTGCTGTTATATTTGAATTCCCCTGTTTTTTTAGACCCCCGGAGTTGATAAAAAGGGTTTGGGAGGGGTTTCTTATCGTGGATACTCCGGGGGGATTGTCATACAATATAATTACATGTACGTCAGTTTTTTACATTTGCCCTCTTTGTCATTATCCACAGTTATACTATGCCATATAACACAACATTTGTCAACCGGCAGCGGGTAAAATCATTGATTTCATTGATTTATAACGTATAATTATTATTGTACAACGGGAGGATGTATGAAATTTCTGTGCGATTCAATGTTTGGAAAACTTTCAAAAATGCTGCGCATGGCCGGTTATGACGCGCTTTACGCGCAGAGTTATGAGCGTTTTGGCATGGTGGAAACCGCTGTTGCTGAAAACCGCGTGATTATTACCGGCGATGACAGGATAATTCTTGTGCCGCGCCTTCTTTTTTTCACGCGTGAAAAAGACCCTCTGACACAGCTGAAAATAACGCGCGAAAAGTTTAACCTTACCGCAGAGAACGCTTTTACAAGGTGCATATTCTGCAACACCGTGCTGGAGAAAACCGCAAAAGACAGCGTTAGCGGAATTGTACCCGAGCAGGTGTATGCCCTGTTCTTTTCTTTCACCCGCTGCCCAAAATGCGGCAGAATTTTCTGGCACGGCACGCACTGGGAAAAAATGAAAATTAAACTTAAGGAAGCCGGTTTTTAAAATCACCGCCGGCAGCCCCCTGAAAAAATTAAAAGACAAAACCGGAAGAATGTGATAAATATTATTTATAGGGCGGTACGCCTTAAATACGCTTTATGTTGTGCCGGTTCTTGTTGCGTAAAAATAAAACACACTTTAAACAGGCGGGTTTATGGAAGAAAACTGCGGTTATTTTTACGGGGAAGCGCTGCGCGCTTTTGAAGCAGGCGATACGGATAAAGCCTTTATACTGGCTTCACGGCTGCTTGAATTTGACCCTTTACACGCAAACGGCCAGGAGCTGATGCTGCAGATTCAGAAAAAGAGGGAAAAGCCCTCTTCGGAGCTGCATACCGCGCTTGAATATTATAAAAACAGCCCGTCTGAACGTTCGGCAAAAAAACTTGGATTTACCTATAAGCACCTTCAGCGCTTTAACATGGCAAAAGGCGTTTTTAAAACACTGCTTGATGAAAGGCCGGATGACCACGAAACCAGGGGCGCGCTTGGCAAAATATACGTAAACCTTGAAGATTATGACGATGCCATTCCCCTTCTTGAAGAGACTTCCATAAAAAAGCCCGGAGATTCGGATGTATTATACGACCTTGGCCTGTGTTATTTCAAAACAAAACAGTATAAAAAATCCATGGACATTTTTGAAAACATGCGCCTTGCTTATGGCGCCGAAAAAGGCGTGCGCGCCTGGCTTGGACGGTGTCATGAAATGCTTGGCGACAGTAAACAAGCTTTGCTGTATTACAAGGAAGAACTTGAACTTTTTCCTTGGAGCCCGGAAGGCGCTGAATTTTTATATTTTTATTACAGGGGAAACGGCGACACGGCAGCCGCTTTTGAAGTACTGGAACAGGCTAAAGCAGCGGTAAAAAAAAGGCCTGCTGAAGCAATGTCCATGGGGGTTATGCTTACGCGCTGCCGTTTATTTGAACGCGGCCTTGAACTTTTCAGGTTTGCGGAAAGTTCAGGCGCTGAGCGCGGCTACGGGCTTGCGCTTTTATACAGCAATATGGGTGTTGCTTATCAGGGGCTGCGCGACTTAAAAAAAACAGAAGAGTGCTACAATAAATCCCTTGAAATTTACAGCGGCTGCCATAACGCCGTTCACAACAAAGGGCTTTCCGCGTATATCGCGGGAAGGTACAAAGAGGCAATTGAACATTTAGAACACGCCCTTTCCATGGAGCCTGACCGCGATATCACCCTTACGCTTATGGCAGAAGCGCTGTTCGGGTACGGCGACATTCAAAGAGGGATTGAATATTTTGAAGCTGCCGTAAAGAGAAAACCAAAAAGCACTTCAATTCTTATGCGTTACGCGGCTTCCCTTTTTTCAAAAGACATGGAAAAAGAGGCGGAAGAAAAAGCAAAGCAGGCCTTATTGATTAAACCAGGCTTTCAGGAAGCGTACCTTCTTCTTGCAAAGATAAAGGCATATAACCTTGAACCTGACGCGGCGCGGGAATTTCTGGATAAAGTCACTGACCCGGAATTAAAAAACAGCCGCGAATATATTAACGCCCTTGATTCAATAATTAAAACACGCAGAAATATGGAAAAAGACGATTCCATTCCGATAAAAACAACATTTCCCGGGGTGTTTTCACTGCTTCAGGGAGTGTTTACGGCGGCAATACCAAAAGAAACCGACAGGAATAAAAACAAACTGCCGCGGCTTGCGGGCTTTATTTCCGGGGAAATTCACAAAGGCGCGCGCTTAATACTTTATTTTGCCGGCGCTAATGAAAAAAGGGCTTTTAAAGTTGAATTGGAGGACTTAAATTTTATGATTGAAACCGGCTGCATAACCACAAGCTGCATCCTTATTGTGAAAAACCGCGCGCCAAACGACCCTGTTTCGCAGGACGCAATAAAAAACATAGAAAATTTTTATAAAAGTTTAAAATAACGCGTTTCCCGCCGCCTGCTTTAGACAATGCAGTTTTAAGTTGACACCCTTGCCTTATTTCCTTATAATATGCAGACAAAATCTTGTTTTTGCATTTAAAAGCTTAAAAAACAAGTGAAAAATTAAGAAAAACGGAGATTAACAATGTCAAAACGTACTTTTCAGCCGCACAGGAAAAAAGCAAAAAGGAAACACGGATTTTTAAAGAGGATGTCAACGCCTACAGGCCGCAAAGCTGTAAACAGAAGAAGGGCCAAAGGCAGAAAAAAAATGACGTCTGTAAAATAAAACCTTGAGTTTCAAAAAAAAACCCCCTTCAAGCCCTGCTGTAACAAGGGCTATAAAAAGGGGCATAAAGCACGGCAATAACTGTTTTGCGGTTTTTGCCGCGCCCTGTTCCGAAACAAACAGCACAAAAGCAAGGCTTTTTACCGCTACAATAAGCAAGAAGTTCTTTAAAAAAAGCGTTGACCGGAACCTTTTAAAAAGGCGCATACGCGGCATATTTGCCAAAAATTCCGCCGCTTTTAAAGGCAAAGACGTCGTTATTATGGCGCGGTCCGGCGCTTCAGGGCTTAAGACTTTTAAGGAAACTGAAGAAAACCTGCTTTCTTTATTTAAACTTTACGGAAAAACACAATGAAACATTTTTTTATATTCCTCATCAAAGCGTATAAAAAGTTTGTTTCTCCGCTGCTGCCGAACTCTTGCAGATTTTATCCCACTTGCTCCGAATACGCCATGGAGGCGCTGGACAAATACGGGGTTATTAAGGGCGGGGCAAAATCTGTTTACAGGATATTAAGATGCAATCCGTGGAATAAGGGCGGAATAGACAGGCCTTAAAAAGGCAACACAATTTTTGGAGGGCATATGAACGATAAAAATTCCAGGCTTATAATATTCATCGTACTTTCAGGCATAATACTTTTCGGGTATAACATGTTTTTTATGCCAAAACCGGCGGCGCAGCAAGCGCAGGAAACCGCGGCTTCCGCTCCGGCAGCGCAGGCGTCACAGAACGCGGCGGCGGCAAATTCAGCGGCACCTGCCGCAGCTGTTAAAACTTCCATGCCTTCCGCCGTCATAAAACCCTTTGAAGAAAAAAAATACGTCATTGAAAACAGCCTTGCGCGCGTAAGCTTCAGCGACCGCGGCGCGGTTGCGGTGGGTTACGAGCTTAAAAAATTCACGGCAGGAAAAGACAACAAAGAAGTGCTGGAACTTATTCCAAACAAGGCTTCTTACTCTTACCTTGCGCTTAACCAGGCCGCGGGACAGGATTTGACAGCCGTAAAATGGAAATATGACGGTTCATTAATAGGCGACAACGGCTCTATAATCACATTTTCAACGCCGCTTTCAGGCGGAGTCACAGCCGTAAAAAAATTCATCCTTGACGCGGACACCTACGCGCTTACAACGGAAATCATATTTAAGAACAATTCAAAATCCCCTGCCGCGGTAAAGGACATGCAGCTTATGTGGGGGCCCAACATCCACCTGCTTCCGTCAGAATTTCAGAAAAACAAGGACGGCATGTACGCTTTTAACCGCATACATTACCCGCAGGGCCGCGAACTTAAAAAAGTTGAATTAAAGCCCGGCGCGAAAGAGGATAAAATTACCAATGTGGGCACGCCTGATTATATCGCGATTAAAGACCTTTATTTTATGTCGTCTTTTAAACCCGCGGATAAAACAACTTATAAAAACGCGCTGATTAAAGAGTATAAAGGCGGTTTTGGCTTTATCGCGGTCAACCTTAACGACGCGCTTGTGGAACCCGGCGCGGAAGCTGTGTCTTCTTTTGTTTCATACATAGGGCCTCAGGAATACAAACGCCTGAAAAAATTTGATATGGAAAGGGTTGTTGACCTTGGCTGGCCGCGTTTTCTTGGGCTGTGGATGTTTTACGCCATGGATTTTTTCCACAAACTTACAAAAAATTACGGCGTTGCCATCCTTCTTCTTACCCTTCTGGTAAGGCTTATCCTGTGGGTGCCTTCGCAGCACAGCTTTAAGCAGATGAAAGACACGCAGAAAAAGATGACCATAATAAAACCCAGGATAGAGACGCTGAAAAAAGTCTACAAGGACGACGCGCAGAAACTTAACGAAGAGACAATGAAGCTTTACCAGGAATACAAAATTAACCCGCTTGGCGGATGCCTGCCGATGCTGATACAGATGCCTATATTCATCGCGCTGTACCAGATGCTTATAAACATGGTGGAATTAAAGGGCGCCTATTTTGCCCTTTGGCTGAAAGACCTTTCAAAACCCGACCCGTTTTTTGTGCTTCCGATTTTTATGGGTGTTTCTATGTTTTTTCAGCAGAAGATGACGTCCACCGCGACTCCCGTAACTGACGAAACAGCCGCCATGCAGCAGAAAATAATGCTGTGGGGTATGCCCATATTTCTGACTTTCCTTTCATTCAGCTGGCCGTCAGGCCTGCTGCTTTACTGGTCAATGTCAAACGTGCTTGGTATAGCGCAGCAGCTTATGGTAAATTCAAAGAAAGATTAATCCGGCAGCTTATATGAACGGGACCAAAAAGACATCTGAAAAAATTTCGCACGCTGTCGCGGAATTTATGAAAGAAGAAGGGGTGAGCCTTGATAAGGTATCGGTTGCCCTTCTTGGCGAAAAGGTTTTTTCAGACAAATACGAATACACGGTGGAACTTTTTAAAAGAAACGGCGCCGGCAGGACGGCGCAGGAACCGCCTGTTGATGAAATTAACTTCGCGGTTGACACCCTTGACGACCTTCTTAACCTGTCAGGCATAGACAATTACAGCTTTGAAAAAAACATCACGCCTGACTGCGCTGTCATAAAAATCCACGCGCCTTACAAAGACGGGCTGCTTATAGGTAAAAACGGCCAGAATATTTCCGCGCTGCAGTACCTTATTTCCATAATACTTGAAAAAAAATACAAGTGCCGTTTTCCCGTCATTCTTGACATAGACACATACAGGCAGAAACACAGGCAGCGCCTTGCCGGTATTGCCGCGGAGTTTTCAGCAAAAGCGCGCGCTTCAGCCGGCGAATGGCTGACCGAACTTATGCCTTCTTTTGACAGAAAAATCATACACGAAGAATGCGCCTTATCATCCGTAAAAACTTTCAGCATAGGCAGGGGCGCCTATAAAAAAGTGGTCGTGACTTCATTATTATAGCGCGCTGTTCGCGCGGTATTTTTGGTGGCTTATGGAAAACGCAACAATAGCTGCAATATCCACACATCCTGGAAAATCCGCGCTTGGCATAATACGCGTAAGCGGAAAAGACACCCTTTCTGTCATTTCAAAAATAATTCATCCCCTTTCAGGTGCGCCTGTTGATTCAATTACGCCGCGCACGCAGTTTACCGCAAGGCTTTTTGATTCACATGGCGCGCTTATTGACAAGCCGCTTGTGGCGGTATTTAAGGCGCCGCATTCATATACCGGCGAAGATATGGCGGAAATTTCATGCCACGGCAGCATTTTAATACTTCATTCGGCAATGGAAGCGCTGTGCCATTTTGGGGCAAGGCCGGCGCTGCCCGGTGAATTCACAAAAAGGGCTTTTTTAAATAATAAGATTGACCTTGCACAGGCCGAAGCTGTGGCTGACATAATTGACGCGGAATCAAAGGCCTCCCTTAAACTTTCCCTGTCGCAGCTTGAAGGAAAGGAATCCGGCGCCATAACCGCGCTTCGCGGAAAAATTCTGTTGCTTCTCTCCGCGATGGAGCTGGAAATTGATTTTGCGCACGAAGACACCCCGGGCCTTGACCCAAAAAACGCCGCGGAGCAAATTTCAGCCATAACAGCGGATATTGACGCGCTTATTCAAAACGCTGACGCCGGCATAATGATAAAAAACGGCGTACGCTGCGTGATTGCGGGAAAACCAAACGCCGGCAAATCAAGCGTGATGAACGCGCTGCTGAAAAAAAACCGCGCCATAGTGACGGGAATGCCCGGCACCACAAGGGACGTCATTGAGGACCGCTTTGAACTAGAAGGGATACCCGTAAGGCTGTTTGACACGGCCGGCATAAGAAGCGCGGAAAACCAGGCGGAAGAAGAAGGGGTAAAAAGGGCCAAAGGCGCGCTTAAGGAAGCAGACCTTGTAATTTTTACGGCCGACGGATCTGTGCCCCTTACAAAAGATGACCTGGAAATATTCAAAGAAACCGCGGGCAGGCCGCTGATTGTCTGCGTGAATAAAAGCGACCTTAAACACGCCGTATCGCCGGAAGAAGCCGCGTCTTTTTTTGGCGTCAAAGAGGCAATACAGATAAACTGCGTAAAAGAAGGGGGAATTACCCCCTTAACAAACGCCCTTAAAAATATTATAATCAACGGCAGGAATATGCCGTCTATAGACGGCATACTTGTGGCTAACCTGCGCCACAGGCAGGCGCTTATGGAAGCGCGTGCTGCCTTAAATGAAGCAGCCGCTGCCGCGGCAAAGGGGCTTTCTTTTGAATTTGCCGCTTTGGACGTAAAACGCGCGGCATCCGCGCTTGGTTCCATTACCGGGGCCATAAGCACTGATGAAATACTTGATTCAATTTTTAAAGGTTTCTGTATAGGAAAATAACAATATAAAGGCGGAAAAATGAAACGTCTTATTATCATCACACTGATATTTTTTTCAATACTTGGCTCGGTGCTTTTTACCATGGAACGCGCAAAGCATAAAAAACCCGCCAGGCACCTGTCAGCAGGCACGGCTTTTGTGTCATTTCCCGTGGGTTACAGCGGCGGCGCACTGGTTGAACTTTCCAATTACACCGGAATGTCAAATGTTGTCCTTTGTTTTACGGACAAATCCCCCAACTCTTTAAAGCTTAACGCCGTGCTTGAAAAAAAACTGCGCGCCTTTATGAACAGTTATCCCAAAACGCTGTGGTTTGCCATAAAATCTGACGGTACAAACGCGGAAATTTCAGAATATAATTCAAAAATACCGCGATATATCTCTTCTTTGAATTCCATTCCAAAGCAGTACGACTTTTCAGTTATGCCTGTAATTTACTTAATTGACAAAACAGGCACGATAAAAATGATATACAGGGGTTTCTCTCCCACTGTAATTAACGACATCTCTGCGGCGTTCTGATGGAAAACACGGAAAAGGAAAGAATCCCTTTACCCCTTCTGCTTTTAATAATATCCGTATTTTTCGCGGCGGCCGGTTTTCTGCTCTTGTATTCGGCTTACCACAAAAAAGCGGCAATAACCTGCGCAGTAAACCAGCTTGAATTCACCGGAACCCTTCCCACCATAATCACGCGCGGCGATAAGCTGAAAGCGCCCATACTTCAGGACGATCCCATGTTTAAACCATACGGAGTAAAAGGCTATCTTACCTGCGATTTTTACGAGGATTATGTTTCACTGCGTTATGTTTCCATAAACCTAAAATCACGCATGTCGTCAGCAAGGCTTTCAGAAATTATTGACGCAAGGGCGCGCAGATGAAAACGCCTCATATTATCTTAACCTGCCTTATATCATCTTTTTCCGCTGTGCTTGGCTTTTATTTTATGTCTTTCTTTTCCTCGGATTCATTGCAGAACCGCGACCTGGCCGCGGACCGTTTTTTAAGGCAGACAGCAGCCTGCGTAATGTCAATTGAACCGGCAGGCCCGGACGGCGGTAAAAACTACGCGGCTATGAGCATACCTTCGTTAAGCGAAAACGGCGAGCCGGTTCTGGACAAGAACGATTATTTTAAAATGCGCTCCGGCCCGGACGGCCTTCACGCGGTTATTGAGCCTTCGCCCGCAAGTTCAAGGCCCGCGGTATCGCTTATATACACCGGCCTTAAAGAGATTAACTTCGGCTATACAGGCGACCTTTTTTACACAATACGCGCAATAAACGGCCGCGAATACCTTCATAATTACAGGATAAAAAAAGGGTGCATAATGTCGCATCAGGAAGGCAATAAATAATGCGCTTAAAAATACTGACAATAGTATCAGTTTTTTTCACTTCGCTGAACTTTTTAATGTTTGCCCTTGGGATAAAGGCGCAGGCCGAAGCTTTTGCTTACCTTGACAGGGCGCGCGTGGAACGCGCTTTAAATTCAGGCTTTGCAGTGGCTTCAAACCAGTTTGAAGATGCGGGCAGGCTGCTGGTCAGCGGCGATTTTATCATAAACGGTTGCAAAGTTTATTACGAAGCAGGTCCTTTGGATGCGGTCAACGCGAAAATTTTTGTGACAGCTTCGCTTAAAGGAAAAAAGATAACTTCGGAGTATTTAAGAAAACTGTAAATAATAGTCCATAAATTGCTAACCCATATTCCTTAAATAAAACCGTAAGGTTGGAAGGTCAGAGAGTTGATTTGGATCTGGTAGCCGCACCTTTTAAGGTGCGTTGTTTTGATTTATTTTTTTAAAATAAAATCAATACCCACTTCAACTGCCGCACCTTAAAAGGTGCGCCTACCACTTCTAAACCCTGCTTCCATTTCAGCGCGACTGTCAATACCAAACCGTACAAATTACCTGTAAACGTACAGGTTGTCCCTGTGTATCACTTCGGTGTAATAATTGTCTTTCATCACTTTTTTTATCTCTTCTTTTTTCTGCCCCTTGATAAGGTCAACGTCTTCGGAAGAGTAATTTACAACTCCCTTTGCTATCCTTGTGCCTGCCTTGTCCTCTATTTCCACAGCGTCGCCAAGCGCGAACTTCCCTTTCACGGCGGATATCCCGACAGCCAGAAGGCTTTTTCCGGAATCCAGCAGCGCTTTTTTCGCTCCGTCATCCACTATAATTGAACCTTTTGCCTTAAGCGTAAGAAGTATCCAGCGCTTTTTGGATTCAGCCCTGTGCCCTTTTCTTAATATCAATGTGCCGGTGTTTTCACCCTGCGCGGAGCGTACAAGGACGTTTTTTAAGTTGCCGTTTGCTATTATTAGGGGTATTCCCGCGTGGTTAAGGTTGCGCGCGGTTTCAAGTTTGGAAACCATACCGCCGGTGCCTGACGCGGTCTTGCCGTCGGTTTCCACCTCTTTTATAACCGCTTCAATATCCTCTATGACTTCTATTTTTTTGGCGCCGGAGTATTTGCCGGGATTTTTATCATATACGCCGTCAACAGAGGTAAGTATGGCGACAAGGTCGGCGTTTACAAGGCTGCCCACAATTCCGGCCAGCGCGTCATTGTCGCCGAACTTTATCTCTTCTGTGGCAACCGTGTCATTTTCGTTTATTACGGGTATTACACCCCATTCAATAAGCTTTAACAGGGTGTTTCTGGCATTCATGTTTCTGCCTTTATCCTTAACGTCATCGTGGTTTAACAGAACCTGCGCCACAGTGATGCCGCTTTCCTTAAACATTTCCTTGTACCTGTTCATAAGCACGGGCTGGCCTATGGCCGCTATCGCCTGCTTTTCCTGCAGGGTAAACTGCCTTTTTTCCATTTTCATCCGGACAAGGCCGGAACCTATGGCGCCGGAAGAGACTATTATCATTTCCCTGCCGGATTTGTGCAGCTCTGTGACCTGCCTTACAAAATCCTTAAGGAAATTTTCTTTTAATCCTTTTGCGTCGGCTATAAGGTTTGTCCCTATTTTAACCACTATTCTGTTGTACATATTCTCCCCTTTTTACCGCGGAAGTATTTTACTCTTCGTCGTCGTAAACAAAGTCCCTGTCGGCAATTACAAGAATATCGCCGTTTGTCACGCCTTTTGACTTAAAAAATTCGTTCATGCCGCTTTTGTCAAGGTAGCGTTTGAAAACCTCCACCGTTTCCATTTCGGAAAAATCAAGCATTTCCACGTAGCGTTCCGTGGGCCTGTGGCGCAGGACAAACACGTGCGCGTCCGCCTTTTCAAGAACCGGAGCGTTGTCCGCTTCTTCCCTGTAATATACCGTTGAAATTTCATCTTTTTCTTCCGGAAGATTTTTTAAAATTTCATACGCCTTTAAAACCGTCTTTTTCAGGTTCTCTTCCTTATGGGCGGAAATAAATTCCACAGGTATCTTTTTTTTCTTAAACTGTTCCTTTATTTCTTTTTTCTCTTCATCGCTTAAAAGGTCGCACTTGTTTACAGCCACAACCTGCGGCCTTTTGCCAACCTTTTTGCTGTATTTGGAAAGTTCCTTGTTTATCATTTTATAGCTTTCAAACGCGCCGCCCTGGGTCGGGTCAACCACGTGAATATACACTTTGGTGCGCTCTATGTGCCTTAAGAAATCTATTCCAAGCCCTTTGCCTTCTGACGCGCCTTCAATAAGCCCCGGTATGTCGGCCGCCACAAAGGCGTTTTCCGCGTCCACTTTCACTATGCCCAGCACCGGGACAAGGGTCGTGAAGGGATAATTGCCTATCTTTGGCCTGGCATTTGAAATCTTTGACAGCAGGGTTGATTTTCCCGCGTTGGCCATGCCTATAATGCCGACATCGGCAAGTATTTTAAGTTCCAGCGCTACATCAAGTTCTATTCCGGGCTCTCCCTTTTCATAAAACCTTGGCGCCTGCCTTGTGGATGTTTTAAAATGTATATTGCCCCTTCCGCCGCGGCCGCCGCCCGCTGCAAGCACTTTATTGCCTTCCTTTACAAGGTCGGCTATCATCTCACCCGATACATTGTTCTTTATCATTGTGCCGCACGGCACGTGTATGTAAAGGTCTTTGCCGTTTCTTCCGTGCATCTGGCTTCCTGCGCCGTTTATTCCGTTTTCCGCTTTATACAGGCTGTTGAAATGAAAATCCACCAGTGTGTTTAAATGCCTGTCCGCTATAAAAAATACGTGTCCGCCTCGTCCGCCGTCGCCGCCGTCAGGCCCGCCTTTGGGTACATATTTCTCGCGCCTGAAGGTTGAAGCGCCGTTGCCGCCCTTTCCTGATTTAATTTTTATCTGTACGTGATCCACAAACATTTTTAACGCTCCGTTTGGTGCCTGTTTTTTGTAAAGTTATTATATCATATAAGCCGCGTTTTCGGAAAACTCCAAGCGCTGTCCGCATAATAAAAAAAGCGGGCCTAAAACTAAGCCCGCTTTTTATTGTCAGCCGTGAATTAACAGCGTTTACTTTACAGGTATGATGCTTACTTTTTTTCCGCTTGCGGATGTTGTAAACTTTACCCTTCCGTCAACCTTTGCAAAAATGGTGTGGTCTTTACCCATTCCAGCGTTGGCTCCGGCTGTTATCTTTGTGCCGCGCTGCCTTACTATTATAGAACCGCCTGTAACCAGCTGTGAATCGCCCGCTTTTGTGCCAAGCCTCTGCCCCGCGCTGTCGCGCCCGTTTCTTGTAGAACCTTGTGCCTTCGTGTGTGCCATTTACATCCACCTTCCTTGATTTTCGTTCTTAAAGCATTTTTAATGCCCTTTATTTATAATACCTTAGCTATTATGCCTCTATTTTTACAATCTTAATTTTGGTGTATTTCTGCCTGTGTCCGGCCCTTTTCTTGGAATTCTTGGCCCTTTTCCATTTGAACACAACAATCTTATCGCCCTTTACTTCCCTGTCAATAATTTCAGCTTTAATCTGAACGTTCGGAATTGTCGGGTTGCCGACTTTAATGTCATTGTCAGAAACAAGTAAAAGGACCTTGTCAAAGTTGATTTCATTGCCTTCGGGATTAAGTTTGTCCACGTTTACAACGGCGCCTTCAGTCAGCTTGTACTGTTTGCCTGCTATTTCAACTATCGCGTACATTTTAAAAAACCTCCATAATTTCGCGGCTGCCTTACCGCCGCGTCTTTGCTTTTTTATTTTTTAACCACGCTATTATACAACATTTACCTGAAAAACACGAATAAAAACACTTACTATTAAAAAATTTTTTGGTGAGCCGGGAGAGGTTCGAACTCTCGACAGCCGCCTTAAAAGGGCGGTGCTCTACCAACTGAGCTACCGGCCCACCTAAAATTTTATTCGTTTTGCTCATTTGCAAAACGGATAAAATTTTATCCCCGCAGGGGATTTACCTTGCCGTTATAATTCGTTTTGCTCATTTGCAAAACGGATAAAATTTTACAAAAAACATGCTGTTTTTTTATTATTGTAAAACGAACTTACGATAAACAAAACAGTAGAGCATATTTTACACAATATTTTTTTAATGTCAATATAATTTTGGAAAACCAAAAAAATATTTTTGCCTTATATTTAAAGGGTTTTTACGGTTTTTTAAGGACGTTTTTATTTTACAACAAAGACTCTTCTTATTTCAACGGTTCCTGCCCTTGTTATCCTGATAAAGTACAACCCCTGTCCTACCGTTTTGCCCGAATCATTTTTGCAGTCCCAGAACCCTTCGTTCCATCCTGCTGCCGTGGTCATAAAACTGAACCGCCTTACTTTTTCCCCGGACAGATTAAAGACATTTATTTCAACCGTCTCTCCCGCTGCCGGTGCTTTAACAGAAATTTTTATGGCGTCACCCTTTAAAGGTTCCGCAAAGTTTCTGTCAAGCGCCGTGTCAATTTTTGGAGTTGGGGAGTTTGTAAAGGTGGGGGTGATAGTGGGCGTATATGTATGCGTGAATGTGTTTGTTGCGGTAAAAGTGTCAGTGGGTGTAAATGTATTTGTGTCTGTGGGAGTGTGCGTAAATGTATAAGTGTCGGTGGGCGTCTGTGTATATGTAAATGTGGCAGTGTCAGTATATGTTTCGCTTGGCGTGGGAGTGTTTGTGTCGGTCGCGGTGTCAGTGGAAGTGCTTGTGGGCGTGTTTGTTTCCGTGTTTGTCTGCGTCACAGAAGGCGTATTTGTGGATGTAACAGTAACTGTAATTGTCATCGTGGAACTTGGGGTCGCGGTTAAAGTAATTGTCTGTGTGGCTGTCTGCGTGGGCGTTGATGTTTTTGTTGTTGTTTCTGTTATTGTCCGCGTCACAGTTGGCGTTGATGATTCTGTCACTGTCTCCGTGGCTGTTTTTGTGGAAGTATTTGTGGGGCTGTTTGTTAATGTCATTGTGCCCGTCGCGGTTTGTGTGTTTGTCTGCGTTGATGAAGGCGACGCGGTTTGCGTTATTGTACCCGTCGCAGTCTGCGACACGGTAGCTGTAGTTGTCTGCGTGACAGTGGCGGTTATGGATTGTGTTGTTGTCTGAGTGACAGTGCCTGTTGACGTCCCTGTCGCTGTCTGTGTGGATGTATTTGTTGAAGTTGATGTCGCTGTGGAACTTGGCGTTGATGTCCTCGTGGCTGTCTCCGTAGCGGTCTGTGTATTTGTGGCTGTAACCGTTCCGGTTACTGTCTGTGTTGTTGTTTCCGTAGCTGTTCCGGACACTGTCTTTGTAACTGTCTGTGTCACGGTTTGTGTGATTGTAGGCGAAGGATTTATGATAGTATGTAAATTTCCGTATGCACTAACCATTATTGTAACGGGTCCGCCGCTTACAGTAATATCAGACCCGTTAATTTCAGTTCTAAAGGTCTGTCCCGCAGATGCAGTTCCATTTAAATCAAAGACAATTATATAAACATCTCCTATATCGATTACAGGCTGAAAAAAGCTATCAAATGTTACCAGACCGTTATCCGCTGAAAAACTTTTCCCTCCCTGAATTAAAGTATCCCCCGCGTCATACGCACCCGGTGTTGTCCCGGAATCTCTGTAAACTCTGACACTTCCGGCTGTTATATTTGTTAGATCGTTCATCGTGCCGTAGGCTGAACACTTAATACTACTTACAATTACAACTCCGTTCACTGTAAATAAAGAGAACTGCAGAGATGTAACATTTGTTTTGTTATTCAGCACATTCATTGCTGCAGGATTTGCCGGTCCTTGACTCCCTCCCAAAATTGGCAATGGTGTTACAGTTGCAGTTACTGTACTTGTCATTGTTATTGTTCTTGTCGCTGTACGCGTAACAGTTTGTGTCACAGTCGGCGTGGGGTTTACTATTGTAAACGTGTTGCCCAGGCTTGGTATTTCCACGTTTCCATAAGTGTCTGTTGACCTGCTGAAAATCGTGTACATTTCTCCCGGAGTAAATGACGGCATATTGTTAAAAGTCCAGCTGTCAGTTCCTGCTGCCGCAGACCAGTCCGGCGACGCAAGCGACCACGAACCTGAAGTAAAGTTCCAGTAAAGCCCTCCTGACTGACGCTGAAACGCTACTTCCACAGAATTAACATATCCGCATGAAGCCGAAGCAATGCCTGCCGCATGCGTTACGGACACATAAAACTGCCCGCCCTGCGGATAACTGACAAATGAAAGCGGAGTTATTTCGCACGGCGTCGCAGTGGGCGTTACATAGCACGGTTCGCTTTCCAGTACAAGCATATTTGAAACTTTCGGAATAAAAGGATCTGCCGCGTCAAATGCGGCTGTATTGGTTATGCTGCCGCAGCTGTTGACCAGCCCCCACCATGTAAAAGAACCGGCGGCTTCCGCAACTGTACCGACAGGCCACGATAAAATTCCGCCTGTTGTTGTCCCTGCATTTGAATTTCCAAGATATGTTATTCCTGCCGGAATAGTGTCATACACATACGCACTGCTTAACGTGCTTATTCCGGGTTTGTAAACCATAAAATTATCGTAGTTATCATTAACATCAGATGTGGTTGCCTGCTGGCCTATACCAGGCCTCCAAGAATCCCCGTTTGAACAGTTCATTCCGTCTGATAATCCCATAGTGTCAGTCGCTGAAAGAGTCCATGCCGAAGGTTCGGGTTCCCCTTTTGGCCACACCTTTGCCCTGAATTGATAATCAGAAACCGCTTCAATTTTTGTCCTGTACCATACAAGCGGTTTTATCTGAATTGCGCTTGATGCGGCAAACTCCGAAGTATTGTTATTCGCGTATTTCTGAAAAGCCACATAACCTGTTGCATACCCTATTGTATTATCAACCGATAATACCAGAGAGTAATTTTTATTCAATGTGTCTTCAAGTTCATTGCTTCTGATTATTACCTTGGCATCAGCACCCGGATAAGAGCCGGGATTTATCATTACATCCGAATATATTGTACCGGTACAGAATTCCGCATTTGCCGGTATTACATCATCAAGGATAAGCGACGGGTAGGTACTGCTTCCGGAAGAACCTGAAATATATTTGTTACACGACGAACACGGGTTAGTCACCGTCCATGTCCCGTATAAACTATTGCTTCTTAAATATTCCCATCCCGGAATTGCCGTGGGATAATTATATGTTCCATCTGCCAGGTTATCAAAGAGATTTACTGACTTAAGTCCGGAACCTGTCACCGCGTATTCTATTGTATATGTAACGGTATCACCCAGATTTGCGGATGATTTATTCTGGCTTGTTTTTATAAAGACCTGGCTTTGATTAACCATAAAAGATGTTTTTGCGGTCTTTGTTATAGAACCCACAGACGCGTTAAACGGCACATTTATCACATCATCATCCACCGCAGGCGGTTTTTTTAGTTTTGCTGTAAACCACACATTGCCCGATGCTAAAGCCGGCATGCCCATCCTGTCCGTCATCACCCACGTAAAAACTCCTGCTGTTGCGCCGGCAGTTGGCGATACTGTAACAAATTCAGACGGCCCGCAGGAAACAACTTCCAGTTTGCCGCCCGCCGGAAGTTCGGAATTTATTTTAAGCGTGCCTCCGGTGTATTTGTAGTCAGTTATAAAAAGCATAAGGTCGTCATTTAATATTGGCGCGCCTTCTGTCCTGGTATTTTTTAATTCAAGTGTCTGCCCGGGATTAGGTATTGCCCACGGTAAAGAAACAGCACTGCATGATAACAGACTTACCCAGTCAGTGGATCTTATAAACCAATCATTGACCCCCACGTGCAGATATAATGTGGAAAGTTCGCAGCCGGGAAATTTTGAAATATCAGGTATGTGAAAGACAAACTGCTTTGTGACTGTTCGTGAATTTGTATCGCCGCCGCAGTCCGCGCAATTATCAACAGCAGCGGCATCGGCTGCCGATGCAATGAAATGAATGTCTCCATAGGGGTTTGGATTTTCGCTGTGCACGTCAACACCTAATGTGCTTACAACAAAAATCTGGCCTGTAGTGCCTTCGGGTAACTTTGACGGCAGGCTGCTGACCGCAATATTAAGACCTGTCGTGGAGTATTTATTAGCGCAGAATTCAACCGTAACGGTTACAAGCTGCCCAAATTTTGGATTTGGCGGGTCCATAACAGCGGATATTATTTTTGGCCCCGTGGCAAATGCCGCGCAGACGGCAAATAACTGTAATAATAAAAGCATTAAAAATCTTTTTAACATGTTTTTTAATACCTCTTTAAATTATTTAACTATAAACACCCTTCTTGTCTGAATGGCGCCGTTCTGATTTATCCTAATAAAGTACAGCCCCTGTCCTACTGTTTTACCGGCGTCGTTTCTGCAGTCCCAGAACCCTTCGTTCCATCCCGCGCCCGTTGAATAGAAACTGAACTGCCTTACCCTTTCACCGGATAAATTATACACCTTAACTTCTATCAATTCACCTGCCGCAGCGGATTTAACGGAAACTTTAACTTTATCGCCTTTTAAAGGTTCGGCAAAGTTCCTGTCAAGCGCGGTATTTATATTGGGCGTGGGCGTGTTTGTGAATGTGGGGGTGATGGTAGGAGTGTACGTTTCAGTAAATGTATTTGTGGCCGTGAACGTGTCCGTGGGAGTGGATGTATTTGTTTCTGTAGGTGTGTCGGTGAAAGTATATGTGTGTGTCGGAGTTTCCGTATAAGTATATGTGGCCGTATTTGTGAACGTTTCGCTTGGCGTGGGCGTGTTTGTATCTGTCGCCGTGTCTGTGGAGGTGCTTGTAGGAGTATTTGTTTCTGTGTTGGTCTGTGTCACAGACGGCGTGTTTGTGGCTGTTATTGTGAATGATACCGTGGGCGTGGCGCTTTCTGTTGAAGATAAAGTAATTGTGGATGTGGGTGTATTTGTCAGTGTCGCAGTCACTGTTATTGTCTGCGTGGCAGTCGTGGTGGCTGTGGGCGTTGATGTTGTTGTTGCCGTAAGAGTCAGCGTCGGCGTTGCAGTGGCAGTGGGCGTGTCAGTGCCGGTATAGGTAATTGTAAATGTGGCCGTGGCTGTCGGTGTTGAACTTTGTGTGGCTGTTAAAGTTGAAGTCTGTGTAGCCGTGGCTGTGGCTGTGGGCGTTGATGTCCCTGTGGCGGTTTCAGTGGATGTTTTTGTGGATGTCTCCGTAACGCTTTCAGTTATTGTGGCCGTAACAGATTCAGTCGCGGTTTCGGTTATGGTCTTTGTCGCCGTATGCGATATTGTGTTTGTTGAAGTCGGCGTATTGGTAGCTGTTATGGTCTGCGTCATTGTATAAGTAGTTGTAGGAGTATTAGTATCCGTCTCAGTTATGGTTGATGTATTTGTCTGTGTTGCTGTTTTGGTTATAGTTTCGGTGACAGTCTTGGTTGCTGTTTCAGTTACGGTTTCGGTTGACGTTTCAGTTACCGTTGTTGTTGAACTTTCAGTTACGGTCTGCGTTGCCGTTTTGGTTAAGGTATTTGTGGCGGTTTCTGTCACGGTCTGTGTTGCTGTGGCGGTTACGGTTTCTGTAACGGTTACGGTTGACGTTTCAGTTGCCGTTGTTGTTGAACTTTCAGTTGCGGTCTGCGTTGCCGTGTCAGAAGGTGTGGTTGTCTGCGTTGCCGTTTCTGTTACTGTCTGCGTTACCGTCTGCGTTGTGCTTTCAGTTGCGGTCTGTGTGTTTGTTTGTGTTGTTGTTTGGGTCACTGTCTGCGTTGTGCTTTCAGTAGCGGTTTGTGTGTTTGTTTGTGTTGTTGTTTGGGTTATTGTCTGTGTTGTCGTTTCAGTCTTGGTCTGTGTCGTTGTCTGTGTTGTTGTTTCAGTTACTGTCTGTGTTGTGCTTTCAGTTGCGGTCTGTGTGTTTGTTTGTGTTATTGTTTCAGTTATTGTCTGCGTTGTGCTTTCTGTCGCGGTCTGCGTTGCCGTGTTTGTAGGCGTGGCGGTCCGCGTGACAGTATCAGTTATTGTTTCCGTCACTGTCTGTGTTGCACTTTCCGTCGCCGTCTGTGTCACTGTCTGCGTTGTGCTTTCAGTCGCGGTCTGTGTTACAGTCCGTGTTGTTGTTCCTGTTACCGTCTGCGTTGTGCTTTCTGTCGCGGTCTGCGTTGTTGTCTCTGTTATTGTTTCAGTTACCGTCTGCGTTGTGCTTTCAGTAGCGGTCTGCGTATTTGTTTGTGTTGTTGTTTCAGTTACTGTCTGTGTAGTGCTTTCAGTAGCGGTCTGTGTTACAGTCCGTGTTGTTGTTCCGGTTACAGTCTCCGTTGCTGTTTCAGTTACGGTATTAGTCGCGGTCTGCGTTGTTGTCTTCGTTATTGTTTCAGTCGCGGTGGCGGTAAGCGTATTTGTGGCGGTTAAAGTATTGGTCGCTGAAATTACCGCTGTCCTTGTAATAGTGGCTGTAGGCGTTACTGTCGGAGTAGGCGGCTGGGCGCAGACAACATTAAAATCATCAAACACGGCGAACCCGGGGTTTACGTAATCAGAAGTGACGGCAAGACCAAGATAAATATCCGCGCCAAAAGACGCTGTCTGCGATGTGCCCTGCTGAATCCAGGAAGTCCCATCAACTGAATAATATCCTGTTATCATATTCCCGCTCTTTACAATTTTCACATATTTAGGAAGCGTGACTGTCATCCAGTCCCCGGTATGGCTTTCTACGGCTGTTGCGGCAACAGTGTTTCTATATATAAACGCGTAATTGTACATCATATTTACGACTGTCATTAGATACATTTTGGCGTCTGCTGCAAGCGAACTTCTTAGCATGACACCGCCGCTTGCACTGTTGGCATTAAACAGAGACGTTACCTTGACCGAAATTTCAAAATCAGCAGAAGAAGATATTTTCTGATATACAAACCTCATATTATCTGTTGTTCCAAGAATATTAACTCCCGGGCTTGTGACATTTGAAGTAAGCTGCAGCGCGTTTTCAGTTTCATACCCTGCTGTGGCGCTTCCAAGATTAACTGCAGACCATACCGCGGTATTAAAGGAATTGTCATTGAAATCATCCGGTGCCGCGCACAATGAAATTGTTACTGTGGGGGTAACGGTGGGCGTATCAACAGGAGTGCCTGACACGCAGTCATCCTTTACAAGTTCAATTACCTGAAAAGCCGGTGACCCGTAAGTTAAGTATGTATATGACATGGAGACTGTTCCCGCCGCGCCTGCCGCTTTATAACAGACCGCGGCTGTGCCATTAACTGCAGCATCACCTTTAATTAAAATCTGCGACCCGCCAAGAGTGGGTATGCCCATTCCGCTGCTTTGATCTCCCGCAAAACCAAGCACAATGCTGCCGTCATAAAGCGTTGTAATATTCTGTGTGAACGCGTTAACGCTGCCCGGTGTGTCTGATTTTACATTCCCTATGGGAGTTGTCTGATTAATACCCACAAAACTTGCAGCAAATACCTTTGAATTTGAAGAACCTGTTTTGGATACGTTAAGCGTATTTACGCCTTCAGGCGGATTTACAAGATACCCTGTCCACAGCGCGGCAGAACCATTTATTGACGGAGCAAGCGCCTGTGTAAGCATTTGCCCGCCATAAGTTACACTTGTAACGTTTTCCAGCGCGGACTGTATGAATACATTTACCACAAGCAGCTTTCCGTTGCCGCTCTGCGTTGTATAAGGCCCTGAATATGAAGAATTAAACTGCCCCAAAAATGCCGAATTCTGATAAGCAGCGCCGCAGCCCTGCGGGGTAAATGTGGGTGTCACGGTGAACGTCTGTGTTATTGTCCCTGTCATTGTAATTGTAGGGGAATTTGTATGTGTTAAAGTGGCGGTTGCCGTTAAAGTGATTGTTCCTGTCAGGGTTACCGTGGGGCTTATTGTAATTGTCTTGGTTATTGTTCTGGTAGCGGTGCTTGTTGGGGTAAATGTGGGTGTCTCTCCCGCGCAAAGTTCTTTTACTATTTCCACCGCCTGAAAAGCCGAATTGCCGTAATTACCAAAAGTATAACTTAGTGATTTTGTCCCAATTAATCCCGCGGGCATATAATTTACAGATGCGGCCCCGCTTCCGGAAGTATCCCCGCCTATTAAAGTCTGTGCGCCGCCAAGCGACGGTATTCCCATTCCGCTGTTTGTGTCACCCGTGAATCCAACCAGAACGCTGTAATCATTTGATGTTGTAATGTTATGTATGTATGAATTTGTAAGCCCCGGCGCCGCGTTGGATACATTGCCTATGGGTGATGATGTGCGCACACCCGCGTAACTTACCGCCCATATTTTTCCCAAACCTCCGCCTGACTTTACGATATTAAGCGAATTATTTCCTTCCGGCGGATTTACAAGATACCCTGTCCACAGATATGCCTCTCCGCTTATAACAGGCGATACCGCCTGAATTAAATTCACCCCGTTATATCTTGCCATAGTTACAGATTCAGTGGATGACTGTATGAAAACGTGCACCATTAACATTCTGCCGCTGCCTGACGGGGTGTTATAGTTTACAAGGGATGTCCCCGTAAAATTACCTATAAAAGTTGATGTCTGATACAGCACACCGCAGGGCTGCTCCGTAAAAGTCAGGGTGACAGTTGAAGTGGGTGTAACAGTGGATGTTTCTGTTATGGTGGAAGTAGGCGTTATTGTGTTTGTTATTGAATGTGTCTGCGTTATTGTGTGCGTGTCAGATACGGTATATGTCAGAGAAATTGTGGGGCTTGCCGTGTCTGTATCTGTTATTGTAACAGTGGGCGTCGGCGTTGCTGTGGCTGTTGCTGTCCGAGTGATTGTATTTGTCTTTGTCACGGTCCATGTATGCGTTATTGTGGGCGTGTCTGTCGGGGTTTCGCCTGCGCACAGTTCTTTTACAAGTTCAAATGCCTGAAAACAAGGATAGCCGTAAGTGGCAAAATTATATGTAAGCGATTTTAACCCTATCAGGCCGGCATTTAAATTACATACCGCGCCCATTCCGCTTATGCTGTTATTACTGCTTATCATCTGCTGCCCGGCGCCCATAGACTGCACAGACATTCCGGAATTTGTTTCGCCTGTAAACCCAACCAGAATACTGTAGTCATTGGTGGTCTGTATATTTTGAGTATATGTGTTTGTAAGCCCCGATGTTTCAGAAGCCACAGCGCCAATTGGAGAAGACGTCCTTATTCCCACATAACTAACCGCCCATATTTTGGCAAGCGCCGTGCCTGATTTTACAACATTAAGCGTAAAGTTTCCCGGCGGCGGGTCTGCAAGATACCCTGTCCACAGATATGCTTCCCCGTTTACAACCGGAGGCGCCGCCTGAATTAAATTTAACCCGTTAAATTTTGCGGATGTCACACTTTCAGTTGAAGACTGTATGAACACGTGCACCATTAAAAGCCTGCCTGTCCCGTTCTGCGAGTTATACACTCCGGAATATGAAGTGTTGAAATTTCCAAGAAAAGCGTGCGCCTGATAAAGCGCGCCGCACGGCTGAGGCGTCCACGTTGGGGTTATGGTGAATGTCTGTGTTATTGTCCCTGTCATTGTAATTGTGGAAGAATTTGTGGATGTGGGCGTTGCCGTAAAGGTTAAAGTTTCTGTCCTTGTTTTTGTCACTGTGGGGCTTATTGTGTGCGTTTTAGTTAAAGTGGGCGAAGGTGTATTTGTAGGGGTGAATGTGGGTGTTTCGCCCGGACACAGTTCTTTTACTATTTCAATTGCCTGAAAAGCCGGATTGCCAAAAGTGGCAAAAGTATATGAAAGAGTTTTTGACCCTATTAATCCTGCAGGCATATAACACACTGCCGCGGATCCGCTTCCGGAAGTATCACCGCCTATTAAATTCTGTGCGCCGCCAAGCGACGGTATTCCCATTCCGCTGTTTGTGTCACCGGTAAATCCGGCTATTACACTGTAATCGTTAGAAGTGGTAATATTATGTGAATACGTATCAACAAGCCCCGGCACTGCCGTAGATACATTGCCTATAGGAGAAGATGTGCGCACGCCCGCGTAACTTACCGCCCAGATTTTTCCCAACCCCGTCCCTGACTTTACAATATTAAGCGAATAATTTCCTTCCGGCGGATTTACAAGATACCCGGTCCATAAATATGCTTCGCCGCCTGTAACAGGCGATACCGCCTGAATTAAATTCACCCCGTTATACTTTGCAATAGTCACAGATTCAGTGGATGACTGAATAAAGACATGCACCATTAACATTCTGCCGCTGCCGGAAGATGTGTTGTAGTTTCCAAGATATGACCCCGTAAAGTTTCCGATAAAAGTTGATGTCTGGTACAGCACCCCGCAAGGCTGCACAGTGGATGTAAGTGTGACAGTAACAGTTACAGTGGCACTTGCCGTTGCGGTAGGTGTGGCAGTTTGCGTTCCAGTTTCAGTTACGGTTTGAGTATTAGTTTGGGTTATGGTTTCAGTTACTGTCTGAGTTACAGTTTGTGTTATTGTTTGTGTCACGGTCTGCGTTGCAGTTTTAGTCACTGTTTGCGTTACTGTTTGGGTTGCAGTTTCAGTTACGGTCTGCGTTGCAGTTTCAGTTACGGTCTGAGTTGCAGTTTCAGTTACGGTTTGAGTCGCAGTTTCAGTCACGGTTGGTGTTGCAGTTTCAGTCACGGTCTGCGTTGCAGTTTCAGTCACGGTTGGGGTTGCAGTTTGCGTCACGGTCTGGGTTGCACTTTCAGTTACGGTCGGTGTAAAAGTTTGTGTTGTAGTTTCAGAAACTGTAAATGTTTCAGTCGCAGTCGGAAAACCTTCCGCAAGGTGGATAATAGCAAAACCCCCACAAGGATTAGACCCAATTTTTGAAAACAGTCCTCCCACATAAAGTCTTTGATAATATTTGGACAAATATAAAGAAGTAACATTATTGTTTGCATTCGGATTAAATGCCAAATCAGCGCTGCCATCCGTCTTATTTAATTTTGCTATGTAGTTCCTTGTCTGACCACCTATGGTTGTAAATTCTCCGCCAGCATATATATTTCCGCTGCCGTCAATATTTAATTCTTCAACTAAATCGTTTGCATTCGGGTTAAATGTCAAATCCGCGCTGCCGTCTGCTGTGTTTAACTTTGCTATTTTATTTCTTGTCTGACCTCCAATGGTTGTAAAACTTCCGCCCGCGTATATATTACTGCTGTCATCAAGGCATAAAGTTCGTACATTTCCGCTTGCATTGGGATTAAATATCAAATCAGCGCTGCCATCCGTCTTATTTAATTTTGCTATGTAGTTCCTTGTCTGACCACCTATGGTTGTAAAATATCCGCCTGCATAAATATTTCCACCGCCATCAATGTTTAATGCATAAACTAAATTACTTGCATTCGGATTAAATGTCAAATCTGCGCTGCCGTTTGTCGTATTTAATTTCGCTATGTTATTCCTTATCTGACCGCCTATGGTTGTAAAAAATCCCCCTGCGTATATATTTCCTCCGCTTTCAAAATTTAACGAATATACAGTACCACTTGCATTCGGATTAAATGTCAAATCAGCGCTGCCGTCTGTTGTATTTAACTTTGCTATTCTATTTCTTGTCTGCCCGCCAATGGTTGTAAAACTTCCGCCCGCATATATATTCCCACTGCCATCAATAGTTAGCGCATATATAATATCACTAGCATTTGGATTAAAAATTAAATCCAGTGTTCCATCTGTTATATTTAACTTCGCTATTCTATTTCTTGTCTGTCCGCCTATACCTGTAAAACTTCCCCCCATGTATATATTTCCACTGCCGTCAAGAGTTAAAGTAACTACTGAATTATTTGCATTTGGATCAAAATTCAAATCAGCGCTGCCGTCTGTTGTGTTTAACTTTGCAATCCTGTTCCTAGTCTGACCGCCTATGGTTGTAAAACTTCCGCTTGCATATATATTTCCGCCTCCATCAAAATTTAATGAATTTACAGTGTTGTTTGCATCTGGATTAAAATTTAAATCTGCACTCCCATCTGTTGTGTTTAACTTTGCAATCCTGTTCCTTGTCTGACCGCCTATGGTTGTAAAACTTCCGCTTGCATATATATTTCCGCCTCCATCAAAATTTAATGAATTTACAGTGTTGTTTGCATCTGGATTAAAATTTAAATCCGCACTCCCATCTGTTGTGTTTAATTTCGCTATGTGGTTTCTTGTCTGACCGCCTATGTTTGAAAAATATCCGCCTGCGTATAAATTTCCACTATCGTCAAGGTTTAACGAATACACATAATTATTTGCATTAGGATTAAATGTCAAATCGGCGCTGCCATTCGTTGTGTTTAATTTCGCTATGTAGTTCCTTGTCTGACCGCCTATGGTTGTAAAATCTCCGCATACATATATATTTCCGCTGCCGTCAAGGCATATTTCAAATACCATAGCGTTTGCATTCGGATTAAATGTTAAATCAGCACTGCCATCTGTCATATTTAACCTAGCTATTTTATTTCTTGTCTTCCCGCCTATGGTTGTAAAATCCCCGCCTGCATATATATTTCCGTTACCATCAAGGGTTAGCGTAAGTACTGTATTATTTGCATTTGGATTGAAAATTGTATCTAGAGAACCGTTTGCAAGTATATGTGCAATTCTGTTTCTTGGCAGTCCCGCAACGTGAGTAAAAGAACCCCCTATATACCAGCCTCCATAACCATCAGGAATAGCACAATTAACAATACCTGTTACCTCTGGCCACTGCGTTTCTCTTTTATTCTCTGCAATATCCCAAACAACTCCGCTTCCTGTTCTCGGCCCAATTTGCGTAAAAGTACCGCCTATGTATATACCCGTTGCATCTTCTGCTATTGCATATACCGAACCATCAGTCACATAAGCATCCATCAAGCTGTAAAGCCCGCCGGGGGTGGGGGTGAAGGTCGGGGTGGGCAGTGCTGTGAATGTCATGGTGGGTGTCGGCGCTTCACCTTCGCAGTACTGCGCGTAAATGGACCACTGCGTATCATCGTAATGCTGCGCGTTAAATACAGCCGGGAATGTGCCATAGGTAAAAGCCGTAACATAAGCTTCCCCGCCGGAGCCTATTACATAATTATTGTCAATTTGCACTCCCGCTTCCGCCTGATACGCAAGCCAGTATTCACCCGGGGTAATATTAACCGCAGGCACCGGTATTGTGTTCCATCCCAATACCGCGCTGTAAGGCGCGGATTCTGTCAGCAGATTTTGCGGGCCGCCTT